>Ga0181533_1000263_pt1 | contig 69923 bp, 59 predicted proteins | sample PEATcosm2014_Bin_45_FD_119772 | JGI IMG/M metagenome (GOLD analysis project Ga0181533, IMG submission 119772) | Peatland microbial communities from MTU Mesocosm Facility, Houghton, MI, USA - PEATcosm2014_Bin11_60_metaG | ecosystem: Environmental > Terrestrial > Soil > Wetlands > Peat | place... | reverse complement strand
TCCCCAAGGTGGGAGCCATTACACTTGCGGGCGTTAAGTACGCCAACTTGGAAGATCATCTGAAACGCGAAATCGGACGCGTCTTCCGCAATTTCGAAATTTCAGTATCTCTCGCGCAGTTACGTACGATCGAAATTTTTGCTCTGGGGAATACAAAGAGTCCGGGCCGTTACACGATCAGTTCACTCAGCACATTAGTCAACGCACTGTTCGCTTCCGGCGGGCCGTCTGCCAGCGGTTCGATGCGTAATATCGAGTTGAAGCGCGAGGGCAAGACGATAACCAACTTCGATGTTTACGACTTGCTGGTCTTTGGAGACAGATCGAAGGATGTGCCGCTGCTCCCCGGCGATGTGATCTACATTCCTCCGGTTGGACCGCAAGTGGCCATCGCCGGCAGCGTCAACGTGCCCGCAATCTATGAAATCAAGAGCGAGGACCTCCGGGAAGCTATTCGTCTGGCCGGCGGGCTTACGTCGATGGCCGGCGGCCAGCAACTGAGCATCGAGCGGATTGAGAATCACACCAGCCGGACGGTTGAGACGCTGTCTTTGGATGCGCACGGATTAAGCACGAAGCTTCAGGACGGAGATGTCATTCGAGTTACAGCGATCTCCCCGCGATTCGATAATGCGGTGACTTTGCGCGGAAGCGTGGCCAATCCGGGAAGGTACCCTTGGAAGAAGGGGATGCGGCTCAGCGACCTGATTCCGAACAAGGATGTCCTACTGACCCGCGCATTCTGGAACGCGCAGAATCAGTTGATTGGCGGTTGCGAGCCGGCCAAACCCGTCGATATTCCCGCGGCCGCAAATTACACGCAGACGCCCAAGGAGATGGAAGTTGCGCGCGGAACAGCGGATCAGAAGCACAACGGGGTGCAACTGACACAACCGACACAACGGCAGTTGCAGACGAGAAGAACCCCGGCCCTGCAGGATCTGACGCAACCTTGCAGCCGTACGATCGAGAACGAAGCGGAATTGGGAGCCGATATCAGGAGCGGCGCGCCCGAGATTAACTTCGATTACGCATTGATCCAGCGTCTCAATCCGGTGGATCTGACCACCCGGCTGATTCCCTTCAACCTTGGCAAATTGATCCTTCAGCGTGATCAATCGGCCGATCTTGAACTCGAGGCCGGCGACATTGTCATGATTTTCTCCCAACGGGATGTGCGGGCGCCGCTACAGAAACAATCAAAGTTCGTACGAGTCGAAGGCGAAGTGGGCGCACCCGGTGTTTACAAGATTCAACCTGGGGATACGCTTCGTACTGTCATCCGCCGCGCCGGCGGAGTTACCCCAGAGGCATACCTGTTCGCGACGCAGTTGACACGCGAGTCGGTGCGACTCGAGCAGCAGAACATCCTTCAGCACAGTGTGCAGGACGCGGCGCAACGTCAGGCGTTGGCACAAGTGCAGAACGCCATGACTAACGGTCGAATCGTACTGCAGATGCGGCCATCCGCCACATCGATCGATGACTACCCCGAAATCGTGCTGGAAGACGGCGATAAGATCATGATTCCGCCTCAGGTGAAGACGGTGAATGTGGGCGGGGCTATTTACAACCAGAGCGCGTACCTGTATCACGCCGGTATGCACGTGCAAGATTATGTAAAGCTGGCCGGCAACGGTACAAGAGCGGCGGACTTGAAGCATCTCATCGTGGTCAGGGCTGACGGATCGATTTTGGGCCCGACTGGAGGCACTGCCGGGTTTTGGAGAAGCAATCTGAAGAGCGCGCAGGTCATTCCCGGAGATACGATCGTGATTCCTGCCAAGATTTCAATCGGGGCGCTGACGAAGAACTTGCAGGATTGGTCGCAAATCGCCGGCCAACTGGCAATTACGGCGGCCTCTCTGGCGGTTGTCACCGGACACTAAGCACGAGAGCGGCGTGAAAGCCATGCGTGGGGAAGGGCCAGACCGCGAGTGGCGGTGGTTGACCGGGGTTAGCAGACCGCTGCAAATAGTGCTGAGCAACAAGCGATGCGCTAGACTATATTGCGGGATGCAATCCGGAAAGTGCACGACAGTTGATTCACATCCTTCGATAGCTCAACAGATAGCTCAGTTTGCGATATGTTTGATAGCATTTTTGTGACCGGCGGAGCGGGGTTCATTGGATCGAACTTCGTGCTCCAATTGATCTCCCAGAGCGTCGGCAAGATCATCAACTACGACAAGCTGACGTACGCGGGCAACCTGAAAAATCTGATTAGCCTGCAGAATAATCCGAGGCATGTCTTTGTCCGCGGCGACATCAATGACGCGGAGGTCTTGGCCGAGACGTTGGCTAGATATCAGCCGGAGGCCATCGTTCACTTCGCGGCTGAAAGCCACGTTGACCGCTCCATTCTTGGTCCGGAAGAGTTCATCAAAACGAACGTTACGGGCACCTTCCATTTGCTGGAAGCGGCACTCGCGCATTGGAGATTGCTTCCTGCCCAGCGGCGGGAACGTTTCCGCTTCCTGCACGTCTCAACCGATGAGGTCTATGGTTCGCTCGGTCCAAGTGACCCGCCATTTACGGAAGCGACACCCTATGCTCCCAACAGTCCATACTCGGCTTCCAAGGCGGCATCCGATCACTTTGTAAGGGCATATCACAGCACTTACGGGCTCCCGACCATCACGACGAACTGCTCCAACAACTATGGACCGTTTCAATTCCCGGAGAAGCTGATTCCGCTGATGATCGTGAACGCCCTGGCCGGCAAACCACTGCCAGTGTACGGCGACGGCAAAAACATTCGCGACTGGCTGTACGTGGGGGACCACTGCGAAGCGATCTGGAACGTGCTGGTGAACGGCAGGCCCGGCGAGACCTACAACATTGGCGGCCAGAGCGAGAAGAGCAACATCGATGTGGTGCGGGCGATTTGCGGTATGTTGAACGAATTGCGTCCCAACACTGAAATCGGCGATTATTCGTCGCTGATCACGTTTGTGAAAGACCGCCCCGGGCACGATCGGCGGTACGCGATTGACACCAGCAAGATTGGCAGCGAGTTGGGCTGGGCACCGCGCGAAACCTTTGAGACAGGATTGCGGCGAACGGTTGGTTGGTATCTGGAGAATCAAGCCTGGGTGGAAGATGTTCAATCAGGCGCTTATCAGAACTGGATTGAACTCAACTATGGCGACAGGAGGATTTCGTGCGGGGCATAATTCTGGCGGGTGGCTCGGGAACGCGACTTTATCCCGCAACCCAGTGCGTCTCCAAACAGCTTTTGCCTGTCTACGACAAGCCGATGATCTACTACCCGCTATGCACTCTGATGCTGGCGGGCATCGTTGATGTTCTGGTCATTTCCACCCCGGCCGATACACCCCGTTTTGCGGAATTACTCGGCGACGGCTCGCAATGGGGTCTGAATCTCAGCTACAAAGTTCAGCCCGCTCCCGGCGGTCTGGCGCAGGCCTTTATCATCGGCAAGGATTTTATCGGTGCTGGACCGTGTTCGCTGGTGCTGGGAGACAACATCTTCTATGGACAGGACCTCACGGGGATGCTGCGACGAGCCGCCTCTCCAAAGGCGGGAGCGACAATTTTTGCCTACCCGGTGCACGATCCGGAACGATACGGAGTAGTAGCGTTCGATGAGACGGGCAGGGCAATCTCCATCGAGGAGAAACCGGCGGTCCCGAAATCGCGCTATGCGGTGACCGGCCTTTATTTTTACGACAACGACGTCGTCGCAATTGCCGAGTCGCTGCGGCCTTCAGAACGCGGTGAACTGGAAATTACCGACGTGAACAAAGCGTATCTCAAAGCGGGACGGCTGCACGTGGAGCGCATGGGCAGAGGCATGGCATGGCTCGATACGGGAACGTACGAGGCCCTGTTTGAAGCGACCGTGTTCATTCGAACCATGGAGCGGCGGCAAGGTTTCAAAGTAGCCTGTCCGGAAGAAGTGGCGTTGCGCTGCGGTTTTATCAGCGCCGAGCAATTGGAAAAAATACTGGCGGGAATGTCGAAGAACTCTTATGCGGATTATCTTCGGACAATCCTCCAGGAATTCGCGGTTCCGAAAATGGCGGGAGAACAGGCGTGAAGTTCGTGCCTTGCGCTATACCCGATGTCCTGATTGTGGAACCGCAGGTTTATGGCGACAGTCGCGGCGAATTTCTGGAGACCTACAACCAGCGTACGTACGCTGCGCTTGGATTCCGGCATCATTTTGTGCAAGACAATCTTTCGATTTCGAAGCGCAACGTGATACGAGGGCTCCACTACCAGGTCAGGCAGCCGCAAGGGAAGCTCGTGTACGTGATTGCCGGCGATGTCCTGGATGTTGCGCTGGATCTGCGCCGCTGGTCGCCAACCTTCGGCCGCCACGTCGCGATACGCCTTTCCGACAAGGAACGTAAAAGTGTTTGGATTCCCGCGGGATTCGCCCATGGATTTGCGGCGCTCAGCGAAGTCGCCTGTTTCGCTTATAAAACGACGGACTTCTACGCTCCTGAGTTCGAGCGGACCATCGTTTGGAACGATCCTGAAGTTCGCATCGACTGGGGAGTGACGCCCGAAAATGCTATCGTTTCCGAGAAGGACAGAGCAGGCGCACTTTTTTCGCAAGCCGAGGTTTACGAAGATGAGTCCTTTCTGAACGCCGCGGGGCAAGGGCTATGAAGTTGTTGGTCGTCGGGCATCTTGGTCAAGTTGGAGTCGAGTTGCAGCGGACACTGGCGCCGCTCGGAGAGCTCTCGCTCGCTGACAAAGAATCGGTGGATTTGGCGCAACCTTCGACCATCAGGGAGCTGATTGATCGTACTCGCCCCGACGTTGTGGTGAATGCCGCTGCATATACCGCGGTCGACCGAGCAGAGTCGGAATCCGAGCTGGCCCATGCCATCAACGGGATCGCCCCGGGTATTTTGGCCGAGGAAACGGCGCGCCGCGGCGCGCTGCTCATCCACTATTCCACCGACTATGTCTTTGATGGAAGCAAGCCGTCACCCTGGCTTGAATCGGACGTGCCAAACCCGATCAACGTATACGGCAAATCGAAGCTGGCTGGGGAAAAGGCAATTGCGGCGGTCGGCGGACGCCATTACGTGTTCCGTACGAGCTGGGTTTATGCCCAGCATGGGTCCAACTTTGTGCGGACGATTCTCCGCCTCGCCTTCGAGCGCGACGAATTGCGGATCGTTGACGACCAGATCGGAGCGCCCACCTCGGCCCGCGCGCTCGCCGAAGCGACCGCCCGGGCGATTCTTTCGAACATCGATTTGCGGACCGGCGCGGAACAAATGATGTGCCCGGAGTATGGACTCTACCACATGACTTGCGCGGGGCAGACCTCCTGGTTCGGCTTTGCGCAGGAGTTTCTCGAGTGGACGGGAGCCCGGCTTCCCGGACGGCGGCTGGCGCGCTGCGTGCCGATTCGTAGCTCAGAATACCCTTTGGCGGCGCGGCGTCCCCGCAATTCCGTCCTGTCGAACCGGAAGCTGAGGGATGCCTTTGGACTTGAGCTGCCAGAGTGGCGAGTGGCCCTGCGATGGGTGCTGGAAGAAACCAACTTGGAAGAAACCAACTTGTACGCAAGGTGAGTGGAGCGGCTTGGCTCGCGGGCGATAAAAATGGCTTGGCTGGCCTCGTAGTGCTTGCGACTAACGTGCCTGCCGGCGGCTTTGGAACGGCCGACAAAACCTGCCATTCCAGGGGCTCGAAGGCAATATTGGTGGAGGGAGATCCCCCGTCCTCCCAAATGAGCTGATGTTGCGGCCAGTTGCAAGCAGCAAGCTCCGCGTGAAACGTCCCGGATGGGTTTTCCGTTAGCATCCATATCTTGCCAGTGCCGAAGCGCCGAAGATATAGGAGATATAGGCATGTGGCAGAGCGGGGTTTGCCCTATCGTTATCCGCAACCGACCATTATAGTGTGCCCCTATGATCGTGCTCGGCAATTGGCAAGATTAGCCAGCTCAGCATATTTCGCTACGGGAACCGCTTTGATTCTCGTGTCGGAAGGTGGGATTAATTGCCACTCCCTAATCCTTGATCCCTAATCCCTGATCTCTATTCTCTTGGTCATAGTATGTCGTGCAGCACGGCGTTGCGCGGAGGTGTCTGTTTCTGCTGCTTATTCTGTCGGAGACCGCGCAGTTCGTCCACTTGGTGGGCGTCCAGCATGTGCCGTTGGCCCAATTGAAAGGTCACCAGGCAGATGCGGGCGAAGTGTTCTACGGTTTCCATATGGAGGTACGCATTCAGCAGGTCTTCCGCGTAAGCAATGACGCCATGATTTGCCATCAGGATGGCATTGTGATCCCCAACCAGCGGAGCAAGGCCGTCGCAAAGCTCGGAACTGCCGGGCAGCGCATAGCAGGCCAGCGGGACCCGGCCTACTGAAAGTTCCGCCTCGGCGATCAGAGGTTCGTCAAGCGCCAGTCCGGCGGCGGCAAAGCCGGTGGCAGTCGGTGGATGGGCGTGCACGATGGCATTGACATCGCTGCGCAAATGGTAAATCAGCAGATGCATGCCTAGTTCGCTGGAGGCGGTGCGCGTGCCTTCCAGCTTGCGGCCTTCCGGGTCTACCACCACCAGGTCTTCGGGCGCGAGCATTCCCTTGGCCATGCCGGTCGGGGTGACGAGAATGGAACGGTCGTCCTGGCGCACGGAGACATTCCCATCAGTGGCGGCGATGAAACTCTTCTCATGCAGCAATCTTCCGATTTTTATGACTTCCCGCCGCAGATCTAGCTGGTTCATTTGTCAATCAAACCCACACTTGAGGCACTCGTGGACGATATATTAACGCAGCCCACATGGGTTGCCAAGGACATGCGCACCTCGGGGTGTGATTGCCAGTTTTTCGCGTGTGTCCTGGCGCGCGCTAGCGCTGGGGGACGAACGGCCGGCCTACAGCCATACACGGAGAAGTTCTTTACCTTGCAGCTATCATGCCCTGGTGGAGGGGGATAGGAAACACGTGCCATTCGCAAAGTGGGAAGCGGACCCGTTTCGACCCTCCGTGCGAACTGATTGCCCAGCAGCCGCTTGCCGATCGCGCCGCCACGTGCATGCTGCACCTTCTACGCGAGGCAAAAATGAACCCGTTGCAGCCTCCGGCTCTCTCGCCGAACCGTTCCGACCACTGCCGCGCCCTGCGGACCGTATTAACGCACGGCAAGCCATATGAGCGCTATAGAGTTCAGCCGTTTCCCGGCGGTTTGGCACAGGCGTTCCTGGTCGGCGAAGAATTCGTTGCTGGCGAACCCTGTGCACTGGTCTTAGGCGATAACATCTTCCACGGCCAGGATCTCTCAAAGACGACTGGGCCAGCTTCGTGCAATTCGAGTGCGTCTCCCGGGTTCTCACGCAAGGTGAGATTCGTGATTCTAGTCGATTTGGGGGGGCTTTTCCGGTGGCGTGGGGCTCGGTCCAGGTCCTTGACTCCGAAAGCGCTCAGTCGCTATCCTGATGAAAACCGTGTTAACATCGCCCACATCGGCGAGTATACTGGTGCTGGTGTTTGTGCTGGTTTTTGGCATGAACTGGCCACAAATGATAGGTATATGGAAACACCTCTACCCAAGTGAGGACGGCGGAGCTTTGCCTGATCGTTGAGGAATAGAATGGGAGCAGTGAAGCAATACGAACTCGCTGTCGTCCAATCAGCACCTAAATGGTTCGCGGTATACACCACCGCACGTCACGAAAAACGACTTGGGCAGCGTTTTGCCGAACGGCAAATCGAATTCTACCTACCCCTTTACTCCGCGATACACCGCTGGAAGGACGGTTCGAGGGCCCACCTTGAACTGCCATTGTTTCCCTGCTACATCTTTGTTCGCATCGACTGGAACGAGCGACTGAAGGCCCTTCAGGTACCCGGCGTGCTGTCCATCATTGGTAACGGGCGTGAACCGTCGCCTCTGCCAGACTTTGAAATTGAGTCGTTGCGTTCCGGTCTCCACCTCCGCGTTTTCGAGCCGCACCCCTACCTGATCGCGGGGGAAAGAGTTCGCATAAAAGGCGGGCCGCTAGCCGGCATGGAGGGCGTGCTGGTCCGCAAGAAGAACGACTTTCGCGTGGTGCTAACGCTCAATATGATCAAGCAAAGCGTTGCCGTGGAAGTGGACGTCGATCAACTGGAACCAATCGGTCACATCCGCTATGCGCCGGCACAGCCGCAAACTAGAGCGAATCCCTGCCCCCTACTCTAACGAGTTGAACTTCCTGATCAGTTCATTTCGTCCGCGCCTGTAGAGATACCCAGTAGTTCGTATATGACTTCGTATATGACGACGAAACCTCCGCGATTTGTCCCAGTATTCTCCCAATTTGCCCTGGGCGCAGCATCTGTAAACGTAATTTGCTGAAACCGGAGTGGATCTTTCCATGGGGAGGGACATTGTTGGGATTTTCGTCGACCATCAATAGGGGTGATGTTTGCGAGACTATCCGGCAATATCTTTATCTCTGCCGACGATGGGGAAGGAGCGGGAGTGATTAAGACGGAGACAGTGCTGGAGCGCAAACGATTGGGAGAATCGTTGTGCCGCGAGGCGCCTAAACGCTTGGCTCCCGATCTGAGAATTGCGGTCCTGTGCTCGTTCAATATTGATTCATTGTCCGCGTTCCTGGCTGAAGCCTTGCATCGAACCGGCTTTCGGTCCGAGAGTTGGTTCGGCCCCTTCGGTCAGATTAGCGAACAGATTCTGCCAATAGACTCTAACCTGCACGCCTTCTCTCCGAACATTGTCACTCTAATTGCGGCTGCCGAGGACCTGTTGGCTCCGATCTACCGGCGCCCGGCGAGTTTTTCCGCCAGAGAGGCAACGGAATTCGTTCATGCCAGGGTGTCCGAACTGCGCAGTGGCATTGAGCTGCTGCTGGAACGAAATCCCGAGGCAACCGTGTTCATCGTTCCCTTCGGCACCGAACGCCTGCCGGCGGCTCATATCCTGAGCGCGACCGCGGCCGAGCGCGGCCAACAACTCTTGACGGAGTTTGTGGAGAGCGTACGCCGCTTGGAAGAGATTTCGCCGCGGGTGGTGACTGTCGACTGGGATTGGCACGCGCGGCGTGCCGGTTGGGCCGGCTATCGCGACGAGCGCCTCTGGTACCTGGCGCGCATGCGCCTGAACCTGACCGGCTTGGCGGCATTGGCCGATTTACTGGCGCACTACTACGTTGCCCTGCGAAAGGGTCCTCTCAAGGTGGTCGTGGTGGATCTGGACAACACCTTGTGGGGCGGGGTGGTGGGCGAGGCTGGTTGGGAAAACCTGATGTTGGGTGACGAGGGGATAGGTTTTGCGTTTCAGGAATTCCAGCGCGAGTTGCTGAAGCTGACGGATTCCGGGACGTTGCTGGCCGCCTGCAGCAAGAACAATCCCGAAGACGCCCTTGCCGTATTCGAGCAGCATCAGGGCATGGTCCTGAGGCGCGAGCACTTCGCTTGCATGAGAATCAACTGGGAAGACAAAGCCACGAACATTCGAGAGATCGCCCGGGAGTTGAACCTGGGTCTGGACAGTTTCGTCTTCCTGGACGACAACCCGGTGGAGCGGGCCTGGGTTGCCAAGGCAATTCCCGAAGTGCTGGTGCCGGAGCTTCCGGAAGATCCGGTTGACCGCCCCGCATTTCTGCGGGAGTTCCCCCGGTTGCAGCGTATCCGCGTAACGGAATCGGACCGGAGCAGGACGCACTCGTATCAAACTTCCCAACTCCGCACGGAACTGCGGACCAAGATCGCCGACTACGATGAGTTCCTGTGCTCCCTCCAGCAGGTCATACACATCGCTCCCCTCTCGCCGGCCCACTTGGCGCGTGCGGTGCAGATGCTGCAACGCACCAGCCAGTTCAACCTTACGACACGGCATTATTCGGAAGCGGAGGTCGAGGCCTTCATCCGTTCGGAAGATTACGAACTGTTCACGCTGGCGGTTCGCGATCGCTTCGAGGACAGTGGAATCGTTGGTTTGGCCATCCTGAACTATCGCGACGGCAAAGCGGAGGTGGCATCATTGTTGTTAAGTTGCCGGGCATTGGGCCGCAGGGTGGAAGACGCTTTGCTGGCCTTTTTGGTGCAGCGCGCAAAACAACGGGGAGCCACTGAACTGCTGGGGCGGTATATCGCCACGGCCAAAAACAATCAGGTAAAGAACTTCTACCTCGATCGCCATTTCGAGCCCGCCGGCGACGGTCTGTTTGTGTTGCCCCTGTCCTCCGGACAGCCGGGACCTGAATTTCCCGCCCATGCGAAATTGGAGCTCCCGAATGGCTGAAGTGACCCGCGATCAGATCAAAGAAGTGATGGCATCAACCTGGGGCATTCCGGTTCGACAGGTTCCGGATGACGCATCGCCACAAGTCGTCAAGGAATGGGATTCTCTCCGCCATTTGGAACTCATGATGGCGCTGGAAATGAGCTTTCAGGTGCGGATTCCGGCCCAAAAGATGGCGCTGCTGAAAACCCTGGATGCGATTGAGCAGGCCTTGTCGAACCCTTGAGCATCCGGTCCTTATCGACAGGCAAAGCCGAGTAGTAACGTATTAAAGATATGCGCGATTTTGTGCAGGTCGGATCAAGAAGAGTCGGGCCCGGACATCCCTGCTTCATCATCGCCGAAGCGGGGGTCAACCACAATGGCAAGCTTCCCGCTGCGTTGCAACTGATTGATGTGGCAGCGGAAGCGGGCGCGGATGCTGTCAAGTTCCAGACCTTTCAATCGGCAAAGAATATTTCTCCCCTGGCTCCGAAAGCCAAATACCAGGCGATCACCACTGGAGCGGAAGAGTCCCAGTTGGAGATGGTCAAGAAGTTGGAACTCTCCGCAGCCGACCATCGTGCGCTCGCGGACCATTGCCGCTGGCGCGGCATCCTCTTCCTGTCCACCCCGTTCGATACTGTCAGTGCCGACCTGCTGCATGCGCTGCAGATGCCAGTTTTCAAGGTACCTTCCGGGGAGATCACCAACTACGATTTGCTGCGCCACGTGGCGCGGAAAGGTAAGCCGGTGATTATGTCCACCGGCATGTCGAAGCTAGACGAGGTGAGGCGGGCGGTGGACCTTATGCGCGGTGAAGGCGTCACCGAGATGGTGTTGCTGCAATGCGTCAGCAATTATCCGGCAGATCCCGCGGATGCCAACTTGCGCGCGATGTTGACAATGCAACGCGAATTTGAAGTTCCGGTTGGATACTCGGATCACACTCTTGGAATCGAGGTCGCGCTGGCAGCCGTGGCGCTGGGAGCCTGCGTGATCGAGAAGCACTTTACCTTGGACCGCAATCTGCCGGGCCCTGATCACCGGGCGTCCTCCGATCCCGCCGAACTGGCCGCCCTGGTCCGCGGGGTTCGGAAAGTCGAGTCTGCCATGGGCAGCGGCCGCAAGGAACCCGCCGCCAGCGAATCGGATACCGCGGCGGTCGCGCGTCGCAGCCTGGTTGCGGAGATCGATATTGCCCCGGGAACGATGCTGACGCCAGACATGATAGGTGTAAAACGGCCGGGCACCGGCTTACCGCCGGCCATGCGTGATCAGTTAGCCGGGCGCACGGTGCGCTGCGCCGTACCCAGGGGAGCCTTGTTTTCCTTGGACATGCTGACATGAGGGCAGTTGTCGTAGTCACCACGGCGAGATCGGATTACCGCATTCTGTTCCCGGAACGTCTTCTGACGACGAAGTTTTACTCCGTATGAAAGATATCGTGATCGTAGGCGCCGGCGGTTTGGGGCGCGAGGTGGCGTTTCTCATCAACGACCTGAACCAGACCCATCCCGAGTGGAATCTGCTTGGGTTTCTGGAAAGGGACTCAGCCAAGGTGGGAACAGCAGTCGGGGAGTACAGCGTGATCGGAACCGACACTTTCTTCGATCGCTGTGCTGCCAGCTTGCACGTCGCCATCGCGATTGGCCAGCCGAAACGTCTGAGGGAAATTTCGGGCAGACTGGAGGCGAACTCCAGGCTGCAGTTCCCCAACCTGATCCATCCGTCCGTAATTGTGCACACGAAACGCGTGCGCTTTGGTCGAGGCAACATCGTATGTGCCGGCGCGGTCTTGACCACTGACGTCTGCATCGGCTCGTTCAACCTCTTGAACCTGAATTGTACTGTCGGGCACGACGTGGAGATCGGAGATTGCAACGTCATTAATCCCGGGGTGAACATTTCTGGAAACGTGACGATTGGGGATTGCTGCCTATTAGGGACCGGCGCCGTGGTGATCTAGCAAAAAAAGATCGGGTCTTGCGCGACCGTAGGAGCGGGCTCGGTGGTGATTACCGACGTGCCGCCTGGCATCACGGTCTTCGGCTCTCCAGCCAGACCGGTGTTTTAACCCGGCTCGCAGGTCGTGCTGCACGGCAGCGCCGAGACCGGCATTCAAGTAAGGATGAGGCTGTGGCTGAAGTCCCGCTAGAAGACTTGGAACTTCCAGGGCCCAGTGCCGGGTCGGGAGCGACGATGCAGAGGAATGGCATCGCTCGCGCCTTGTTGCCCGAAGACACTAACTGACTCAGGTGACATCCATAGCCTGGGTTGTCTGGTTGTATCGATTGCCGCTGCGCCCGGCAGCAGTCCGCAGCCGCTGCCAGCGCAGGTTTGGAGATAAAGGTTTACTTGCCGCGAAATCATCGAAAAATCCTGGTTACTGGAGCTGACGGCTTCATCGGCTCGCACCTGGTGGAATGCCTTGTGCGGAGAGGCTACAACGTACGGGCGTTTGTCCTGTACAACTCTTTCAACTCCTGGGGGTGGCTGGACCACTCGCCGCGCGATGTGCGCGAGGCCATTGACGTCTTTGCCGGTGACATCCGCGATCCGCATGGCGTGCGCCGAGCCATGCAGGAATGCGACTTCGTGATACACCTGGCGGCCTTGATCGCAATCCCGTACTCGTATCACTCGCCGGACACGTATGTCGACACCAACGTCAAGGGCACGCTCAATGTGGTGCAAGCCGCGCGTGAGTTGGGCGTTCAGAAGGTTCTCCACACCTCGACGAGCGAGGTCTACGGAACGGCTCGCAGCGTCCCGATTAACGAGAACCATCCGCTGAGCGGGCAATCGCCTTATTCGGCTACCAAGATCGCGGCTGACCAGATTGCGCTCTCCTTCTATCACTCTTTCGACACACCGGTGGCCGTGATTCGCCCGTTTAACACTTATGGACCACGGCAATCGGCTCGTGCCGTGATTCCCACGATCATCACGCAGATCGCCAGTGGCAACCGGACCATCCGTTTGGGCGCGCTGCATCCCACTCGTGATTTCAGCTACGTGGCGGACACGGTGCGCGGTTTCGTCGCGGCCCTTGAATCCGACAACGGTGTTGGCGAAGTGATTAATCTCGGCAGCGGTTTTGAGATCACGATCGGCGATACGCTGGCTCTGATCGCCGAGATCATGGGCAGCGAAGTGAAGGTAGAGGCGGAGGCAAGCCGTTTCCGCCCGGAGAAGAGCGAAGTAAACCGCTTGCTTGCGGACAACAGCAAGGCGCGCAAGCTGTGGGGATGGCAACCCGCATTCGGCGGGCTGGAGGGACTTCGCCGCGGACTCGAGGAAACGGTGCGCTGGTTTACCAATCAAGAGACCTTGCATGGATACAAAGCAGACCGCTACAACCTGTAAGAATGCGTTCGACGTGCAGGCAGTGGTCGACGCCCTGCGCTTGGTACTCGGCGAGTCGCGCAGCCCCGTCTCCCTTCACGAGCCGTGCTTTGGCGGCAACGAATGGGTGTATGTCAAGGACTGCCTGGATAGCGGGTGGGTTTCCTCCGTAGGCGCGTACGTCGATCGTTTCGAGCAAGCCCTGGCCGAAGTCACGGGGGCCGGGAGGGCAATCGCGGTGGTAAACGGGACAGCCGCCCTGCACATAGCGCTGATGTTGGCGGGAGTCGAACCGGACGACGAAGTGCTCGTGCCTGCGCTGACGTTCGTGGCCACTGCGAACGCCGTCTCGTACTGCGGAGCGGTTCCGCACTTCGTAGATAGTGAATTCCGGACCATGGGGCTGGATGCGACCAAGCTCGCGGACTACCTCGGCGAGATCGCCGAGACCAGCGCCAAGGGTTGCCGCAATCGGATGACCGGCAGGCGTATCCGTGCGGCGGTGCCGATGCATACTTTTGGCTGCCCAGTGGATCTCGATCCGCTTTTGGAGTGTTGCGCAGGCTACGGGATCGTTGTGGTGGAGGATGCGGCGGAATCCCTGGGCTCGTACTACAAGGGCCGTCATACCGGAACCCTGGGACGCGTGGGCACGCTCAGCTTCAACGGCAACAAGTTGGTGACAACCGGCGGAGGCGGCGCCATCCTGGTCAACGATACCGAACTGGGCAGGCAGGCAAAGCACATTACCACGACCGCCCGGCAGCCGCACCGTTGGAGGCTATACCACGACCAAGTCGGCTACAATTATCGGCTGCCCAACCTAAACGCGGCGCTTGGTTGCGCGCAACTGGAGCAATTGGCGGGCTTCGTCGAGTCCAAGCGTGCGCTGGCGCGGCATTACGCCGAAGCGTTCCGCGATGTGCCCGGCGTTCAGGTGTTTGTGGAACCGGAGTTCGCCCGCAGCAACTACTGGCTCAATGCGCTGCTGCTGGATGAAAAGTTTTCAGACCAGCGCGACGCCGTGCTGGAGCAGACCAATCAGAGTGGATTCCTGACGCGGCCCAGTTGGGCCTTGATGCATAAGCTTCCCATGTACCACGCGTGCCCGCGCATGGATCTCGCCGTTGCCGAAAGCATCGAACGCCGACTGATCAACCTTCCGAGCAGTGCGGCGCTGGGGAAGAGCGATGCCTAAGCGCAGGATCTGCGTGGTCACCGGTAGCCGCGCCGAGTACGGACTGCTGTATCCATTATTGTGCGCGCTGAGAGACGACATCGATTTCGAGTTGCAGATCATCGCCGCCGCCGCCCATCTCTCCCCGGAATTTGGGCTGACTTACCAAGTCATCGAGCGCGATGGCTTTCGCATTGACGCCAGAGTCGAAATGCTGCTTTCCAGCGATACGCCCGTAGGTATCGCCAAGTCTATTGGACTGGGCGTTATTGGGTTTGCCGAAGCCTATGACCGGTTGCGCCCGGACCTGTTGGTGCTTCTCGGCGATCGGTTCGAAGTCCTGGCAGCGGCGGAAGCGGCGCTTGTAGCGAGATTGCCGATCGCCCACATCGCAGGCGGGGATACCACCGAGGGAGCTTTCGACGAAGCCATTCGCCACAGCGTCACCAAGATGTCGCACTTGCACTTCGCCACCCATGAAAAGGCTGCGGCGCGAATACGCCAACTTGGAGAGAACCCCGAGTGCGTGTTCAATGTTGGCAGCCTGGGGATTGATGCTATTCAGCAGTTGTCGCTGTTGAGCCGCGGCGAGGTTGAAAAACGCTTGAGATTTCGGCTGCGCTCCGCCAACCTGCTCATCACCTTTCATCCCGTCACATTGCGGCCGGACTACGGCTGCGGTGAGTTCGTGCAGCTTTTGCTCGCGCTGGACCGGTTGGGAGGCGATGTTGGACTGATCTTCACCAAGCCCAACGCGGACACATACAGCCGTAAGCTGATCCAGACGCTGGAGGAGTTTGCCGCGCCGCGGCCCAACGTCAGCGTACATACGTCGCTTGGTCAGGTTCAGTATCTCAGTACCATGTCACACGCCGATGCCGTAGTGGGGAATTCGTCGAGCGCGCTGTACGAGGCGCCGACGCTCAAGAAACCCGCGGTCGATATCGGAGATCGCCAGCGTGGGAGGCTTCAGCCCGATTCGACGATCCACTCCGAGCCGTTCGCGGATGCGATTTATGACGCGATCCAGCAGGCTCTTCGGCTCGACTGCTCCCAAACCGTGAACCCATACGGCGACGGCCACAGCGTGCAGCGTATCATGGCAGTGTTGAAGAGCAACTTCAACACGCAGAAGCTGGTCGAAAAGCGCTTCGTAAGCATCGATTCATGACCGGCCGGCCAAATCGAACGCGTGTATGTGATCGCCGGCCCGCAAGTTGATTGATGCCGCCGCCGATGCCGGTGCGGTAGAATTTCAGACTTTCACTACCTCGCGAATGAATCCGACCATCGCTTTCAACTCCACGGGCGCAAGAGAAGCTTTGTGGTCAGGTCCAGGCAATCTGGAATCAAGCGTAAAGTGCTTCTTGATCGCCCTTGCCCCGAGCGCAACCGCGGCGACAAGAATCGCGATTCCAGCGTTATGGTCCGACAAGCCGGTCGATAGGGCTCAACAATGAATAGATGGAAATCAACCTGTATTGCTCCGACTGCTTCGATCCAGGACGCAATCCGCAAGATCGATGAGAGTTCGCTGCAGATTGCGCTTGTGGTCGAGGGTGACCGGCTGAAAGGTACGGTAACGGACGGCGATATCCGGCGGGCCATTTTGAAAGGCGTGTCTCTGCAGGACCCGGTGGAACATGTGATGAATGCTCGTCCTGCCGTGGCCTTGTTGGGAGATGATCGTCAGGAAGTCGTGGGCCGCATGCAGCGCACCGAGATCCGCCACATGCCCGTCCTGGATGCCTCCGGGGCGTTAGTAGGCATGGAGATCCTTGACGAGTTGCTCGCTCTGCAGACGCGCTCCAACCCAGTACTGCTGATGGCCGGAGGCATGGGCAAGCGCCTGAGCCCTCTCACCGAGGATTGCCCGAAGCCCATGCTGCGGGTGGGCGGCAGGCCTATCCTGGAAACCATCTTGCTGAGTTTCGCAAATTACGGATTCCGCCGATTCTATCTGTCTGTGAATTACAAAGCGGAGGTCATTACTGAGTACTTTGGAGATGGTTCCCGCTGGGGAGTACAGATCGAGTATCTTCGCGAGGGCGAACGTCTTGGGACCGCAGGCGCGCTTGCGCTACTACCTGAAAAACCTGTTGTGCCGATGTTGGTGATGAATGGCGATATTCTCACGAAGGCCAATTTTAATCACCTGCTGGAATTTCATGATGCGCAAGGCGCAAAGGCTACTATGTGCGTGCTGGAATACGAGCACCAGGTTCCGTATGGTGTTATAAGGGTAAACGGGCACGAGATCATGGCGATCGAAGAAAAGCCAACGCAGAAATTCTTCATCAACGGCGGAATTTATGTGCTGGATCCGGATGTACTCGGCATGGTACCGAAAGACACCCGTTTCGACATGACGATGCTGTTCGAGAAACTTGTGGAGGCGAACTGGCGCACTGCCGTTTTTCCCTTGCGCGAATACTGGCTCGATGTCGGGCAGCACATCGATTTCGAAAGAGCGAAGGTCGAGTTCGAAAAAGCCTTCCACACATTCTGAGGAAGTGAAGACGGGGCAGGGCGGCATGTCTTTATCGAGACCTTCCAAATTGCGTGCAGCCGTAGTCGGACTGGGAAAGGCCGGTTCCCGTTTCGACGAAGAGCCGCGTGGCGCGGTTTGGTCGCACGTGGGCGCGTATCTGGCGGCGAATGACATCTACGAATTGGCCGGAGCCGCGGACCCGGATGCGGATAGCCGTGCCGCTTTTTCCAGGCGCTGTCCCGGCGTTCCCTGTTACACAAGTGCGGCTGAAATGTGCTCCGCCATTCGTCCAGACGTAGTCAGCATCGCCACTCCAATCAACGTCCGAGAGCAGGTCTTTGATGACCTGTTACAGGGTGCCGCAGCGCCACGGGCGATCATTTGCGAGAAACCACTGGCGACCAATGGCCATACAAGATGGCAATGCGTCGAGAGGTGCCGTACCAAAGGCGTGCCGCTGCTCGTGCATTACAACCGCCGTTACGCTTCCGTTTATCAGCGCATTTGCACGAGTATCCGCGAAGGTTTGATCGGCGATGTGACCTCGATTACCGTGCGCATGGCAAACCGGTTGTGGAGCGTCGGCTCGCATGCGCTGGACCTGTTGCTGTACCTTGCCGCGGAGCAGCCGTGCACTTGGCGAGGCTTGGAGCTGCCGCATTTGGCGCAAGGCGGCGAGCCGGCGATAGATTTTATCTGCTGCTTTCCCTCGGGGACTGCGGGCCGCGTATTGAACCAGGGATTGAAGCAATTGATGATCTTCGAAGCCGATGTTGTGGGGACAAAAGGCCGTTTACTGGCGAGTGGCAATGGCGAGATGCTGCACTACATTCCATTTGCGCCTTCGCCGAAGTATCTCGACTATCTGATCGGTCAATCACCGCAGTGCCTGCACACGACGCCAACGGATGAGTCCACATTTGTTGCGGTGGTCAGAGAATCTGCTGAAGTTCTCGGTTCCGGCAAACAGCCGACGTGTTCGGGGGAGACGGCGCTCCGGTCGGAAGAATTCCTGGATGAATTGTCCAAATGCGGGAGCAAACATGACTAGCATGAAACGGTTGGCGGTGCTCGGCGGCGAGCCGGTACGCACAGAGCCCTTCGTGGTGGGTCCGATGATCGATCATGAAGAGGAAGAAATGGTTCTCAAAGCCGTACGGGAGCACAACTTTTCACGCTATATCGGGGCAGATAGTCCTGATATGGAAGACATCCTTCGCATGCCGAGCGAAGCCGCGGTGCAGCTTGATGTCGCGTGGCACTTCCTTGGCGGCCCCAATGTTCGTTGCTTTGCAGCCGACTTCGCGGCCCGCACCGGAGCGAAATACGCCATACCGGTGAATTCCGCCACCTCCGGTATTGCTACGGCCCTGGCCGCGGCAGGCGCTGGTCCGGGGGATGAGGTCATCGTGCCGGGACTATCGTTCAGCGCCTCCTCGGCTGCAATTCTGCTCTTCAACTCCGTTCCTGTGTTCGTCGATGTCGACGCGAGAAGCTTTTGCATGAACCCTGCCGAGGTGGAGCGCGCAGTGACGGAGAAGACGCGTGCGATTCTGGCAGTTCATCTGCTGGGCAACGTGTGCGACATGGAGGCGATCCTGCGAATTGCCGACAAGTACAAGCTGAAAGTCGTGGAAGATTGCGCGCAGGCTCCGGGTTCGAAGTGGCGTGGCCGGTCAGTTGGCACGCTGGGCGATGCCGGGGTGTTCAGTTTTCAGCAATCGAAGAACATCACGACCGGCGAAGGCGGCATGATTACGACCAATGACAGCGAGATCGCGCGGAAGTGCCGCCTTATCAGCAACCACGGCGAAGTGGTGATGAGGGACACGCACTCCGACCAGGATCTCGCAAACGTGATCGGGTGCAACTTCCGAATGACGGAATTGCAAGCGGCCATGGGTGTGGCGCAACTTCGAAAGCTGGACAAAGTAAACGCGTGGCGCAACCGTAACGCGCAGTTTCTTGTCCAGGAGTTGTCGCAAATCCCCGGGTTGACGCCGCCCTGCATCGCACCGGATGTCGAGTGGGCCTGCCACGTTCTGGCGTTTCTGTTCGATGCCGAGAAATTCGGGATTTCTCGCGAACTGTTCATCGCCGCGTTGCGCGCCGAGGGTATACCCGTGGGCACCGGCTATGTGCGCGCCATGTACGAGAATCCGCTGTTCCTGCGTCGCATCGCCTACGGGGTCCACGGCTCGCCCTGGACTGATCACGGCAGTTCGCGCACCTACTCGCGCAACCAGTGCCCGGTGATTACACGTCTGCTTAACGAACAATTCTTGTGGTTCTATCACGTCGCCTATCCTTCGACTCTCGATGACATGAGGGACGTTGTTGCCGCGGTCGCAAAGGTCCATGCTTCAGCAGCCGAGATACGTCTACAGAGTGCTGAAGTGTTGGCGCACGGCGATACCAAGAAGCGACAGGGACGGCTGTAGCGGCTGTGCGGCGGGAAGAGATCCGCTGCGACGACTGCCAACTTGCAGCGTATCTAAGAAGAACCGGTAAAGGGGAAGGAATTCATGGGACAGATCGTAGCCGTAATCCACGCGCGCGGCGGTTCGGTGCGTGTGCCGCTCAAGAACATACGCCCATTGGCGGGTATTCCGTTGGTGGTGTGGACGGTCGAAGCCGCACTCGCCAGCCGGTGTGATCGGGTTATCGTCTCCACGGACCACGACGGAATCGCCGAAATTGCGCGCGGGGCCGGCGCCGACGTACCCTTCCGCAGGCCAGCCGATATCTCCGAAGACGTCGCCTCAGAGCTGGTTACCCAGCACGCAATCGCCTTTCATGAGCGCGAAACCGGGACGCGGGTCGAGATCGCGGTGACAGTCCAGCCGACTACCCCGTTCCTCAAAGGGAGCGATATCGATAGCTGTATCGAGATGCTAGAACACAATTCGGAGTTGAAGTCGGTGTTTACAGCCGGTCCCGTTCACCAGCGTCCGGAATGGATGTTCCTCCGTGACTCCAGCGGCCGTGCGACTAAATTCCTGGACGGAATCTTACAGGGCGACGTCGGTATAAGCCAAAAACTGCCACCACTTTGGCACCCGAATGGCGGCGCGTACGCTACTCGGCGCGATGTGCTGTTCGATGAAAACATCATCATCAGCTCCCCTTGCGGCATTCACTCGATGTCCGAGTGGGCTTCGGCGGACATCGATACCGAAGCCGATTTCGCTTATGCCGAAATGATCGCCCAGAAGTTCGGTTGGGTAAAGGCTAGCCCTCAGTCGATCGGGCGTAAATGACTTTAAAGCAATGCCGGATGAACAGCAGCTTTGAGGGAGTGGATCTCACCACCTTTGCCACTTGGTGGCACCGGCTTCATCGATGTCGGTTTTCGCAGGCGTTCCCTTGCTCCAGGAGCGGAGTTTCCTCATTACGCGGCTGCTGGTATCCAGCGGTGAACCCGAAAGCGCCGAGGCTACGCCCAAGCGATAAGCATGTTTTCAGAACTTGGGGAGCGCGTGAGCAATTGGTTGCGTTGTAACCCGGCAACCGGCCTCTTTGGCCGGGTTCTCGATACTTGGGGAAGAACGCCACTACGGCGCCTGTTCCCCGCGCAGGCATCTATTGCCTCGGTCTTCAAGGTCATAGGCGGAAACTTTGCGACCAGCGCCATTTCCTTCTTCACCAGCATCCTGATAGCGCGTTGGACATCGCCATACGATTTGGGCGTGTGGAATGCCGCGCTGCTGGTTACCGTATATGCACCGATACTACAAGTAGGTGTCTTCAACGGACTGAATCGCGAGTTGCCTTATTTTATCGGGTCAGGCGACAAGGCCAAAGCCCAAACCATGGCCGAGAGCGCTTTTGCATGGTGTTTGATTCTCGCCGCGGCATCTGTCGTTCTCACTGCCGGCGCAGCGGCCTGGTTTGGGCACCATGGCCAACGGCGTCTTTGTTACACGGCTATGGCTGTAGGCGCGAACGTCATTTGCTACTGGGTGACGCTTTATCTTACAACCACATACCGGACCAATGCTGAATTCGGCCGCTTGGCGCAAAACACGGTCGCCGTCGCGATGATCGGGGTGGGTCTCGTTCTGCTGGTATGGTTCTTCCGTTATGAAGGCATTCTGCTGAGGGCGTCGCTGCTTAGCATCCTTGGAGTCGGAGCTCTGTATTATCGCAGGCCGATGCCGGTGCGGCCGCGATGGAACAAGCCTGCAATTGTTCACCTGGTGCGCATTGGTTTACCCATTTGGCTCGCGGGCCAGGCTGCGGCGATCTTCATCGCCCTGGATCGCATGATTTTAGTCAGATCGCCAGAGATGCTGGGCTACTTTACGATCGCGATCCAGACTGCAGCATTCGCGCGAACCATTCCGGCCGCCTTCACTATCGTGTTATATCCCCAAATGGCGCACAGGTATGGCGAGACGCACAATGCCATGGCCATCTGGCAGATTGCCAAGAAAGGCGCAATCGGCGCCTGCCTCTTTGGATTGCTGGCGGGTTGCTGCGGATGGTTCCTGGCGCCGCATGTGGTAAAGATATTGGTGCCAAAATATCTTCCCGGAGCCGTGTCGGCACAGTGGGCGTCTTTCATGGGGCTCGCGATGGGCCTCTATGTCTTCGATAATGTGTACGTCGTGATCGGCAAGCTGGAGCTGTTCATCTTGAACTATTGCATCGGGGCGGCGATTTTTTTCGTCGCCTGGTTTCTACTGACACGCGGTTTCGGCGCACCGCAGCTTATTGCCACGGCTCAGTCCATGTTGTTGGCTACTCTGGTGATGGCCGTGACTTCGCTGTTCGTCAGCCACAGGGCGTGCAGCAAACACGACAGACGGCTGGCTGAGCTCTGCCTGGATAACTAGCGATGAACATTGTCGAATTCATGGATCGGTTCTTGAAGATGGAGGAGGAACATGGCCTCTTCAAACTCCGCACGGATGATGGTCTGTACTACTGGGATCTGATGCGCTATGACGTGTTTCTGGAATGCTATTTCGCAAAGCCGGGAATACAGGCGATGGATGTTGGCGCGGCTGGCAACCGGATGTCGCTGCGAAAGGTTTTTCGCAAAACGTACAGCGTGGCGAAAAACGAGTTGCGGCTGTTGGCCGGCATGCGGAGGCAGCACGAGTACCTTTTCCTGGTTTGTTCGCGCTATCGCCGACCCAACGGGGATTGGTTCGATCCCAGCGCGGAACAACTTCTCAATCGCTTCGGCAGGGATAGGGTATTCATAGTCGACACCGGTCTGGCCGACCCGGAACCCAAGGGTCACTACTGCCCTCACCTGCTGAGCGTTCGTAGCAGACTTAGCCGTACGACAACGGATTTTAGTTACGTTTCCGGGGTGGTAAGTGACATATTTGCCCTGCCGCTGGATCTGCGCGAGATAGGCTTGCGGCGGCTGCGTCAATACGGCGTCGAATACTCCTTCTACCGCCGGCTTCTCGCCAATCAGCAGCCTAAGGCATTGTTTTTCAACCACGGCAATATTCAGAAGGCGCTGATCGCCGCCAGCAATGACCTGGGAGTCCCCAGCCTCGAGATGCAACACGGGCTCATGAACTACGTACATCCGGCTTATTCGTACAGCCCGAAAATCGACTATTCGCACTTAAACACGTTCCCGAGCTGTGTGCTGATGTTCTCTGACTATTGGGCAAACACAGTCTATTGGCCCGTGCGGAAGGTGACTGTTGGCAATGACCACTTCTGGCGCAGCTCCGCGGGTCTGGAGTCGGCACGCGCGATAACCGTTATTTCCGCGGACGTTCACCTGGACGCCCTGACGGAACTGATCAAGCAGCTCGCTCCGAAGATTCCCTCCACCCCGATCATTTTTAAGCTGCACCCGAACCAGATGTTGGCAGCCGCCAATGTCCGGAAATCGTTCGCTGACTGCTCGAATGTGACGGTTATCGCCACGGAAAAAAGCCTGGAAGAAGTCCTTGTTGAATCGCAGTCGGTCATTGCGATCCACTCGACGGGCGTATACGAGGCCTTGCAGATGGGACGCCGCGTATTCATCCTTGCCGCGCAGGATTACCTGACGCATGCCGACCTGCTCGAAGATCCGCTCGTGAAGGTGGTTGAGAACGCCGGGCAGATCGTTGCCGCGCTGGAGCAGCCAGCGAGTCAAGCTCAAAGGCCAACGTACTTTGAGAAGTTCCAACCCGGCGTACTGGACCAAGTACTCGCGGAACTCGCAGCGATGCGGGTAGGACCAGGCCCGGCAGATGATAAGAAAGCTGCAACCCACGCCTAGAAGACGCCCGAGAATGTTGACTAAAGTTCGCGCATTTTGTAAAGAGCCGTCATTCAACAAGCTGAATCATCTGCAGATCTTGTGTGCGAAGCTCAAGGGCGCGCTCGTCTATCGCTTCTTCTTCAAGCGCTTCGGGAAGGGCTCCTACATTCGCCGCCCGATGTCGATTCTCAACCCGCAGTTCATCACCATTTCCGATCGTGTTTCGGTAGCGGCGGGAGTGCGTCTGGAGGCGATTTGCGATAACCCGAAGCGCATTCCGGACCTGCAAATCGGTGAGAACACCAACATCGAGCAGAATGTTCATATTGTCTGCCACAGCCGAATTCATATTGGCAGGAACGTTTCTATTACAGGTAACTGCGCCATCGTGGACGTTACCCATCCGTTTGATGACGTGCAGCACGTCGTTAAGATTGGCGCCGCAATCCGAGATGACGACTCATGGGTCGAAATAGGCGAAGGTTCTTTCATTGGCTTCGGAACCGTAATCCTGCCAAATGTGCGCATCGGCAAGTATGTGGTGGTCGGTGCTAATTCCGTGGTGAATGGCGATTTGCCCGAATATTCGGTGGCAGCGGGCGCTCCCGCGAGAGTCATCAGTACTGTGTGTCAAGGGCCTGGTAAGAGTAGACCACTGTAGCGGAGTAAAAGGGAGCCGGCAGAGTTAGAGGTTAAGAGCGGGATTTGCGAGGGAGAAGGACCTCTGGAGCGTGTCGGCAGAGGCCCTTCTCCCTCGCGGTGCATTGCGCGAGCGGATCAGTGGCCTGCGGATGGTTTCCGGCACCGGCTTTGCTCGCCGGAGTAGATCAATGCAGGCGTGCGCGTCTGTTATAATGAATAAACTCTTCTAAGCTACTGTTTTGGGCACGCCGAGCAAAACTTTGGAAACAGCAAATAACCTATAGAGGGCGGGCATGACTGATTATTTGAAGGGCAATTTCGAGCCGAAGAAAAAAGTTGAAGTCGAAAAGGACGTCCCAACTGAAACGACGCAAGAGACCTTTGAGCGGCGTGCCCTGGAGCATTTGGGCGGAAGTATTGCCTTCGTCACCTTGAAAAACGGCTTCGTGTGGAACGGAGAACCGGAGGACAAGGGCAAATGAAGCCACTCGGGCCAGAAGAGCTTCGTACCATCGCCGAGACAACATTCTCCAAGACGGCGAACATCGGCCTGGAGAACGCATGTAAGAACGTTCCGTACATTAAGCGGACAATAGCCGAGCTAAAGCCGGCGGGAGAGGATTTCGCCGTTGTTTTTTCCGCCGGTCCGAGTCTGCACCGCTGCAATCCCGCATCCGTGCTGGTGAAGAACGGGAGGAAGGGCACGGTGATTGCTACTGACGGGGCCCTGGGGAATTGTCTGCGCAATGGACTGGTTCCGGACTATGTGGTCAGTGTGGATCCGGATGCCACGAGGATCGTGCGATGGTACGGCGACCCGGACCTGGAGTCGCGCGGCTCCGAGGATGACTACTTTCGCCGCCAGGACCTTGATGAGGAACTCCGGGTCGATGAGCTCGCCAAGAACCGGGCGCTTATGAAATTGGTGAATGAGCATGCGCCGCGCATCAAGGCCCTGCTCTCCACGAGCATAAGCCAGTCGGTCACGCGCCGTTGCGTTGACGCAGGCTTTGACATTTATTGGTGGAATCCCCTTTATGATGACGCCCGGGATCCGAACAGCTATTCGGCGCGCGTACGCACGCTAACCGGCGCCCCGTGCCTGGTCACTGGAGGGAATACCGGCGCTGCTGCCTGGGTTCTGGCCCACGCAGTCCTGGGGTTTCGCAAGATCGCCTTAGTCGGCATGGATCTCAGCTACGCGCCTGGAACCGAATTGCAACGCACCCAGTACTGGGACCAACTGGTTCCTTTGTTCGGCGAAGAACGTGTACGCCATGCCTATATCGAGGTACATAACCCTCATCTGGGGCAGACCTGGTTCACCGATCCCGTCTATTACTGGTATCGGGAAGTTTTTCTTCAACTCGCCCGGCAAGCAGACTGCGAAACCGTGAACTGCAGTGAAGGCGGTATCTTGTTCGGAGATAGCCTGCAGTTTCAGCCGTTCGCCGAATTCTTACGCAACCAGACATAATTCCGGCAAGTCTTTCATGTTGTGCCAACTTTCTGTTTGGAGGCTTTTTTGGCCAAGGTTCTATTTATCAACCCCGTCATCCGTGCGGAAGATGCTCCCCGCCATGTGCCCTATGGCATAGCTTTATTGACGGCGATTTGTGACCGTCTGGGCCACCAAGTGCAGGTATTTGACGCCAATGCCTGGAGGCAAGGCGACGAGGTCCTAGCTGAAGTACTTCAAGCTGATGATTGGGAGGTTGTCGCTACCGGCGGCATTACTACCTCCTATGCATCAATTAAGAAGATTGTGAGCTTCGCGCGCCAGCACGCGCCCAAGGCGCTGATCGTGCTTGGCGGCGGCGTGCTGACCAGCATGCCGCATGACATCATGCGGTTTCTGCCGGCGGTCGATCTGGGCGTTGTTGGCGAAGGGGTTGTTACGTTTCCGGAACTACTCCGCAAGGTGGACGAGCGGCAGAATGATTGGGCCAACCTTAAGGGCATTATCTGGCGTGATCCATCGGGCACGTGTAAGCTTTCAGACCCTCGCCCGCTGCTGCAAGACCTGGATTCGCTCCCGACCCCTGGGTGGGAGTTCTTTCCGCTGGATATCTACTTCAAGAATAGCTCCGTACTGCTGAGCGCAGAGGCGATGCAGGCCAAGCGCCGCCTCGATATCAATATGAGCTATGGCTGTTCGCTTGTGTGCCGCTTCTGCTTCCACCTGGGGCTAACGGGAGAGATGCGTTACATCCAGGATGATAAGGGAAATCGCGACGTCGCATTCACATGGGATCGCCAATTGCGCTTCCACAGTCCCGATTACGTTGTCAATCTGGTGAAGCATGCGCGCGAGCGATTTGGCGTGGACTTCATCGGGATGTTAGACGAGAACCTCATGACCATGAATACGGCAACTCGCGGCAAGTGGCTTTCGGACATCTGCCGCAAGTGGATCGAGGCAGGGTTGCAGCCTAGCTGCGTTCGTGAAGGCCGGCCGCACGATCCGGCGAGTTGCACGGGGGTTCACTGGGGCGGAACGAGCCATGCCGGTCTTGTCAATTCTGAAGTCCTTAAGCTCATGCATCAGGCTGGTTGTAGCCATCTGGACTATGGCCTTGAATCGTTCTCACCGCGTGTACTGAAGAACATAGGCAAAGGCGCTACGGCGGAGTCAAATATGCGGGCTCTGAAAATGACCATCGAAGCAGGAATCCGTCCGATTCCCAACCAGATTGTTGGGTTTCCCGATGAGTTTTTTGACAGCCTGATCGATAGCGTCAAGGCGTGGGAGCGGGCGGGCATCGTCGCGAAGCCATTCTTCGCTACACCTTACCCAGGATCCGAATGGTATGCCACTTACAAGGACCGGATTATCGAGCAGTACGATGGCGATTTGGAAGCGTTCCTCCTGGATCTCGGAGACGCAACCACGATTACGGCCGTGATTTCAGAAAATTTCAACGCCGTCGAATTGCTCGGTCTGCGCGAACTGATGATGAATCATGACATCAGGCGGATTCAGGAGTACGAGAAGGTCTGGAGAAGGACCCATGGGGAACCAAAGTTTCCGAAATTCGGCCGTCCCTACCCTCCAGCGGCGGTAATCAAACCGCAGAGCTCCGGCGATAGCACTGGGAGTGTCCTGTGACGCAGCATAGACAAACCTTATCGTATTTTCGTTCGGCCGCTACTGAGTGGCAACAAAAGTCGGTCAGTCCAGATCGTAGCTACAGCATCATCGAAAACCAAAATGAGGCTGCCATAGATGTGCTCGCTCGAACCGAGAATGCCAGGCGCTTCTTGGATGTTGGTTGTGGCACGGGGCAGCTGGTGATTGCGGCTGCCCATCGTGGCGTTGTAGCCGAGGGTATCGATTTTGCGCCGGAGATGATCACTCAATGCGAGGCAAACGCTAGGGAGGCTGGCGTCCCGGCCCGCTTTATTTGTTGCTCCTTCTTCGACGCGAAACTTGAGGAGCGTGCGTATGACGTCATTAGCGCCCATGGCTTTATCGAATATATCTCGCCCGATGAGTTAAACGAGTTCTTCCGCCGCTGTGCTGCGATGCTGCGGCCTCTAGGGGCGCTCGTGGTGGCGACGCGAAATCGGCTTTTCAATGCCGTCTCCTTGAATGACTACACCCGTTTGGAAGCTGAGATGGGTGTTCTAGGAACTCTGGTTGCTGAAGCCACCGTTCTGCAGTCGAGTCCTACGATTGAGTCAGCTCTCCAGGCATTGCGCAGATACGAGCGGATCGATCCTCAACCGGATCGCCACCCTGCCACCGGCCCCATCGCTGTGGAGACGCGTTATCAGTACACCCCAGCCGATTTAATCTACCGCCTGAGGCGCTACGGTCTCTTGGCCAAGACCCTTTTCCCGATCCATTTCCATGGTTTGCCGACGACCGTAATGACCGATCATCCTGACCTCCACAGCGAGATAGCCTCCGCAGCCGCCAAGATTGGCTTTCGTGACCACCGTCTCGTGCCGCACTCATCGAGCTTCTCTATCGAAGCGCGGAAGGAGGAGTAATGGCTTTAACAATCGTTATGTACCACTACGTTCGAGACTTGGCTCGGTCACGCTATCCGGCCATCAAGGGGCGCAGCACGTCCAGCTTCCAGAGGCAGTTGGAGCACATCGCACACCATTACACGGTAGTGACGGCGGAGCAAGTAATCACCGCTATGACAGGCGGCGAGGCCCTGCCCGACAACGCTGCTTGGCTGACTTTCGATGACGGCTACAGCGACCACTATTCGGTCGTTTTTCCTCTGTTGCACGAACGCGGATGGCAGGGATCATTCTTTCCGCCAGCTCGCTCGGTACGAGATGGTGAACTTCTCGACGTAAACCGGGTACACTTTGTCCTGGCGGCTTGCGCGGATCACAAGCACCTTATCGATGCCGTCCACCGGTTTATCGACGAGCACCAGGGCCACGACGGGGTGCGTCCCTTTGCGGAGTATTGGGCTGAATTGGCAATAGCCTCACGTTTGGATCCTGCGGAGGTCATCTTTCTCAAACGGGTAATGCAGCACGCTTTGCCCGAGGAATTGCGCGAGGAACTGGCGTGTGACCTCTTCAAAACCTATGTTTCCGTAGACCCGGCAACCTTCGCCGCCGAATTGTATCTGAGTGTTGCCCAATTGCGGACCATGATCCGGTGTGGGATGTATGTCGGCAGTCACGGCGCTGGACATTTCTGGATGAACCGTCTGGATGCCGCAAGGCAGGCGACAGAGATTGATGCTTCACTTGATTTTTTGCGGGACCTGGGTGCCCCGAGCAATCATTGGGTGATGAACTACCCATATGGGGCCTACAACGACACGTTGCTTCGTTTGCTTAGGGATCGCGGCTGCGCTGTGGGGCTTACAACGAGAGTAGCTGTTGCACAGCCAGGTGTTGACGACCCGTTGCTCTTGCCCCGTTTGGATACCAACGATCTGCCTCACTGAAAGCTTAGACCTTGCGCGTTGCCGGGCAACTGTGCAAGCTCTATCAAGTTAAACTTCGGCCTAGACGGAAGGCCATTGTTGAAGCATCGGTCAAGAGAGCCGATCCGCAACCCGCTGTGCGTTCAGGCGGGACCTCCGATAAGGTAAAGAGCAATCTGCCAGCCTATTCGGTGGCAGCGGGCGCTCCCGCGAGAGTCATCAATACTATACTGACAACCCCAGCTAACAAGCATGTGCACCTCGGAAACAGAACTTTGATCGATGAGTGAAATTCAGCAAAAATGCCCGCTGTGCGCTGCGGCGGAGCAAGACGAATTGTATGTCACCTGCGATCGCCACTATGGGATCGAGGGAACGTATCGAGTTGTGCGATGCAGTAGCTGTTCGCTGGTTTTCCTCAATCCCATGTATTCGGATGCGGAACTCGCAGCGCTGTACCCGAGTGATTATTACGCCCATCAGACGCGACAAGCGAGCCGAGGCGTAAAAGCCCTGGTCCGGCGGCTACTGGGGCTGGAGTTTCACACCAGAGATCCGGAATTCTCCGCTCCGGGCAGGGTCCTTGACGTGGGGTGCGGAACAGGCTGGTTCCTTCGTGAAATGCGCAATCGGGGGTGGACGGTACACGGGGTGGAAATTAATGCAGAGGCGGCAAGAATCGGATGCCAGACGGATGGGCTGGACATTTTCCGCGGGTCTGTGCAGGAGGCAAAATTTCCCACCGGGTTTTTCGACTACGTGCGCAGTAATCACTCCTTCGAACACATCAGTTGTCCAAACGAAACTCTGGATGAGATTCACCGTATTCTCAAACCTGGTGGAAAGCTAATGATTGGGGTCCCCAACATCGGCAGCATAAATGCCAAGGTTTTTGGCCGGTATTGGTGGTACCTTGGCGCGCCCGTCCATACGTTCAACTACTCCGTCAAAACTCTTTGTGCCATGTTGCGACGGCATGGCTTTGTACTGGAGCGCGTCGTCTACAACTCCGATTTCCATGGCATTCTGGGCAGTCTGCAGATCTGGTTGAACCGATTCAAGCAGCGGAGATCGAGTGAAGGGCGCGCAATACGATCACGAACATTAATTGTCGCGTGTGCCTGGATGGCGAAGTTGCTGGACACCTTTCACTTAGGCGATGAGATCGAAATTACCGTGAGCAAGCCGAGAACGGCATGAACATTTTGATCAGTGGCGGGGCGGGATTCATTGGGTCGCACCTGGCGTTGAAACTCGCCCGCGAACACAGTGTAACCGTGCTGGACAACCTATCGCCGCAGGTTCACGGCGAAAATGGCGCCCCGTACTCCTTGCAGTCTCTGAAGGAGAAGGTGCGGTTTATCAAAGGCGACGTACGATGCGCATCCGATTGGGAAACCGCCCTGCAGGGACAGGAGGCCGTGATCCATTATGCGGCCGAGACCGGCACCGGCCAGTCGATGTACCAGGTGGAGAAGTACATTGACGTAAACGTTCGCGGTACGGCCATCTTGATTGACGCGTTGGTCAACCGCAGCCATTCGGTTCGCAAGATTATCGTTGCCTCATCGCGCGCCGTCTATGGCGAGGGGAAGTACAGTTGCCCGCAGCATGGGAACGTGTATCCGGGCAGCCGGACGGAACAAGATCTTGCGATGGGCCGCTTTGAAGTGCGCTGTCCGGTTTGCCAAGGCGATGTATCACTGGTGCCGACCGACGAGGATGCACGAACACATCCATCGTCGGTGTACGGGATCAGCAAGAAAACCCAGGAGGAACTGCTGCTATCCGTGGGTAGATCGTTGGGAGTGCCCGTAGTGGCGTTTCGGTACCAGAACGTGTACGGCCCCGGACAGTCTCTCAGCAATCCCTACACGGGGATCATCTCCATCTTTTCAACGCGCATGAGGAAGGGCAATGAGATCCTGGTTTTCGAGGATGGCGCGGAGAGCAGAGATTTCGTGTTCGTCGAGGACGTGGTGGACGCAACCATGCGTGGCATTGTTAGCGAGGAGGCGAACTACCAGGTTCTCAATGTCGGATCGGGGACGAGCGCTACCGTTCTGGAGATTGCCCGGAAGCTGAAGCGGCTTCTGAACTCCGATGTGAATATCCGCGTGACGGGACAGTATCGCTTGGGCGACATTCGCCACAACGTCGCTGATATCACCAGGCTCAAAAAGACGCTCGGATTCGTTCCCCGCGTGACGTTAGAAGATGGCTTGGCGCGGTTCGTGGCTTGGTCGGGCACACAAGCTCCGGGTAGCGATCGGTACGAACAATCGATCGACGAATTGCGCGCGCGAGGGTTGTACAAATGACCGTGCCCGGCCTGGTTTCGGTGATTGTCATCAATTTCAACAGCGGCGAGCACATCTTCAAATGTGTCGATAGCTTGCAAAAGCAAAGTTATCGTAACTGGGAATTGATCATTGTGGACAACGCCTCGACCGACGGGTCCAGTGAAGCCCTGCGGAAATTGGCCGCCTCCAGCGGGTTCCAGTACGAGTATTACGAGAGTAACCTGGGTTCTTCGCGTGGCAACAATTTGGGCATCCTGCGCAGCCGAGGTGAATTTGTCCTGGTGATGAATGCCGACGTGTTTCTTGATCCTTCTTACATGGCAAAATGCGTTGCTGCGTTCGCTCGGGATTCTCGCATTGGCACAGTAGTGGGGAAACTGGTTTCCAGCAAGGACTCGAGGATTATCGATTCAGCCGGCGTCGTCTTGTTTCGCGAAGGGCTCGGAGCGGAGCGTGGCATCGGCGAAGTGGACACGGGGCAGTACGATCGCGAGGAATACGTTGCCGGCGCGTGCTGCGCTGCCGCCATGTACCGGCGGGAAATGTTGCAGGACATCCGCGTAGGGCAAGAGTTCTATGACGAGCAATTCTTTGCGTTCGTCGAAGATTTGGATCTCTCGGTAAGAGCTCTGCTCCGCGGCTGGCACACTCTCTATCTCCCCGGGGCGGTTGCACGGCATGTTCGTGGCGGATCGATAAAATCGAGCAAGTTTGCCCAGTTTCTGAGCTACCGCAATTTTCAGTACTTCTACCACAAGACCTTCCGGCATTTCGACCCGGTTTCTCGGGTTCTCCGGAATATTCTCAACATTATCCGGCTGTTCACTGTTGAACGAGATTTCAGGATCAGGGCCAAGCGGGATTTCGAGAAAGTCCGCCCCCAGTTGGAAAGGCAAAGAGATGTGATTCTGGCCGGAGCCGATTTCCGCAATCTTCGTCCCTTTGTGCGGCGCAGCTATATCGTTGATAACTGCGGCAGGCGACTACGCCTTCGCATCGGGCTTGGCCGCCGTCTTCCGCTCGCTTCAATGTGAGCACCTACTTAACGGCCGGGCGGTCCACCACCACGATGCTGTACTCCTTGACAGACTTGGTTCAGCAGCGGAAAATAGCTGAAAACATGGGGCTGGCGGTTTTGCGGAATGACGATGCCGGAGTTAGTTCGGCGAGTCCTCCGTGGTTTATTGAGCGTGCAGTAGCTGGTGGATTAGCGTTGTCGAAGTGGAGATTGTTGGTCATCGGGCCCAGGGCTACTGGGCCGGAAGAGCCCATTTCCACCCCGGCAGCCGAATTGGCCGCACCGTCATTGAAGGGTGCGTCCATTTGTGATCCGGCGAGAATACCACGCTGAGGACTTCCTGGTATGGCATGCATAACCAAGCTAATGCAGGAGATGCTCCGCATCCGTTTATTCGAGGAGCGGGCGCTCGAAGAATTTAGCAAAGGCCGCCTGTTCGGAACCACCCACACTTGTATCGGCCAAGAAGCCGATGCCGTGGGCGTCATTGGTGCTCTCCGACGTTCCGACATCCTGTTTTCCAACCACCGTGGCCACGGGCATTATCTTGCGCACGGCGGAAGCATGCACGCGCTTGCCGCAGAGTTGATGGGGCGCAGCACCGGCGTCTCGGGGGGCCTTGGTGGAAGCCAACACCTGCATTTTCCTGGTTTTTATAGCAATGGAGTCCAAGGAGGGATTGTTCCCTGTGCGGTTGGTATGGCGCTAGCCGAAAAGCGCAAGAACTCCGGCGCGATCGTCGCGGTCTTTCTGGGCGATGGAACATTTGGTGAAGGCGTCGTTTACGAGAGCTTCAACATTGCCTCGCTTTGGGGGTTGCCGGTGCTGTTCGTCGTGGAGAACAATAGGTATGCCCAGACCACGCCGCTAGCGGTCAACTTCTCGGGTGATTTCTGTCTTCGTTTTAGGGCATTCGGAATCGAGGTCTGCGAAATCGCTACCACGGATGTCACTGTAATTCGTGCAACGGCCACGCCGGCGGTGACCGCGGTGCGGGACAATGGCCGGCCTCGAGCGTTGGTTCTGCACACCTACCGCCTCGGAGCCCATTCTAAGGGCGATGATTTCCGCGACCCCGCTGAGATTGAGCAGTACCGCAAATTCGATCCGGTATTAATTCTGCGTTCGAAGCTTTCAGATCCGGAATACGAGGATGCGCTCGCGGCGGCTCGCGGCGAAGTTAGCCAAGCCTTCGCGCAAGCCGAAACGGATCCATGGCCTGACTGCGGCGCGTTGCTGGATGCGCGGGCGGAGCTGCTGAAGGTATGAGCACGGTCCTCCAGGCATTGAATGAGGCCATGCATGAAGCCATGGCTCGCGACGAGCGGGTTTTGTTCCTCGGAGAAGATATTCTTGACCCCTACGGGGGCGCATTCAAAGTGGCCAAAGGCCTATCGACACGATTTCCTGATCGCGTCCTGACTACTCCGATCTCGGAAGCTGCCATCACCGGCATCGCTGTCGGTCTTGCGCTTCGTGGCATGCGTCCGGTTGTTGAGATCATGTTCGGCGATTTCCTGTCGCTTGCTTTCGACCAGCTTCTAAATCACGCCTGCAAATTCCGCTGGATGTACAACAATCAGGTTCGCGTCCCAATGGTTGTGCGCACGCCCATGGGAGGCCGCCGCGGGTATGGTCCTACTCACTCCCAATGCACGGAAAAGCACTTCCTCGGCATACCCGGCCTGCGCGTCGTCGCGCCCAATGCGCTTTGCGATCCCAAGCGGCTGCTCGTCGACGCCATCTTGTCGGATGATGACCCGACGCTATTCGTGGAACACAAGCTGCTCTACTTAAGTCGACTTGGGCAGCTCCCAAACCTGTCTCACCTGGAAGTCACAGCTTCCAACTCTGCTTCGCGATACCCTGTTGTTTCCGTGCGAATTGCTAATGCGCCTAGAGCCGAGATTACCATTGCGACCTACGGGTACATGGCGGACCTGGCTCTCGACGCCATGTGGCGTCTCGCCATGCAGCAGGAAGTTTTTGCTGAAGTAATCGTTCCTACTTGCCTCAGTCCACTTGATATTGAATTCATTCTCAGCTCCGTTCAGCGCACCGGTCGGCTTCTGACCGTCGAGGAAAGTAGTGTCTCTCTGGGTTGGGGCAGCGAGGTGCTGAGCTTAGTTGCCGAGGGAATTTCCAAGAGCGGCCGTTTAGTCGCTCGTCGCCTTGGCGCCCGTGACCTGCCTATCCCCAGCTCGCGCCCGTTGGAAGACGCAGTTCTCCCTTCTGTCGAAGATATCTGCGATGTGGCAATGCAGTTGGTCATTAAAGGAGAGAATTGACGTATGACCAAATCTCGCAGGCAGGTAGTGGCACCTATGTTGGGCGTTAACGAACCAGAAGCGCAGGTCGTCGACGTTTTCGTTACTAGGGGCAGGAAAGTCTCTGTGGGTGATCGTCTCTGCACACTGGAAACAACGAAGGCAACCCTCGAGGTCGAGGCCGAGGTTGAAGGATACATCGATAGTGTGCTGGTGGCCAAAGGACAGCAGGTCACCGCCGACGAAGTCCTTTTCGAGATTTCCTCCGAACCAGCGGCTGAGCCAACCGCAAGTTCTTCCGTATCGTCAGCCTCCTCCCCTGACCCTGACGTGCGGCCGGAAGGGCTTCTGATTACCGAGAAAGGTCTTCGGCTAGCCAAAGAGCTTGACTTGGCGCTGGATGCCCTCCCGACAGGCACGCTAGTGACTGAAGGGATGGTCCGAGACTTTTCTAAGAAGTTGCCACCGCCAGCCAAAACCAGTAAAACGCAATTCAATTCTGAAATTAAAGCATCATTCGACGCGAATGAACTTCTCATTATCGGCGCCGGCGGCCTCGCCAAAATGATCATCGACCTGGTCCGCCAGACCGGAGACTATCGCATCGCAGGCCTAGTTGTTGAACCCCTACCCACCTTCTCGGAACTACTTGGGGTGCCAGTGCTCGGCGGAGAAGAACTGCTGGAATCTCTGCATTGCAAAGGTATCCGCCTGATGGTCAACGCCGTTGGTGCAATTAATCAAAATCGAATCCGTCACGAAATTTTTGTCAGAATGGTCTCACGTGGGTTTGTGTTTCCCGCTCTCGTGCATCCAAAGGCAATGGTAGAGCCAAGCGCGGAAATAGCCGCCGGCACGCTAGTGTTTGGCATGGCCTCCGTAGGCTCCGCTGCTCGCATCGGCTTTGGTGTGATTGTAAACACGGGAGCCATTGTTTCACACGACTGCCAGATCGGAGATCTCGCCCACCTCACTCCCGGTGTTGTCCTAGCAGGCAGTGTGGAAGTCGGAGCCGGCGCTATTATCGGAATGGGCGTCACCACCACGGTTGGAGTGAAAATTGGTGAATGGGCAAGCATTGGCAACGGCGCGCGCATCCATGCAAATGTTCCTCCACATGCTATCGTGCAAGCTGGGACTACGTGGCGTTGATCATTACATCCCAAATGTTTGGCCTTGGCACCCGCCGGAAGACTGAGCTGACGGCAGTCGATCCTTGCTGGAGGCATGCGGGAGTTGCTGATACAATTCCTAATCCCCGACCGAATACGAAGCGAGTTTCAGCGGCCGGAATTGTGGTGGAAGCAGAGCTCAGCTATGTATGGCCAAGATGTCCGGCAATTGTCCGCCTGGGACGGCTCGGAGATTTGCCGAACTGGGCTGAACTGTCGGTTTCGCGGGATCGTTTCACGGAGATCGCGAAGTTTGCTGGCGCCATGGAAAGTTGAGTAGATAATGCCCGTTGAGCCTCAATACGACCGCCAAGTATCCGCGGACGCTTCGCAGGTGTCTGAAGCGGCACAGCCGACGACCGTGCAAGAAATATCCCTTCTGGACATTCTCGTCGCCTTGGCGGCCAGGAAATGGCTGATCGCCAAGTTTACGTTCGTATGCGCTGTCCTCGCGGTTGTGCTTTGCTTACTCATGTCGAATGTGTATACGGGCAAGACGACGATTTTGCCTCCCCAACAGACACAGTCGATCGCCAGTTCCATGGTTGGCCAATTTGGAGGGCTGCTGGCGGGCCTTGCCGGGAAAGATTTCATCGGAAAAAGCCAGAGCGAGATGTTTGTCGCCATGCTCCAGAGCCGGGGCATCGAGGAAGCTTTGGTCCAACGCTTTAATTTGGTCAAGGTTTACAAGGCGAAATTTCTGGTGGATGCCTGCAGGGCGCTGGAGGGGCACAGCAAAATTGAAATTACCAAGCAGGGCTTGATAGCAGTGGCCGTGGAAGACCTAGATCCACAGCGCGCGGCGGATATCGCCAATGGGTACATCGAAGAACTCCAAAAGCTGACCGGGAGGCTCGCGATCGGCGAGGCGGGGCAGAGGCGATTGTTTTTCGAGAAGCAGTTGCTACGGGCCAAGGACGATCTGACGGATGCCGAGATCGCCTTCAGACAGACGCAGGAGAGGACCGGCGTCATGCAAATCGATGCCCAATCCCGAGCGATCATTGCGGCTGTCAGCCAGTTGAAGGCGGAGATTGCCGCCAAGGAAGTTACGCTGCAGGCAATGAGGTCCTTTGCAACCGAGCAGAACCCGGACTATCGTCTGAATAATGAGCAACTTGCAGGCCTACAGCAACAATTGGCAAAACTGCTGCGAAATTCCAACACGGCGGAAGGCGACATCGAAATCCCAACGACCAAGATTCCTACGGCCGGCCTTGAGTACATTCGCCGCTTCCGGGAACTTAAGTATCAGGAAACACTGTACGAGTTGTTCGCCAGGCAATACGAGATTGCCAGGGTAGACGAGGCAAAGAGCGCGCCGGTGATCCAAGTTGTTGACTGGGCGAAGCGTCCGGAGAGGAAATCGTCGCCGTTTCGAACCCTGATTGTATTGCTGAGTACGATGGCTGCGTTTTTCTTTGTGTCGCTATTCGTTTTGTTGAAGGAGATGTACCGCCGCCAGAGGCAGGATCCCGGAACACGGGAAAAACTCGACTTGCTGCGGTTGTACGCCTCCGTAAAGCACAGATAATTGCAGAGGCTATGGCCGGGCATGAATTGCGCGACCGGCTGTTTCGTCCAGGGATGAAAGGGAAATGGCTTTCGAAGTCGAAAAAACAAATATTCGCGACCTAGTTATCATCACGCCGACTGTCTTCCGTGATGATCGCGGTTTCTTTTTGGAGGCGTACCGCGCTGACCAGTTCCGTGAGTTGGGTCTGCCCACGGAGTTCGTACAAGACAACCATTCCGGTTCGGTCAAGGGCGTCCTGCGTGGGCTCCACTTTCAGTGGGAGCCACCCATGGGGAAGCTGATGCGCGTGACCCATGGAGCCGCTTTTCTCGTGGCAGTCGATATCCGTAAAAGCTCCCCCACCCTAGGCAAGTGGTTCGGCATGGAAGTCTCGGCGGAGAACCGCAAGCAGATCTGGGCGCCAGCGGGCTTCGCACGGGGTTTCTGTGTACTCTCCGCCTATGCTGAGATTCAGTACAAAACCACCGGTGTGTACCACTCCAAGGGCGAATCGGGACTGTCCTGGGAAGATCCACAAATCGGCATAGATTGGCCGTTGCGCGATGTGATTATTTCCGAGAAGGACCGCAAGGCACAGACCCTTGGCCAGTGGCTTGCCAGACCCGAGTCGGACCAGTTTCGCTACTAGGAGGACGATTGAGATGAAAATACTAGTCGCAGGTGGCGCAGGTTACGTCGGTTCGGCCCTGATACCCAAGCTGCTGGAGCGAGGTTATAGCGCGGATGTCGTCGAGCTGTTCTGGTTCGGCAATAGCTTGCCTGCCGCGGTCGGTGTCATCAACAAGGACATCTTCAACCTCACTGCCGCGGACCTGGAAGGCTACAATCAGGTGTTGTTTCTGGCGGGGCTGTCCAACGATCCGATGGCGGAGTACTCACCCAGCAAGAATTTCATCTTCAATGCCGCCGCACCGGCATACTTGGGTTACATTGCCAAAAAAGCGAAGGTGAAACGGTACATCTACGCCTGTTCCTGCTCGGTTTACGGCTACACAGAAAACGAGCTTTTCGATGAATCGCGACCGGTCTCGTCGGCATACCCCTATGGCATCTCCAAGCTGCAAGGCGAGCAGGCGGTGTTGAACCTGATGGACGAGACGTTTTCGGTCATCGCCCTGCGCAAGGGAACCATCTGCGGTTACAGCCCGCGGATGCGTCTGGATCTGATCATCAATACGATGTTCAAGTGCGCCATGCGCGACGGCGTCATTACCGTAAACAATCCTTCGATCTGGCGACCCATCTTGAACATAGAGGACGCCTGCAGCGCTTACATTCGCGCCATTGAAGCAGATCAGAGTATCTCCGGCGTCTTCAATGTTGCGTCAGGCAACTACACGGTTGGCGAAATCGCCGATCTGGTGAAGCGCGGGCTGGACGAGCAGCTAGGGGTGACGGCACGGCTGGACATCAAACATATTCAGGATTTTCGCAACTATAAGGTAAATATCAACAAGGCCGCTAACGTGCTTAGCTTCCATCCACACGAGTCCGTGGAATCAACCGTCACAAACCTGGTTCGCAACATGGATAAGTTCAGCGATTGGGACAATCCACTCTATTACAACATCCAGACTTTCAAGTCGCTGGCGGGCGCGGCGGAGAGGGAAACCGCTTCGGGGGTAGGAAGATGAAGGTCCTGCTGCTCGGTGCCAACGGCCAGCTTGCATCGGACCTGCTGTCCATCCTGACATGCCGCAACGCCAAGGTTACACCCTTGCGCCACAAAGAGTTGGAGGTTTGCGACAGCGCTCAAGTCGATCAAGCCGTGGCTGCCTTCCGCCCCGATTATGTCATTAATACGACTGCCTTCCATAAGCTGGAAGAGTGCGAGAAGAACGCGGAGAGATCGTTCGCGGTGAACACTCTCGCCGTTGGGGAGTTGTCCAAGGCCTGCGAGCGTCACGGAGCCGCGCTGGTGCACTTCAGCACGGATTACGTCTTCGGAGGCGACCGCGCCCGCACCGCGCCTTATGCCGAGATCGACAAGGTTGCCCCCCTGAATGTCTATGGGGCGTCGAAGGCCGGGGGCGAGCTGATGGTGCCTTTTAATACCGGCAACTACTTTCTTCTGCGAGTGTGCGGCCTGTATGGTACGGCAGGCAGCAGCGGCAAGGGTAGCAACTTCGTGGAGGGTATGTTGAAGAAGGCCGCCGCCGGCGACTCTATCAAAGTGGTGGAAGACCAGGTGCTGACGCCAACGGCGACCCTTGTGCTCGCCGAAGCTGTAGTCAAGCTGATGGAGACCCGTGCCTATGGGCTGTACCACGTAACTTGCGAAGGGCAGTGTTCGTGGTACGAGTTTGCGCGTGCCATCTTCGAGCTGTCCGCTCTGAAGGTGGACCTCAGTCCGGTCAAAACCAGCGAATTTCCCAGCCCTGTTCAGCGCCCCGGTTACTCGGTGCTGAGCAAGCAGAAGCTGAACGAGCTCGGTATCGCGATGCCCCACTGGAGAGAAGGGCTGGAGCGCTATCTGTGCTTCCGCAAGCAGTTCCAGGGCGCACGTCCGACCGCAACGATTGCAATACGGGATGTGCAAGAAAAATGAGCAGACCGCAGTTGATGTGGTTCGTGGCACGGCGAGGTTGGCGCTCTTCCGGCAATTGGGAGGTTCGAGAGGAATGCATCGCGTAGCAAGCGTCACGGTTACTTGGAATGGTGGCCATCTGTTGCTGGCTCAGATCGAAATGTTGCTAAAGCAGACGGAGCCGCCTCAGGAGATCGTCATTATTGACAACGCGAGCACGGATGGGAGTTGCGAGCGCTTAGGAGAGCTGCACCCCTCGGTGACCGTCATACGGCTAAGCGCTAATGAAGGAGTGGGAGGCGGATACTCGAGAGGGCTTGAGTACGCGATCGCAAAGGGATACGACTGGATTTGGTTGCTGGACCAAGACAGTTCACTCCCGCCGCTGACGCTGGCTAAGCTTCTTGAGGCCTGGGAAAACATTCCGGGCAAATCGCACGTCGGTATGGTTGCTCCTGTTCCGGTCGACGTGATCAGCGGCATTTCGCTGGGCGCTTTCCATTGGCGTCACGGCCAGGTCCCAGTAAAATGCACGGAAGCCGGCGCGGTGTCAATGGTCGATTTGGTGATCTCATCCGGCGCTTTGATTCGCGCGGAGGCGGTCAAGAAGGCGGGACTGCCACGCGCTGACTTTTTCATAGACTTTGTCGACTTCGAGCATTGTCTTCGCCTGCGGAAGTGCGGCTACCAAATAGCGGTGGTGCATGGTTGCCGAATGCCACACGTCCTAGGCAACCCGAGAATGGTTAGTTTTTTCGGGCGACCGAGGCTTCGGACTACTCACGCAGCGTGGCGTGACTATTACAAAGTTAGGAATCCGGCATACGTCGTCTGGCACGACGTGCCGACTTTGCGAACCAAATTGTTCCTCATGTGGAAGTTCTTTGTCCACGCGGTCGGTATTTTGCTTTACGACCCGCAGAAGCTGCTCCGGTTTAAGTATATGGCGACGGGCCTGCGTGATGGTGTTCACGGCAGATTGGGCATTCGAGTGCGGCCCGAAGATGCCTCGGCAAAGATGCCCCGGGTCGGCGGTAGAGATTGAATCAGGTGGTCGATGAAAGGTGCACAGACTTCAGGTCTCTTACGAGAAGCTTGATTCAGCGGGATTTTACTGGGCTCATGTCTATGAAGTGGCCCGTTCGGGAGCGGCTAGGTTAACTCCTGGGTCTTGGCGAGATCGTCACTTGTAATTGAACCCGGAACGGTGGGCTCCACGAAGAAGGACTTTATATGCAATCGCCGAAGATCAGTGTGATCGTCCTCAACTGGAACGGTCGGCACTTTCTCCAAACCTGCCTCTCATCACTGCGCCGCCAGATTTTTACCGAATTCGAAACTCTGCTGGTAGACAATGGGTCGAAAGATGGCTCTGTCGATTACGTTCGTGAGAACTTTCCCGAAGTGAGAATAGTCGCATTGAAGGAGAATCGGGGTTTTACAGGAGGCAATATCGCGGGCTGGGAGAGCTCGCGCGGCGAACTGGTGGCCCTGCTGAACAACGACACCGAAGTTCACCCTGCTTGGCTGGCGGCTTTGGAGAGGGCGAGCAACCAGTATCCGGAGGCTGGCAGTTTTGCCTCGAAGATGCTGTGTTTCGAGCAGCGTGATCACATTGACAACTGCGGCTTCTTGCTGTCGCGTGGCGGCTTCTCTTTCGAATTGGGCCGCGGCGATGCGGACGGCCCGGAGTATTCGCGCGACCGCTCGGTGTTCGGCGCCTGTGGTGGGGCAGTCGCCTATCGACGCGGCATGCTGGAAGAAATTGGCTTTCTCGACCCGGATTTTTTCCTCGGCCAAGAGGACTTTGACCTCAGCTTCCGGGCGCAACTGGCCGGCTATCGTTGCATGTTTATCTTTGACGCCATTGTGTACCACCGCATTACCGCAACAATGACTAAATTCCCGGCTCGGCTGGCCTTTTTTTCGCAGCGGAATGCTGAGTTCGCATACATAAAGAGCATGCCATTCACGCTAATGCTGCGATATTTGCCGGAGCGGCTAGTTTACTGGCTGGGCAGCGCTCTGTTCTTTACTCGCATGGGCGTGGGCGGTGCATTTCTGAAATCTAAGTTCGCAGTCCTCAGACATCTTCCGACGTTACTGAGGAAGCGCGCCGAGATCAAACGAACGCGGCGTTTATCACCCCGTGAACTTAATGCCCTGATGAGGGGAGGATGGTTTTCTGCAAGATGGAAACGGTTCATTTCGGCATTCGTACATTCTCGTAGGAAGGGCGCAGTGAACCCGACCAGCAGAGTTTCGCGCGCGAAATGAAATACGGGGAGGGGTCCTGCTGTAGCGGGATACGGGGAGCGGATGTCGTGTTGCAGGATCGAAGGTATTTCAGCGTGACGGACGATGAGTTCTAATACGTTCCTGAACAAACCGATCGGCTGGGTGGGAAGGTTCATCAGTTTTCCGACCACGCCGCCCCGTGGTTACTTCGGACAGCTCTTGCTAATAGTGATTGTTTTTGAAGCGTCACTGCTGGGCAGCGGTCGACTTCTGACGCTGGGGCCGCTAACGGTCAAGATGCTTCTCTACCTGGTTTCCCTCTGCTACGTGGCATCTCGAATGCTGTCAGGGGACAGGCTTCATGCTTCCACGCTGATCATTCTGCTTGCATTCGCAACCATCGGCGTTGCGCAGGCCGTACAGGGCCTCGTTTTGCGCAATGACGCGGACGTTATGCTGCAGGATTTGCGCTGGCTGGCGTACTTCCCCGCGCTCCTGTTTTTCGACCGAACGATCCGAAGCCTGCGAACGCTGGACTCGATTTCGAGAATCATCCGGGTTGCGGCGGTCGTGATGTGCATCGGATTCGCGTTACTTCTCTTCCTAGTCATGACCGGACGCGTTTCTCTTTCCACGCTGTTCGAGCTCAGTCTGAAGGCTTATGGCGACGAAGTGGGGGACTTCATGTTGGGCGGCGGAGGAGGATCGAGCCCGCGCGTGTTTTATAAAGGATTTCTCTATGTGGGCATCGGGGCCTTCTTTTGGATTGTGAGGCCGGGTTGGCGGGCCAAAGTCGTTGCCATTCTGCTACTTTGCGTGTTGGCCGCCACCGGGACGCGAGGCTTTACTCTGGCCGCCATCGGCTGCCTGATACTGCTTGCGATCAGCGTGGACCGGAACAAGGTGCGCGCGCTGGTTGTTGCCGGACTATTGCTGGTGGCGACCGTCTCGCTGGCGACCGTCTATGTGTCATTTTTTCGTAACAGTCAGGACACATCGGACTCAGACGAAACCCGGCTTATCACCGCCAGGGAGGTCCAAGAGCGCACTACGCCGGCGTCAGTGTTGTTCGGTCACGGCTTGGGATCGGGGGTTCCCATGCGACCAGTCCACATGGAAATGACCTACATGGAGATATTTTACAAGCAGGGTCTTCTCGGCTTGGCGGTGTGGGGCGGAACTTTCGCCTTTATCGTGCGCAGGTACCTATCCTTGAAGAACTCTCGTTTTGAGGTATTGGCCACCCCCTACTTTATCTCGGTGGTATTCGTCGGCATTCAATCGGTTGCGAATGCCTTCATTAACAATCCTATTGGATTGTCGATGGTGTTTGTATCGCTTTCAGCGCTGGAGTTCCTGCATTCGCAGCTCGCAGATGGCGGCACCGCGCTGCGCCATCCAGTTTCGGCGAAAACGTAAAGGTGCAGTAAACAAGCTGCATCACGTTCCGTGGGCTGCGGCATGGACTCAGTGCGCTGCTTCATGTTCGCTGGTCTGGTGCGGGCGCGGTGGCTCGAATACCGCGGTAATGCGGAACCGCATTGAACAATGGCGGCAGACATCCCGAGAGAAAACGCCGAGTAGTGGGTCGTCTGTTGCCCGTTTTGGGTAAGTTGGCCAGACGTTCGCGGTACCAAGCCAGCGTCTTTCCCGTTGTGCACAGTTTCGCATTATTATAAAATTTGATTCGCGACCAGGTGAGTTGAAATTCAAAACTGAACTATGTCTTATAAGTTCGATGTTACAGCGGCGATCGTTGCTTACGAGAATCCGCCGCAGGTGATTCGTCGCGCGGCCCTGAGTTTCCTGCGGACGCCACGGCGAGTGTCGTTGCAAATCATTGACAATTCGCCTACGGATGCACTCCGTCACGTGGCCGAGGAGTGCGGCGCCGAATATCTATTCACGGGCAAAAACCTTGGATTTGGGGCTGCGCATAACCTGGCTCTCAAGCGCACTGCGGGAAGTTCTAAATATCATGTTGTACTGAACCCTGACATTTATTTCGAACCGGACGTCATCGATCGGCTCTACTGCTGTATGGAGCGGAATATCCAGATAAGCCTCATGATGCCGGAAGTTCTCTACCCCGACGGGTCTCCCCAGCGGCTTTGCAAGTTGCTCCCCTCCCCTTTCGATGTATTTGCCCGGCGGTTTTTTCCCGGCTTTGCGCGACGTTTTTTCCGTCGCAAACTCGAGGCTTTCGAGTGTCGCGAACTCGATCTGCGCAAACCTGCTTTTGTGCCCTACCTGTCTGGGTGTTTTATGTTTTTACGCCGAGATTCAGTTGAACAGGCCGGAGGCTTTGATGAACGGTACTTCATGTACTTCGAGGATACCGATTTGACTCGGCGTCTTGCGCGGCATTCTCTGACCGTGTTTTTTCCGTATGTGAGCGTCCACCACGAATTCGGCAAGGGTTCCTACAAAAGTCTGCGACTATTGGGTATTCATTTAATCAACGCCGTGCGCTATTTCAATAAGTTTGGCTGGATCATCGACCGAGAGCGGAGGGAGATGAATTGCCGCGCCAGAAACCAGGCGCCCATCCCGCATCTGGAAACAGTGGAGGCGAGTTGCGTTTCTATTCCCCCCAGCAGTTCCGTGGCGACTTGCGCGGCGGGTACCGGTCCGGCGGACGCTTAATGTAGCGGTTTGTGATCGATTGGACTCTACATCCCTTTGCAATAAAAGTATTTGTAATATTAGTGATGGTGTCTACTATACTGCCGCGGACACCAGCCCCGCCTCGACTTACGAAACATACCCCGGGAAACTCACGTGGTTCGGGGCCCTATCCCGCACACCAGAATCGGGTTGTCACAAGTTCTTGAATTGTAATACTATATTTCTTCTGGTGTTGACCAAAAGCAGAGTTTTTTATACAGCGATGTAAGATTGCGCCTGTCGATAGATTGTGTTTCAATGCGAAGCACTTTGCGTTGCCGACTCCGCAACAGTGGTTCTTGGGTTGCAAGAAGGGATTCGAAGAATTACGTTACGCTCACTGCTTGCAAGACATGCTCTTTGTGGCGCAAGATTTGATTTGCCCGAAGAGGGGTTGGCAGGTTCGCAAGAATGCGAACGCCCGGTCGGCAATGTCGGCGGAGCCGGAAGCAGTTGGGGGAGGCCGACGCTGATTTGCAGTTTTTCGACATGATCGACATAGCTTCACGGACCTGTCCAGCGTGGCCGGGAAGTTGCTATAGTGATGCCGTGCGCGGTTGGACCTGACCTTTTGTTGGCGTGAATTAGGACGCTTTGTCTCCCTGCGTGGGTTACACTTAAGGGGATCCGACGAGGAGTGAGAAGAAAAGGCCTATGTTGAAACGCAGCTGCGACGTGGTATTGGCGGCCATCGGACTAGTGCTTCTGTCGCCGGTGTTTTTGTTATTGGCTGTTCTTATAAAGCTGGAGTCCCCTGGCCCGGTGTTTTTTAGGCAAACTCGAGTTGGAAAGGGCTTCCGCACCTTTACCCTTTTTAAGTTTCGCACGATGAGAGTTGCGGAAAGCAGCGGTTATGAACTCACTTGCGGAAACGACGAACGGATCACGAGATTCGGCGCTCTGCTGCGGCGGACCAAGTTCGATGAAACACCCCAATTGTGGAACATTCTGCGCGGCGAGATGAGCATCGTGGGACCGCGGCCGCAAACTCCGGCACTCGTTGAATCCATGCGAGATCACTACGCCGCTATCCTCTGTGCCCGCCCTGGAATGACAGACCTCGCTTCCATCCGGTTCCGAGGGGAATCGGAGGTCCTGGGCAACGTCGACGACCCGGTTGATTACTACTTGCACACCATCATGCCGGAAAAAATGGAATTGCAACAGGACTACCTTCGGCGGCGGTCATTAACGCTCGATTTTTGGATTATCTGGTGCACCGCGCTGGTCTGTTTAGGTTCCAAGCGGACGCGCCGCCGAATCGAAGTTGCAGTCGCGAGAAAGATGTACCGTCGCCGCGCGGCTATATCACCGGCCAGCAGCATGGAGCCTGCCGCAGATCGCGAACTTTCATCAGTTGGCGACTGATTCCGGGTTCGCAAGTTCCGTGATTGTTGGGTACCCTGCGGTTTGGATTTGTAATATCTAGACTTGCCTCGGTACCCTACCACGTATTCCCTGGGCGGTCCGAATCCTCAAGCCTAAGTGGTTGAAATATCAGCAGTTGTGCGGAAGCCTGAATTGTTCTTTTCAAGCTGTGTCACACTCGGCACGCCCACCCAAACCTCGACCCGAGAACACTTTTTAATTCAAAGCTAAATGGTTCTCTTCTGGTGCGGATCTCTCGCGACTTGCGGGGCCACGAGTTTGCAAAGCGGATAGAGAACGAATCCAGCCGTAATGCCGATCGCAATGTTGAAGGTGAAGCACGTCAGCGCCACGATGGCGAAAGACGGAACCGATTCCAAATAGTCTTCGAAATCAATCTGCCGGATGTCAAGATTGCTCCGTGGACCGGATAATCTCTGCGCGTCAGCCAATTTGGATAGTGATGTATCTTAATGTATTCTTTGCAAGATACCAGGCGGACTACTATTCTGGGGAATCTCGGAAAGGACGGAAGCGTTGCCTTCGACATCAACCCGAACCGCTTTGATTTCCGGTGTCACCGGGCAAGATGGAGCTTATCTCGCTGAATTCCTGCTGGCGAAGGGCTACATCGTTCACGGCATTAAGCGGCGCACCTCGCTGTTCAACACCGACCGGATCGATCATCTCTATCAAGATCCGCACGTTTCCGATTCCAGATTCGTCTTGCATCATGGCGACTTAACTGATTCCAGCAGTCTCATTCACATCGTAGAACGAGTTCAGCCGGACGAGATTTACAATCTGGCGGCGCAAAGCCACGTTTTAGTTTCCTTCGAGCAGCCGGAATACACCGCCAACGTCGATGCGGTTGGCACGCTTCGGTTTCTGGAGGCGATCCGTACGCTCGGGCTGGAAAAGAAGACGCGTTTTTATCAGGCTTCAAGTTCGGAGCTGTACGGCCTGGTGCAAGAGACTCCGCAGACGGAGCGCACGCCTTTCTATCCGCGGTCGCCTTATGCCGTTGCCAAACTCTACGCTTACTGGATCACCGTGAACTACCGCGAGGCGTATGGGATGTACGCGTGCAATGGCATTCTTTTTAACCATGAGTCTCCAACGCGGGGAGAGACGTTTGTGACGCGCAAGATTACCCGTGGATTGGCGCGCATTAAAGTCGGGCTGGAGCGCTGCCTCTACCTTGGCAATCTGGGCGCGCTGCGCGACTGGGGCCACGCCCGCGATTATGTCGAGATGAAGTGGCTGATGCTGCAACAGGAGAAGCCCGAGGATTTTGTCATTGCTACAGGCGAGCAACACAGCGTGCGCGAGTTCGTTCGGATGGCTGCGGACGAGTTGGGAATCGAGCTAACCTGGACGGGGTCCGGGGTCGAGGAGAAGGCGGTGGACCAGACGGGCAAGGTGGTGGTTGCTGTCGACCGGCGCTACTTTCGTCCCACTGAAGTGCAGGCCCTCCTCGGTGATGCGACGAAAGCGAGGCAGAAGCTGGGCTGGAAGCCGAAGACAAATTTCCGCGAACTCGTAAGGGAAATGGTGCAGAGCGATCTGGAAGCCGCGGAACGGGACAAACTGATCCAGAAGAGCGGCTACCGCATCAAGAACCACCATGCGTAGTCCACTTGCGCGGAATCGCGTTTTCGTCGCCGGACATCGCGGACTTGCCGGGTCGGCGATGCTGCGGTGTCTCGAGCGCGCGGGGTGCGCTGAAGTCATCACTCGCACTCATGCCGACCTTGACCTCACGCTGTCGCTGCCGGTCGAGGCCTTCTTCAGCGCGGAGAAGCCCGAATATGTGTTTCTCTGCGCGGCCAAGGTGGGCGGCATCATGGCCAACAGTACGCGACCTGCCGAGTTCATCCATCAGAACCTCGCCATCCAGACTAACGTTATCGATGCGTCCTATCGCCATGGGGTGAAGCGGCTTCTGTTCCTCGGCTCCAGTTGTATCTATCCGCGCGAGTGCCCGCAACCCATGCGCGAGTCTTATCTGCTGACCGGGCCGCTGGATCCGACCAATCGGCCTTATGCCGTTGCCAAAATCGCGGGGATCGAGATGTGCTGGTCCTACAACCGTCAGTACGGTACGCAATTTCTGGCGGCCATGCCCACAAATCTCTATGGACCCAATGACAATTACGATCTAGAGCACTCGCATGTTTTGGCGGCGTTGCTTCGTAGAATTCACAGTGCGAAGCTCGCGGGTGACAGGGAAGTGGTCGTATGGGGAACCGGTACCGTGCGCCGCGAGTTTCTGCACAGCGATGACATGGCCTCGGCCTGTGTTCATTTAATGTCGCTTCCAGACCAGGAATTCCAGGCGCTCAGTTCGTTGACTGCGGAAGCGCCGCTGGTGAATGTCGGATGCGGGGAGGATCTTACGATACGCGAACTGGCTGAGCTGATCGCGGAGATTGCCGGCTTCCGCGGACAGCTTGTGTTCGATACTACAAAGCCGGACGGCATGCCCAGAAAGCTGCTGGACGTTTCGCGTATCCGCGCCCTCGGATGGCAGCCGACGATTTCACTCCGGCAGGGATTGGAGTCTGTCTACCTGCAATACGCGACACAGGTCGCACCTGCCGGCTAGGGCCGCTCCCTATCGGTACGGATAAAACACGAAGAAGAGCAACGAGAGCGCCGTCAGCAGCCACAGTCCCGGACGAATTTCCCGCGCCTTGCCGGCCACAAGTTTGCAAAGCGGATAGAGAACGAATCCTGCCGTAATGCCGATCGCAATGTTGTAGGTGAAGCACGTCAGCGCCACTACGGCGAAAGACGGAACCGATTCCGAATAGTCTTCAAAATCAATCCGCCGGATGGGCGCCAGCATGAACAGGCCGACCACGATCAGTGCGGGGCCGTACGCCTGGGGCGGAATTGCCGCCACAAATGGCGAAGCAAAGACCGAAAGCGCGAAGCATGCCGCCACAATCAATGTGCTGAGCCCGGTTCTGCCGCCGGCTTCAATTCCCGTCGCCGATTCCACGAACACTCCGGAGGTCGTTGTTCCCAACATAGGCGCAAGCGTGGTTGCCAGTGCGTCGACCAGCATGGGCTTTTCGATCTCCGGCAGATTTCCGTTCTTGTCCAGAAACCCGGCCCGCGCGGAGAGCCCAATCAAGGTGCCCATCGTGTCCACGAAGGCCATGATGAAGATGGTGAGCACGACGGGAAAAGCGCCCCAACTGAGGGCGCCGCGCATATCCATCTGCATAAAAATGGGTGTTACGGCAGGCGGCACACTGAGGAACGAATGCGGCGCCGGGGCTACTCCCGTTGCATAGGCGACGAATGCGGTGACCACGATTCCAATCAGGATTGCTCCGTAGACCTTGCGGATAATCAGAATCGAGATCAGCACGAAGCCGAAGATAGCGACCAGCACCGGGCGAGAGGTCAGGGCTCCCGCATGCACCGGCGCTCCAGGAACGCCCAGCACAACGATTTCTGTCTGGTTCAGTCCGATGAAACTCAAGAACAGCCCAATGCCCACCGCGAAGCTGTAGCGCAGGCAAAGCGGCACGCTCTCCACCATCCAGGTGCGCAGCCGGAATAAAGTGAGCAACACAAAGATGACGCCCGCGATGAAGATGGCAGCCAAGGCTGTCTGCCATTTGTAGCCGAGCACCCCGCAAACGGTGAACGCGATGAAGGCGTTCTCACCCATGTAGGGAGCGATGGCGAAGGGCCGATTGGCATAAAACGCCATGAGCAGGCATCCGAAGACGGAGGCGAGGACGGTGGCCACCATCGACGGCTCCGGCGGGATTCCGGCATTTTTCAGAATCGCCGGATTGACCACCACGATGTACGACATGGTGGTGAAAGTCGTGAGGCCGGCTATGATCTCGCGATTGACGGTCGTTCCGTGCTGTTGCAGCTTGAAAAACCGCTGCAGCCCGCTAGGCGTGGGCGAGGTTTCGGTGTCGTTTTTCGGGTGCATGGCTTTTCCCAAAGAGAGTAAATCGGCTTCGCATCCAGGTCAAAAAAAATACAACCGGGCTAGAGCGATTCCCGAGTTGCTGTATACAGCCAAATGAATGTCATTCCAAGTGAGCGCGCTTACCTTCACCCCAACACGCGCAAAAGTGGCGCGTGCTGGGGACCCCGTGGCGCGAACCGAGGAATCTTTTGTGTTGCTTTACCAAAGGAAAACACAAGATCCCTCCACTCCGCTCCCCCACCCCATCAAACGCAAAAGCGGCGTTTGCTGGGGCCCCCGGCTTCGCTTCGGTCGGGATGACGCCTCCCTGAAACATCGGGATACTCCAACTCTGGTACTGCCCTAGAATCGCGCGAGATACCAGATGAGAATTCGTTGACCGGCGAACAGGGCAAACAAGGCCGTTGATCCCAGGAGCACCCCAAAAGGCATCTCGTAAAAGCGCAGGCTTAACGAAGCCGCCCGCCAGGCGCGAGCTACCGGGCTGCTTCGATTCGGCCCGCGACGGTAGCGCGACAGGCGTTTGCGAAAGATATTGAGAACTATCATCGCGCCGTAGAAACCGCCGAGGACGGAGGCGGTGACCAGCACAAACAGCGTGAGAGCCGCACCCAGAAACGCTCCAACCATCGCCATCAGTTTGACATCGCCCATCCCCATTCCTTCGGCTCCGCGCAATCGCAGGTAGATGGCAGCCGTTCCATAGATGAAGCCGGCGCCGACGGCTGCCCCGATCAACGCGTCTCCGAGTGAGAGGAGCGCGGGTGAAGCACTCCGGTCGTAGTAGAACCCCAGCGGACCGGGAACCGCAACCAGCAGGCTCCAGGCGATTCCCAACGCCAGGCCGGGCAAAGTGAGTTTGTCGGGAAGAAGATGCGTTTCCGCGTCGGTGAAAACCAGGCCAAGCAGCAGGAACGAAAAGGTACACCACTTGAGAGTTTCAACCCGCAGCCCAAATTCGGCGAAGCAGGCGAGAAAAAGCAAGCCCAGCAGCAACTCGACAATCATGTACCGGGGCGTAATGCGGGTATGGCAGGCGCGACAGTGCCCGCGCAACAACAGCCAGCTAAGGACGGGAATATTGTCGTAGGCGGCAATTTGCTTTCCGCAGGTAGGACACGCCGAGCGCGGGCTCACGACCGACAGGCCGCGCGGCATACGGTAGATGCAGACATTCAGGAAGCTGCCGAAGATCAGCCCGAAGGCAAAGACCACGCCGCCGAACACCCTGTTGAGTGCTAGCAGGTCCATGAGACGCTTTCACCCCATTCACGCGGTTGGCGCACGCCGGGCGTCGAGTTGGTGAGAACCTGAAGGTCCACGGGAACATTTTCAACCCCGGCAGACGCGAACACGCGTCGCAAGGGAGCCCTTCCGAGCTGAAGTGAACTGCGATTATAACGGCTGGCTCGAAAGCGGCCCATGCGAATCCGCGCTTCGCTGCTTAACAGTTGGATACCCGGTGAGCCGGCCTCAACCCAAGCAAAGCAATTCCTTAGTCCGACAGGCCGATTCCAGAGCCCCGGGCATTCCACCCCACCACGCGCAAAAGCGGCGCGTAGTGGGGACCCCGGTGAGTTGACGAACTCCGGGCAGGCTCTTGCGTGCGGCGCAACCCAAAATGGGCAGAGCCGCACCCCAGCCCATTTCCGCACTCTTACCCTGCTTTTGCCCGTTCTACAGCCTCATCCTGCCCTTTGACCCCGCCGCGGGCAGAGACTCCCGCCTGCCAGTTGCACGAAAAGATTCCTATGGCTCAAGAGTGCCAGAAGAATATTTTTGAGCAGCGCCGGGTTATGTGATACAAGGGGCGGTCGCATTGGGTGCCGAGTGAAATGATTACTGATTTCCAAGTAGAACGATCGGAGTTCGATCCGGAGAGCGGATTCTCCTACTATGTTTCGTTTAAGCCCGACCTGTCGATCGCGGGCGAGGAGATTTCCGCCCAGATGGTCGTGCAAGCGGTCGTTTGGCTCTCGGAGACCAGTAATCTTGCGGAGTTCACGTTTGAGGTTCCAAAGCAATGCCGCAATTCGCAGGCGCTGAAGTTTATCTGCAAGCAAGGCGCAGCCAATTACGCCGAGCCACGCGTCTTCATCGCGCTTCCCGGCCCGAGTGGCGAAGCCGCGATTGATCTTCCCGCAACGCTGGATCTCGATTTTGCCGGCAGGATCGTCGGCATGGAAATCCAGTGGGTTCCCGAACAGATACAGGGAGTTCCTCCGCCGCACATGTGGGCCTGAATGCCCCCCGCGCAACTACGATCTTCGGGGATGTACAACGCACGGGCATGGCGGTGCGCGTCGCCGTTGCCAATGGCGTTGTCGGCGGCGCGTGCCGGGGGCCCCGCGCTTCGCCAAACCTGGCCGCTCCGGTCGAGGCCAGGCAGCCGCCTTACAATGCATCTTTCATAAGTGGCCTCTTGCATTCGTGTAAGATTCTGGGCAATGGACGCATCGGCGGCCGTATCCGCATTTGTGCTGGCAGGCGGCGAGAGCAGCCGTATGGGCAGCGACAAAGCCCTGCTCGTGCTGCCCACGGGCGAGACCCTGCTCGACAGAGCCCTGCGTCGGGCGAAGACGGTTTCAGACACGGTAAAACTGGTGGCCCCCAATGCGCGCTATTCTGAAAGGGTTGACGTGCCGGTTGTGGAAGACATCTACCCGGCATGCGGACCGCTGGCCGGAATCCACGCCGCGCTGTCAGCGTCTGCAACCGAGCTGAATCTGGTACTGGGAGTCGATTGCCCGCTGGTCACGCCCGAGTTGCTGCGCTTCCTGGTGCGGGTTGCAGCGGGCACCGATAAACTGGCGACGGTGCCGCGAGTGGCGGGACATCTGCACAATGTGTGCGCGGTTTACCGAAGAGAGTTTGCGAAAATAGCGGAGGGAATTTTGGCCGGCAGCGCGGCCGCCGGGAACACCGGCAAGCGGCGCGGCACTCGCATCGATTGCCTGTTTACGGAGACGCCGAGCCGTATCGTAGAGGAAGATGAACTTCGCGACGCGGGATTCGGAGCAGAGTTGTTCGCCAACGTGAATACTCCGGCGGAGTTCGCGGCCCTGACCCTGAGATGGCAACCATGAACGGCGAGAACAAACCGTACCTCGATTTTCAGCATGTCTGCAAAGCGTTCGGAGAAAAGGTCGTGCTCGACAACGTCAGCTTCGACGTCATGCCGGGCGAAACCGTCTGCATCCTGGGCCGAAGCGGCGTGGGAAAATCGGTGGCGCTGCATCACATCATGGGCTTTCTCCGGCCCGATTCCGGGCGCGTGTGGGTCGCCTATGAAGACACTACAAATTACAGCGAGGAACAGATGGAGCACATTCGGAAGAAGGTGACGATGGTCTTCCAGAACGGCGCGCTGTTCGACTCACTTACAGTCGGCGAGAATGTCGCTTTCCCGTTGCGCGAGCGCGGCGATCTGACCGAAGACCAGATCTACCAGATCGTCGACGGACTGCTGGAAATGGTAGGCGTGTCGCACCACCGCGACCAGTTGCCCTCGGAGCTCTCGACCGGCCTGAAGCGCTCGGTGGCGATTGCCCGCGCGCTGGCGGCGCAGCCGGAGGCCATCCTCTACGATGAGCCGACAACGATGGTCGACCCTCTCATGGCCCACTTGCTGGGAGATCTCATCCAGAAGCTGAAGTCTCAGCTTAAACTCACCAGCGTCGTCGTCACGCACGACATGACGCTGGCCAAGAAACTTGCCGACCGCTTGGTGTTTCTCCACGAAGGCCGCGTGGTGTTCTTCGGCACGGTGGATGGCATGGAACACTCGAATGAAAAAATCGTGCAGGAATTTCTGGCGCTGGACAGTGTGAACCTGCATGATCTAGGCGGCGAACCGCCAGGGGTTCGTGCGTAGGGCACCCGTGCCCGAGTGGTCCGGTGGCCCACACAAGCTTCCTTTGCTTGTGTGGGGTGGTTGCTTAAGCTTTGAAAACTGCCCCACTCAAGCGCAACTGAGGCGCTTGAATGGGTCACCCGCGATGACACCCGTAGCGAAGGATACTGTATCTTCGAAACCGCTCTAGAATCCTTTTGCCACCAGCGTCTCTGCCTTTAGCGGAGCGGTTTCGGGCCTGCGCATCCACTTCTCAAGGTACTTGGCAACGATATCGGTCTCGATGTTGACCGGGTCGCCCGGCTTCAGCGAGCCCAGGTTCGTCATCTCGACCGTGTGAGGAATGATGGCGATGGTGCAAATCAGTCCTTCCAGACGAGCCACCGTCAGGCTGATGCCCTCGATGGCGATTGAGCCCTTGAATACGATGTATTTCTCCAACTCCGGCGGAACCTCTATGTGCAGCCAGTAGTCGTCCGAGTTGGCAATGCGCTCGAATTCCAGCAGTTTGCCGACGCCGTCCACGTGTCCCTGCACCATGTGGCCGCCCATGCGTCCATCGGCCCTGAGCGGCAATTCCAGGTTTACGAGCGCGCCTTCGGTGATGCGGGAGAGCGACGTGCGCACCCAGGTTTCCGGCGCAAGGTCGGCTGCAAAAGAGGTCGGAGTGATGGCGAGGGCGGTCAGGCACACGCCACTCACGGCGCAGCTATCGCCGGTCTTCAACTGCTTTGGCGTGTTCTGGCCCGCAATGACGATGCGGCGGTTCTCGCCCTTCTGCTCGATGCGGGCGATGCGGCCGACTTCTTCGACGATTCCAGTGAACATAAGAGCTCTCCAATGATGACAAAAAGAAATTATAGCTGGCGGCTTGAGGGGAAACATGTGACTTGCAACACATGGCGTAAGGCGGCATGGCACTGGGGATTATGGGACGTTTCACGGCGCCCGGCCGGGTGAAATGCATCGATCGTCACGTCGATTAGCCCGATCACCCCAGCGAGCCGAGCCTCGCCGGGGACCCCGACGCCGGCGAACCTCCTCACGATGACACTCTCAGCGAAGGATCAGCATCTCTGGTTCTGCTCTAGCCAGTCTGGCGGGGCATTGGGCCATCTTACGCCCGCTATGCGGGCTTGTTTCTCCGGCTCCGACGCCTACCCCAGGCTTGCGCCATGGGGCTACTATCTTTTGCCCGCTACGCGGGCTCCAACGGCGCGGAATCTGGAGACTCCGGCGCTCGTGAAGAGTGTTTACTCAGAGTTTGTGACTTTATTGGTTTCGTGCAAAGACCAAGAAGGCAGGTTTCAAGGTTTCATGTTTCAAAGTTTCACGTTGGACGTTGCACGTTTCACGGCACCCGGCCGGGTGAAATGCGCACCCAACGGGAAACGAGAAACGGGAAACGAGTCAACGAAAAGCCCCACCCAAGCTTCGCTTGAATGGGGCACCCAACGAGAAACGGGAAACGTGAAACGATGGGTTACGCGTAGGGATCGCGGAGATATCCTTCGACGGCAAAGTCCTCTCCGTAGCGGTGCAGGGAAACGTCGCGGAGCTGCGCGGCATCCGCGACCGTGGCAAAGCCTTCGCCGCTTGCCAAGCCGACGGAGGCGCTGCCGCCAAGGATTTTCGGCGCGTAGAAGAACCAGATTTTGTCGACCGCGCCAGCCTTCAGGAATGCCCAATTCACCCTTGCTCCGCCTTCGACCAACAGGCTCGTGATCTGCATCTTTCCGAGCCGGTCGAGGACGCATGGCAGGTCAGGAAAGCGTTTCTCCGGGCCCGCTGGAAGCCGCTCAACGCGGACGCCGCAGGATTCAAGCGCGTCTTTTTTTTCATCGGCGGCATCGACGCAAAACACGATCAAGTCATCGGCCGCGCTGGCGACGATGCGGGAATCGACGGGAATGCGCAAGTGCGAATCGAGAATCACGCGCAGCAAAGACCGCCGCCGTGGAAGTTCGCTGCGGTCGGTGAGCATCGGGTCGTCGGCGATGACCGTGCCGATGCCGGCCAGGATCGCGTCCGAAGCGTGGCGCAGCCGGTGCACCTGGCGCAGCGCCGAGGCTCCCGTAATGTAGGTCGTAGAGCCCTTGCCGGCGGCGGGGTTGAGCGGTGCGCCTGCGATCTTGCCGTCGAGCGTCATCGCCGACTTCAGGGTCACAAGCGGCGTGCCGGTGCGGATGAAATGCGCGAACGCCTCATTGAGTTTGCGCGCTTCGAGCTCCAGCACGCCTTCGGTGACTTCAACTCCCGCTTGGCGAAGCTGTTCGAATCCCTTGCCGCCGACCAGGGGATTGGGATCGCGCATGGCCGCCACCAGGCGTCCAACTCCCGCGGCGAGGATTGCCTCCGTACACGGCCCGGTTCGCCCGGTGTGGCAGCAAGGCTCGAGATTCAGGTAGAGAGTGTTGCCGCGCGCCAGCGGCCCGGCTTCTTCCAAGGCGAGCACTTCGGCATGCTTGCGTTTGGCGTAGTGATGAACTCCGCGCCCGACGATTCGGCCGCGCTCGTCGACCACGATGGCCCCGACGCAGGGATTGGGCGAGGCAAGCCCCACACCCTGGCGAGCCAGTTCGAGGGTCTGCGTCATGAAGAGTTCGTCTGCCGTGCGCCGTACCATGGTCGTTTGCCTTGGGTTCGATAGAAATTTTAAAGCCTGCTTTGTAAATCTTTTAGAAAACGGCGTTAATCCCCTCGGGGGCTAAAGCCCGCGTTCTTCCTGACTTTGAACGGCATGGCCGCCATGATCTCTTTCGAGACCTGAGTGATGCCTGGCAGAAGCATACAAGCCGTAGCGAAGAGCTGCCATGTAAGCCATGCCCCTTCAAAGCACCGTTTATGAAACACAATCTACTTGGCGAAGAGCGATTCCACGAAATCCTCGGCGCGGAACGGCAGCAGATCGCCCTGCTTTTCGCCTACGCCCACGTAGCGCACCGGGAGCCCCATTTCGCGCGAAATGGCGACCACAATTCCGCCCTTCGCGGTCCCGTCGAGCTTGGTCAGCACGATTCCGGTCACTCCGGCCGATTCGGTGAACAGCTTGGCCTGTTGCAAGCCGTTCTGGCCGGTGGTGGCGTCCATGACCAACAGGGTTTCGTGCGGCGCGCTGGCAATGATGCGCTGCGCTGTTCGCCGCATCTTATCGAGTTCCGACATCAGGTTCGTCTTGGTATGCAAGCGGCCGGCGGTGTCGACAATCACGTAATCGACTTTGCGGGCGCGCGCGGCCTGCAGCGCGTCAAACAGCACCGCCGAAGGGTCGCCGCCCGGCTTGGTTTTGATCACTTCCGTGCCAGTGCGCTCGCCCCAGATTTCAAGCTGCTCGATGGCGGCGGCGCGGAAGGTATCCGCCGCGCACAGCAGCACGCTCTTGCCTTGCGCGCGCAGATTGTGCGCCAGTTTGCCGATGGTGGTGGTTTTGCCGGTGCCGTTCACGCCGACCACGAGAATCACCTCAGGCTCGCCATCAACGCTGTTGACGGGTTTTTCCGCCGCTGTGAGAATGCCGCGCAGCTCTTCCTTCAGAACTCGCTTCAACTCCTCGACGTCGCCAATCTGCTTGCGATCGACTTTTTCGCGCAGGTTGGCCAGCACCTGCCCGGTGGTCGCGGAGCCGAGATCGGCGGCCAGCAGCGTGGCTTCCAGGTCGTCGAGGGTGTCGCGGTCAATTTCGCCACGGAAGCCGGCCGCCTCGTCGATACGCTCAATCAGGTTCTCGCGGGTGCGCGTGACGGCCTGCTTCATGCGCTCAAAAAACGAGGGCTTCTCTTCCGTATTGCCAAATAATGTTTGGATCATCGCAATCGCACATTATACGGGACGCCGCAGCGATGCCGTTAGGAGATCATGGCATGGTGGCGGGTCAGTTTCAGGATGGGCGGAACGTGGGCCTCATCGAACTTGGAGAAACTACCCCACGTTAGCCCAGTCACCCCAGCGAGCCGAGCCTCGCCGGGGACCCCGACGCAGGCGAACGTGGGGCACCGTCGGCCGTTAGGATCATCATGACAGATGTTATTGCTCGCTGACTCGACAGACCCTACAAGCAGTTTCATAACTCATCTTGGGACTGGAACCAACGGCGGTCCCTCAGCGGCTAAAGAGGCTGCTGAAAAACTCGTAGCAGTGTCATCCTGAGGTCGCACCGGTTTTGTGCGACCTCAGGATCTGCTTTATTCCAGCACGCGCAAACAGCAGATCCTTCGCTCCTCCACCCCAGCAACGGCAAAAGCGGCCGTCGCCGGGGACCCCGGCTACGCTCAGGATGACACCTCGGAGAATCGAGTTATGAAGCAGCTTCTAGTACAGCTTCACTTCGGTGGTGAACGGCCGCGTCATCAACTCGTGAATCGCCTCGCGCGGCGATTTGCCTTCGTGGAGAAGGGCGTGCGTCTGCTCCGTGATCGGCATCTCCAACTGGTATTTGAGCGCCAGTCCGACGGCGGCGTCGGTGGTGAGCACGCCTTCCGCCACCATGCCGTGCATACTACTGATAATTTCGTTGAGCTTTCGTCCCTTGCCGAGTTCCACGCCCACGCTGCGGTTGCGTGAGAGGCTGCCTGTGCAGGTCAGCACCAGGTCTCCGAGGCCGGCGAGCCCGGCCATGGTCTCGGACTGTCCTCCGCACGCCACCACCAAGCGTGTCATCTCCGCCAAGCCGCGGGTGATGAGCGCGGCCGCGGTGTTGTGGCCGAGCCCGAGTCCGTCAACCACGCCGGCCGCAATCGCGATAACGTTTTTCAGCGAGCCGCCAAGTTCGACGCCGATAACATCATGGTGCCGGTAAACGCGGAATTTGGGATCGCTGAATTCGCGCTGCACGGTGTGCGCCAGTTCGTCGTCATCGGATGCGATGGTGACCGCCGTGGGATCGCCCTTGGCGACCTCCACGGCGAACGACGGGCCGGAAAGCGCACCGAGGCGCGGGCGGAAGCCAAGCGGTTCCGCACCGAGCACCGCCTGGATCACTTCGCTCATCCGCAGCAGCGAGCCGGTCTCGAGCCCCTTGGTCGCCGAGATGAACAGCATCTCAGGCCGCAGGTATGGCTTCATTTGCCGGTAAAGATTGCGCGCATGGTGCGAAGGCATGACGCCGACCACAATAGAAACGCCGTCGAGCGCTTCGGCGAGCGAGTTGGTGACGCGAACCGAAGCCGGAATCGCCACTCCGGGCATGAATAGCGCGTTTTCCCGGCGGCTCTCGAAGGAGCGGCGAACCTCCTCTTCATGCGCCCAGAGGCGGACTTGGTGAACTCCGTTGCGTGCGAGCACGATGGTGAGGGATGTCCCCCATGCGCCTGCGCCGATGACCGCGATTCTGCTCACCTCTGTTTCTCCTTACTTGACTTGGCCCCGAAGCGGTTTTCGGTCCCGGCCAGCAGCCGACTGATGTTCTCTCGATGGCGGTAGATGATCAGCAGGGAGACGCCGGAGAGCATGATGAGCACTCCGGGCGGGGCGTGCGCAGGCTGTAGGAGATAGAAGCAGAGCGGAAACAATGCGGCAGCCACCATCGAGCCCAGCGAAACGTAGCGCGTGACGGCCACAATCGCGACGAAAACCGCGATCACGATCAGCACCGCTTTGGGGGCAAGCGCCAGAAAAACCCCCAGGCCGGTGGCGACGCCCTTGCCTCCCTTGAAGCGCAGCCAGACGGTAAACATGTGTCCGATGATGGCAAAAAATGCGGCCACCGCGGCCAGCAGGAATGCCTGCTGCACGGCGGAATTGGCGGGAGGGTTCGGCGGGAGTCCGTTGACCTGGGGCGTGTGCCGCCAGGCGACAAGCATGCCATAGGCGTAAGCGACGGTCGCGGCAACGTAGCCCTTAAGAATATCGAGCACGAGCGTGGCGATGGCGAGCCCCTTGGAGCCGGTTCGGGCGACATTGGTGGCACCGATGTTGCCGCTTCCGGTCTGGCGCACGTCGGCGCCCAGGAAGAGCCGCACCAGGATGTATCCGAACGGAATCGACCCCAGAAGGTAGGCGAATACGGCAAAGAAAATATAGGTTGAAATTGGCACTGGTCTCATTGCCCGGCAAACACCGATTGCATTTGCGGGACACCTCATGCACCCTGGCGCGCAACAGCCGTTCACGTCAACGGATATCGCCGAACTTTTCTGTAGGTTGCTCCGCGCGGAGACAGGATGCTTTCAAACAAAAAGAATTCGTGAGCCGTCATTGTACCGAATTCGGGCGCGGGCTTGCCTGATAAGTATTGCTGAATGAGCTGAAATTTGGCGTCTGGCCGGTCACCGGGGTTACCCCGAGGATTACCGGAGCCGGGACGCGCCAGCGTCAGATGTGGCTTGTATGGCCCCCGCTCGGGAGGAAAGCCGAGTGTGCGCGCCACTTCATCGACGCGGGCGGCGAGCGCCTGAAGCTCGCCCGGCGCTTCAATTCCGGCCCAGAACACCCGCGCGCGGTTTGCTGTTGGGAAAAAACCGCTGCCGCGGAATGAAATCTCGAATGGCACGCCGCGCACAGAGGCAAGTGCCCGCTCAATCTCTTCAACCTGTTTGGTCTCGCCGAGGAACTTGAGCGTCACGTGAAATGTTTCCGGGCCAACGAAGCGCACCCCGGGAACGCGGGCGCGGAGGTCGTTCACGAACTCCTGAAGCCGCTGCCGGATGGCCGCGTCGATGTCAAGCGCGACGAACAAACGCATAGTGTGATCCACGAACCGCGTCGGGCGCCGAAGCCGAGAGCCGGCTCCTGTAGCCGTTTCCCGGTAGTCTATAACCTCAGGCTGTCATGGCGAGCGAAGTCGAGCCACCCTTTGTTTCCACGCTAAAAAACAAAGGATGGCTCCACTCCGCGCCAGAATAGCTGCTTGCTTATCGAACGCAAGGTCAGGTACGCAGCTTGGCTGCTCCGGCCACGGACGCTCGGCGCTCCGGTCGCCATGACAACCCGTTGAAAAACCGGATACAACTAACAGCTCTAAATAAGCCGGCGGCGAATCATGTCCAGCGCCTGCTGCGTCGCCCAGTGCCGAATGCGCTCGCGATCGCCGGGGAAGCGGCGCTCGGAGACCTCGGTTTTCAGGTTGTCGGCCAGCGCGATGTAAACCAAGCCGACCGGCTTTTCGTCGGTGCCTCCAGTCGGTCCCGCGACGCCCGTAATGCCCACGCCAAGAGTAGAGCGGCAGCGCTTGCGGATGCCCTCAGCCATGGCCGTAGCCACCTGCTTGCTCACGGCCCCGTGTTCGGCAATCAGCAGCGGCGGCACGTTGCAAAACTGCGACTTCAAATCATTGGAATAAACGACGGCTCCGCCCACGAAGTAACGCGAGCTTCCGCTGATGGAAGTGATGCGCTGGGCAAGGTATCCGCCGGTGCAGGATTCGGCGACCGAGATCGTCGCGTCGCGCATTTGCAGGTAGTAGCCGACAATTTTTTCCAGCGACTCGCCGGCGGTGGAGAAAACGGACTCCTCGAATTCGTCCTCGAGTTCCGATGCCAGGCGGTCGACCCTGGTCTGGGCCTCTTCTTCCGTATCGGCTTCGGTTCGCAGATGCAGTTGCACCTCGCCGAAACCGGCCAGAATCGTGGTCTGGACTTCGGTGTAGCGCTTGTAAATGGGCGCGGCGCGCAGGTCGGCCTGCGACTCCGGCACCATCGCCAGCTTCAGCTCCCGGACGGCAATGAATCTGGGCGGAAGCAGTGCTTTCAGGCGCGGTATGCACTCGGTCTGGAAAAGTGGCTCCAGCTCCCAAGGCGGTCCGGGCAGTAGAATGACGATCTTGCGCTCGCCATCGTATTGCGCCGTCATGAACTGGCCGGGAGCGGTGCCTCGCGGATTGCGCAGCGCTTCCGCGCCCTCGATGATGTCGGCCTGGCGGGCATTGTTGGGCGACATCTGAATGCGGCGCGTGGCGAAACGGGCATAGAGCGCGGCCAGAATGTCGGGATCGGCGCGCAAGCCCAGCCCAAGGGCTTCCGCCACGCACTCGCGCGTGAGGTCGTCCACTGTAGGCCCGAGTCCGCCGGTGCAGATGAGGATCTCGGCGCGCGACAAGGCCTGCCGGATACACTCGACCAAGCGTTCACGGTGGTCGCCGACCACGCCTTTGAAAATAACTTCGACCCCCAAGTCGTTAAGCTGCTTGGTGAGAAAGAGGGAATTGGTGTCTTGGCGGTACGGCGTCAGCATCTCGGAGCCGACCGCGATGATCTCTGCGTTCACGCTAAACAGTGTAGCAAGATACGGTTGTTCGTTCTTGATTCTTTGTCGTTTGTGCAGGCCTGGGAGCTTCGGGAAAGAATTGCGGGAAGCCGGGCAAAGCTGCTTGTGTTCTGCCGCCGTCTGTAGTAGTGCTATACCTCAAAGCTGAAAGCCGGCGGATGGAGGGGTGTGGTGCAAATCGCTGCCACAACGGGTATTTCCGTTCACGCCAGCCAGCTCTACTCCGGAGGGATACAAATGAATAAGCCGCGTTGGGCCTTGCTCTCCGTGCTGTTGCTGTCCGCTCTTTGCTTGGCGCAGGATTCGCGTACGCTGGCGATCCGCAGTTGGCGCCAGGCGAACGAGCACGCCATCATTTCCGAGTACGTCGAATTTCTCAAGATTCCAAACCTGGCGGCCGATCCCGCGAGCTTGCGGAGAAATGCCGCGACGATTCAACAGATGTTTGAGAAACGGGGAGTCAAGAGCCGTCTGCTCGAGCTTCCCGGCATTGCGCCAGCGGTTTACGGCGAGATCATGACGCCGGGCGCAACCCGCACGGTGATGCTCTACGCCCATTACGACGGCCAGCCGCTCGATCCGAAGGAGTGGGCGAGCCCGCCGTTTGAGCCCACGTTGCGCGACGCTCCGCTTGATAACGGCGGAAAGGTGATCCCGTTTCCGGCTCAGGGCCAGCCGTTCGGTCCCGAGTGGCGCATCTACGCACGTGGGTCCGGCGATGACAAAGTTAACATCATGCTGTTCATGGCAGCGCTCGACGCCTTGCGGGCCAACAAGGTTCCCTTCAAATCGAATATCAAGTTTATCGTCGAGGGTGAAGAAGAGGCTGGGTCTCCGCATCTGACCGACTACATGAGGCAGAATAAGGAGCTGCTAAGCGCCGATGTGTGGCTGATCTGCGATGGCCCCATGGACCAGAGTCGGCGGCAGAACATTGTCTTCAGCGTCAGGGGCGTACAGATCGTCGATGTCACGGTTTACGGCGCGCGCCACGAACTGCACAGCGGACATTACGGGAACTGGGCGCCAAATCCGGCCATGATGCTGGCGCAACTGATGGCCTCGATGAAGGATGAGAACGGGCGGGTGCTCATCGATCACTTCTACGATGGGGTTCAGCCCTTCGGCGAGCTCGAGAAGAAAGCTATTGCCGAAGCTCCCCAGAACGATGCGAAGCTGAAGCATGACTTATGGCTTGGGCGCACGGATGGCAATGGCGCGCCGTTGCTCGAGTTGATTGCGTTACCGTCATTAAACATCCGCGGCATGGCCAGCTCGCGCATGGGAGCACAGGCCAGTAACGTGATTCCGGCGACTGCCTCGGCGACGATCGACCTTCGCCTGGTAAAGGGAATTGATAAACAGGTTCAGGCGCAACGGCTCATTGAACACATCCGCAAGCAAGGCTACTTCGTTGTGGACAAAGATCCCGACGAGCAGACACGGCTGAGCCATCCGAAGGTGGCGAAGGTGGTGGTCGACACGGGAGGTTACAACGCGGCAGGTTCACCGATGGACTTGCCAATCAGCAAATTGGTGATTCAGGCGGTTGAAAATGCCCGAGGGCCGGTCATCAAGTTGCCGGTGCTGGGAGCCAGCGTCCCGCTGTTCATGATTCAGGAAGTTCTGGGGTCGGCCACCATTCAAGTTTCGACCGCCAATCACGACGACAATCAGCACAGCTACAACGAGAACATCCGGATACAGAACATCTGGGATGGGATTGAAACGATCGCCGCCTTGATGACCATGTGAGCGATGAGCATGTGAATGCTCACTGCGACATTTCATTTGGAGGTTGGATACACCAATAATTGAGTTGTTCTACAAGCTCTTTCATAACTCATTTCGAACCAGAGCAAACGGCGATCCCTCAGCGGCTAAAGCCGGAGAATACACGCCAAGAACGGCGCGGCTGAAGCCGCGCCCCTTCAAAACCGAGTTATGAAACCAGCGCTAGCGGCAAAAGGAAGGCTCCCGGAGCGTCCGGGAGCCTTTGGTTTCTAAAGCCGGTTGCACTACTTTGCCGACCCGACCGTTTGCAGTTTAGAGGCGGCCGGCTTGGCGGCTACCTTGATGATGGGCAACATGTCGGGAGCGTGCGTCAGGACCGTCACTCTGGCCTTCGCGCCATGTTTTGCGAAAGCCGCGTCAAACGCCGCCTGGACAGTGCCAAAGTGTGTGAATCCGAGCTTGCGGGCGTTCTCCGGGCCAATGCCCTGGGACACCAGGAAGACGCTCTCGCGCTCCTTTACCTGCGCCCAGGCAATCGCCAACGCTGCCGCAACCTCATCGTGGACTTGCTTCGCCTCCACCTTCTTGCGCAGGGCCTCGGCGGAGTAGTGCGTGATCTCCAGGATGTCGGAGTGGGTGACGGCGACGCCCTCGTAGCAAGGCGTAACGATGATGATCGTACCCCCGGCCTTCACCGCAAGGTCCGATGGATACTGCGTCTTGTGCGCCTGCCAGAATTCAAGGTCGCAAGGATGAGAGCTGGAGATAACGATGTCGGCTTCTTCCGGAATCTCGACGGCATACACTTCCTTGGACAACTTCACGCCTTCGTCGAAGGCTTCAACGGTATCGCCAAAGAACGCGCCAACGACCTCGCCCTGCCGGTTGAGAACGGTGTTGAAGATGGTGTTCATGCCGATCTGCCGGGCGATTTTGTTCAACTCCTCACGCACCGGGTTAACCTCGACGCCCAGGTAGGAACGGGGCGCGCGGACACTGAGCAGATGCGTTTCCGCCGTCGTATCTTCGCCGGAGACGCCGGGCTGCACGATCTTCGCTCCGCCCGCGAAACCGGGAATATGGTGCGGAACAATGCTGCCTATGCCAATTTTGAAATCGGCTTCGTAGACTTCGCGGTTGATCCAGACACTGGTCCCATTCGGAGTTCTTCCAAGGTCGATCAGAGCCGCGGGATTCTTGTAATCATGATTCTTGATGGTGACCCGCCTCACAACTTCTTTGCCGAATTTCTCCAGGATCTCCTGCCCGGTCATGAATCGATGGGTGCCCAGCGCGATAATCACCGTGATCTGCGTGTCCTTGACCCCCGCGGCATTCATCTCGTCAAGCATGAGCGGGATGATCTTGTCGGTCGGAGTCAGCCGCGTATTGTCGTCGGCGAGAATCACAACTTTGGCGGCCCCTTTCACCAACTGCCTGAGTGGCTTAGACGCAATGGGATTGTTGAAGGCGCGGACCACCTCTTTCTTCACATCGGCCACCGAAGTGAAATCCCTGGGAGAATAGACTCCAATAAGGTTTGCGCCAGGAATTTTTACTTCAACCATCTCGCGCCCGTAGGGCAGCGTCACTGTAATATCCGCCATAGCATCACATCCTTCGCAATGAGTTCTGACCACGCTTACGAAAAGAAATCCGGCCAAAAACCAAAACTGAAGCCTGCCGCCGGGGGCTTTCACAATTTCACTCTAGCAGGTATTTTACAATTGGCAACTTAGTTAACGCCAGCAGCTCTTTTGAGAGCCCCGCCTGGGTGGCGGAAGGCGTGCCGCGACAACTACTGCGGAGGGGATGCTTGATCTTCGCGACGTATAGAAAGGATTACGAAACGTGTCGTAGTGGTTATGCGGAGCCGGAGCAGTGCGCCGAAATCCTGGCGAAGTCGAAACTGATTCAGCAGGAAGCCAACAGGGTGTTGGCGGGGTGGACGGGACTCGAACCCGCGACCTCAGCCGTGACAGGGCTGCATTCTAACCAACTGAACTACCACCCCTACTCGTCAATTTTATTATACGGAAAGCGGCTCAGAATTCAAACTGACGCACTACCCGGTGGTGGGTCAGTTTCAGATGGGCGGAACGTGGGCCTCATCGAACTTAGAGAAACTACCCCACGTTAGCCCAGTCACCCCAGCGAGCCGAGCCTCGCCGGGGGCCCCGACGCAGGCGAACGTGGGGCACCGTCGGAAACTGAACCACTACTCACTACCCGCGCGCTTGACTTACGCGATTTCCGCCGCTCGAGCGATGCGGACGCAAACGCATACACTCATGTCCGAGTAACCATCACATTTGCGTCCGCACTCACTTGTCCTGGCGCCGCGTGCACAGCGTTTATTGCAGCGCCTTATCGTTCGGGTGCTTGAAAGCCTCGGCCACCGCAGGAGTCATTGGGAAGTCCATATTGAGCCCCTTGGGCGGTATCGGTGATTGCAGCCATTTCTTGTAGATGCGGTTTGCCTCGCTCGAAGTCAGGATTTTCGTGAAAAGCGAATCCACGAACTTCTTGAATTGGGGATCGTCCTTGCGCAACATGCAACCGTACGCTTCAAACGATTGCGGCGTGCCGACCACAACCCAGTCTTCGGGGTGTTTGGCGGTCATCCTGTCGCCATAGAGAAGAACGTCATCCATCATGAACGCCGCCGCGCGGCCCGTTTCCAGGGTCAGGAACGACTCCGCATGGTCTCTGGCGCTGATGATATTCATGCCCATGTTTTTCTCGAAGTTCATCTTGCGCAGCAGGACTTCCGAAGTCGAACCGGCGTTGGTGACCAGCGTCTTGCCTTTGAGGTCCGGGAAATCCTTGATCCCCGAGGTTTTCTTGGTCAACAGCCGCGTGCCGATCACGAAGATTGTGGTCGAGAAAGCGACCTGTTTCTGGCGCTCCAGGTTGTTGGTGGTCGAGCCGCATTCGAGATCGACTGTGCCGTTCTGCAGCAGAGACATCCGATTCTGCGGGGTGACGGGAATCATGTTCACCTTCAACCCCGGCATCTTGAGCTCGTGCTTGAGGGCGTCGACCACCTTGAATGCGTACTCCTCGGAATAGCCGACGATGTTCTGCTGGTTGTCATAGTACGAAAACGGTATGGCCGACTCTCGGACGGCAAGGGTGATGGCGCCCGAATCCTTGATCTTCTTCAGCGTGCCGTTTAACGGCTCCTCGGCGGCTGCGGAAGTCATGAAAACGGTGAGCACGATAGCTGCCGCGACAACCTGCGTCAACAACATCGTGATCCGTTGCGTGCTGAGGCGATGACTACGGTTCATGCGTGCTTTCCTTTCACCGAAGGGGGCTTGGGGTCGAACTCGGCACCCGGAAACCCCAGCCGGGCACTTGAATAAACTTGAAGTGGAAAAACAACTTTAACTCTTACGAGATCGGAAAGCGATACTTTTGTTGCGCAGCCGCGCGGCGCTCCCGCGGCTCATTCTCCGCGGTAGCCGAATCTCCAAGGAGCCTGATCTCGCATGTTGGTGCTACTGTGAGCTTTTCCATAGGAGCTTATGGCGGCGAGATGCGACTGAAATGGTGGGCAGTGCTGGACTCGAACCAGCGACCTCCTGCTTGTAAGGCAGGCGCTCTAACCAGCTGAGCTAACCGCCCCTCGATGTGCCTTCGCCGGGCATCGAAGCGGAACGACAGCAGTATATCGCACAACCTTCACGCGGTAGCGGTCCTGATCTGCTCCTGCTCGGCGCCGAAGCGCACGGAGACGATCTTCGACACGCCCGGCTCCTGCATGGTCACACCATACATCACCGGCGCAATCGACATCGTCTTCTTGCTGTGCGTAATGATGATGAACTGCGTCTGCATGCTCATCTCGCGCACCAGTTCGGTAAAGCGTCCGATGTTGGCGTCATCCAGCGGCGCGTCGACTTCGTCGAGGATGCAGAACGGGCTCGGCTGGTATTGGAAGACGCCGACCAGCAACGCGAGCGCGGTCAGGGCTTTCTCTCCGCCGGAAAGCAGCAACACGTTCTGCAGCTTCTTTCCCGGAGGCGAAGCGACGATATCGATGCCGCTCTCGGCCGAGTTCTCTTCGTCGTTCAGCCGCATGAAGCCCAGGCCGCCGCCGAAGAGCTTGGTGAAAGCCTTTTGGAAGTTCTCGTTGATGGCCGCGAAAGCCTCGTCAAATTTCTGTTTGCTGACTTCGTCGATTTCCTTGATCGTCGCCTGCGTGTTGTCGATCGAATCCAGCAGGTCTTTGCGTTGCGTGTCGAGAAAGTCGTGGCGCTGCGCTGTTTCCTTGTACTCCTCCAAAGCCATCATGTTGACCGGGCCCATGGAGTCGAGCTTGGTGCGCATCTCGCGGTATGCAGCTTCCTCCGCGATTAGCTCTTCGCCGCTGGCGCGGCCGAGGCTCTCGTCAGCCAGCAATTCTTCGCGACTGACCGATAGCTCCTGGACGCAGCTTTCGAACATGTGTTCCAGGTCGGACTGCAACCTGGCCGCATTGGCCAGCACTTCCGCGCGTTGGTCGCGCACCCGGTCGAGTTCGACGCGAGCAGCCTTGAGCGCCTCCTCGATGGCAAGCAAACGGGCGCGAATGCTCTCCCCTTCCGATTGCAGTTGCGCCTCGCCGGCCTGAATGCGCTCGCGTTCGGCCGCCCACTCCACTAACTGGATCGCGATCTTCTCGTTTTCCGCCGCGCGCTGCAGCTTCTCCGCGGCCGCCGATTCGAGCTGTCCATGGAGATTGTTGATCCGCCGGTTCACTTCGCTGGCCATGGATTGAATGCGGTTAAGAGAAGAGGCCGCCGAGCGGCGACGCTCTTCGAGAGTCGCCACCCGGGCCATCACCTCCGATGCCGCGTGTGCCGCGTCATCGCGAGCCTGTCGCAGGCGGGCAAGTTCTTCCTGCGCGCCTGTCATTTCTGTTTCCAGTTGCGAGCGCCGTTCCTCGTGTTGCGCCAATTGTTGTTGCTGTTCGGCAATAAAGTTCTGCCGCTCGTCCTTTTCCCGCGTCACCCGTTGCGCTTCGCGCTCGTAAACGCCGAGCCGCTCGCGTACGCGCGCCATCTCGCTATCGAGTTGGCGCAGGGTGTGGCCACTGGTCATGGCGAGCTTTTGGGATTCGCGGCTTTCGTTTTCAAGACGATCGAGCAGGGCGACCATTTCCGTGATTTCGCGCCCCAGCCCGGCGACGCCGGCGGTTCGCTCGCTCATGGCCCGTTCCAATTCCGCCATCTGCCGCAACACGTCGCGCAATTCGCGCTTCATCGCGAGCGGGCCCTCGCTGCGTTGCTTGCCGCCGGTAACCATCACATTGTGAAAACACTCGCCGGACTGCGAAAGGAAGAAAGCGTCCGGGTTTTCCAGGGCAAACGAGCGGCCGATGCCGGCATCAGGAACGATATAGCCGTTGCCCAGCTTCGGCAGAATCACTTCCAGCGACTTGCCAAAGCCGTTGAGCACGCGAATACAGTTCTTGAGCGGGATCATCTGGTCGGTGGGCAGCGGGCGGTGCCCGCTTTCGTCAAGCACGAACGAAAACTTGGCCTGCGAATCCTCCGGATGCACCAGGAACGTTGCCCTCCCGTCAACGTCCGTGCGCAGCAAGCGCAGCCCTTCGTCGGCCGCGTCCCATGACTTCACCACGATGTAATTCAGTTCGTCGCGGAAAAACTCGTCGACGACGGCCTCGTAGCGCTCCTCCACTTCCAGGAAATCGGCAAGCACTCCCACCGGCGCCATGCCACCCTGGAACGAGTCGGACTGAAAGAGCTTGCGCACAGATTCCGTCGAGTAGCCATGGTCGGTAATGACCGACTCAAGCGAGGAGCGCTTGCCCTGAAAGGTGGCAAACTCGGCGCGCATGCGGTCCAGTTGCTGTTTGCCTTCGGCCTCGGCACGACGCTTCTCTTCGAGCTGGCTGCGCGTTTCGGCAATCTGCGCCGCAACGCTGGTTACCTTCTGCTGGGCCGATTCGAATTCGAAGCTGATCTGGCCGCGCTGGCCGCCGAAGGTTTCAACCTGCTGATTGGCCGCCGCCAGCTCGCTCTCCAAACGTTGCGCCTCGCGCTCCAGGGCGGCAATGCG
>Ga0181533_1000260_pt1 | contig 70118 bp, 77 predicted proteins | sample PEATcosm2014_Bin_45_FD_119772 | JGI IMG/M metagenome (GOLD analysis project Ga0181533, IMG submission 119772) | Peatland microbial communities from MTU Mesocosm Facility, Houghton, MI, USA - PEATcosm2014_Bin11_60_metaG | ecosystem: Environmental > Terrestrial > Soil > Wetlands > Peat | place... | reverse complement strand
TGGCACCGCCCCCTTAGCTCAGTCGGCAGAGCACAGCCATGGTAAGGCTGGTGTCGTCGGTTCGATTCCGACAGGGGGCTCCGCGGCGGCGTAGCTCAGTTGGTAAGAGCACACGGCTCATAATCGTGGGGTCGCCGGTTCGAGTCCGGCCGCCGCTACCGGGAGTTGGAGCAGAGGAGCAACAGCGTGGCGAAGAACGAGAAGCGGGTGAAGGTGACGCTTGCCTGCGAGGTGTGCAAGCGCCGGAACTACATCACGATGAAGAACAAGCAGAACGACCGCGAGCGGATCGAGATGAAGAAGTACTGCCAGTTCGACCGGCAGCACACGCTCCACAAGGAGACGCGCTGAAGCGCGAGGCAGACCTCGCCCCTCTCGTCGAGCTCGCCAGGAACGGGGACAGGGCCGCCTTCGAGCATCTCGTGCGTGCGACGTCGGCAGATTGCTACGCCTTGGCGCTGCGGCTCGTCGGCAACGAGCACGACGCCCGCGACGTGCTCCAGGATGCGTACCTGCGCGCCTTCCGCTCGCTGCGCAAGTTCAGGGGCGACTCCGCCTTCGGCACCTGGTTGCACCGCATCACCGTGAACTGCTCCGCGACACTTGTGGCCAAGCGCCGGCGGAGCTGGCACGTCGAGCTGGACGACGATCTCGAGGTGCTCGAGCTGCGCGCCGAGAACGATCCGGAGACCGCGGCCGGGACGGCGGACGATCACCAGCGTCTCGTCGAGGCGCTGGCGGAGCTGCCCGCCCAGATGCGGATGGTCGTCGTGCTCAGGGACGTCTATGACCTTCCCCACGAGGAGATCGCCCGCGAGCTCGGCATCAGCCAGACCGCGGCGAAGGTCCGCCTCCACCGGGCCCGCCGGCGGCTGCGCGAGCAGCTGTTCGCGCCGGCAGGGACGCTGGGCGTCTCAAGTCGCTCGAGGCAGCGCAGCAGGGTTCCTGGAGGCGCCCGGGTCGAGGCGGGGATTCGGGCTCGCGCCGGGACCGGCCTGAGGAGCGAGGCGGGGACCGGAGGCTCCTCCCGAGCCGAAGAGGCGGAAAGACATGCAGCCGCGGTCTGACCGGGTTCTGTTCGCCCGCCTGGCGTCCCCGGAGGGTGCCCGCCCCGGTGCGTCCCGCGAGAAGATCTCTTGTGCCGAAGTCGCCCTGGCCCTGCCCTCGATTCTCGACGGAGGCTCTTCGGCCGACGAGATCGTCGTCGAGCACGTGGGGGAGTGCCTTCGGTGCCAGTCTGAGCTGGCCAAGTACCGCAAGCTGCTCCGACTGCTGAACCAGCTGCGAGCGGCCAGGGTCGAGCCGCCACCTGGAGCCGTGGCCGACGTGCTCGGCGCGCTCCAGGAGGCGGCTCAGCGACGCGTCATCCGCTCTGCGCTCTCCGGACGCCGCCTCGTCTACGCCGGCGCCCTTGCCGCCCCTGCGGCGGCGATCGTCGCAGTTACCGTCGCCCGCCGCGGCCGCCTGCGGAGGGTCCGGCCCGTGGTGCTATCGTGATGCCGACCCGGGGCGACCGGTGCTCAGTCCAGTGGCGGGCCACGATGCCGGCCCGGAGGGCAGTAGCTCAATTGGTAGAGCACCGGTCTCCAAAACCGGCGGTTGGGGGTTCGAGTCCCTCCTGCCCTGCTCACCGCTGTTTCCAGCCGAGGATTGTTTCGTGAACCGACAGACAAAGCGTCTCCTGCAGCGACAGGGCCAGATTGACGAAGAGGGCGCGCCTGCCGCGGGTACCAGGCGGCCGCCTCCGACGCGCCGCCCAGCGCCCACCCCTGACCGACCGGGGCTGCCCGAGCGCATCGTCGAGTTCTCCCGCGAAGTCCGCAACGAGATGGCCAAGGTCGCCTGGCCGAACCGGCAAGAAGTGGTGAAGTACACCCTCGTCGTCTTCGTTACCCTCGTTTTCATGACCAGCCTCGTCTTTGGCCTCGACGCAGGGTTCGCCAAGGGCGTGCTGTTCCTCTTCGGCCGTTGAGCGACGAAGACAAGCCCGGAGATGATGAAGTGAGCACGATCCACCCTGAGGCCGAGGCCGAGGACACCTCGCCGGCAGAGCAGGCCTCCACCGAGGACACGCTAGAGACCGAGCCGAGAGCGGCCGGCTACGACGCGCTCGAGTACGAGCTGCCGTTCCAGGACGACGACGAGGTCGTGGCGGCCGAGCCGAGCCCCTACGACCGGCCCGGTCAGTGGTACGTCGTTCACACCTACGCCGGCTACGAGAACAAGGTGAAGTCGAACCTCGAGAGCCGGATCTCCTCGATGAACATGGAGGACCGGATCTTCGAGGTCGTGATCCCCATGGAGGAGGTGGCCGAGATCAAGGGCGGCAAGCGCGTGTTCGTGCAGCGGAAGGTCTTCCCCGGCTACCTGTTGTGCCGGTGCGAGCTTGACGACGACTCCTGGTCGGTCATCCGTCAGACACCCGGGGTGACGGGTTTCGTGGGTCCGGGCACCAAGCCGACGCCGTTGCCACGCGCGGAGGTCGAAGCCATCCTCCAGGTTCGCCCGGAGGGGGTCGAGGGTCAGAAGCACCGCACCAAGCCGCGCCTCGAGCACCAGGTGGGCGACACTGTCCGGGTCAAGGAGGGTCCGTTCGCGGACTTCTCCGGCCAGATCGCGGAAATCAACGAGGACCAGCTCAAGCTCAAGGTGCTCGTCAACATCTTCGGCCGCGAGACCCCGGTCGAGCTCGAATTCAGCCAGGTCGCCAAGCTCTGAGCGCCTGGCGGGAGAAGAAAGAGGAAGAACCTTCATGGCACGTCGCCGCGTCGCCGCCATCGTAAAGATCCAACTGCCGGCGGGAGCGGCCACGCCCGCACCTCCGGTCGGCACGGCCCTCGGACCGCACGGCGTGCAGACGATGGAGTTCTGCAAGCAGTACAACGCCGCCACGGAGAACCAACGGGGCACGATCGTCCCTGTCGAGATAACTATCTACGAGGACCGGTCCTTCACCTTCGTGCTGAAGACGCCGCCGACGACGGTGCTCATCCGCGAAGCAGCCGGTCTCGAGAAGGGAAGCAAGCTGCCCGGGCGCGAGTCGGTAGGCTCGATCACAGACGCCCAGGTTGCCGAGATCGCGTCGAAGAAGATGCCTGACCTCAATGCCAACGATCTCGAAGCCGCTACGCGTCAGGTGGCGGGCACCGCTCGCTCCATGGGCGTCACCGTCACAAAGTGACGACCGCCTCGCTGTCGAGCGGCGCGCCACATCGAAGGGAGCTTTGCAGATGAACAGGGGAAAGCGGTACGCCGAAGCGGTGAAGAGCTACGACCGGGATCGCCTCTATTCGCCCGTCGAGGCGGTGGAGTTGGTCAAGAGCCTTGCGAAGGCACGTTTCGACGAGACGGTCGAGCTGGCCGCGCGCCTCGGGGTCGACCCCCGGCGCGCCGACCAGATCGTCCGCGGTTCCCTCTCGTTGCCGGCAGGCACCGGGCGGAGCGTGCGGGTGGCGGTCTTCGCCGCCGGTGAGCAGGCGGCCGAGGCACGGGCCGCAGGCGCCGACATCGTCGGGGCGGACGACCTCGTGCAACGGATCGAGAAAGAGGGCTTTCTTGCCTTCGACGTGGCCATCGCCACGCCGGACCTCATGGCTCAAGTCGGACGCCTCGGGCGCGTGCTCGGACCCCGCGGCCTGATGCCAAACCCGAAGACCGGGACCGTGACGACCGACGTCGCCAAGGCGGTGGGCGAGTACAAGGCCGGGCGCGTCGAGTACCGGACCGACCGAGTCGGCAACGTCCACATCCCGATCGGCAAAGCGTCGTTCGATCGTGCTCAGCTGATCGACAACTACCGAGCTGCGATAGACGAGCTCGTGCGGGCCAAGCCCGCGGCTGCCAAGGGCCGATACCTGCGGTCCGTGACACTGAGCACGACGATGGGCCCGGGGGTGAAGATCGACCCGGCCCGGGCGCGCCTCACAGACGAGGCGCTCGCAGCGTCGGCCTGAGCGAGCTGTGTCGTGGCGGTAGTCCCCCCGGAGCAGGTCGGCTAGGCTTCCCGGGCACACAACCGAATTACTCGCCGTAGATCTCCGGTGCGCCGAAGGGCGCTCAAAGGGTTCCGACCCGCCCGACGAGGCGAAGTGCTGAGCGCTTCTCACGTCCCGCGTGTCGTGACCCTTGTGGAGCGGTACCCCCCGGCAGGGGAATGTGATCAAAGGAGCGTTCATGGCAGGTCCGAGACCTGAGAAGGTCGCCGTCGTTGAGGAGGTGCGGGAGCATCTCGGCAATTCCAGCGCGGCCATCCTCACCGAGTACCGCGGCCTCAAGGTTGCCGACCTGGCAGTCCTGCGCCGCCAGCTGCGGACCGCCGGTGCCGAGTACAAGATCTTCAAGAACACCTTGGTACGTCGCGCGACGACGGGCACGGCCCAGGCCGCGCTCGATCCTCTTCTGGAGGGGCCCACGGCGATCGCCTTCGTCCGGGCCGATGTCGGAGCGGTCGCGAAGGTGCTGCGGGAGTTCAGCCGGGCGCATCCCGAGCTCATCGTCAAGGGCGGTTTCCTCGGTACCCAGCTGGTCGATGCCCAAGGTGCGAGCGCCCTCGCGGACCTTCCGTCGCGCGAGGCATTGCTCGCCCAGCTCGCCGGGGCGATGGCCGCCCCAATGCGGCAGTTCGCCAGCCTGCTGCAGGCGCTGCCACGCGGCTTCGCCTATGCGCTGTCGGCACTGATCGAGAAGCGAGGCGGCGGGGACGCCTCGGCGCCTGCCGGGGTCGCCACGGCCGAGCCTGCTGTCGCCGAGCCTGCCGCCGCCACGGCCGAGCCTGCTGTCGCCGAGCCTGCCGCCGCCACGGCCGAGCCTGCTGTCGCCGAGCCTGCCGCCGCCACGGCCGAGCCTGGCGAGGCGGCAGAGCCAAGTGGCACGGCCGAGCCCGGTGCTGTGGCCGATGCGGACGGGACAGACACCGCCGAGCCTGCTGCCGCGGCCGAAACCGCTGCACCAGCCGAGGGAGATAACGCCGAGCCTGCTGCCGCGGCCGAAACCGCTGCACCAGCCGAGGGAGATAACGCCGAGCCCGCCGGGGACTAGGCACGCCGGGCGCGTGCTGGGGCGGCCCGGACACGAGAACGATCGACAACCATTCGTAAAACAGGAGGAGAGATGGCAGTAACCAAGGAAGAGATTCTCGACGGCATCGCGAACATGACGGTGCTCGAGCTGAGCGAGCTGCTGAAGGAGTTCGAGGAGAAGTTCGGTGTGACCGCGGCGGCTCCGGTGGCCGTGGCCAGTGCCGCCCCGAGCGGCGGCGGCGAGGCGGCGCCGGCCGAGGAGGAGCAGGACGAGTTCGACGTCATCCTGCTCGGCGCCGGCGAGAAGAAGATCCAGGTGATCAAGGAGGTGCGCTCGCTCACGAGCCTTGGGCTGAAAGAGGCGAAGGACCTCGTGGACAGTGCCCCGAAGGCCGTGCTCGAAAAGGTCTCCAAAGAGGACGCCGAGAAGGCCAAGAGCCAGCTCGAGGAGGCTGGCGCCTCCGTCGAGCTCAAGTAGCGCAGCCTCGGGGCGGCCGTGCCCTGAGGGCCGAACAGGCCGCTGTCGTCGACAGCGGCCTGAACATCTTGACCTGGGGGCGCTGTTCCCGTACCCTTCGCGCGGCGACGCTGTTTGCCTGTTGCTCGCGCGTCCCGGCGCGTGTAATATGAACGGTTGCCGTGCCCTCCCGTCAAGTGACCGCTGCACTTCTAGTTCCTTGACGCGCGCCCAAGCATCGCTCAGCCCTGTTTTCCGGTCGATCAGCACCCGCGAGGAGTAGACCCTTGCCTTTACGTTCCCGCACCCCGGAGCGTTACTCGTTCGCCAACATCGACGAGGTCCTGCCGCTTCCTGACCTAATTGCCGTCCAGCGCGATTCCTTCGACTGGTTCCTCGAGACCGGCCTCGCCGAGACGTTCAGCGATATCAGCCCGATCGCGGACTTCACGGACCAGTTGAGCCTGAAGCTCGACTTCGACGCGAAGGACCCGGACCTGCGGCCGCCGCCCAAGTTCTCGATCGAGGAATGCAAAGCGAAGGACATCACCTACGCCGCCCCGATCTTCGTCCGGGCGTCGTTCATGAACCGCTCGACGGGCGAGATCAAAGAGCAGACCGTGTTCATGGGCGACTTCCCCATGATGACGAGCCGCGGGACGTTCATCATCAACGGGACCGAACGAGTCGTCGTGAGCCAGCTCGTCCGGTCGCCTGGCGTGATCTTCCAGCCCGGTCGCGACCAGAAGACGATCGTCACCGGGACAATCCACCCCTACCGCGGCGAGTGGATCGAGTTCGACGTCGAGGCGAAGCAGAAGACGAACCGCGAAGTCACTGCCGGCGCCCGAGTCGCCCGCAAGCGGCGCTTGTCCCTCTTCGTGGTGCTGCGCGCCCTCGGCTACGAGGACGAGGCGTTCTTGAACCGTTTCGTGCGTCACTTCGACTTCCTCGAGGCACAGTGGGAACGCGAGCGCGAGCTCATCCCCACCCGCGACGAGGCGCTGCTCGAGATCTACAAGCGGGCGCGTCCCGGTGAGCCCCTCTCGCTCGACGCGGCTCGCGTCTACTTCGAGAACGCGTTCTTCAACCCACGCCGCTACGACCTCACCCGGGTCGGCCGCTACAAGCTGAACCGCAAGCTCGGGCCCGAGATCGACCGTATCTCTCAAATCCTGGACATCCCGCTCGAGCACCCCGACGAGCACTCCGGCGTGCTCAGCCCGAGCGAAGTGCTCGCGGCGGCCACCTACATGCTCCACCTCGCCAACGGTGAGCGGGGCTACCGCCTCGACGACCAGGACCATTTCGCCAACCGGCGCATCCGTTCGGTCGGCGAGCTCATCCAGAACCAGGTCCGCATCGGCCTGTCGCGCATGGAGCGTGTCGTGCGCGAGCGCATGACGACCCAGGACGTCGAGGCGATCACGCCCCAGACCCTGATCAACATTCGCCCGGTCGTCGCGGCCATCAAGGAGTTCTTCGGTACGAGCCAGCTGTCGCAATTCATGGACCAGCACAATCCCTTGTCGGGATTGGCCCACAAGCGCCGCCTCTCCGCGCTCGGCCCCGGCGGGCTGTCGCGCGAGCGCGCCGGTTTCGAGGTCCGCGACGTCCACACCTCCCATTACGGCCGGATGTGCCCGATCGAGACTCCAGAGGGGCCGAACATCGGCCTCATCGGCCACCTTGCCAGCTACGCGCGGGTCAACTCCCACGGCTTCATCGAGACGCCGTACCGCAAGGTGGTGGACAGCAGGGTCACCGACGAGATCGTCTACCTCGCCGCCGACGAGGAGGAGGAGTACGTCATCGCCCAGGCGTCCGCGGCCCTCGACGCCTCGGGGCAGTTCGTCGGCGACCGGGTCCTCGTGCGCCGCGGGCCGCAAGGTGCAGGCGTGCGCGTGGGCGCGACTTCCACCTCCTATGGCACAGCGAGCGAGGTCGACTACGTCCCGCCCTCCGAAGTCGGGCTGATGGACGTGTCCCCCAAGCAGATCCTCTCGGTCTCGACTGCTCTCATTCCCTTTGTCGAGCACGACGACGCCAACCGTGCCCTCATGGGCGCCAACATGCAGAAGCAGGCCGTCCCCCTGCTCGTGCCCGAGGCGCCCTACATCGGCACCGGCGTCGAGGCGCGGGCGGCGCGCGATGCCGGGGAGGTCATCTTGGCGGAGGGGACCGGCAAAGTCGTCGAGGTCGCCGGTGACTACATCATCGTCGAGTACAAGCCCGGTGAGAAGGACAGGTCACATCAAGAGCTGGGCAGGAAGATCTACCCGGTCGCGAAGTTCCGCCGCTCGAACCAGAACACCTGCGTGAACCAGAAGCCCGTCGTCTCAGAGGGCCAGGAGGTGCGCCGCGACGACGTCCTGGCGGACGGCCCCTCGACACACAACGGCGAGCTCGCTCTCGGCAAGAACCTGCTCGTGGCCTTCATGCCATGGGAGGGCTACAACTACGAGGACGCCATCATCTTGTCCGAGCGGTTGGTCCGCGACGACGTGCTGACGTCGATCCACATCGAGGAGCACGAGGTCGACGCCCGCGACACCAAGCTCGGTGCCGAGGAGATCACCCGGGACATCCCGAATCTCTCCGATGACATCCTGGCCGACCTCGACGAGCGCGGGATCATCCGCATCGGGGCCGAGGTCGACGCGGGCGACATCCTCGTCGGCAAGGTCACCCCAAAGGGCGAGACCGAGCTCACCCCCGAAGAGAGGCTGCTGCGGGCGATCTTCGGTGAGAAGGCACGTGACGTGCGAGACACGAGCCTCAAGGTTCCCCACGGCGAGTCCGGCAAGGTCATCGACGTGCGGGTGTTCTCCCGCGACGACTCCCATGAGCTGCCACCGGGCGTGAACCAGCTCGTGCGGGTCTATGTGGCCCAGAAGCGCAAGATTTCCGAAGGCGACAAGCTCGCCGGCCGGCACGGCAACAAGGGCGTCATCTCGAAGATCCTGCCCATCGCGGACATGCCGCACCTTGCCGACGGCACTCCGGTCGACATCATCTTGAACCCGCTCGGTGTCCCGAGCCGGATGAACGTCGGCCAGGTGTTGGAGGCACACCTCGGCTACGCGGCGAGATGGGGTTGGCAAGGCGCCAGCAAGAACGTGCTCTCCAGCAACATCGTGCGCGGCACCGAGACCAAGACCCGGCCGAGCACGGACCCGGCGATCTGGGTGTCGACGCCGGTCTTCGACGGTGCGCACTGGGACGAGAAGGAAGAGGCTGGCCGCCACGCGACGATCCAGGAGCTCTTCGAGAAGCTGCTTCCCGACGCCGTCGACCCTGCTGCCGACAAGATGATCGGCACGGACGGCAAGGTGACCTTGTACAACGGGCGCACGGGCGAGCCGTACGACAACCCCGTGTGCGTCGGTTATGTCTACATCCTGAAGCTGGCGCACCTTGTCGACGACAAGATCCACGCCCGCTCGACGGGCCCGTACTCCATGATCACCCAGCAACCCCTGGGCGGGAAGGCCCAATTCGGTGGCCAGCGCTTCGGTGAGATGGAGGTCTGGGCGCTCGAGGCCTATGGCGCCGCCTACGCGCTGCAGGAACTGCTCACCATCAAGTCAGACGATGTCCTCGGCCGCGTAAAGGTCTACGAGGCCATCGTGAAGGGCGAGAACATCCCCGAGCCCGGCATCCCCGAGAGCTTCAAGGTGCTCATAAAGGAGATGCAATCCCTTTGCCTGGACGTCGAGGTGCTCTCGACCACCGGCGAGGAGATCGAGATGCGCGAATTGGACGAGGACGTTTACCGGACCGCCGAGGAGCTCGGGATCGACATCAGTCGCCCCGAGCGAGGGTCCGACGAGGAGGACGCGCGCCGCGCCGCGGAGAGGAGTTTCTAGGTGCTCGACGTCAACGATTTCGATCAGCTTCGGATAGGGCTCGCCACAGCAGACGACATCCGGACCTGGTCCCACGGCGAGGTCCGCAAGCCCGAGACGATCAACTACCGGACGCTGCGTCCCGAGAAGGACGGCCTGTTCTGCGAGAAGATCTTCGGGCCGACCAAGGACTGGGAGTGCTACTGCGGCAAGTACAAGCGCGTCCGGTTCCGCGGCATCATCTGCGAGCGCTGTGGCGTGGAGGTCACTCGCTCGAAGGTGCGCCGCGAGCGGATGGGCCACATCGAGCTCGCCGCCTCGGTCGTGCACATCTGGTACCTCCGCGGCACGCGGTCGTGGCTCGCCTACCTGCTCATGGGCACCGAGGCCCGCGAGGAGCTCAAGGCCAAGCAGCTCGAGAAGGTCATCTACTTCGCCGCCTACCTCGTCACCCACGTGGACGAGGAGCGCCGCCACGCCGATCTGCCCAATCTCGAGGCCGAGCTCAACGCCGAGATCGGCGAGATCGAGCGCGCCCGCGACCTCGAGGCCGAGCGCCGCCTGGCCGAGCTCGAGCGCGAGCTCGCCGAGCTCGAGCGCGCAGGTGCCAAGGACGCTGAGCTCCGTGCCCGCCAGCGGGCGGTCGAGAAGGAGATCACCGGCGTCCGCGAACGGGCGAACGAAGAGATCACCCTTGCGCGTCGCGCCTTCGACGAGATCGCCGGGCTTCACGGACGCAAGATCATCGAGGACGAGCTCTTGTGGCGCGAGCTGCGGAGTCGCTACGGCGAGTACTTCGAGGGCGGCATGGGAGCCGAGGCGATCGCCCGGCTCATCGACCGCCTCGATCTCGACGAGGAGGAGCTCAAGCTCCGCGAGGCCATCGAGCCCACCGACGGCCGGCGACCCCTGTCGGCCCAACGCAAGCAGAAGGCCATCAAGCGTCTCAAGATCGTCTCGGCCTTCAACCGCCGCGACGAGTCCGGCAGGCGGATCAACGACCCACGGGCGATGATCCTCGATGCCGTGCCGGTCATCCCGCCGGACCTGCGCCCCATGGTGCAGCTGGACGGTGGCCGCTTCGCGACCTCGGACCTCAATGACCTCTACCGGCGCGTCATCAACCGCAACAACCGCTTGAAGCGCCTTTTGGATCTCGGCGCGCCCGAGATCATCATCAACAACGAGAAGCGCATGCTGCAGGAGGCAGTCGACGCCCTGTTCGACAATGGACGGCGGGGCCGGCCGGTGACCGGACCCGGTAACCGGCCCTTGAAGAGCCTGTCCGACATGTTGAAGGGCAAGCAGGGCCGCTTCCGCCAGAACCTTCTCGGCAAGCGGGTCGACTACTCGGGCCGCTCGGTCATCGTCGTCGGCCCGACGCTGAAGCTCCACCAGTGCGGGCTGCCCAAATTGATGGCCCTCGAGCTCTTCAAGCCCTTCGTGATGAAGCGGCTCGTCGACACCGAGATAGCCCAGAACATCAAGTCCGCGAAGCGGATGGTCGAGCGGAGGCGGATCCAGGTCTGGGACGTCCTCGACGAGGTGATCAAGGAGCACCCCGTCTTCTTGAACCGGGCGCCCACCTTGCACCGCCTCGGGATCCAGGCCTTCGAGCCGATCCTTGTCGAAGGCAAAGCCATCCAGATCCACCCGCTCGTCTGCACCGCTTTCAACGCGGACTTCGACGGTGACCAGATGGCCGTGCACCTCCCGCTCTCGGCCGAGGCCCAGGCCGAAGCCCGCGTGCTGATGCTCTCGGCGAACAACATCCTCTCGCCGGCGACCGGCCGCCCGATCACCGTGCCCGGTCAGGACATGGTCTTCGGCACCTATTACCTGACGCTCATGGTCGAGGGGGCCAAGGGCGAAGGCCGCGTCTTCCGCCGCCTCTACGACGTGGAACAGGCTTGGGAGAACGGCGACATCGACCTTCACGCCAAGATCCGGCTTCGCCCCGGCCCGGACGGTTACGAGCTCCCGCTTCGCGGAGTTCGCCACGGCGAGACGGCCGAGATCGTCGAGCCCGAAGAGCTCGAGACGACGCCCGGGCGGCTGTTCTTCAACCAGGCGCTCCCTGCCGGGTTCGGGTACGTGAACGACGTCATCGGCAAGCGCGCCACGTCGCTCGCGACGATTGTCGAGCAGATAGCGGCTCATTACTCGAAGGTTCTCGTCGCCGAGAGCCTCGACCGGATCAAGGACCTGGGCTTCCGTTTCGCGACACGGTCCGGGTTGACGATCTCGATCGACGACGTGAAGACGCCGCCGGACAAGCAGACCATCCTCGACCGTTACGAGAAAGAGGCCGAGAAGGCCGAGACCCAGTTCCGCCGGGGGATCATCACCGACGACGAGCGCCGGCAGAAAGAGATCGAGATCTGGACCTCGGCGAACTCCGAGGTCGGCCGCGCCATGGAGAAGACGCTCGCGACGATCGCCTTCAACCCGCTCGACATGATGGTGGACTCGGGCGCACGAGGCAACCCTCAGCAGGTTCGTCAGATCGCCGGCATGAAGGGGCTTGTGTCCAACCCGCGCGGTGAGATGATCCCCCGCCCCATCAAGTCCTCCTTCCGGGAGGGCCTGTCGGTGCTGGAGTACTTCATCTCCACCCACGGCGCCCGCAAGGGCCTCGCAGACACGGCGCTACGCACGGCCGACTCGGGCTATCTCACGCGCCGGCTTGTCGACGTGGCCCAAGAGCTCATCATTCGGGAGGCCGACTGCGGCAGCACTCGGGGGATCTGGATCGAGGGAATCAGCCAGGACCAGGCGGGCAAGAGGAGCTACCTCGAGACCCGGCTCTACGGGCGGGTCCTCATCGAGCCGGTGAAGCTCTCCGACGGCAGCGTCCTCGAGGCCGGCCGCGTGATCAGGGACCTCGAGGTCCAGCAGCTGGCCGCCGACCCGGCGGTCGACCGCGTGCGCGCGCGGTCGGTGCTCACGTGCGAAGCCAACCACGGCGTTTGCGCCGCCTGTTACGGCCAGTCGCTCGCAACCGGTCGGGGCATCGAGCTCGGCGAGGCGGTCGGCGTGATCGCCGCCCAGTCCATCGGCGAGCCGGGGACCCAGCTCACGATGCGCACGTTCCACACCGGCGGCATCGTCGGCGAGGACATCACCCATGGCCTTCCCCGCGTCGTCGAGCTCTTCGAAGCCCGTACGCCCAAGGGGGCCGCCGTGCTCGCGCGCTCGTCGGGTGTGATCCGCATCGACGAGGACGAGACAGGTCGACGCGTCGTCGTCGTCGCCGACGACGGCAGCGAAGAGGCGGTGGCCGTCTCGGCGCGGGCTCACCTCGAGGTCGTCTCCGGCCAGGAAGTCAGCCCGGGCGACGCCCTCGTCGACGGGCCGAAGGACCCGAAGGAGCTGCTCGAGATCAAGGGCATCCGCGAGACCCAGCAGTACCTCGTCGAAGAGGTGCAGAAGGTTTACCGGGACCAGGGCGTCTCGATCCACGACAAGCACATCGAGCTCATCGTGCGTCAGATGCTGCGCCGCGTGCTCGTGGCCGAGCCCGGTGATGCGCCCTTCCTGCCCGGGGAGCGTGTCGACAGCCAGCGCTATGCCGCCGTCAACCGCGAGCTGGTCCAGGCGGGCAAGCGGGCCGCAGAGGGACGCCCGGAGCTGATGGGCATCACCAAGGCATCGCTCGCCACCGATTCGTGGCTCTCGGCGGCGTCGTTCCAAGAGACGACCCGCGTGCTCACCGAAGCGGCGATCGAGTCCAAGTCCGACCAGCTGTTCGGGCTCAAGGAGAACATCATCATCGGCAAGCTGATACCTGCCGGGACGGGCATGACGCGCTATCGCAGCGTGGAAGTGTCGACACCGGACGCCGAGCGGATGTCGTTCTGGTCCTCGGACCTCGATGTCGGTGAGGCGGGTGAGGCGAGCACGGACAACCTCGCTTCATGGCTGCGCGACGTCGGACGGTCCGCCTTCGGCACTCCCTACGAGCCGGAGGACCCCTACGCCACCGCCGGCGGCGCGTACGCCAGCTTCGGGCCGACCGATGATCTCGAGGTGGCCGAGGTGGACCCGCTCAGCGACCTCGGGCCGGCAGAGGAAGGCTCGGCCTGATCAAGGCCTACACTGTTTGCCGGGAGCTCTGACCGCTCCTATCATCGTCTCTCGTGTCGGCGCGCATCCGCGCGCACGGCTCTTCAACAAGGAAGCCCAGAGAGGTTCGCGTGCCCACTATCGCCCAGCTCGTCCGCAAGGGCCGGTCATCCAAGCGGTCGAAGACGAAGACCCCTGCACTGAAGGGGGCGCCGCAGCGTCGCGGCGTGTGCACGCGCGTCTACACGACGACGCCGAAGAAGCCGAACTCCGCTCTCCGCAAGGTCGCACGTGTGCGCCTGACCAGCGGATCGGAGATCACCGCGTACATTCCCGGGGTGGGCCACAACCTGCAGGAGCACTCGATCGTGCTCGTGCGTGGCGGCCGGGTCAAGGACCTCCCGGGTGTTCGCTACAAGATCGTGCGCGGCACCCTGGACACCTCGGGCGTGCGCGACCGTGCCCAGGCCCGTAGCCGCTACGGCGCCAAGAAGGAGTCCTGAGTTGCCACGCAACGGCCCCCCGCCTCGTCGCGAGCTCGTCCCCGACCCGGTCTACCACTCGGTTCTCGTGACCCAGCTGTGCAACAAGGTCCTTTCCCGCGGCAAGCGCTCGCTTGCCGAGCGCATCGTGTACGACGCTCTCGAGGTTGTGCGCGAGAAGACAGGTGGCGACCCGCTCCAGTTGTTGAAGCGGGCGCTCGACAACGCGCGGCCTGAGCTCGAGGTCCGCAGCCGCCGGGTCGGCGGAGCCACCTACCAGGTACCCGTCGAGCTACGGCCGCGCCGGGCGACGACGTTGTCGATCCGCTGGCTCGTCGGCTACTCGCGCCAGCGCCGGGAGCGGACCATGGCTCTCAGGCTCGCCAACGAGATCCTTGACGCCTCCAACGGCGTCGGCGCCACGGTCAAGCGCAAGGAGGACCTCCACAAGATGGCAGAGTCCAACAAGGCGTTCGCCCACTACCGCTGGTAATCGCCCTCGGCGCCCCGGTCTCGAGGGGACACCTGCGCGCCCGGCTCAGCGTCATGGCACGCCCGCGGTGCCGGTGGGTCTTTCGCCTGTGCGGAAGGCCGCGCCGGGAACGGCCCTTCATCCCGAGCACCTACGACTAAGAGAAACGAAGCAAGGCGATGGCCCATCCATCATCCATCCGAGAGTTCCCGCTCGCCAAGACCCGCAACATCGGGATCATGGCCCACATCGACGCGGGCAAGACGACCACGACCGAGCGAATCTTGTACTACACGGGCCGTACCTACAAGATCGGCGAGGTCCACGAGGGCGGCACCGTCATGGACTGGATGATCCAAGAGCAGGAGCGGGGGATCACCATCACCTCGGCTGCGACGACCTGCCGCTGGCGTGACACCTGGATCAACATCATCGACACTCCCGGCCACGTCGACTTCACCGTAGAAGTCGAGCGGTCTCTCCGCGTCCTTGACGGAGCCGTCGCCGTCTTCGACGCCGTCGCCGGTGTGGAGCCTCAGACCGAGACCGTGTGGCGCCAGGCCAACAAGTACCGCGTGCCTCGCATGTGCTTCGTGAACAAGATGGACCGCGTCGGCGCGGACTTCGACCGAGCCGTCGCCATGATCAGGGACCGGCTCGAGGCGACGCCGGCGGTCGTGCAACTGCCGATCGGGGCAGAGGGCAGCTTCGAGGGCGTGATCGACCTTTTGAAGATGAAGGCCCTCGTCTGGGGCGAGGGAATGGGCGAGACATGGGAGACCCGGGAGATACCTGCGCATCTCCTCGCCCGGGCCGAGGGGGCTCGCCACGAGCTGATCGACGTCGTCTCGATCTTCGACGACAACGTCATGGAACGCTACGTGTCCGACCAGGAGATCACCTCGGACGATCTCCGCAAGGCCCTTCGTGCGGCCACCATCGCGAGCGAGGTCGTCCCGGTCCTGTGCGGATCGGCGTTCAAGAACAAGGCCGTCCAGCCCATGCTCGACGCCGTCGTCGACTACCTGCCGAGCCCGCTCGATGTGCCCCCGACCACGGGGCTCGAGCCTCGCAGCGGCAAGGAGATCACGCGCGAGCCCCGTGACGACGAGCCCTTCTCGTCCCTGGCGTTCAAGATCATGAGTGACCCGTTCGTCGGCAAGCTCACCTACCTGAGGGTCTACTCGGGGACCTTGGAGAAGGGCACGACGCTGCTCAACTCGAGCCGGGACCGCAAAGAGCGGATCGGACGGATCCTCCAGATGCACGCGAACCACCGCGAGGACCGGGACGCGGTCTACACGGGAGACATTGTGGCCGTCGTCGGCCTCAAGTCGACGACGACCGGCGACACCCTCTGCGACCTCGTCCACCCGATCGTGCTCGAGTCGCTCGAGTTCCCCGAGCCGGTGATCCACGTCGCCGTCGAGCCCAAGACCAAGGCCGACCAGGACAAGCTGTCCCGGGCCCTGTTCGCGTTGAGCGAGGAGGACCCGACCTTCCGGGTCCGCTCGGACCAGGAGACGGGCCAGACGGTCATATCCGGCATGGGCGAGCTCCACTTGGAGGTCCTGGTCGACCGGATGCTGCGCGAGTTCAAGGTCGACGCGAACGTCGGCAAGCCACAGGTCGCCTACCGCGAGACGATCCGCCAGCCGGTGCACAAGATAGAGGAGCGTTACATCCGCCAGACAGGCGGCCGCGGCCAGTACGGCCACGTCGTGATCGACCTCGAGCCGACTGGGCCCGGCGGAGGATTCGAGTTCGTCGACAAGATCACCGGTGGCGTGATACCGAAGGAGTACATCCCCGCCGTCGACGCCGGCATCCAAGAGGCGATAAACTCCGGCGTGCTGGCCGGGTTCCCGATCGTCGACCTCCGGGTCACCCTCGTCTACGGCTCTTACCACGACGTCGACTCTTCGGAGATGGCCTTCAAGATCGCAGGTTCGATGGCCTTCAAGAAGGCGGTGCGGGCTGCCCACCCCGTACTTCTCGAGCCGATCATGGGGGTCGAGGTGGTCACGCCGGAGGAAAACCTCGGCGACGTCATCGGCGACCTGTCGTCGCGTCGCGGCCGGATCGAGGGCATGGAACAGCGGGGGGCAAGCCACGTCGTGCGAGCCCAGGTCCCACTGTCCGATATGTTCGGCTACGCTACCGACCTGCGTTCCCGCACCCAGGGTCGCGCGACGTACACGATGCAGTTCGACTCCTACCAGGAGGTTCCAGAGTCGGTCTCTCGGGAGATCATCGCCCGGGTGACCGGCGAGTGAGCGGCCCAGGGGTCAACACCGAAGCGAGCTGACTCGCCCGGTGCTCGCTGATCGGAGCCGTCGGACCGGGAAAGGCCCGGCCCGTTGGCCCCAGGCGAGCAGCACGAGACAGAATCGAGCAGCAGTCCACCAACTTGGAGGCGCCCAGGCGGCGCAGCCCAGATCAAACGGAGCGGTCGGCAACAATGGCCAAGAAGAAGTTCGAGCGGACGAAGCCCCACGTCAACGTCGGAACGATGGGACACATCGACCACGGTAAGACGACCCTCACCGCGGCGATCACCAAGGTCCTCCACGAGAGGAACCCGAACGTCGCCTACACGGCGTTCGACCAGATCGACAAGGCGCCAGAGGAGAAGGCTCGCGGCATCACGATCGCGATCGCGCATGTCGAGTACGAGACCGACAAGCGCCACTACGCGCACGTCGACATGCCTGGGCACGCCGACTACATCAAGAACATGATCACCGGAGCAGCCCAGGTCGACGGCGCCATCCTCGTCGTCTCCGCCGCGGACGGGCCGATGCCCCAGACCCGTGAGCACGTGCTGCTCGCGCGCCAGGTGAACGTACCCTCGATCGTGGTTGCCCTCAACAAGGTCGACATGGTCGACGACGAGGAGCTCTTGGACCTGGTCGAGCTGGAGGTGCGCGAGCTCCTCACCGACTACGAGTTTCCGGGCGACGACACGCCGGTCGTGCGCGTCAGCGCGCTGCAGGCGCTCGAGGGTGACCCGGCCGCCGCCGAAGGTGTCCTCAATCTCATGGACGCCGTCGACAACTTCATCCCCGAGCCCACCCGCTCCATGGACAAGCCCTTCCTCATGTCCGTCGAGGACGTCATGACCATCACCGGTCGGGGCACCGTGGTGACCGGCCGCATCGAGCAGGGCATCGTGAAGGTCGGCGACGATGTCGAGGTCGTGGGGCTCCGCCCGACGCAGAAGACGGTCTGCACCGGTGTCGAGATGTTCCACAAGCTCCTCGACCAGGGACAGGCGGGCGACAACGTCGGCCTGCTGCTGCGCGGCACGAAGAAGGAGGATGTCGAGCGCGGCCAGGTCGTGTGCAAGCCGGGCTCGATCACTCCCCACACGAACTTCGAGGCCAACGTCTACGTGCTGACGAAGGAGGAAGGCGGACGGCACAAGCCGTTCTTCAGCAACTACCGCCCGCAGTTCTACTTCCGCACGACCGACGTGACCGGGACGATCGAGCTCGCCGAGGGCACCGAGATGGTCATGCCCGGCGACAACACGGTCATGACGGTGGAGCTGGGCAAGCCGATCGCAATGGACGAGGGGCTCCGCTTCGCGATCCGCGAAGGCGGGCGCACCGTCGGCGCCGGCGCCGTGACAAAGATTCTCAAGTAAGCGAGGCGAAATGGCAGAGGGACCCCGGCAGCGCATCCGCATCCGGCTGAAGGCGTACGACCACGAGATAATCGATCAGTCGACGAAGAAGATCGTCGAGACGGTGCTTCGCACCCAGGCCAAGGTGCGCGGTCCCGTCCCGCTGCCCACCGAGATGCACCGCTACACGGTGATCCGTTCACCTCACAAGCACAAGGACAGCCGCGAGCACTTCGAGATGCGCATTCACAAGCGCCTCGTCGACATCGTCGAGCACACCCCGAAGACGGTGGACTCCCTCCAGCGACTGGACCTTCCGGCGGGGGTCGATATCGAGATCAAGATCCAGACCGCATAGCGGCGACCGATCGCGCAGCCCTGGGCTGGCCGGCGGCCGAGTGCTATGCTCTTCAACTCGGCGGGCACATCGTCCGTCGCGTCCACGAGCACGAAGTCCGAAAGCGCCCCTAGGCGAGCCGAGGGGGACCTTCCGGCAAGACATGATGTGCGCTCCGTTCGGGATGCCCGGACGGAGCGTCCGCACGACAAGGGGCTGTCATCCACAGCCAGTCGGGCGCGAACGGCGACAACGGGTGACGCCATCCGTTCTGTCCGCGAGTCCCGGTGCGATCACGAGCAGAAGCAGAGAGAGCATGGCCATCAAGGCGATCGTCGGCGAAAAGGTCGGCATGACACAGGTTTGGGACGACGCCCAGCGCGTCGTGCCCGTGACCGTGGTCAAGGTCGCGCCCGTCCGCGTAGTTGCTGTGAAGACTCCGGAGCGAGAGGGCTACTCCGCCCTGCAGGTGACCTATGGCGTGCGCGCCGCGCGCAAGCTCAACAAGCCGGAGGCCGGTCACTTTGCGGGCGCTGGCGTGGAGCCGGGAGTGCGGCTTGTCGAGCTCCGGCTCGACGACACGAGCGGCTACTCGGTCGGCCAGGAGATCGACGCCGGCATCCTCGCGGCGGGGGACAAGATCGACGTCACCGCCGTCAGCAAGGGCAAGGGGTTCGCCGGAGCCATGAAGCGGCACAATTTCAAAGGCCAAGGTCACGCGCACGGCAATCACAAGAAGCACCGGGCCCCCGGTTCGGTCGGGGCCTGTGCCACGCCGGCGCGGGTCTTCAAGGGCACCCGGATGGCCGGCCGCATGGGCTCCGAGCGGGTGACGACGCTGAACCTCGAGGTCGTCGCGGCCGATCCGGAGCGCGAGCTGATTCTCGTAAAGGGCGCCGTGCCCGGGCCGCGGGGCGGGATGGTCCTGATCCGCGACGCCGTGAAGGGCGGGAAGCGATGACCGACACCGTGGTCGAAGCCCGACCGTCGCTGTTCGTGGAGCGGTGCAATGACTCGGGCGAGCTCATCGGGATCGTGCAGCTCGACCCGGAGTACTTCGGCGCTCTGGTCAACGTGCCCCTCCTGCACCAGGTCGTGAACGCCCAGCTCGCAGCCAAGCGCTCGGGCACCCACAGCACCAAGACCCGCGCCGAGGTCTCCGGTGGGGGAGCGAAGCCCTACCGCCAGAAAGGCACCGGTCGGGCCCGCCAGGGCACCATTCGGGCACCGCAGTTCACCGGCGGAGGCATCGTCTTTGGGCCCAAGCCACGTGATTACGCCCAGAGCACGCCCCGCAAGATGGTCCGCCAGGCTTTGCGGTCGGCGCTGTCGGACCGTGCTCTCGAAGGCCGCGTGTGCCTCGTGGACCGTTGGTCCTTCGAGGCACCGAGGACAAAGTTCGCTGTCGCCTCCCTTGAGGCCCTCGGCCTGGACGGCAACGTGCTCCTCGTCATGGGCAGCGAGGACGTGGTGGCCGAACGCTGTTTCGGGAACCTGCCCTACGTGAACATCGTCGAAGCCGGACAGCTCACCGCCTACGACGTGGTCGTGTCGGACTGGGTCGTCTTCACCGACGAGACGATGCCGGGCCAGGTCAGCGACGCTCCCGAGGGCGCAGTCGCCTTCAATTCGGTCAGGCCGGCCGCCTTGGAGCTCGCCGAACTGGGAGATGACGAGCTCGCCGCCGAGGCAGAGGAGCTCGCCGTAAGCCGCGCCGAGCCCGCCGTCGCGGACGAAGAAGTCGCCGAAAGCAATGCCGAGCCCGCCCTCGGGGACGAAGAGGTCGACAAACTGGAAGTTGCCGAGCCCGCCGCCGCCGACGAAGAGCTGGCCGTGAACGGGGCCGAGGGGCCGGACAAGGCGGAGGAGGCTGCCCCTCCCGAGGTCAAGCCCAGGCCAAGGACGAGGACGAAGAAGCCTCCCAAGGCCGAGACCGCCAACGAGACCGACGACGAGGAAGAGGACAAGTGAGCGGCAATCGTTCGATCCTGTTGCGCCCTGTCATCTCCGAGAAGTCCTACGCGCTCATGGACGAGCACACCTATGTGTTCGTCGTCGACCCGAAGGCCAGCAAGGTCGAGATCCGGGAGGCGGTGGAGGATGCCTTCGGAGTTCGCGTCGCCAGTGTGAACACCATGGTGCGCAAGGGAAAGCGCAAGCGACAGCGCCGCGTGGCCGCTTTTGGGAAGCGACCGGACACGAAGCGGGCGGTCGTGCGACTCGTGGGCGACGATCGCATCGAGCTGTTCGAGGGCTGAGGAGCATCGTCATGGCACTCCGCAAACGCAAGCCGACCAGCCCGGGACGGCGTTTTCAATCCGTCTCGGACTTCTCCGAGATCACCAAGAGCCGTCCCGAGAAGACCCTTCTCGTGCCCCAGTCGGGCACAGGCGGCCGGAACAACCATGGTCGCAAGACCGCCCGTCACCGTGGCGCGGGCCACAAGCAGCAGTACCGGCTGGTCGACTTCCGTCGCGACAAGGACGGCGTGCCCGCCAAGGTGGCGGCGATCGAGTACGACCCCAATCGCAACGCCCGGATCGCCCTCTTGCACTACCTCGACGGCGAGAAGCGCTACATCCTGGCTCCTGCTCGAGTCGAGGTCGGCGACCTGCTCGAGTCCGGGCCGAGTGCGGAGATCCGCCCCGGCAACGCCCTCCCGCTGCGTTACATACCGGTCGGCTCGGTGATCCACAACGTGGAGCTCCGTCCCGGCGGCGGGGGCAAGCTCGCCCGAGGTGCCGGCATGAGCGTGCAGCTCGTGGCGAAGGAGGGGATGTTCGCAACCCTGCGGCTCCCTTCCACCGAGATGAGGCGCGTCCCGATCGACTGCCGCGGGACCCTTGGCGAGGTCGGCAACTCTGAGGCCGAGCTCGTCGTCATCGGCAAGGCCGGCCGGAACCGCTGGAAGGGCATCCGTCCCCAGACCCGTGGGGTCGCGATGAACCCGGTCGACCACCCTCTCGGTGGCGGAGAGGGGAAGACCTCGGGTGGACGGCACCCGGTATCGCCCTGGGGCCAGCCCGAGGGCAGGACGCGCCCGCGCCACAAGCGATCTGACCAGCTCATCATCCGTCGTCGCCGCACCCGCGGCGCCCGCCGCTGACCGTCGAGCGGAGCCATTATGCCTCGTAGCCTGAAAAAAGGACCCTTTGTCGACGACCACTTGCTTCGCAAGGTCGACACGCTCAACTTCTCCAACGAGAAGCGCGTGATAAAGACCTGGTCGCGCCGCTCCACGATCATCCCCGACATGGTCGGCCACACGATCGCGGTGCACGACGGTCGTAAGCACGTGCCGGTGTACGTGACCGAGTCGATGGTCGGCCACAAGCTCGGAGAGTTCGCTCCCACGCGGACGTTCCGCTACCACGCCGGCCAGGAACGAGCAGCGAGGCGTTGAAGTGACCGGTGTCAAGACCAACGAGCGGCCCGGGACCCGCGCCGTCCTCAAGCATTCCGGCGTGTCCGCCTACAAGGCACGCGAGGTGCTCGACCTCATCCGGGGCAAGGACTACGAGCGAGCGTCGGAGATCCTCGAGTACTGCGACCGAGAAGTGGCAACCGTGATCGGCAAGGTGCTCCGCTCGGCCGCGGCGAACGCCTTCCACAACGACGGCCTCGAAGCCGAGGAGCTGTTCGTGTCCGCATGTTTCGCCGACGAGGGCACGACGCTGAAGCGCTGGCGGCCCCGTGCCCGTGGGCGCGCCACCCGGATCCGCAAGCGGACCTGCCATGTGACCGTGATCGTCTCTCGCATGGCCGAGGAAGAGCTGAACCGCCGGCGGGCCCGCGTTGCCGCCGAGGCGGCCGACCGCCGGGCACGTCGGGTCGCCGGCGCGCGCCGCCAGGGACGTGCCGCCGCCCGGGCTGAGACGTCGGCACCGGCAGGTGGGCAGCCCGTGGATGAGCACGTTCTCGAGATCGTGGCGGGGGGAGATGCGGACGGGTCCACCGATGTCGACGCCGCGGTCGAGCACGCGCTGTCGCCCGACGAGCACGAGCAGGCCGATGGCGGCGATGAGGCTGCTGACGAGCACGAGCAGGCCGACGGCGGCGACGAGGCTGCTGCCGGGGACGAGGAGACGAGCGACTGATGGGCCAGAAGGTCAATCCCTATGGCTTCCGCCTCGGTATCACGACCGACTGGAAGTCCCGCTGGTTCGACGACCGGAACTACCAGGACTCGGTGGTGGAGGACTGGAAGGTACGCGACTACCTCATGACCCAGCTCGAGGCTGCCGCCGTGAGCCGTATCGAGATCGAGCGCACCCGGGACCGCTTGCGCATCGACGTTCACACCGCCCGCCCCGGCATCGTGATCGGCCGCCGCGGAGCCGAAGCCGACAGGCTGCGTCGCCAATTGGCGCGGATCACCCACAACGCCAACGTGCAGCTCAACATCCAAGAGATCAAGCAGCCCGAACTCGACGCCGCCCTGATCGCGCAGGGCATCGCGGACCAGCTCCAGCGCCGGATCAGCTTTCGCCGTGCCATGAAGCGCGCCATTCAGACCGTGCAGAAGGCAGGCGCCCAGGGAGTGCGTGTGCAGTGCTCCGGCCGTCTCGGCGGCTCGGAGATGGCACGCAAGGAGTCCTACCGCGAGGGCCGGGTCCCGTTGCACACGCTGCGCGCCGACATTGACTTCGGTTTTCGCGAGGCGAGGACCTCGACCGGTCGCATAGGCATCAAGGTCTGGATCTACAAGGGCGACATCTTGCCCTACAAGACTTCGGCCGAGGAGAAGATTTCGCGTGAGGCGGCGATGGCGGTCGGGGAGACCTCCGGCCAGGCACGGCCCAGGCGCATCGTCACCGCCGGGGGTGGCCGTCGCAGGCCCGAGCTCGGTGAGCCGGGCTCGGTTGCCACAGAGCTGGCGCCCGAGGCCGAGGCCGAACCCGAGGTCGTGGCCGAGATCATCGTAGAGCCGGTGCCGGCGCCCAGCGCCCCGAGCGCTCCCGAGGATCCGCTCGAGAAGCTTCTTGCCGAGGAGGAAGAGATCGAGCGCCGGACCCGCGAGCAGCATCACGACGTGCCGCACTTTCGTAGGGAGAACGACTGACCATGTTGATGCCTCGCAAGGTCAAGCACCGCAAGCAGCAGCGCGGGCGCATGTCCGGGATGACTAAGGGTGGCGAGACCATCAACTTCGGCGACTTCGGGATCCAAGCGCTCGAGCCGGCATGGCTCACCCAGCGACAGATCGAGGCGGCTCGAATCGCCATGACCAGGCACATCAAGCGCGGCGGGAAGGTCTGGATCCGGGTGTTCCCCGACAAGCCGGTCACCCAGAAGCCTGCCGAGACGCGGATGGGCTCAGGCAAGGGCAACCCCGAGCACTGGGTCGCAGTGGTCCGTCCCGGAAGGATCCTGTTCGAGCTGGCCGGTGTGGACGAAGCTCTCGCCCACTCTGCCCTGGAGCGGGCCATCCAGAAGCTTCCCATGAAGGCACGAGTGATCGCGCGGCCTGGGCTCGGTTCCAACGCGGAGGTGCTGGTCTGATGCCGAGCGCAGCCGAGATTCGTGAGCTCGACGACGAGGAGCTGGAGAACAGGCTCCTCGAGGCCCGCAAGGAGCTTTTCAATCTCCGGTTCCAGGCGGCCACGGGGAGATTGGACAACAATGCCCGGGTGACGCAGGTCCGCAAGGACATCGCGCGACTGCTGACGGTACAGCGTGCCCGCGAGATCGAGCTCGCCGAATTGGCCGAGGCGCAGGCGGTCGCCGCCGAGGCAGGGACGAAGGAGAAGTGATGGCCGACAACGATGCCCAGGCGGGCGCTCTGGGCAGTGCCCCGGTTACGGAGGCGGAAAAGCGCGTCAACAGGCGCAGGGTCCGGGAGGGCACCGTCGTCGAGAACCGCATGGACAAGACCGCAGTGGTCGCGGTCGTAGAGCGCGTCCGGCACTCGAAATACGCCAAGACGGTGCAGCGGACCCGGCACCTGTACGTGCACGACGAGCGCAACGAGGCTGCCACCGGAGACCGGGTCCGGGTGGCCGAGACCCGACCGTTCTCCAAGTTGAAGCGCTGGAGGCTGGTCGAGGTAGTGGAGCGTGCACGGTGATCCAGCAAGAGTCGCGCCTGCGGGTCGCCGACAATTCTGGCGCCAAAGAGGTCCTCTGCATCAAGGTGCTCGGCGGTACCCGTCGCCGCTACGCGGGCATCGGTGATGTCTTCATCGCCACGGTCAAAGACGCCGTGCCCGGCGCGGCGGTCAAGAAAGGTGACGTGGTGCGTTGCGTGGTCGTGCGGACGAAGAAGGAGAACCGCAGACCGGACGGCAGCTACATCCGTTTCGACGAGAACGCCGCGGTGCTGATCAACGACCAGCTGCAGCCACGCGGCACGCGCATCTTCGGCCCCGTAGGGCGCGAGCTGCGCGACAAGCGTTTCATGCGCATCGTCTCGCTGGCTCCGGAGGTGATCTAGATGCGCATCCGAAAGGGGGACCGGGTGCAGGTCCTCACGGGCAAGGACCGGGGCAAGACCGGAGAGATCATGCGGGTCATCCCGGCGCGCAACCGAGTGATCGTCGACGGCGTCAACGTCGCCAAGCGCTCCGCGAAGGCGAAGCGGGGAACCATGCAGGGCGGCATCATCGACAAGGACATGCCCGTGGACGCCTCGACCGTGGCTCTGATCTGCGCGCAGGACGGCCCCACCCGCATCGGTTACCGGATCGACGACGAGGGCCGCAAGGTCCGGATCTGCCGCAAGTGCAGAGGTGACCTGTGAGCCCGGCCGTGATCGAGCGTCCACGTCTCCGCCAGCGTTACGAGACCGAGATCCGCCAGTCGCTCGCGACCGAGCTCGGCCTTTCCAACGTCATGGAGGTTCCGCGCCTGTCCAAGATCGTCATCAACATGGGCGTCGGCAAGGCGACCCAGCAGCAGTCGCTGCTCGAGGGCGCGGTCAGCGACCTCCAGCGGATCGCCGGCCAGCGACCGGTCGTGACAAAGGCCCGCCGCTCCATCGCCGCTTTCAAGCTCCGCGAGGGCATGTCGATCGGCTGCATGGTCACACTGCGCGGTGACCGCATGTGGGAGTTCTTCGATCGTTTGATCAGCCTCGCGATACCGCGCATACGTGACTTTCGAGGACTCTCCCCGAAATCGTTCGACGGCCGGGGCAACTACACCTTCGGCGTCACCGAGCAGCTCATCTTTCCCGAGATCGACTACGACAAGGTCGACACCCCCCGCGGCATGGACATCACGATCGTGACGACCGGCCGCACCGATGCCGAAGGGCGAGCGCTGCTCAGCGCCTTCGGGTTCCCGTTCCGACGTGAAGGGCAGTAGAGCCGACCCATGGCCAAGAAGGCATTGATCGAGAAGCAACAGGCCAAGCCCAAGTTCAAGGTGCGTGGCTACACCAGGTGCCGGCGTTGCGGGCGCCCGAGAGCGGTCTACCGCAAGTTCGGGCTCTGCCGCATCTGCCTGCGCGAGCTCGTGCACGCCGGCGAGGTGCCGGGCGTGACCAAGGCCAGCTGGTGAGGGAGGAGGGGACCGTCCATGACCATGACTGACCCCATCGCGGACATGCTGACGCGCGTCCGCAACGCGAACGTGGCGATGCATGACACGGTCCGGATGCCCAGTTCGAGGCTCAAGGAGTCGCTCGCTCTCATCTTGGAGCGCGAGGGCTACATCGCCGGCTACAGGACCGTCCCCCGCGAGGGACGGCCCGGCGAGGTGCTGGAGATCTCCCTCAAGTACACCCGGGACCGCTCGCGCGTGATCGGCGGGCTCAAGCGCGTCTCCAAGCCCGGCCTGCGGATCTACTGCCGCGCCGACGGGCTGCCGCGTGTCCTCGGCGGCCTCGGGGTGGCCGTGCTCTCCACGAGCAAGGGGCTCATGACCGACCGCGAGGCGCGCCAGCAGCGTGTCGGGGGCGAGGTGCTCTGTTATGTCTGGTGACACCGAGGTGACGAGCTGATGTCCAGAATCGGAAGGAGCCCCATCGAGGTGCCCTCTGGCGTCGAGGTGACCCTTCGGGACGGCAACGTGGCGGTCTCCGGCCCGCAAGGAAGCTTGCAACGCGACCTGCCCGGGGCCATCACGGTCCGCCGGTCCGACGGGCAGCTCCTCGTCGAGCGGCCTGACGACGAGCGGGTCAACAGGGCACTGCACGGCTTGACGCGCAGCCTCATCCAGAACATGGTGACGGGGGTCACGGCGGGGTTCACCAAGGAGCTCGAGATCGTGGGCGTCGGGTACCGCGCCACGCTGCGCAGCCCCCAACAGCTCGAGCTGGCCCTCGGGTTCAGCCACCCGGTCATCGTCGACGCGCCCGAGGGCATCTCGTTCGAAGTGCCGACCCCGCTGCGCGTCGTCGTGAAGGGGATCGACAAGGAGGCGGTCGGCCAGGTCGCCGCCGACATCCGCAGGGTCCGCAAGCCCGAGCCCTACAAGGGCAAGGGAGTCAGGTACGCGGGCGAGGTCGTGCAACGCAAGGCAGGGAAGGCGGCGAAGTAGTCATGAGCAAGACGTTGCGCACCCATGAGCTGCGCCTGCGGCGACACCGCCGCGTCCGCGCGCACGTGACCGGCACCGCCGAGAGGCCCCGCCTGGCGGTGTTCCGCTCGAACAAGCACATCGCCGCCCAGATCATCGACGACACCGCGGGACGGACCCTGGTCGCTGCCTCGACCCTCGAGGCGGGTCAGCGCGGCGGCGCCACGGGCAACGTGGCGGCTGCGGCCGAGATCGGCAAGCTCATAGCGAGCCGGGCGATGTCCCAGGGAGTGACGAAGGTCGTGTTCGACCGGGGCGGGTCCCGGTACCACGGCAGGGTCGCGGCGCTCGCCGAGGCCGCACGTGAAGCCGGATTGGAGCTGTAATGCCCGAGTCGCAATACGAAGAGCGCACGATCAAGGTCAACCGCGTGGCGAAGGTCGTCAAAGGTGGGCGGCGTTTCTCGTTCACCGCGCTCATGGTGATCGGGGACGGCAACGGCCGCGTCGGCCTCGGCTACGGCAAGGCCAAGGAAGCCGGCCTCGCCGTCCAAAAGGGGATAGAAGAGGCGCGCAAGAACATGTTCGACGTCCCGCTCGCGGGCTCGACGATCGTCCACCCGGTCATAGGCCACGCGGGCGCGGGCCGGATCATCCTCAAGCCCGCCGCGCCGGGCACGGGCGTCATCGCCGGGGGAGCGGCCCGGGCCATCTTCGAGATGGCCGGCATCCGCGACGTGGTGGCCAAGTCGCTCGGCACCTCGAACGCCATCAACGTCGCCCACGCGACCATCGACGGACTGAGCAGCCTTCGCCGTCCCGACGACGTGGCCCGTCTGCGGGACAAGAGCTCGGAAGAGGTCACCCCGAAGGGCGTGCTGCGGGCCTACGAGGAGCGCCGCCGCCTCGGGCGTGTCAGCGCGGGGGAGGTGGGCGACCATGCCGGCTCGCGCTAGCAAGAAGGGGTCCGACGGTGCCGCTGAGGTCGCCGGGGTTGCCGAGGCCGCTGAGGTCGACGGGGCCGCTGAGGTCGACGGGGCCGCTGAGGTCGACGGGGCCGCTCGGGCCGCTCGGACCGCTGAGGTGCAGGCGCGCCTTGTCGTTACCCAGGTCCGGTCCTCGATCGGCACCAAGCCGAAGCACCGCGGGACACTGCGGGCACTCGGCCTGGGCAGGATCGGCAAGTCGAACGTGCTCCCAGACCGGCCCGAGGTTCGCGGGATGATCGCCCGCGTCCCTCATCTCATCACCGTCTCCGAGGAGCAGACCGCATGAAGCTGCACGAGCTCGCATCCTCGCCCGGCTCGAACCGTCCCAAGCGCCGTGTCGGCAGGGGGACCGGCGGCAAGGGCGGCAAGACCGCCGGCCGGGGGACCAAGGGCCAGAAGGCACGTAACAACATCAAGCCCGGGTTCGAGGGTGGTCAGCTGCCGCTGACCCAGCGGATCCCGAAGCTTCGCGGCTTCGCGAACCCGTTCCGGGTGGAGTACAACGTCGTCAACCTCGACATCCTCGACGAGCTGGGGCTCGATGAGGTGACGCCCGAGAGTCTGGAGGCCGGAGGGCTGGTCCACCACAAGGGCCTGGTCAAGATCCTCGGTCGCGGTGAGCTGCACCGCGCGGTGCGGGTCTCGGCGCACGGCTTCTCACGCTCGGCCGTGGCGGCGATCGAGGCCGCCGGCGGGTCGGTGACGGTCCTCCCGCCCCCCTACGGAGACCGGCGGCCCCCCGCCAAGGGAAATGCCCTCGCGAACCGCTAGCGTTCTTCGGCGGTGCCGAGGCTCGGGCCGCAACCGCGCGTTCTCGAACGCGCCGAGTGAGGAAAGGATCTGATGCTCGCAAGCCTGCGGAACATGTTCAAGGTCCCGGACCTCCGCAACAAGGTCCTGTTCACCTTGCTCATCATTGCCGTCTACCTGATGGGCGCGAACATCGTCGTGCCCGGGGTCAATTTCAACGAGATCCAGACCCTCACGACCGCCGACAAGTCCGGCGGGGTGATCGGCTTCCTCAACCTGTTCTCCGGTGGAGCGCTGGCCCGAGCGGCCATATTCGGCCTCGGGATCATGCCCTACATCACCTCCTCGATCATCATCCAGCTGCTCCAGACGGTGATCCCGAAGTTCGAGCAGTGGCGCGAGCAGGGCGCGGTCGGTCAGCGCAAGCTGACCCAGGCGACCCGCTACCTCACCGTCGCCCTGGCCGTCATGCAGAGCTCGGGCCTCGTGTTCTTGTTCCACTCGGGCGAGCTGTTCGGCAGCGGCAGCGGCATCGACCTCATCCCGGATTTCACAGCCCCGCGGGTGCTGTTCATCATCCTCATCTTCACGGCCGGAACGGCGGTGGTGATGTGGCTCGCCGAGCTCATAACCCAACGCGGCATCGGCAACGGCATGTCGATCCTGATCTTCTCCAACGTCGTCGCGGCGATGCCTATCTACGGCGAGCAGGTCAAGGACGACAAGGGCTGGTTCGGGCTCGCCGTGATCATCTTGTTGGTCCTCGCCATCCTCGTCGCCATCGTGTTCGTCGAGCAGGGACAGCGCCGCATCCCGGTCACCTTCGCGAAACGGGTCCAGGGGCGCCGCATGTACGGCGGCCAGAGCACCTACATCCCCCTCAAGGTCAACCAGGCCGGCGTGATCCCGATCATCTTCGCGAGCTCCCTTTTGTACATCCCGGTCCTGCTGTCAAACGTGCTGCCCTGGACCGCGCTGCGCAACTGGGTGCAGCACAACTTGCTGAACCCGACCGACGGTTGGTACATCGTCTTCTACGGCCTGTTCATCGTCCTTTTCACGTTCTTCTACGTGCACGTGACCTTCGACCCCTACCAGCAGGCCGACACGATCCGCAAGCAAGGTGGCTACATCCCCGGCTTCAGGCCCGGGCCTGCGACCGAGCACTACCTCGGCCACATCCTGAACAGGATCACGCTCCCGGGCAGCCTCTTCCTGGCGGCTGTGGCGCTCACGCCGTCGATCTTCCTCTCGGCCTGGCACATCACCACCATCCCGTTCGCGGGCACGACCCTGCTCATCAGCGTCGGAGTGGCGCTCGAGACCATGAAGCAGATAGACAGCCAGTTGATGATGCGTAACTACGAGGGTTTTCTCCAGTAAGTGGTACCCGGAGCGAGGCTCATCGTCCTCGGCAAGCAGGGTTCAGGGAAAGGTACCCAGTGTACGCGGCTTTCACACCGCTACGTGGTCCCTCACATCTCCACAGGGGACATGTTGCGGGTCGAGGTGAAGTCCCGCACGCCGCTCGGCCTCCAGGCGCGCCGTTACCTCGACGCGGGTGACCTCATCCCCGACGAGATCGTGCTGGCCATGGTCGCGGCCCGCCTCGATCGGGACGACACCCGCACACGCGGGTTCGTGCTCGACGGCTTCCCCCGTACCGTCGCCCAGGCGGACGGCTTCGACGAGTTGCTCAAGCCCGCCGTGATCGACCTCGTGCTCAACCTCGTCATCCCGACCGAGATGGTGCTGGCCCGACTCGTGAGCCGGCGCGTGTGCGAGGACTGCGGCGCTATCTACTCGACCTCTGTCCCGCCCAAGCTGAACTGGACCTGCGACGTCTGCGGCGGCGAGGTCGTCCAGCGCGAGGACGACACCGAGGAGGCGATCAAGAACCGGCTCGATCTCTACGAGACCCAGACCGCCCCGCTCGTAGCGCGCTATGCCGCGCTCGACAAGCTGGTCGACGTGTCGGGCGTCGGGACCCCTGACGAGGTCAACCTGCGCCTGACCTCGGTGATCGACGCCTACCAGCACGGTGGCGGGTTCTTCCCGCCCGTACCGCCCGAGGAGAGGCCGTGAGGCGTTCGCCCGAGGAGATCGCAAAGATGCGCCGCGCCGGCAAGGTGGTTGCCGAGGTGATCTCCGAGACCCGCCTCGCCATCAAGCCAGGGGTGACGACGAGGGAGCTCGACCTCGTCGCCCGAGAGGTGCTCGAGCGCCGCGGGGCGAGGTCCAACTTCCTCGGCTACCACGGATTCCCCGCTGTCATCTGCACATCGCCCAACAACATGATCGTGCACGGCATCCCAGGCGATTACGTGCTCGAAGAGGGCGACGTGATCTCGGTCGACTGCGGTGCCATCGTCGAGGGCTACCACGGAGACGCCGCCTACACCGCTCCCGTGGGTGAGACCTCCGCGGCGGCCGAGCGCCTGTTGGAGGTGACCGAGGCGAGCCTGTGGGCGGGGATAGACCAGCTCCGGGACGGTAACCGCCTGTACGAGGTGGGGCGGGCCGTGCAGAAGGTGGCAGAAGCAGCGGGCTACTCGGTCGTCCGCAAGTACGTCGGGCACGCCATCGGCACCGCCATGCACGAGGAGCCGCAGGTGCCGAACTACTGGCCCGGTACCCCAGGCCCGCGGATCAAGGTCGGGAACGTCTTCGCGATCGAGCCGATGGTCAACATCGGGACCTTCGACACGATCGAGCTCGACGACGGCTGGAGCGTCGTCACCGCCGACGGGAGTCTCTCGGCCCACTTCGAGCACACCATCGCCGTCACCGAAGGCGGCCCGGAGGTGCTCACGCAGCCCTGAGCGGCTATCATGTCCCTGCCTCGGCTCTGGTGGCCGGAGGCTATGCTCTCTTGTGCCGCGAACGGCGGTCAGTGCGCGGCGTCCGTGCGAGCTCCCGTCGCAAGCTTTGGCGAGCGGCGGTCGTCGCGGCGGCATGAAATAGGTCGAAAAATCGTAGGAGGTTCACCTGCCCAAGCCCAAAGAAGATGCGATCGTGCTGGAAGGAACGGTTGTCGAGCCGCTCCCGAACGCCATGTTCCGTGTCGAGCTCGAGAACGGGCACAAGGTGCTCGCGCACTCCTCGGGAAAGATGCGGATGCACCGGATTCGCATCTTGCCCGGGGATCGTGTCCAGGTCGAGATCACGCCCTATGACCTGGCAAGAGGGCGGATCACCTATCGCTACAAGTGACGGGGCCGCCGGTTCGGCCGGCTCCGGTGTCAGGCGGGAAGGAAGTAGCCCGGTGGCAAGCGCTGCCAGGGCAGGAGCGGGCCGGCGGAGCCGGCCTTGGCGAGTGGAGCAATAGATCGTGAAGGTTCGACCGAGCGTCAAGACGATGTGCGAGAAGTGCAAGATCATCCGCCGGCACGGCCGCGTCATGGTGATCTGCACCAACCCGCGGCACAAGCAGCGGCAGGGTTAGCCCGTGGCCAGAATTTCAGGCGTCGACATCCCGCGCGAGAAGCGCCTCGAGGTGGCGCTGACCTACATCTACGGCATCGGCCCCACGAGGGCACGCCAGACCTGCGCCGAGACCGAGATCAGCCCGGACACCCGCGTGCGTGACCTCACCGACGAGGAGGTCGCCCGCCTCCGGGCCTGGATCGACGGGAACTTCAAGGTCGAAGGCGACTTGCGCCGCGATGTCCAGCAGGACATCAAGCGGAAGATGGAGATCGGCTGCTACCAGGGGATCCGCCACCGCAAGGGGCTTCCGGTGCACGGTCAGCGCACGCACACCAATGCCCGTACACGCAAGGGACCGAAGAAGACCGTCGCCGGAAAGAAGAAGGTGCGCAAGTAACGATGGCCAAGACGACCAAGCCGGGCGGGCGGCGGCCGCGGCGCAAGGAGCGCAAGAACGTCGCCTACGGCGTCGCCCACATCAAGAGCTCGTTCAACAACACGATCGTGTCCATCAGCGACCAGGACGGCAACGTCATCGCCTGGGCGTCCGCGGGCAACGTCGGGTTCAAGGGTTCGCGCAAGTCCACCCCCTTCGCAGCTCAGATGGCGGCAGAGCAGTGCGCGCGCCGGGCGATGGAGCACGGTGTGCGCCGCGTCGACGTGCTGGTTCGCGGACCCGGGTCGGGGCGCGAGACGGCCATCCGTTCCCTCTCGAGCGCCGGCATCGAGGTCACGGGCATCAAGGACGTCACGCCGATCCCGCACAACGGGTGCCGCCCGAAGAAGCGGCGCCGGGTCTAAGCGAGGAGACGACAATGGCTCGATACACAGGACCTGTCTGCCGCCTCTGCCGGCGCGAGAAGGTCAAGCTTTTCTTGAAGGGCCCGAAATGTGAGACGGTCCGCTGCCCGATAGAGCGCCGTCCGAGCCCGCCGGGCGAGCACGGGCGCGACCGTTTGCGCCAGCCTTCCGAGTACAACACCCAGCTGCGTGAGAAGCAGAAGGCCCGCCGCATCTACGGCGTGCTCGAGACCCAGTTCCGCAACTTGTACGAGGAGGCGAACCGCCAGGCGGGCGTCACGGGCGACAACCTGCTCCGGATGCTGGAGTCGCGCCTCGACAACGTCGTGTTCCGCGCTGGATGGGGAGCCAGTCGCAGCCAGGCTCGCCAGCTGGTGCGTCACGGCCACGTGCGCGTCGGCCGCCGCCGCGTGACCATCCCGAGCTATCGGGTGCGCCAGAACGACCGCATCGAGCTGAGCGACAAGGCTTGCGAGTTCATCGTCGTCCGCCACAATCTGGACACGACCGACCGACGGCCTCCCGCATGGCTCGAGGTCGAAGACGGCGGCAGCGCCGTGCGCGTCCTCTCGCTCCCGCTCAGGGAGCAAATCGACACCCAGGTGCGTGAGCAGCTCATCGTCGAGCTGTACTCCAAGTAGCCCGCGCGCCAATCCATACAGGAGCCCGATAACCACATGCTCATCATCCAGCGTCCCACCGTCGAGCCGATCGGCGAGCCGAACCAGTTCCACCAGCGTTTTGCCATCGGCCCGCTCGATCCCGGCTTCGGGCACAGCCTCGGCGCCTCGCTCCGCCGCACTCTCTTGTCGTCGATCCCTGGGGCGGCGGTCACCCAGGTGCGCTTCGACGACGCCCTGCATGAGTTCACGTTTCTCCCCGGGGTGAAAGAGGACGTGAGCGACATCATCTTGAACCTGAAGGATCTCGTGCTGTGCAGCGAGTCGGACGCGCCGGTCACGATGCGCATCGATGTGCGCGGCCCGGCGGACGTGACCGGTGCCGATCTGCGCACGACCTCAGACGTCGAGGTCCTCAACTCCGAGACCCACATCGCGACCGTGAACGCCAAAGGGCGTCTTGCCATCGACGTCACCGTGGAGCGTGGCAAGGGGTACGCCCCAGCCGAACGCAAGCAGTCGTCCACCATCGGCGTCATCCCCGTCGACGCGATCTTCTCGCCGGTGCGACGCGTCGCCTATGTCGTAGAGCCCACTCGGGTCGAGGTCTCCACCGACTTCGACCGGCTCGTGCTCGACATCGAGACCGACGGCTCGATCTCGCCCCGCGAAGCGCTCGCCTCGGCCGGCCAGACGCTGCGCGGCCTGCTCTCGATCGTCGCCCAGCTTGCCGGCGAGGGCCGGGGCCTGGAGCTCGGCGAGGTCGGTGTCACCGTCACCGGCTCACCGGACCTCGATCTTCCCATCGAGGACCTCGACCTTCCCGAGCGCCCGCGCAACTGCCTCAAGCGCGCCCAGATCAACACGGTCGGCGAGCTCATCGAGCGCACGCCCGAGGACTTGCTGGCGATCACGAACTTCGGCCAGAAGTCCCTCGACGAGGTGCTCGAGCGCCTCGACGAGCGGGGCCTGTCGTTGCGCGAGGCGGGGGTCTAAATGCCTGCCACCCCGAAGAAGGGACGCCGCCTCGGCGGTGATGCCGCCCACCAGAAGGCAATGCTGGGCAACCTCGTCGCGTCGCTCATCGCGGCGGACCCGCGCGGGATCATCACGACCGAGGCCAAGGCCAAGGCGATGCGGCCCGTGACCGAGAAGTTGATCACCAAGGCGCGCAAAGGCGGTGTTCACAACCAGCGCCAGGTGGTGGCCTTCATCCGGGACAAGGACATGGCCTACAAGCTGTTCTCCGAGATCGGCCCTCGCTATGCCGACCGACCCGGTGGCTACGTCAGGATCCTCAAGCTCGGGCCACGTCAGGGCGACAATGCCCCGATGGCGCGCGTAGAGCTCGTGTGAGGCTTTTCGAGCCCGGGAGTGAAGCGGCCCCGTGCGGGCCGCTTCGTCGCGTAATGATGCTCGTCGCCTACGACGGGACCTCCTTTCACGGCTTTGCCGCCCAGCCGGGGCAGCGCACCGTGGGGGGCGCCCTGGCGGCGACCTTGAGCTCGATGGTGGGCCACGAGGTGAGCCTCACCTGCGCTGGGCGGACCGACGCCGGGGTGCACGCCTCGGGCCAGGTCGTGCACGCTGATCTGGACGAGGAGACGGTCGCGAAGTGGGCCGAACGCGAGCTCGAGCCGGGGATGGTCCTGGAGCGCCTCGGGCCGTCGCTCAGCCACCAGCTGGGAGGGGCTGTCGCGGTGATCGAGGCGCGGGTCGCCCCCGACGGCTTCGACGCCCGCCACTCGGCCACGGCGAGGCGCTACCGCTACGACCTGCTCCGCACCGAGTGGCCCGATCCCCTTCTCCGCCACGTGTCGTGGCACGTCCCCGGCGAGCTCGATCTTGCCGCCATGCGCCTCGGGGCCGACACCCTGCTGGGCGAGCACGACTTCTCAGCCTTTTGCCGCCAGCCCCGGGATGAGACCGCGCCGATCGTCCGGCGCGTGCTTTCGACCTCGTGGGCGCCGTTACCCGCCGACGAGCGGCTGTGGGTCTTCCGGATCGAGGCGAACGCGTTCTGCCACCAGATGGTCCGCTCCGTGGTCGGGACGCTCGTCGCCATCGGTCAAGGCCGCATGCGCGCCGGCGACCTGATGGCGATCCTGCGAAGTGGCAACCGGTCGCGAAGCGGCCAGCCGGCACCGGCCCGGGGGCTCTGCCTCGTGGGCGCGCGCTATCCGGAGAGGCTGGTGCCCGGCGGGACCTGGGGCCCGGGAGGTGGTGACTGGCCGGCCCCGGGGTGAGGGGTCAGGGCGGGGGCGGAGGTGGTGACTGGCCGGCCCCGGGGTGAGGGGTCAGGGCGGGGGCGGCGGGCGCCGGCTTGCCGACAGGCCGTGGGTCTTCTATCGTTATTTTTCGGCTCTTGCCCGCTGAGCTTGAGGTTCGCGCCCTTTGACCGGTTGCGTACGCTTCGGGCGGGCACCAGGGTTGGTACCAAACAAAGGACGGATGTGCGCACGTATTCCCCCAAGCCGAGCGAGCTCCAGCGCGTCTGGCGCGTTGTCGACGCGGACGGCCTAGTTCTCGGCCGGCTCGCGACCGAGGTCGCCAGCGTGCTGCGTGGCAAGCACCGCCCGATCTTCGCTCCCCATATCGACACCGGCGATCACGTCATCGTCGTCAACGCCGCCAAGGTCGTCATGACCGCCGGCAAGAGCGACCGGGCGTTCTCGCACCGTCACAGCGGCTATCCCGGTGGCCTGCGGTCGACCAGCTACGCCGAGGAGCTCGAGACGAGGCCGGAAGAGGTCGTCCGGCGCGCCGTCAAAGGCATGCTCCCCAAGGGCGCGCTCGGTCACAAGATGCTCGGCAAGCTGAAGGTCTACGCCGGGCCAGACCATCCCCACGCCGCCCAGACGCCCATCCCGCTCGATCTGCCCGCCGCCCGGCGGGCTTCCTAGCCCCGAAGGACCGCTCTTTATGGCAAAGCCACTCGTCCAGTCGACCGGCCGCCGCAAGCGTGCTGTCGCCCGTGTGCGCCTGCGCACCGGTGAAGGCGCCATCACGATCAATTCGAGACCGTTCGCGGACTACTTCCCCTCCGAGACCCACCGCACACTTGCGACAGAACCGCTGCGCATGGCGGGTGTCGCCGACCGCTACGACGTGGACGCGACGATCGACGGCGGCGGGATCGCAGGTCAGGCAGGGGCGCTGCGCCTGGGCATTGCCCGTGGCCTCATCGAGATCGAGGGCGAGCTCCGCGGCAACCTCAAGAAGGCGGGCATGCTCACCCGCGACGCGCGGGAGAAGGAGAGCAAGAAGTACGGCTTGAAGAAAGCCCGTAAGGCCCCGCAGTACTCGAAGCGCTGATCACCGATGGCGCCCCGGTTCGGCACCGACGGAATCCGAGGTGTCGCCGGTGTCGATCTGACACCTGAGCTCGCCCTGGCACTGGGGCGGGCCGCAGCCCGGATCGTGCGGGGCTCGCCCTTCCTCCTCGGGCGCGACACCCGACGGTCCGGGACGATGATCCAAGCCGCCCTCGCAGCCGGCCTTACGGCCGAGGGAGTCGACGTCGTCGACGCCGGAGTGATCCCGACGCCCGGTCTTGCCTGGCTGGCGGCCGACCGCGGTGTCCCGGCTGCGATGGTCTCCGCCTCGCACAACCGCTTCGAAGACAACGGCATCAAGCTTCTCGGTGCCGGTGGCACCAAGCTCGCCACCGAGCTGGAGGTCTCCATCCAAACCGAGCTCGACCGGCTCTCGGGGCTCGACGCGACCGGTGGGGTGACCGGTCCTGGTTCCGACGGCCGCGCCGGGGGAGCGAGCGGCCCCGCTCTCACCGGGTCCGAGCTCGGCTCGGTACGGGTGGACCCGGACGCCATCGAGGCCTATGCCGAGCACCTCGCCAGCGTCGTCGAAGACGGCAGTCACTTCGGCTTCGAGGTCGTGATCGACTGCGCAAACGGTGCCGCCAGCATCGTTGCGCCGGCAGTGCTGGAGCGTCTCGGGATACGCCACAGGGTCCTTTTCGCAGAGCCGAACGGCGTGAACATCAACGCCGGGTGCGGCTCGACCCACCTGCAGCCGCTACAGGAGGCCGTCGTGGCCTCAGGCGCGGCCCTCGGTGTCGCGCTCGACGGTGATGCCGACCGCGTGCTCGCCGTCGACCACGCCGGCGAGCTCGTGGACGGGGACCAGCTGATGGCCATGTTCGCGTGCGACCTCCTGGAGCGGGGCCTGCTCACCGGTGGCTCGATAGTGGTGACGGTGATGAGCAACCTGGGCCTGCGCCAGGCGCTCGCGGCCCGGAGGATCGAGGTCGTGGAGACCCCCGTCGGGGACCGCTACGTGAGCGACGCCATCGAGGCGAACGGCCTGCAGCTCGGCGGCGAGCAGTCCGGCCATCTCGTGTTCCGCCGCCACGGCCTGACCGGTGACGGGATCCTCACGGCACTGCTTTTGCTCGAGCTCGTCGCCCGCAAGGGTCGCCCCCTCGCGGAGCTGGCGGCCGGGGCGATGACGCGACTGCCCCAGGTTCTGCGCAACGTGCGTGTCGCCGACCCGGCACACCTTGCCGGGGCCGGCGCGATCTGGGACGAGGTGGCGCTCGTCTCCTCCGAGCTCGGCGACAACGGCCGGGTGCTCTTGCGGGCGTCCGGGACCGAGGCGCTGGTGCGGGTCATGGCCGAGGCTCCGACGCACGAGCTGGCCCTCGAGGTGGTCGACCGCCTCGTGGCCGTCGTCCAACGCGAGCTAGGTACCACTACGGGTGCCGACAGGTCGTAGCCTTCGGGTATGTGCGGAATCATCGGGGTAACCGGCGCGAGCGACCCCCTGCAGGTGCTGCTGGACGCGCTGGCCCTCCTCGAGTACCGAGGCTATGACTCAGCAGGTGTCGTCCTCGTAGGCGACGGCGACACCTTGTGGCGAAGGCGCGACGCCGTGCGGGGCCGTTCCCTGGAGACGTTGCGGGCGGCTGCGAGCCAAGCGCCGAGGGGTATGACTGCCGGCATCGGCCATACGCGCTGGGCGACGCATGGGGCCGCGGTCGAGCACAACGCCCATCCGCACTGCGACTGCACGGACAACGTGGCGATCGCGCACAACGGCATCATCGAGAACTACCAGGAGCTGTGGGAGAAACTCGGTGCCGAGGGCCACAAGCGGTCCTCCGAGACCGATTCGGAGGTCGTCGCCCACCTGCTCGAGCGCGAGCTCGCAACCGGAGCCGGCCTCGCCGAGGCCCTACGGCGAGTCGTGGGCGAGCTCCGCGGGGACTTCGCCCTCGCGGCCGTGTGCACCCAGGAGCCAGAGGTGATCGCGGCGGCGAGGCGCACCTCGCCGCTCATCTTGGGGCGCGTCGAGGGGACCGGCCTTGTCGCCTCAGACATCGCCGCCCTGCTCGGGACGACCCGTACCCTCTTCCAGCTCGCCGACGACGAGATCGCCGAGGTGCGGCCCGGTTCGATCACCGTCGTCGGCCTCGACGGCCGGCCCCACGAGCTGGAGCCGCTCGAGGTCAGCTGGGACCTCGTCGCCGCGCAGCGCGACGGCTATGACGACTTCATGTCGAAAGAGATCCACGAGCAGCCACGGGCTCTGCGCGACACTCTCATGGGCCGGTTGCAAGCCGACGGCACGAGCGAGCTCGAGGAGCTCAGTCTCACCACGGCCGAGCTGGGCGCGATCGAGCGGGTGGTGCTCGTCGGCTGCGGCTCGGCCTACTACGCCTGCCTTAGTGGGCGGATCGCCCTCGAGCACTGGGCCAGGATGCCGGCTGAGGTCGAGATCGCGAGCGAGTTCCGCTACCGGGACGCGGTCTTGGGCGAGCACACCCTCGTCGTCGCCGTCAGCCAGTCGGGTGAGACCGTGGACACCTTCCATGCGCTGCGCGAGGCGCAGCGCCGCGGGGCGAGGACCATCGCCCTCACCAACGTCGTCGACTCGTTGCTCGCCCGCGAGGCGGACGGCGTCCTCTACACCAGGGCCGGCCCGGAGATCGGCGTGGCGTCCACCAAGTGCCACGCCGCCCAGATCACGATGCTCCAGTTGTTCGCACTCCACCTTGCGGTCCAGCGTGGCACGCTCGAGGAGGACGAGGGGCGAGAGCTCGCGGGCGGCCTGTTCGCCCTGCCGGGACTCGTGGGCAGGGCCATCGCGCAGACGGACAGCTACCTGTCTGTGGCGAAACGGCTCGCCGAGGTGAAAGACGTCTACTTCCTCGGTCGAGGTGTCGGCTATGCCGTCGCTCTCGAAGGCGCGCTCAAGCTTAAGGAGCTCGCCTATGTCCGGGCCGAGGCGTACCCGGCCGGGGAGCTGAAGCACGGTCCGATCGCGCTGATCGACGAGAGCGCCGTGGTTGTCGCCATCGCCAACCGGGGCCACCTGTGGGAGAAGGTGATGGCCAACATCGCCGAGGTCAAGGCCCGCGGGGCGACAGTCGTCGTGGTGTGCACCGAGGGAGACGAGGCCACCGAGGCGGTCGCCCATCATGTGCTCGAGATCCCCGCCGTGCCCGAGCTGTTGTCGCCCGTCGTGGCGATCGTGCCCCTGCAGGCGCTCGCCTACGGGGTGGCGCGTGCACGGGGCAACGACGTCGACCGGCCGCGCAATCTCGCCAAGGTCGTCACAGTCGAGTGAACGCTCTCCTTTGCCCTCGAGCCATGCGCCCCACGAACGGGGCCGGCTGGTGATCGGGATGGGCATCGACGCGGTCGACGTCGAGCGCTTCCGCAGGCTCCTCGCTCGCCGGCCCAAAGTGGCACAGCGCATCTTCACCGACGCGGAACGTTCCTTCGTCTCCGCCCGCCTCGACCCGGTGCCCGGGCTCGCCGCCCGTTTTGCGGCCAAGGAGGCCGCGATGAAAGCGCTCGGAACCGGGCTCGGCGGGCTGCGCTTCGCCGAGGTCGAGGTCGTCGGAGGCCAGTCGGGCGCGCCGCGTCTCGAGGTCTCCGGGCTTGCGGCCCGTCGCGCTGAAGCGCTCGGCGTCCGCAACTGGCACGTCTCTCTCACGCACACGGACTCGGTCGCGGCAGCGGTTGTCGTGGCCGACTGAGGCGATCGGCATGCAACCGGTCCATACCCGTGACGAGCTGAGGGCGGCGGACGCAGCGGCTATCGCCGAGGTCGGTCTCGACACCCTGGTCGTCCGGGCCGGCACGGCGGTGGCCACGGCCGCGCTCAGATGGCTCGGCACCGGCTACGGCAAGAGAGTCGTCGTCGTCGCCGGCCGTGGCCACAACGGGGACGACGGGCGCGTCGCCTCGGCCGTGCTGCGCCGGCGCGGCGTCCGCGTCACTGAGCTTGATCCCGGCGCCTTGCCCGCCGCGCTGCCTAGTTGCGACCTCGTCATCGACGCCGCCTACGGCACCGGCTTTCGGGGCGAGTACCGGGCCCCAAAGGTGCCGGAGGGAGTGCCCGTAGTCGCGGTCGACATCCCCTCCGGCCTCGACTGCGACACGGGTTCTGCCTGTGAGGGCGCTGTTCGGGCCACCTCGACTGTCACGATGGCGGCACTGAAGCCCGGGCTGCTCATCGGCCAAGGCCGCGTGCTCTCCGGGCGCGTCGAGCTGGCCCCGATCGGAATCGCGGTGGCGCCCGGCAAGTTGTGGCTCGTCGAGGACGCTGACATCGCGGGCTGGCTACCGGTACGGCCGCCCGAGACCAACAAGTGGCGCTCGGCCTGCGCCGTGGTCGCCGGGTCCCCCGGCATGCTCGGGGCCGCCCGGTTCTCCTCGAGCGCCGCTCAGCGCGCGGGTGCCGGCATGGTCCGCTGGTGCGTGCCGGGCGCGGCACCGGACTCCCTGCCGGCGTCGGAGGCCGTGGCACGGGCGGTGCCGGCGGCAGACTTCGCCGAGGTGGTGCTCGAAGAGCTGGCCCGTTGCCAGGCAATGGTCATAGGCCCCGGGCTCGGCTCGAGCCCTGGAGTGGTCGCGTCCGTGCGCAGCCTCGTCGCAAGAGCCGAGGTCCCGGTGATCGTCGACGCTGACGGGCTGGGCGCGCTCGGCCCTGTGGACCAGGCACGCGAGGTGCTGGCGGGACGGAAGATCCCCGCGGTGCTCACGCCCCATGACGGCGAGTTCGCGCGGCTGGCCGCCACCGCTGCCGGCGCGGACAGCCACCCCGGCCCGGACCGCCACCCCGGCGCGGACCGCATCGCCGCGGCGCGCTCGCTCGCCTCCCGCCTTGGCGCGATCGTCCTGTTGAAGGGATCGACGACGGTCGTGGCCGCACCTGACGGCGAGGCCTTCCTCGTCACCGCCGGCTCGTCCCGTCTTGCCACCGCCGGGACGGGCGACGTGCTCTCCGGGGTCGTGGGCGCCTTCCTGGCCAGGGGCCTCGATCCCTTGCGGGCCGCGGCCCTGGCCGCGCACGTGCACGGGCGTGCAGCCGGCTTGGGCTTGGCGGAGGGCCTGGTGGCCGGGGACCTGCCCGTGCTCGTGGCGAAGGTCCTCTCTCGCGTCCGTGATTGAGTCCTGGCACCGGCGGGCGTGGGCTGAGGTTGACCTCGAGGCCATCTCCTCTAATGCCCGCGTGCTGAGGGCGGTGGCCTCCCCGGCCGCCCTCTGCGCTGTCGTGAAGGCCGACGCCTACGGTCACGGGGCGGTCCCTGTCGCTGCCGCGGCGCTCGCAGGCGGGGCGAGCTCGCTCGCCGTGGCGCTCGTCGAAGAGGGCGTGGTGCTGCGCGAAGCAGGCTTCGAGGTGCCGATCCTGGTCCTCTCCGAGCCTGCCGGCGAGGCCATGGGAGAGGTAGTCGCCCGTAATCTCGTCCCGACCGTCTACACCACCGTCGGCGTCGCGGCGCTCTGCCGGGCGGCGGCCGCGGCTTCTCGCCAGGTCGAGGTCGAGGTGAAGCTGGACACGGGCATGCACCGGGTCGGCGCCGACCCCGACGAGGCGCGTGTGATCGTCGAGGAGATCGTGAGGGCGCCGGAGCTCTCCTACGGCGGGCTCTGGACCCATCTGGCCGTCGCCGACGAGCCGGAGGACCCCTTCACCGGCGAGCAGCTGGCACGTTTCGAGCTGGTCCGCAAGAACCTTGGCGCAGCCGGCCTGCCGGCACCGGCCCGGTTGCATGCCGCGAACTCCGCAGGGGCGATCGCGCACCCAAGCTCGCGCTACGACATGGTGCGCTGTGGGATCTCGCTCTATGGCTACCTGCCCTCGGCCGCCGTCGCGCCGGAGCTCGTCGAGGCGGCCGGGGCCGGGCCGCTCCGGCCCGCGCTGGCCTGGAAGACCCAGGTCAGCCACGTGCGCGAGTTGGACGCAGGCGAGCGGACGAGCTACGGGCTGGCCTACAAGCTGGCCGAGAGGGCGGACATCGCCACGGTGCCGGTCGGCTATGCCGACGGGGTGCCGCGGGGGCTGTTCCAAGCCGGGGGCGAGCTTCTCATCGGAGGCCGCAGGCGACCGGTGGCAGGGGTGGTGACCATGGACCAGCTGCTCGTCGACTGCGGCCCGGACTCGGGGGTGAGGCGGGGCGACGAGGTCGTGCTGATCGGTTCCCAGGGGAACGAGACTGTGACCGCCCGGGAGTGGGCCGACCGCCTCGGCACAATCTCCTACGAGGTCCTCTGCCGCATCGGGCCGCGCCTTCCCCGCAGGCACGTCCGTGGCCAGACCGGGCCGGCCTGATGGCACCGAACGCCAAGCGTGCCGCGGCCTACGTCGCCGCCGGGGCCTTCAGCGCGGCCGGGGCCGCGTTCGCCGTGTCGCACGAGTACACGAGACGGCTGCGGCGCCTGGCCCCGCCCGAGGACCCGGAGCTCGCCGTGCCCGACGGGGTCTCGCACCGCGTGCTCGCCATGGGCGACGGGGGCCAGGCCCACCTGATCGAGAAAGGCGCAGGTCCGCCCTTGCTCCTGCTGCACGGGGCGAACCTCTGCGCCGAGGTGTGGAGCTACCAGCTGCGCGACCTTTCTTCTGACCACCGCGTCATCGCCCTCGACCTGAGAGGCCACGGTCGCTCGAGCGGAGGGGACGATGACGTGACCATCTCGGCGATGGCCGCAGACGTCGCCGAGGTGCTGCTGGCGCTTGATCTCGAGCAGGCCGTGATCGCCGGTCATTCGATGGGGGGCATGGTGTGCCTGCGCCTGGCTCGGAGCCGTCCCGAGCTGATCGGCACCAGGATCGGGGCGATGGCCCTGATCGCGACCAGCGGCGGGCTCGGCCCGAGGGCGTCGAGCTGGGGGCGGCTCGCGAGTGCTGTCAGCCTCGTGGCCGGTGCCGGGGTGGGCAACTGGCGCCCCGGGGCGAGCCTGGCGACCGCGGACGCCGGCTATCTCGCCTCGCGTCTTGGTTTCGGGCGCGAGCCGCGCCCCGCCGAGATCGCGGCGACGATGCAGATGCTGCGGGCGATGGAGCCGCAAGTGTTCGGGAAGCTTGTCGGCGAGGTGCTCGGTTTCCAAGAGGGCGCGGGCTTCGGCGACCTCGGCGTTCCGGTCGTAGTCGCCGTCGGCACGAGCGATCACCTCACGCCGCCGCTGTATGCCCGCAGGCTGGCCGCGGGCTTCGAGCACGCCAGCTTGAGCGAGTACGTGGGCGCCGGCCACATGCTCATGTACGAGCGGCGGGAAGAGATCGGCGAGCTGCTCGAGGCTCTCTCGACCCGTGTGGTCGCCGCTCGGCCTCAGGGCTCCAAGAGGACCTTGACAGCCCCGGTGCGCCGGGCGTCGGAAAGGGCGAGCACCGCCTCGCGCCAACGAGCCAAGGGATAGCGGTGCGTCACGACCGGCGTCAGGTCCAAGCCGGCCCGGGCGAAGTCGAAGTAGTGCTCGAAGGCGTGCTTGGAGACGCCGGCGACCTCCTCGACGCCGAAGCCGTTCGAGCCGACGACACGGAGCTCCTTGAAGTACATGGGCGTCCACTCGAAGCGCCCCGGCGGCTCGACGCCGCTCACCACGAGCGTGCCTCCGGTGCCTAGGAGCCGCAGGGACGTCTCGACGGTCTCGGTGCTGCCGATCGTGTCGTAGACGACGCTCGGCCCGTCCTGCAGCCACTCCTTGCCGCTCCAGGGCCTCAGCGCCGGCTTGCCCGTACGGGCGCACACCTCGTGCACGAGCTCGTCGGGCACCGAGCTCAGCACGGCGTCGGCACCGAGCTTGCCGGCGAGCGAGGCGCGCACACCTGGCCGGGTCGCCGCCCAGATCTCCAGTTGGGGGTGAAGGTGGCGAAGCAGCCCGATCGCCGCCATGGCGAGCGTGCCCGAGCCGTAGACGAGCGCCGGCGCCGAGGTGTCCGGCGGGCAGAGAAGGATCGAGCGCAGCGAGACGCTGACCGGGTCGGAGAGCACGGCCGCCTCGTCGCTGAGGCCTTCAGGCACCTCGAACAGCTGGCTCTCATGGGCGCAGAAACGCTCCGCGTGCACGCCGGGCGATCCGGCGCAGTTGCCGAGGTGAATGGCGACGGGAAGCTCCCCGCCCCGGAAGTTCCGGCACCAGGGATAGCGGCCTGTGGCGCAGGCTTCGCAGGGTGGCTCGATTCCCCGTGGCGTGCACGACAGCCAGGGGTTGAGCACGACCCGGCGGCCCGTGTCGAGCCTGTGCGCCACCGCCTCGTGGCCGAGGACGTGGGGGAACGAGACGAGCGCGGTGAGCGGGTTGTCCCGGCGGCCGTTCATGAGGATCTGCTTGGCGTCCGAGCCGCAAATGCCGCTTATGACGGTCTCGCACTTGACCCAGCCGGCGCCGGGCGGGACGGGCTCGGGCACCTCCATGAGGCTCACGGGCGCGTAGCTGGAAACAAAGGCCCGTTTGTCGAACCGGCCGCCGATCACCGCCGCCGCCTCTTTCGCGAGGTTGTGTTGGAACACCAGTGCCCGCACCGGACCTCCCTCCGAGCCCCGCCGGCCCGGGTGCAACCTAGTGCCGCGGCCGCCGCTCGCGTCGGCTCTGGCCAATGGCGCCCGATCGGCTAGCTACGATCATCGCCTAGTGACGACCCTCGCCAACCTGGAGGCGGTGGCGCTCAGCTGCGTCGCCTGCCCCCTCGCGTCCAGTCGGACCAAGGTGGTGTTCTCAGCGGGTAACCCCGCCGCCGATCTCATGCTGGTGGGCGAGGCACCGGGCAGGGACGAGGACCTCGCCGGCGAGCCTTTCGTCGGGCGCTCGGGCCAACTGCTCGACAAGCTGCTCGCCGAGGAGCTCGGCATCGACAGGAGCGGCTGCTACATAGCCAACGTCGTCAAGTGCCGGCCTCCGCGCAACCGTGACCCGTTGCCGCTCGAGGTGGCGGCGTGCCGGCATTTCCTCGAGTCCCAGATCGAGCTCGTGGCGCCGAAGGTGATCGTCTCCCTCGGCAATTTCGCCAGCCGCACCCTGCTGGAGGTCACCGAGGGCGTGACCTCCCTGCGAGGCCGCTCCTACAGCTATCGCGGCACCGTCGTGGTCCCGACGTTCCACCCCGCCTACGCGCTCAGAGCCGGCCCGGTGGTGATCGCCGAGATGCGGGCCGACCTCGTGCGGGCAAAGAAGTATCTCGTGTGAGGACGACCTCGAGCACGAGCCCGGCACAGTCCCGGGCGATCGGTGCCGGTATCGCGGGCGTGCTGCGCGCGGGCGACGTGGTGCTACTGGTCGGCTCGCTCGGCGCGGGGAAGACCACGCTCGTCCAGGGCCTGGTGGCGGCGCTCGGGGCGCAGGAGGCCGTGACGAGCCCCACCTTCACCCTCGCCCACAGGTACCACACGGCGCCGCCGGTGACCCACGTCGACCTCTGGCGCCTCGAGCACCTCCAGGAGGTGGTCGAGCTGGCCCTCGACGAGGAGCTCGAAGAGGGGGGCGTCGTGATAGTCGAGTGGGGAGAGGCGGCCGAGCCGCTCTATGGTGCCGACGCCCTCGTCGTGCGTCTCGGCTGGGGCCTGGCGGAGGGGGAGCGAACAGTCGAGATCGAGTTCCGCGGCGAGGCCTGGAGCTCACGGGAGGCCGAGCTCGCCGAGGCCTTCGGCGCGACGGCGGGCCTCGCCGAGGCGGCCGCGGACAGCGTGCACGGGGGCGGCGCGGCGGCGGGCAGCGCGGCCGGGGACGCGACGGCGGGCGGCGGGATGGCGGGCCAGGGGTGAGGATCCTCGCCATCGAAACGGCGACGATCGAGGTCGGAGTGGCCCTCGGGGACGAGACGGGCCCGCTCGCGACCGTCACGGTTCGTCCCGGCCGACGTCAGGCCGAGACGCTGCATCCCGCGATCGCCGATGTCTGCCGCATCGGGCGAACCGCTCCGGCTGAGCTCGACGCGATCGCGGTCGACATCGGCCCAGGGCTGTTCACCGGGCTGCGGGTAGGCGTCGCAGCGGCGAAAGCCCTGGCCGGGGGCCTCGGTCTCCCTGTCGTCACCGCCACGAGCCTGGAAATCCTGTCGGCGGCATGCCCCACCTCCGGCTCGGTCGTGCCCGTCGTCGACATGCGCCGCGGTGAGGTGGCGTGGCTGATGCCGAAGAGCTCCGCCGCTGAGTTTCGCGTCGGCAGCCCGGGCGAGCTCGCCGCTGAGCTCGCCTTGCTGACCGGACCGGTGCTCCTCGTCGGCGACGGGGCACTACGTCATCGTTCGCAGCTCACCGGGGCGGTCTCACCCCCTCCGGTGCTCGCCGGCCCCGAGCTCGCCGCTCCGCCGGTAGCCTCGCTTGTCGTGCTGGCGATGGCGGCCATGAGCAAGGGGAGTCACTGCGACCCTGCCGCCGTTCGGCCCGTCTACGGGCGGGAGGCTGACGCGCGCATCAACTGGAGCTCGCGCCAGGGCCGTGAGGCGGTGAGTCGATGACGAGCGTGCGTTCCATGTTCCGCCTGCACTCGGGGCGCTCACGCAACGCCGTCCAGGACCAGGGCGTTGGCGCCGCCGCTGAGGCGGTGCTCGAGATCGTGCCCATGCGCCGGCGCGACCTGAAGAGCGTGATCGCGATCGAGCGTCGCATCTTCCCGAGCCCGTGGTCGATCGGTCTTTACATGAGCGAGATCGCCCAGCCCGCCACGCGTGCCTACTACGTGGCCTTCGTCGGGTCCGAGCTCGTCGGCTATGGCGGCATGATGGTCGTCGTCGGCGAGGCGCACGTGACCAACATCGGCGTCGGCCCGGAGTGGCAGCGCCACGGCATCGGGCGCCGGCTCTTGCTCCAGCTCGCCCGCGAGGCCCTGCAGCGTTCCGCCCAGCACCTGACGTTGGAGGTGCGGGTGTCGAACGCGGGGGCCCAGGCCCTCTATCACGAGTTCGGTTTCGTGCCTGCGGGCATACGGAAGAACTACTACGCCGAGGTGAACGAGGACGCGCTCGTCATGTGGGCCCACGACATCGACACCGAGACGTACCGCCTGCGGCTGGACGCGATCGAAGCCCGCCTCCGGCCGCTCGGGCGTCCGGGACGGGGCACCGGCCCGGGCCAGGCTCCGCCCGAGCGGTGACCTGGCGCGGCCGCGTCCTCGGCATCGAGACCTCCTGCGACGAGACGGCGGCGGCAGTGGTCGACTGGGGGCGCAGCGTCGTCAGCTCGGTCGTCTCGAGCCAGGTCGACCTGCACGCCCGCTACGGGGGCGTAGTTCCCGAGCTGGCCGGGCGGGCGCACGTCGAGCTGGTGCTGCCCGTGGTGACCGACGCCCTTCAAGGGGCGGGGCTCGATCGCCGTGGGCGCAGCTTGGACCTGGCGGACGGCCCGGTCGGCATCGACGCCGTGGCGGCGACGATAGGCCCGGGCCTCATCGGGGCCCTGCTTGTCGGCGTCAGCACGGCCAAGGCGCTCGCCCTCGCCTGGGATGTGCCCTTCGTCGGGGTGAACCACCTGGAGGGCCACTTGTACGCCGCCATGCTGGAGGCGCCCGAGCTCGAGCTGCCTGCTGTGGTCCTGCTCGTCTCCGGTGGCCACAGCCTGCTCGTCGCCCTGGAAGAACCGGGCAGCTACGAGGTGCTCGGGGCCACCGTTGACGACGCCGCGGGCGAGGCGTTCGACAAGGTCGCCCGCTATCTCGGGCTCGGCTACCCGGGCGGCCCGGAGATCGACCGGCTTGCCGGCTCGGGCGATGCCGGCTCGATCCGTTTTCCCAGGGCCTCGACCGCGGGAGCCTTCGACTTCTCGTTCTCGGGGCTGAAGACGGCCGTCGTCAGCTACGTCCGGGCGCATCCCGAGGTTACCAACGCCGATGTGGCGGCCTCGTTCCAGGAGGCGGTGGTCGACGTGCTCGTGGCGAAGTCCCTTGCGGCCGCCGAGGAGATCGGCGCTCGGAGCGCCTGCCTGGCTGGGGGAGTGGCGGCCAACACGCTGCTGCGGGCACGTTTTTCCGAGTCCTTCGCGGCCCGGGGCCTGGCGTCGTACCTCCCGAGCCGCGCCATGTGCACCGACAACGCCGCCATGATCGCCGCCGCAGGCTACTTCCAGCTCGAGCGCTCCGGGCCCACCCCGCTGGACGCAGGGGCGGTGCCTGACCTGCAGCTGCGCAGTTCCAAGTAGCACTCTCGGGGCGCGGTTGCCAGCGGCGCTCGCTGACGGTATCGTTGGCACTCGTAAGTCGAGAGTGCTAACGGAGCCAGACAGGAGGCCCCTGAAATGAAGTTGCAGCCCCTGGACGACCGCATCGTCGTTCGACCGAGCGAGTCGGAAGAGACGACCGCATCCGGCCTTGTCATCCCAGACACGGCGAAGGAGAAGCCTCAACAGGGTGAAGTTCTTGCGGTAGGCCCGGGTCGGCGTACCGAGAACACCGGTGACCTCGTCCCTCTGGACGTGGCCGTCGGCGACAAGGTCGTCTACTCGAAGTATGGAGGTACGGAGATCACCATCGACGGTGAGGAGCTGCTCATCCTCTCCAGCCGCGACGTGCTGGCCAAGGTCAGTGCCTGATGTCCAAGATGCTCGTCTTCGACGAGAATGCCCGCCGCCGGCTCGAGACCGGCGTCAACAAGCTTGCTGACACGGTCAAGGTGACGCTCGGCCCTAAGGGCCGCAACGTCGTGCTTGACAAGAAGTACGGCGCGCCCACCATCACCAACGACGGTGTCACGATCGCACGCGACATAGAGCTCGAGGACCACTTCGAGAACATGGGCGCCCAGCTCGTGAAGGAAGTCGCGACCAAGACCAACGACGTGGCAGGCGACGGGACGACCACCGCCACCGTGCTCGCCCAGGCACTGGTCCGCGAGGGACTTCGCAACGTGGCTGCGGGAGCCAACCCGATGTCGCTGAAGCGTGGTATCGAAAAGGCCGTCGCCGCGGCCGTGCAGTCGATCGAGAGCCAGGCCCGAGAGGTCGAGGGTCGTCAGGAGATCGCCCAGGTCGCCGCCATCTCGGCGGCAGACGCCTCCATCGGCGAGGTGCTCGCCGAGGCGATCGACAAGGTCGGCAAGGACGGGACCGTCACGGTCGAGGAGTCCAACACCTTCGGGCTCGAGCTCGAGTTCACCGAGGGCATGCAGTTCGACAAGGGTTTCTTGTCGCCGTACTTCGTGACCGATCCCGAGCGCCAGGAGGGCGTCTTAGAGGATGCCTACCTGCTCATCGTGAACGGCAAGATCTCCTCGGTCCACGACCTGGTCCCCGTGCTCGAGAAGGTCATGCAGACCGGCAAGCCGCTGCTGATCGTCGCCGAGGACGTGGAGGGCGAGGCCCTCGCCACACTTGTCGTGAACAAGATCCGCGGCCTGTTCCAGTCCATCGCCGTCAAGGCGCCCGGCTTCGGCGAGCGGCGCAAGGCCATGCTCGGTGACATCGCGGTGCTCACCGGCGGCCAGCTCATCTCCGAGGAGGTCGGGCTGAAGCTCGAGAACACCTCGCTCGATCTGCTGGGCCGGGCACGGCGCGTCGTCGTCACCAAGGACGACACGACGATCGTCGACGGCGCAGGCGCCGAGGACGAGGTGAGGGGACGGATCGCCCAGATCAAGCGGGAGATCGAGGAGACCGACTCGGACTGGGACCGCGAGAAGCTCCAGGAGCGTCTCGCCAAGCTCGCCGGCGGCGTGGCCGTCGTCAAGGTTGGCGCGGCGACCGAGGTCGAGCTCAAGGAGAAGAAGCACCGCATCGAGGACGCCCTCTCCGCGACCCGGGCGGCGATCGAGGAGGGCATCGTCGCCGGCGGCGGCACGGCCCTCGTCCGTAGCCGGGCGGCCGTGAACAAGGTTGTCTCGAGCCTGACCGGCGACGAGGCCACAGGTGCGGCGATCGTCGGGCGCGCGCTCGCCGAGCCGCTCAAGTGGATCGCCATCAATGCCGGTTTCGAGGGCGCCGTGATGGTGCGGGAAGTAGAGAACGCAAAGGGCACGACCGGCCTCAACGCTCTCACCGGAGCGATCGAGGACCTCGTCAAGGCCGGCATCATCGACCCTGCGAAGGTGACCCGCTCGGCGTTGCAGAACGCGGCATCCGTCGCCGCCCTCCTGCTCACCACCGAGGCGCTGATTGCCGACAAGCCGGAGAAGCCCGAGAGCAACGCGGCTGCGATGGCGGCAGCCGCCGGCGGCGGCATGGGGATGATGTAGCTCCACTTTGCGGCCTCGAGAAGCGACGTGGCAGCCGGGCCCTGGGCCCGGCTGCCACCGCGTCGGGGCCCTTATGCCTGGAGCCTGGCCGGGAAAGGGCCGAGCCCCGGCTGACTTACACTGCCCGAGTGGCCCGACAAGCAATTCCCCGGCCGCCCTGGGCCAGGCGGGTCGAAGCTGCGGGAGACGGTTCCGCCATGGCGGGTACGGCCGCCGGGCTGACCATGGGCGAGGTGCGGGCTGTTTTTGCCACCGGGCCAGCCGCCCCCGATGCCGAAGAGGCGACCGGCGCGCCCGGGGCGGCGGTCCTCGTCGTGCTCGGGGCTTTTGACAAGCTTGACGAGGGCGAGCGCGACGTGCCCGGCGCGCCCGGCGATGGGCCGGCGTCTGTCCTGTTGATCCGGAGGGCGGCGCATCTGCGTGCGAACCCGGGTGAGGTCGCCTTTCCGGGCGGGCGCATCGAGCCGGGGGAATCACCGCTCGCCGCGGCCCTGCGCGAGGCCGAAGAAGAAGTGGCCCTCCCCGCCGGGGCCGTCGACGTGCTCGGCGAGCTGCCGATGGTGCTCGCTTCCCGGCGCGAGGTTCCCATCCTCCCCTTCGTCGCCGCGGCGAGGGGCCGCCCGGCACTCGAGGCGAACCACGACGAAGTCGATGGCGTGCTTGTCGTCCCGCTCCGAGACCTCGTCGCTCCCGGCCGCTACTGGCAGGAGCGATGGGACCGAGCCGATGACCCGGCCTGGGTGATGCACTTTTTCGACCTGGGTGAGGACGTTATCTGGGGCGCGACGGCCCGGATGCTCTACGAGCTGTTTCTCCGCCTGCTCAGCCGCGGGTCCGGCGGGCGAACAGGTGGGCTGCCAGGGGCGCGAACACGACCAGCATCCCGATCGACCACAAGAGCGTCGTGACGATCGGGTGCTGCATCGGCCAGACGTGCATGGCCGCGGAAGGGTTGGGATTGTCGAAGAGCTGACGGGCGGCGGCCGTCACGGCGCTGACCGGGTTCCAGTCGGCGACGAAACGCAGCGCCGCCGGCATGCGGGCGGTCGGGACGAGGGCGTTCGAGACGACCGCAAGAGGGAAGAGGATGACGAGCCCGACTCCCTGGGCCGACTCGGGCCCTTTGCTCACGATGCCGAGGCAGGCGCAGCCCCACGAGACCGCATAGCTGAAGAGGAGGAAGATGGCGATGGCGCCGACGGTCGACGCCGCGCTGCCCTCGGGGCGCCAGCCGACGAGCAGGCCGGTGACAAGGACGAAGAAGGTGCACATCATCGAGGTCAAAAGGTCCGTCATCGACCGTCCCACGAGCACGGCCGGCCGCCACATCGGCAGCGAGCGGAAGCGGTCGATTATGCCGCCGTTGAGGTCGTTGCTGAGCCCGACCGCCGTGCCCATCGCCGAGGTCGTCAGGTTGAGGGCGAGCATGCCGGCGATGGCGAAGCTGGCGTAGGTGCCTCCGCCGGGCAGGACCATCCCGGCGCCGAAGACGTAGACGAACAAGGCGGTGAAGAGCACAGGCTGGATCGTGACGTCAGAGAGTTGCAGCGGTTCGCGCGAGATATGGACCAGGTTGCGCCCCGTGAGGACGGCCACATTGCTGACCTGGCGGAGCACCCGGTCGGTCCAGGATGCAGCTGGGGCGAGGCGGATCGATGTGGTGGTCATCTGAAGGCCGCCTCCTTGTCGGGCTCCGACGGCCTGTCGGACCCGGACGGCCTGTCGTCGACGTCTTCGTCCTCGGTCGCCTCCGCCGCCGGATGCCCGGTGAGGGCGAAGAACACGTCGTCGAGGGAGGGCTGGTAGAGGGCCACGTCGTCGACGGTTATCCCGGCCTCGTCGAGAGCGCGCACGATGGTCGTGGCGAGCCCGTCGCCGCTGCTGACCGGTGCCCGCAGCCGCCGGCCGTCGTGACTGACATGGATCTCACCGGCGACAAAGGGTGCGAGGGCTCCAACCGCAGCCGCGTCGGCGACGTTCAGCGTCACCTCGAGGCGTCCACCTCCGACCTTCATCTTCAACTCGGGAGGCGTGCCGCTGGCGATGACCGTGCCGTGGTCGACGACCACGATCCGGTCGGCGAGCTCGTCGGCCTCGTCGAGGTACTGAGTCGTCAGAAGAAGCGTGACCCCGTCCGCCACGAGGGCGCGGATGATGCCCCACATGCGCATCCGGCTCGTCGGGTCGAGCCCCGTGGTCGGCTCGTCCAAGAACAGCACCGGTGGGTGCGTGACGAGGCCGGCGGCGAGGTCGAGGCGTCTGCGCATGCCCCCCGAATAGCCTTTCAGGACCCGGTCACCGGCATCCGCGAGGTCGAACTGGCCGAGCAGCTCGCGCGCCCTTGACCGTGCCTCGGCTCGGTGCAGTCCGCTGAGACGCCCGATCATGACCAGGTTCTGCCGGCCGGTCAGCATCTCGTCGAGCGTGGCGTCCTGGGCGGTGACGCCGATGTTGCGCCGGACCTGGGGAGCCTCGGTGAGAACGTCGTAACCGGCGACCCGGGCATGGCCGCCGTCGGGGAGCGTCAAGGTGGTGAGGATGCGGACGGCCGTCGTCTTGCCCGCACCGTTCGGCCCGAGCATCCCGAGGATGGAGCCGGTGGGCACATCGAAGTCGACCCCGGCCAGGGCGACGGTGTCGCCGTAGTGTTTCTTCAGGCCCTCGGCGTGCATCATGGAGTCGGACGGCATCGTTCTGGGCCACTCCTTGGTCTGGCGGGTACTAACTTGCCGTATGGTAAGTGACTCACTTACCGGTTGTCAAGTAGAATGGCAGAGATGAAAGTCAGCACATCCCAGAACGGCGCCGGGGAGTCACTCGCCGAAGTCGCCCCGGAGGCAGGTGGCGAGGAGTTACTCGCCGAAATTGCCCAGGAGGCAGGCGGCGAGCAGTCCCGCACCGCAGTTGCCTCGCAGGCAGGCGGCGAGCAGAACAGCACGCGGGAGCGAATCCTCGACATCGCCTTGAACCTGTTCACCGAGCAGGGTTACGAGAAGACCTCGCTGCGTCAGATCGCCGAACGGCTGGGCTTCTCCAAGGCGGCGATCTACTACCACTTCGCCAGCAAGGAAGACATCTTGATGGCCTTGCACATGCGCCTGCACGAGTTCGGGCTGGGCGCTTTCAGCCAACTCGAGCCCGCGGAGATGACACCCGCCGACTTCGTGACCCTCCTCGATCAGCTCACCGATCAGATACTGGGCCACCGGGCGCTCTTCGTCCTTCACGAGCGCAACCGGGCGGCCCTCGAGGAGCTTCACCGTGACCACCATGACGCCGCGCACGAGGACCTCGAGCTCGTGTTCCGGCAGGTGCTGTCGAATCGGGGGCTGGCCGCGCGCGACCGCGTGCGTATGGCATGCACCGTCGGGGCGGTCATGGGCGCCCTCGTCCTGTCGGGAGACGTCTTCGCCGACATCCCCTCCGAGGAGCTGGGTGCCCTTGTCAAGGATGCCGCCTACGGCCTGATGGCGCCCACGGGCTCTGCCTGAGCCACGCCCCCGGGCGGGGCGCGCTGAGGCGGCGTGCTCGGGCGAAGGCGGGGTGCTCAGCCGAAGGCGGCCTCGAGGGCGGTCCCGGCGAGGCGGACGGGATCGATGTCCTGCGCGTCCGGCATGTTGAAGATCATGCCGTTGAGACCGGCCTCGAAGTACTCGGCCACCTGCTCGCACACCGAGTCCGGGTCGCCCACGGCCATGTAGCCGCGCAGAGCCGCCGGGTCGAGGCCACGTGCCTCGGCCAGCAAGCTCACCTTGCGCTCGGCCTCGGCGCTGGTCTCGGCGATGACGATGCCGCCGAGACGGGTCTTGGTGATCTCGGCCGGGTCCCGGCCGACCGCCTCGCAGTGGCGGTTCAGCACCTCGAGCTTGTGGCGGATCGTCGCCACGTCGCCGAAGACGTTGCACGCATCGGCGTACTTCGCCACCAGCCGCAGTGTCCTCTGCTCGCCGCCACCCCCGACGAGGATCGGGATGCCGCCCGGCCGGATCGGGCGGGGTTCGTTGAGCGCCCCGGCGATGCTGTAGTAGCGGCCGGTGAAGCTGGGCACGTCTTCGGTGAACATCGCCCGGCAGATCTGCAGCGCCTCTTCCAGGCGCTCCATGCGCTCGGAGACGGCCGGGAAGCCGAAGCCGTACCCCGCGTGCTCGTCGTCGTTCCAGGCGGCGCCGATGCCGAGGATCGCCCGGCCCGAGGAGATGACGTCGAGCGTCGTCAGGATCTTCGCCAGCAGGGCGGGGTTGCGGTAGGTGACGCCGGTCACCATGGCGCCGAGGCCGGTCCGCCTGGTGCGGGCGGCGATCGCTCCGAGAAGGGTGTAGGCCTCGAGCATCGGGTCCGTGCGGGGCCCGACACTGGGGATCTGGTAGAAGTGGTCCATCACCCACACCGAGTCGAAGCCTGATTCCTCGGCTGTCACGGCTATCTGGGCGACCTTCTCGAACAGCTCGCCGTCCGCGACGCCGGGAAAGGTGAAATTCGGTATCTGCAAGCCGAAACGAGTTACCTCCATGGCAGTGACCTTTCCGCGAAGCGCCGTGTCGGCCCGATCGGGCCGCTGGCGCTCATTCGCTGGTGTGGGCGACGTGCCGACCATACAGGCGGGGCACCGCGACCGGCACGCACCGGCCCGGCCGGTACATGATGGGTGGCGATGAAGGGCAGGATCTGGCTTGTCGCCGGGGTCGCGGTGGGCATCGCCCTCGGGATGGGCAAGCTGCCCTACTTTGCCGGTGCTGCCACGTCGCTGTCTGAGACGGCCCTGCGCGTCGTCGGCACCGGTGGTCTCACAATCGTCCACGACGCCGCCCGCCACGGCGCCTCACGGCGCGTCGTCGACGGGGTCACGGCCGTGCTCTCTGTGATCGTGCCAGGCGTGACGGCGCTTCTGCTCGTCTATGCCGCCCGCACGACGTTGCACCTGCGCACCGTGATCGCGGTGCTCGTCGCCGCCCTCGGCGTCGCCGCCTTCATCTACCTGCCCCACGGCACGGCCCTCGGGGTGGCGGCGCTGGCTTTTGCCGCCGCCGGGATCGCCGTGGTCGCCACGGGCCCGCTTGTCGCCGCGCCCTTGGCCGCACTCGCAGCGCTGATCGCCACCGCCTTCTTGCCGAAGCTCCTCGCGAGCCACAGCACACTTCCCAACGTCCCGGTCAGCGCCTTGCACGAGGCGCTGTTCGCGAGTGCCGGCTCGCCGGCGTGGCTGCAGGTCGCCGTGCTCGTGATCGCGGCGGTACCCTTCGCCCTGGCGGCCCGCCTGATCGTGCGCTGAGGAGGACGCCCCGGCCAAGCCCGCAGCAGGATCTGACGACGCGGCCGGTGAGCATTAGCGCTCTGGCGGACTCCAAGATCTGTTCGTCCTAGCTTGGGGGCACTCGCAGGAGCGGGACGGGAGGCCGAGGGTGAGCGAAATCGAGATCGGGATCGGTAAGTACGGGCGCCAGGCCTACGGCTTCGACGACATCGCCATCGTCCCCTCGAGACGAACACGAGACCCAGAGGACGTTGACATCTCCTGGAAGATCGACGCCTACGACTTCGTGCTGCCCTTGATGGCCGCCGCCATGGACGGGGTCGTGAGCCCTGCGACCGCCATCGAGGTCGGCCGCCTGGGCGGGGTGGGTGTGCTCAACCTGGAGGGGTTGTGGACCCGCTACGAGGACCCCGAGCCTCTCCTCGCAGAGATCGCCGAGCTCCCGGCCGAGAAGGCGACCGGCCGCATGCAGCAGATCTACCTCGAGGTCGTCAAGCCCGAGCTCGTGAGCCTGCGCATCCGTGAGATCAAGGAAGCCGGCGTCACAGCCTGCGGAGCGGTCACGCCTTCGCGTGCCGCCCGGCTTGCCCCAGCGGTGCTCGGGGCCGAGCTCGACCTGCTCGTGATCCAGGGCACGGTGGTGTCCGCCGAGCATGTTTCGAAGACCAGCGAACCGCTCAATCTCAAGCGGTTCATCCGCGAGCTCGACATCCCGGTCGTCGTCGGCGGTTGCGCCTCCTACCCCGCCGCACTGCACCTCATGCGAACCGGAGCGGCCGGGGTGCTCGCGGGCGTCGGGCCGGGCAATGCCTGCACGACCCGCGGCGTGCTCGGCATCGGCGTGCCGCAGGCGACCGCCATCGCGGACGTGGCCGGCGCCCGCTCGCGCCATCTCGAGGAAACGGGCGTCTACGTGCAGGTGATCGCCGACGGCGGCATGAGCCGCGGCGGCGACATCGCCAAGGCGATCGCCTGCGGGGCGGACGCGGTGATGATCGGTTCCCCGCTCGCGGCCGCCTACGAGGCACCGGGCCGCGGTTACCACTGGGGCATGGCCACTTTCCACCCGACCCTGCCGCGAGGGGCGCGGGTGAAGGTGGAACGCCGCGGGTCGCTCCGCGAGATCCTCCTCGGTCCCGCCCACGACAACGACGGGCGCATGAACCTGTTCGGCGCCCTGCGCACCTCCATGGCGACGTGCGGCTACGAGACGATCCGCGAGTTCCACAAGGCCGAGGTCATGGTGGCTCCGGCCTTGCAGACCGAGGGCAAGCAGCTGCAGCGGGCGCAGTCGGTCGGCATGGGGAGCCAGTGACCAGGAGATGAACGCCGGCTACGACACCGTGCTCGTGGTCGACTTCGGGGCTCAGTACGCGCAGCTGATAGCACGGCGCGTGCGCGAGGCGCACGTCTACTCCGAGATCGTGCCCGCTTCGACGACCGCGAGCGAGATGTGCGCGCGCCGACCCCGTGGGGTGATCCTCTCCGGCGGGCCGAAGTCCGTCTACGCCCCCTCGGCCCCCTCGGTCGACCCCGGGCTGTTCGCGTCCGGCCTGCCCGTACTCGGCATCTGCTACGGCGCCCAGCTGCTCACCCAGATGCTCGGGGGGCACGTGGGACGGACAGGGACGGCCGAGTTCGGCCGCACCCCGATCATGTCACGGGCAGCCTCGGCGCTCATGGACGGCTGGCCCGCCACGAGCGAGGTGTGGATGAGCCACGCCGACTCGATCGTGAGCGCCCCCGACGGGTTCACGGTCACGGCGGCCACCCCCGAGGTCGCGGTCGCCGCGCTCGAGGACCCGGCCCGCGGCCTGTACGGGGTCCAGTTCCACCCCGAGGTGGTGCACACCGAGCGGGGACAGGAGCTGCTCAGGCGTTTCCTGTTCGAGATCTGCGGGTGCCGGCCGTCGTGGACCCACGCCTCGGTGATCGAGTCGCAGGTCGAGGCCGTGCGTGCCCAGGTCGGCTCCGGCCACGTGCTCTGCGCGCTCTCGGGCGGCGTCGACTCCTCCGTCGCGGCGGCGCTGGTCCACAAGGCGGTCGGCGACCAGCTCACCGCCGTCTTCGTCGACACCGGCCTCATGCGCGCAGGCGAGGGCGAGCAGGTGGAGGCCACCTTCTTGAACCAGTTCGCCGTCGATCTCGTGCACGTCAAGGCCGCGGACCGCTTCTTTCAGTCTTTGGCCGGCCTCACGGACCCCGAGGAGAAACGAAAGGCGATCGGGCGCCTGTTCATCCGCCTCTTCGAGGAGGTGGCGCGCGAGCGGAGAGATGCCAGGTATCTCGTGCAGGGCACCTTGTACCCGGACGTGATCGAGTCGGGTACAGCCGAGGCGGCCACGATCAAGTCGCACCACAACGTCGGCGGCCTCCCCGAGGACATGGGCCTCGATCTCGTCGAACCCCTCCGGCTCTTGTTCAAAGACGAGGTCCGGGCGATCGGCGAGGAGCTCGGGTTGCCGCGCGAGATCGTGTGGCGCCAGCCGTTTCCTGGGCCGGGACTCGCGGTGCGGGTGGTCGGGGAGGTGACCCCGGAACGCGTCGAGATCCTGCGGGCGGCCGATTCGATCGTCCTCGAGGAGATCCGGCGCCATGGGCTCGACAGCCAGCTGTGGCAGTGGTTCGCCGTTCTCCCCGCGGTTCGCTCCGTCGGCGTGATGGGCGACGAGCGGACCTACGCCTACCCGATCGTCATCCGGGCGGTCACGAGCGAGGATGCCATGACGGCGGACTGGGCCCGCTTGCCCTACGACGTGCTGGAGAGGATCTCGAGCCGCGTGATCAACGAGGTGCCGGGGGTCAACCGCGTCGCCTACGACGTGACCTCCAAGCCCCCGGGCACGATCGAGTGGGAGTGAGCCCGAAGCCAGTTGGAGTGCAGGCGCGACCAGGCCTGCGCCTTCGGGCCCTTGTCGTTCAGCTCAGCGTGTAGCGCGTCGGGACGTGCATGCTCACGACCCAGTTGGGTGCGTCGACGATCTCGGACACGCGAAGCTCGCCTGTGAGACTCAAGAGCAGGTATGCGTCCGCAGGGTCCGCCCCAGTGCCGGCGGCGACGAGCTCGACCGCCCGACGAGTCGCCTCGCGGGCTGCCTGGAAAAGGTCGGGACCGATCCCGGTGGTACAGGTCCAGTCCGTCTCGGTGGGCTGCAAGGAGTGTTCGTACCATGGCGCAGAGGACCCAGCGTGCGAGGCGACGCTCACGCGCAAGCGGACGGTCGCAGGGGTTTCGGCGCCGGTCCCGCACACCTCGCCATCTCCTTGCACGGCATGGGTGTCTCCGGCGGAGAGCAGGCCTCCGGTCACCTGGGCAGGAAGGTGCAGGGTGGTGCCGGCAGCCAACTGGGCGATGTCCATGTTGCCCCCCGCGAGGGTGGGCACGAGAAGCGGCGCCGGTCCCGATAGCGCCGGCGCGACACCGATCGTCCCGATCATCGGGCGGGCGGGTATCTCCACTCCGCTCGGAGTGGTGACGGTGCCGTCGCGAACGGTGGAAATCCACAGACGGGGATCGGGGAAATCGTCGCTGAGGAGCCCGAATCCGGGGATGTTCGCCGTCCAGGCCCAGCCCTCGGTGGCGATCTCGAGGAACTCCACAACGAGGTCGTCACCCGCCGCGAGGCCTTCGACGAAGACGGGTCCCGTGCAGGGGTTGCTCGTGTCGAGGTCCAAGCGCCCGATCGCGGAGGCGTCGTCGTCAGGACCGATCTGGCCACCCGAGGCGTCGGCAAGATCGAGGGTCAGTTCGTCTCCGGGCCTGGCGACAGCGGCCGGTTCCAGGCTGTTGTCCCACGCGAGATGCAGCTGCTGGAGTGACAGGTGGAACGACGGCATGGAGCTCTCCTTCCGATACCCGGGTGTTTCCTGATGCTTGCACACGGGCGAGAAGACCTGACTCCTGCTCGCCGAGGACGGCACGGGCACTCTCTGGGGGAGTTTTTCTTCGAGCTCGGCAAAGCATGCCGCGGAGAGACGTTCGAACTCCGGCTCAAGCGGCCCGTCCGTCCCTCAGAGCGCCGGTAGTGTCGGGTGTGATGTCGTCTTTGCCCCCGCGCTCTTCTGACACGTGGGGAGACGAGGAGTGGGACCTCCTCGGGGACCTGCCCCCGCTGCGGGGGCGACTAGGGGCCGAACGGGGCGGCGGCGCCACGGAGGCGGGCGCAGCCAGGGCGGGCGCAGCCGGCGCAGCCAGGGCGGGCGCAGCCGGTGGGCCCGGCGAGTCGGCCGAGTCGGCCGAGTCGACCGAGTCCGCCGGGGAGCTGATGGCGGCGCTCGTCGCCGACCTGAACCCGCCCCAGCGAGAGGCCGTCTTGTACGACGGCGGCCCCCTTGTCGTGGTGGCCGGTGCCGGTTCGGGCAAGACCCGCGTGCTGACTCGCCGTATCGCCCGCCTCGTCGCCTCGGGTGTGGCGCCCTGGCGCATCCTCGCCATCACCTTCACCAACAAGGCCGCGGACGAGATGCACCGCCGGGTCACAGAGCTCGTCGGGCCCGCGGCCGAGCGGATGTGGGTGTCCACGTTCCACGCCGCCTGCGTGCGCATGTTGCGCCGCAACGTCGAGAGGATCGGCTACCGGCCCGGCTTCAGCATCTACGACGACAGCGACAGCCGCCGGCTCGTCGAGCACGTCCTCGACCACCTCGGCGTCGACCAGCGGCGCTTCCCGCCACGCGCCGTCCTCGGTGTCATCAGCTCGGCCAAGTCGGACCTGGTCGATGCGACGGCGTACGCGGAGCGGGCCGGGACCATCTACGAGCGCCGCATCGCAGAGGCCTATGCCGAGTACGAGCGGCGCCTCGTGGCGGCGAACGCCATGGATTTCGACGACCTGCTGGTCCGCACCGTGCGCCTTTTCCGCGAGCATCCCGACGTGCTCGAGCAGTACTCACAACGCTTCGAGCATGTGCTCGTGGACGAGTACCAGGACACCAACGTCGCCCAGAACCAGCTCGTGATCCTGCTCGGAGAGGCAGGCAGCAGCGTCTGCGTCGTCGGCGACACCGACCAGAGCATCTACCGGTTCCGTGGCGCCGAGATGCGCAACCTGCTCGAGTTCGAGCGGGCGTTCCCCGGCGCCCGGATGATCGTGCTCGATCAGAACTACCGCTCCAGCCAGACGATTCTCGATGCCGCCAACGCCGTGATCGGCAACAACCTGTTCCGACAGGAGAAACGGCTCTGGAGCGTCCTCGGGCAAGGTGACCGGATCCGCCGCTACCGTGCCGGCGACGACCGCGACGAGGCCTCGTTCGTCACAGGTGAGATCGCCGCCCTCCACCGCGACGAGGGCATCAGCTATGGCGACATCGCCGTGTTCTACCGCACGAACGCCCAAAGCCGCGCCCTGGAGACGGCGCTGGCCGATCGTGGGATCGCCTACACGGTGATCGGGGGGACCCGTTTTTTCGACCGGCGCGAGGTCCGCGACGTGCTCGCCTATCTCCGCGCCGTCGCCAACCCGGGTGACGAGGTGTCGTTGCGCCGCGTCATCAACGTGCCTCGCCGCGGCATCGGCGAGACGACCGTGGGGCGCCTGGTCGCTTTCGGGACCGACCATGGAGTCGGTTTCGGGGGAGCGCTGGAGCGTGCCGGGGAGGCGGGCGTCTCAGGCAAGGCCTTGGCGGGTGTCAAGGGCTTCCTCAGCCTGCTCGCAGAGCTCCGTTCCGGAGATCTCCTCGACTCCCCGCCGGACAAGCTGATCGAGGTCCTCCTCGAGCGCACCGGCTACAGGGACCTGCTCGAGGCCGAGATCGCGATCGGGAGCAGCCGGGCCATCGAAGCCGAGGGGCGTGTCGAGAACCTGGCCGAGCTCATGAACACCGCCTCCGAGCACCCCGACCTGGAGTCGTTCCTCGAGTCGACGGCGCTCATCGCCGCTACCGACGTCGTCGACGACGGGGAGAGCGTGTCGCTCATGACGCTGCACTCTGCCAAGGGCCTCGAGTTCCGGGTCGTGTTCCTCACCGGGATGGAAGAGGGGATCTTCCCGCACTCCCAGAGCCTGGGCGAGCCCGACGAGCTCGAGGAGGAACGGCGGCTCTGTTACGTGGGCGTGACCCGCGCCCGCGAGCGGCTCTATGTCACCCATTCCTGGAGCCGGCTGCTGTTCGGCAGCATCCAGCAGAGCTTCCCGAGCCGGTTCCTCAAGGAGATCCCGGACGAGCTCGTCGAAGACGTCGGGACCGGAGTCGTGATCGGCGCGGGCCGCTGGGTGCCGGGCGACCAGGGGCGGGACGCCACGACGGGCGGGGGACGGGGTGTCGCGACCGGTAAGGGAGGCGTCAGCGGCCCCGGCTCGGGTCGGGCGGGGCAGTTCTCCGCCACGACCACCGGTGCCGAGCAGCTCGGGCTGGTGCCCGGCGATGCCGTGGTTCACTCCCGTTTCGGTCAGGGAGTCGTGGTCGAGGTGGAAGGCGAGGGCGGCGACGCCCGGGCGACGATCTGCTTCCCGGACCACGGCGAGAAGCGCTTCATCCTGGCGCTCAGCCCGCTCGAGCGGCCATGACCACAAGTGCGCCGGAGCCGGCTAGCCGGGGCGGGGTCTTGGCGGGCGGTCCGCCGTATCTTGGCTGGTGGGGCCGGGATTTGGCGCGCCTACCGACTGGTAGGTAGTGTGACGGCCGTGGCGCAGGTTGCCCAGGAGAAGCTGCCGGGGACGCAGGGTCCCAAGCCGGTTCTGCGCGGTTGGTTTCACCAGGTGGGGGCGATGGCGATGCTCGTCGTCGGCCCGCTCATCGGTCTCGAGGCGAGCGGGACAAAGGCCGAGGTGTGTGCCGGCGTCGCTTGCTTTGGCGTCATGGCCATGCTGACCACGAGCGCCCTCTACCACCGGCTTCACTGGTCGCCGAGCGCCCTCCGCAGGATGCGCCGTGCGGACCACTCCATGATCTTCTTGTGCATCGCGGGAACCTTCACGGCAGTCGCCGGCCTGGCGCTTCCCGACACCGATGCCTGCGTCGTCCTCGGCCTGGTCTGGGGGGCGTCGCTGGTCGGGATCGTGATGCGTTTCGCGTGGCTGGACGCACCGAGGTGGGCCGTCGCCCTGCCCTATGTCGCGGCCGGGTGGATCGCGGTGGGGGCCATGCCGGAGTTCTTCCACTATCTCGGAGTGATCGGCTTCGTGCTGATGATGGCAGGCGGGTTGGTGTACACGCTCGGCGCCGTCGTCTACGCCCGCCGGCGCCCCGACCCGTGGCCCTCGGTCTACGGGTTCCACGAGGTCTTCCACTCCTGTGTCGTGGTGGCCGCCGCCTTGCACCTGAGCCTGATCGCATTTGTCGTGCTCCCGGCCGTCAAGGCCTGAGGCCCGATTGGTCCCCGGGTACCGGGTGCCGCCTAGTATCGCCTTGGAATGGAACGTCGCTACCGCATCGTCGTCGCCAAACCGGGCCTCGATGGCCACGATAGAGGTGCCAAGGTGATCGCCCGCGCCTTGCGAGACGCCGGCTTCGAGGTCGTCTACACGGGCCTGCACCAGACGCCCGAGCAAGTGGCCCGCACCGCCATGCAAGAGGACGCCGACGCGGTCGGCCTCTCGTTGCTCTCGGGGGCGCACCTGACACTGGTGCCGAGGGTGATGGAGGCGCTGAGAGGCGAAGGGCTCGAGGACGTGATCGTCGTCGTGGGCGGGATCATCCCCGAGCGGGACGTGGAGGCGTTGAGGTCCGCAGGCGTCAGCGAAGTCTTCACACCGGGTGCCCATCTCCCCGCGATCGCCTCGTGGCTCGAGGAGGCGCTGGACGCCCGTGAGCGGGAGAGTGCTGGGCTGCCGGGGGTCAGCGGCGATTTGAGCTGAAGCTGCGGCGGTTGAAGCGATGGGATCGACCGACAGGAAGGTGACCGGTGGACCTAGTTGAGTACGAGGGCAAGCAGTACTTCGCGTGTTATGGACTGCCGATATCGCCCGGAGAGACCGCGGACACCGTGGCCGAAGCCGAAGCCGCCGCCGAGCGGCTCGGCTACCCAGTCGTCGTGAAGGCCCAAGTGCAGACCGGCGGCCGCGGCAAGGCCGGCGGGGTGAAGCTCGCCAATTCCAAGGAAGAGGTCAAGGAGCACGCGGGCAACATCTTGGGCCTGGACATAAAGGGCCACGTCGTGCGCCGGCTTTGGATCGAGAAGGCGACCGACATCGCCCAGGAGTACTACGCGAGCTTCACGCTCGACCGCTCGGCCAAGCTGCATCTGGCGATGGTCTCAGCCCGTGGCGGGATCGACATCGAGCAGGTGGCGCAGGAGTACCCCGAGGCGATCGCGAGACTGCACGTCAACCCGATCGACGGCCTGAGCATCGAGGCGGCGCGCGAGCTGGTCGAGCGCGCCAAGCTGGACCCGCAGGCCCGGGAGAGCGCCGCCGAGATCCTCATGAGCCTCTACGACTGCTACATCTACGGTGACGCCGACCTCGTCGAGATCAATCCTCTCGTGCTCACGACCGATGGCCGCGTGCACGTGCTCGACGCGAAGGTGACCCTCGACGACGACGCGGCGTTCCGCCATCCGGAGTGGGCCGACATCGAGGATTTCGGAGATAGCACCGAGCGTGAGCGCCTCGCCAAGTCCAAGGGCCTGTCGTACATAGCCCTCGAGGGCACGGTGGGGATAATCGCCAACGGAGCCGGTCTCGCCATGAGCACGGTCGACATGGTGAGCCAGGTCGGCGGCAGCGCGGCGAACTTCCTCGACGTCGGGGGCGGCGCCGACGCTGAGGTCATGGCGGGCGCGCTCGAGGTGATCAACCTCGACCCGAGTGTCCGCTCGATCCTCGTGAACATCTTCGGCGGGATCGTGCGCTGCGACGACGTCGCCCGCGGCATCGTGAGCGCGCTCGAACACGTCGACATCGCCTCGCAGATCGCCCTGCGACTCGACGGCACCAACGCGGCTGAGGCCCACAAGATCATTGACGAGGCGGCCTCGGAGAAGATCATCAGCGAGCCGACCATGCTCAGTGCCGCGCGGCGCGCGGTCGAGGTCGCGGCTGCGCCCCGGTCAGAAGGAGGTTCGAACCTGTGAGCATCTTCGTCGACGAGACGACCCGCGTCCTCGTCCAGGGACTGACCGGGAGCCAGGGCCGCTTTCACGGCCTGCGAAACCGCGACTATGGCACCAAGGTCGTCGCCGGTGTCACACCCGGCAAGGGCGGCCAGGACGTCGAAGGCATCCCCGTCTTCGACTCGGTCGCCGACGCCGTGGCCGCTACGGGAGCCACGGCGAGCTTCATCGCCGTGCCGCCTCGTGGGGCCCCGGGTGCCATCCTCGACGCCGCCGCGGCCGGCATCCGCATTGTCGTGTGCATCACCGAGCACATCCCCGCCAAAGACGAGGCGCTCGTGAACGCCCGGCTCACCCGTGAGTTCCCCGACACACGGCTCATCGGCCCGAACTGCCCGGGCATCATCTCGCCCGGAAAGTGCAACATCGGCATCACCTCCGGGGACATCGCCCTCCCCGGCGGCCCCGTGGGCGTCGTCAGCCGATCCGGCACGTTGACCTACCAGGCCCTGCACGAGCTTTCCCAGCAAGGCGTCGGCCAGACCACCTGCGTGGGCATTGGCGGCGACCCCGTGCCGGGCACGAGCTTTGTCGACGTTCTCGCCGCTTTCGAGAACGACCCGGAGACCCGGGCCGTGTTGATGATCGGCGAGATCGGGGGCGACGGCGAGGAGCGGGCCGCCGACTTCATCGCATCATCCATGGACAAGCCCGTCGTCGCCTACATCGCGGGCGTGACGGCGCCCCCCGGCCGCAAGATGGGCCATGCCGGCGCCATCATCTCGGGCTCCAAAGGCACGGCCAAAGCCAAGATGGAAGCGCTCTCGGCCGCGGGCGTCCGCGTGGCGATCAACCCCACCGAAGCCGGCGAGCTCATGGTCGAGCTCGTGCGGGCGCTCTAGGGCGAAGCGTTGACGGGGGGGACCTCGCTGCAGGGCGAGATCGGGCTTGAGGAGATCGAGGCCGCACGGGAGGCCGTTCAGCGCATCGCGGTGCGCACGCCGATCTTCAATTCCCGCTTCCTGAGCGAGCTCACCGGCTCACGCGTCGTGTTGAAAGCCGAGAACCTGCAACGGGCGGGATCGTTCAAGATCCGCGGCGCGTCGGCGAAGCTCGCCTCTCTCGGTGATGAAGCCTTGCCCGGCATCGTCGCGGCCTCGGCCGGCAACCACGCCCAGGCCGTCGCTCTGGCCGCCCGCTCAGCGGGAGTGCCCTGCGAGGTCTACATGCCGGCGGAGGCATCGATCTCCAAGGCGGAGGCGACCATCGGCTACGGCGCCTCGGTACACCTCGAGGGAGACTCGCTCGACGACTGCGTCCTGCTCGCCGAGGCGCGTGCCCGCGAAGCCGGTCTGTGCTTCGTCCATCCCTTCGACGATCCGGCGATCGTGGCCGGGCAGGGAACCCTGGGGCTCGAGCTCGTCGATCAGGTCGAGGACATGGCCTTGGTGGTCGTGCCTCTCGGCGGTGGCGGGTTGGTGTCCGGGGTGGCCTGTGCCATCGACGCCCTCGCGCCGCAGGTGAAGGTCGTCGCGGTGCAGGCCGCCCTGTGCGCGCCTTTCCTCGCCGAGCACGAGAGCTACAGGACCGCCGCGCTCACGGGCGGACCCACCTTGGCCGACGGCATCGCCGTGAAGCGCCCCAGTGGGTTGACCATCGGCCTGGTCGAGCGTCACGTCGACGACATCGTGGCGGTCGGGGAGAACGAGATCGCCGACGCCATGGTGATGCTGCTCATGCGTTCCAAGCTCGTGGTCGAGGGCGCCGGCGCCGTCGGTGTGGCCGCGTTGATGACGGGCCGGATCAGGCCCCCGGCCTCGGGCACGACGGTTGTGGTGCTCTCCGGTGGCAACGTCGACACCGGCCTGCTCTCGCCGGTCATCCGGCGCCACGAGACAAATGCAGGCCGCAGGGTCGTGCTCTTCGCAAGGATCCCAGACCGGCCCGGCAGCCTGGCGCGCTTGCTCACGTGCATCGGGCAGAGCGGCGCGAACCTTGTCACCGTCTTTCATCTGCGCGAGGGCTACGACTTGCAGGTGCTCGAGACCGCGGTCCACATCGTGCTCGAGACCCGCAACCGCGAGCACGCCAAGGCGGTCCTGAACGAGGCGCGAGAAGCGGGCTTCGACGTCCGTCCGGTCAGCCAGCTTGCCAGCTGAGGCGCGACGGCAACTGATCCGCACCGCGGGGCTCCTGTAGCTTGGCTGAGATGGTGCCAGCAAAGGACGATCGGCCCTTCGCGTCGAGCCTCGGGGAGCTCGACCCGGACGTCAGTGGCGCGATCGGCGGTGAACTGGACCGGCAGCGTTGCATGCTCGACTTGGTGGCGTCCGAGAGCCTGCCACCCCGGGCGGTGCTCGAGGCGCAGGGGTCGATACTGACCGGCAAGTACGCGGACGGCTACCCCGGTCATCGCGAGTACGACACGTGCCAGTGGATCGACGCGATCGAGTCGCTGGCGATCGAGCGCGCGAAGGCACTTTTCGGAGCGGACCACGCCAACGTCCAGCCCTATTCGGGGGCGAGCGCCAACGCGGCGGTGCTCCACGCCTTGTGCGAGCCCGGCGACGTCGTGCTCGGTTTCGACTTCGCCCACGGAGGACACCCGAGCCAGTATGCGGACGCAACCTCTGCGGGACGCAACTACCGGACGTTCGCGTACCACGTGCGGCGCGACGACCGCCTCGTCGACATGGAAGAGGTTGCGGCGCTCGCCCACCGGCACCGTCCGAAGGTTCTCTTCGCCGGCTGGTCCTGCTACAGCCGCCACCTGGATTTCGCAGGGTTCCGCGAGATCGCCGACGAAGTTGGCGCCGCCCTTGTGGTGGACATGGCCCATTTCGCCGGGCTGGTCGCCGCCAAGGTGCACCCCGACCCGGTTCGCTTCGCCGACGCCTGCACGATGACGACCCACAAGACTCTCGGGGGCGCTCGCGGCGGGGCCATCCTGTGTCGCCGCGAGCTCGCGGAGAGGATCGACGCCGCCGTCTATCCGGGCGAGCAGGGCTGCCCCCTTCCGCAGGTGATCGCCGCCAAAGCGGTGACCTTCAAGCTCGCCGGGACTGAGGCGTTCCGCGAGAGGATGGAACGCACCTTGGAAGGTGCCCGGACCATGGCGCAGGTGCTCGTCGAGGCCGAGGAGCGCACGCGGACCCATGTCGTAACCGGTGGCACCGACGTCCACCAGTTTCTCGTCGACCTGGCACCGGGCCGCCGCGAGGCATGGGCGACGCTCTCGCGGCTCAACAGGATCGGGATCTCCGCCAACGCGATCGGGCTCGCCTACGACCCGCTCGTGGAACCGGCCTGCTCGGGCCTGCGCTTCGGGGCGACGGCGCTCGCCTGCCGGGGCCTTGGCCGCGAGCAATTCGCGGAGGTGGGGCGGATCCTCTCCGACGCATTGGAGAACGGAGGCGAGGATCCCGACGGGTCCCTGGCCGCGAGCGTCGGCGAGCTCGTGAGCAAGTTCCCTTTGTACCCCTACCTGGCCTGAACAACCGGGCTTGGCAGGGCTGGCTTCGAGCCCCGGGGCGGCTCGCTCAGGACGTCGAGGAGTTTTGTCGCTCGGCCTGGGTCGCCAAGGTGACGAGCAACCTCGCATCGAGGCCGTTCGGGAGGTTCGCGGATTTGGAGGACACCACGAAGGACACCTGGGCGCGCCCGGCAGCGAAAGACGTGATCTCGAAACTGAGCGGGAGGGCAGTTTGCCCGAAGATGGCGGTGCCGCTCATCGCCATCGCCCAGGCAAGCGGTTTGCCTGGCAGCGACGGAACTATCGCCGGAGAGACTGTCATCATCACGAGCGAACCGGTCGGGAACTGGGCCTGCAAGGCCGTCGACCAGAACTGGACCAGGCACAGCTGGGCTTTCGTCTCTCCTAGGACCGCTCGCATGCCTGTCATCTCGGCACTCACCTGAGCCGCGCTGGTGTGGAAGGCGACGGCATCCGCGATCTGCCAGAGGCCACCGAGAGGGTTCTTGGCGGTCGCCTGCGTGTAGGCCACCGCAGTCACGTCACCAACAGTCGGTGTCATGGCGGCGCTCACCGCGTTGACATCGCTGGCGCACGCAGGGTGCCCGGCACTCCAGCTTTGAACGGCCGAGTGCGTGACGAGCGGCGCACCGAGGCCGTACGTGCTGGCCGCACTCGCGCCTGGCGACACGCGCCAGGAGGGAGGGAAGTCATCGGTGGTGAGCACATCGCGGTTCGCAGCGACTTGGTCTTTCGCGGCCGTTGTCAGCCCAGGTGCTACCGGTCCGCGAAAGGCTGCGATACCGGCTGCCGCGCCACCTGCAGCGAGGAAGAGCACGACAATGGCGATGGCCGAGCCGTAACGGCGGATGATGCCGGGCCACTTGCCAGTACCCGGCCCCTTACCGCCGCTCTTGGTCGTCCCGGTGGCGCTGCCTGGGCCACCCTGCTGGTCGTCTGTCGTATCGGTGTGCTGTCCCGAGGCAGATTGTGATGCCGCGAGTTCCTGCGCCGCTCCGGCTGCGACAGCCTCCTGGAGCGCCGCCGGCAAGGGTTTGCGAGCCTGGCGAGCAGCCGAGCGGCGTTCGCCGAAAGGCCAGGCCGATTCTTCGATGCCGGGCGCCTCGGGCTCGTGCGGCTCCACCTCCGGCGTAAAGGGCGCCGAGATCTCGGGGGCTAGGTCTTCGGGGGCTGAGACTTCGGGGGCCCAGTCCTGCTGTTCTGAGTCCGCGGGCGCCTCCTCAAGAACGGCCGGTACCTCCGCGGCGGCCTCCTCGGCCGTCTCCGCAACTACCTCCGCAACGGTCTCAGCTGGCGCTAGCCAGGCTGTCTCCTCGGCGGCATCCTCGGCGGTCTCGTCAACTGCCTCCGCAACGGTCTCAGCTGGCGCTAGCCAGGCTGTAGCCTCGGCAGCCTCCTCGGCCGTCTCCGCAACTACCTCCGCAACGGTCTCAGCTGGCGCTAGCCAGGCTGCCTCCTCGGCAGCCTCCTCGGCCGTCTCCGCAACGGTCTCAGCTGGCGCTAGCCAGGTTGTCTCCTCGGCGGCCTCCTCGGCCGTCTCGTCAACTGCCTCCGCAACGGTCTCAGCCGGCGCTAGCCAGGTTGTCTCCTCGGCGGCCTCCTCGGCCGTCTCGTCAACT
>Ga0181533_1000258_pt1 | contig 70390 bp, 68 predicted proteins | sample PEATcosm2014_Bin_45_FD_119772 | JGI IMG/M metagenome (GOLD analysis project Ga0181533, IMG submission 119772) | Peatland microbial communities from MTU Mesocosm Facility, Houghton, MI, USA - PEATcosm2014_Bin11_60_metaG | ecosystem: Environmental > Terrestrial > Soil > Wetlands > Peat | place... | reverse complement strand
GAAATTCCTTTGTCTCAATGCTTCGAATGCCACTACTGCCGCAGAAGTTGAAACATTCATCGAATCAATCTTCCCATTCATGGGGATCTTGATAAGTTCATCAGCCTCCTGAAGCCAGTCTTTGCTTAACCCGTAAGCCTCCGATCCCATAATAATGGCTGAAGGTCCACGGAAATCAGTTTCATGATAAAACCGGCTAGCCGTCAATGCAGTACCCAAAATCCGTATACTCTTTGATCGCAACCATGCAATGGTATCTGGTGTTGAACTTGTGACTACCGGCACTGTGAAGATACAACCAATGCTTGACCTGATAGCGTTGGGATTGTAAATATCCGTCTGCGGATCGCAAATGATTACAGCATCTAAATTTGCCGCATCAGCAGTGCGAAACAGTGCCCCAAGGTTACCTGGTTTTTCAACCGATTCAAGAACAAGGATAAGAGGACAGGGACCCAATTTCAGATCGTTAAACATAATTCTTTTGGGATTTGCCAGGGCGATAACTCCCTCATGATCTTTGCGATAAGCGATCTTATTATAAATTTCCACCGGAACCTCCACCATGTCCATTGGGGCGATTGTTGCAGTTTCCATAGCCCTGAGAGCGGTTTCAGGAATCAGGTCTTTGCAATAAATTAATTGGGTAACCGAAAATCCGGCTTTCAGTGCCAGATTTATTTCGCGGATCCCTTCAATGATAATAAGGTTTTGCTGCTTCCTTTCCCTTGGTTTTTCCCTTAGAAGCAAAAGGTTTTTAATCAATGGGTTCTGTAAACTGGCTATTGTCTTAACCATGGGAATACGCGAATTATTTACTGATCAGCTATTTGAAAAAGATTAATGCATTAATTTATAACAGATAAAGATCAAAAATAAGATTTTTTTCATCTTTAATTTAATGTGAGTTCGATTGAAGAAATTTTAATCCGCCGGTGACGGATTAAAATTCCCAAAATATTGATAACAAATTGTTGCTTTTTGCTTTTCTTTATCGTATTTTTGTATTTATAAAATAAGTTAATAATTCTGAAGGGACTTTTATGATTTTTTTTACTTAAATATCATTTTAATCACAAATATTTTCAATTTGCTATCCCGAATTTTGGATCATACATTCATTTTGGGTGCTTATTTAAGTGAATTTTCTCCGCCCTGTCTCCGCCTTCAATCCACCTTGTCTCCGCCCTCTGTCCGCCCTTCTTTCGTTAATCTCTTTATCTTATCTCGATTATCTTCCTGGAAGTCCTTAAGGAGTACTGAAAAATAAGTTTATTTACCCATAGATCCGGGTGCAAAAGCCGCCTGCTTTCCGGACGTTTTGTTTAAGAAGACATTAAAGTGTGTTTTTGCCATAATGGTATTGTTTACGGTTAATTATTGATTTGTCTTGATCCTTATGTCGAATTCACGTTAATTTAATGAATAGACACTATTTTTATATATTTGCTTTCAGATGTCTGAAGATTTATTAAAAGAATTTAAAACAATAATAATAAAATAATGGAGAAAAGTATTTTCGAATCCGGTAAATTCAGATTCAATGAATGTGTGGATTATTCCATCGATGGAATTGTCAGCAAACGGGTAATTGACTGCTCTGCTGGAAACGTAACATTATTTGCCTTTGATAAAGGTCAGCGGCTGAGTGAACATTCAACCCCCTTCAATGCAATGTTGCAGGTCGTGGAAGGTACAGGGGAGGTGATCATTGACAGGCTTCCCTATCAGCTTGACACCGGGGAAACAATCATTATGCCGGCAAACATCCCTCATGCTGTGAATGCCATTGAAAAATTTAAAATGGTATTGACAATGATCAAAGGATAATATTTGTCTGATTGTTTAGATTATTCTCTTTCCTGATTTCCTTATACCTTGGCAACTAATCCTTTTTCAAAATCGGAAGGCAGTTCATTTTCATTATATTCGACGTCAAATTTATTCAAATAGGCAACAAATTCTTCCCGGAAGGTCATCGTTTTATGATATACTGACTGATTTCTGATATAATCACATACTTTTTCAACCTGTGAGAAACTGTACGAAAATATACCGGAATCATTATGCCAGGAAAACTTGTCTGCCAGCCATTTCTTTTGATTGATGAATTTAGCAGACTCGTTTTTAATCTCTCTTATCAAAGTTGAAAATACGATTTCAGGCGTTAATTCAACTAATGCATGAATGTGAGTTGATGTACCTCCAACAACAATCGGATTTTGCTCTTTATTACGGATAATTCCTGCAATGCATTCAAACACCTCATCCAGGTTTTGTAGCGGGATCATGTTTTTCCGATTCTTCACCGGAAAAATAATTTGAATTAGAATTCTTGTACATACTGCATTCATAAAATCCTTTTTAAAATTATTCCCTTAATCGGTCAGAAAAGGTGAAAGTAATACATGTCATTGAAATTTTTTTCCTAAGTTTGAAACCAGGAATTACACTAATTTAACGTTCTCGATATGAACCAGCTATTGACACCCTCTCACTGGAAGGATTATGAACTTATAGATACTGGTGGATTGGAAAAACTTGAACGATTTGGAAAATATATTCTTGCCCGGCCCGAACCTCAGGCAGTTTGGTCAAAGTCCCTGCCGGAATCAGAATGGGAACAACTGGCCAATGCCCGCTATAAAAGAACTAAAGGAGGCGATTCTTCAAAACAGGAAATTAGCGAAAAAGGTAAATGGAAGCTGAAACCCGGGATGCAGGATCAATGGATTATATCTTATTTGTACAAGGGCATGCATTTGAAGTTTCGTTTAGGATTGACTGCGTTCGGGCACATTGGCGTATTCCCTGAACAAGCTGTGAACTGGGATTTTATCTACGACTTTCTTGAATCGTCTTGCCGGAAGGGCCATATATCACGGGTATTAAACCTTTTCGCATATACTGGTGGATCTTCACTGGCGGCAAAGGCAGCAGCGGCTGAAGTTGTGCATGTGGATTCAGTAAGACCTGTAGTTACCTGGGCGAAAGAAGACATGAAACTCAGCGGATTGGATGGAATTCACTGGGTAGTGGAAGATGCTTTGAAATTTGTAAAGCGGGAAGTGAAAAGAGGCAATAAGTATGATGGAATCATCCTGGATCCGCCAGCCTATGGCCGTGGTCCGGAAGGTGAAAAATGGATCCTTCAGGATTCGATCAATGAGATGGTAAAATACTGTAGCATGTTATTGAATACCGGTGCCGGATTTTTCATCCTGAGCCTCTATTCCATGGGATTTTCTGCTTTGATTGCTGATTCTTTGGTACAGTCACATTTTAGGGGTATCGATGAACAGGAAATAGGTGAGCTTTATTTTACCGATCATTCTGAGAAAAAATTACCTCTCGGAACTTTTTTCCGGTTCAAGAAATAGATTAGAGGCTATTCCATCTGCAAAAAGTTTCCCTTCATCTGTAAGATAATAAATGCCTGATTTTTGAATCATTTCACCAGATATTAAGTACCGGGCTGCCAGCCCGGAAAAATAAACAGCAGGCTCTTCTCCAAATCTGTCCCTGATCAGGTTAAGATCACATCCCCACATGGTTCTCAGCGAAACCATCACATATTCGTTGTATTTCTGCGTTGAGGTAAGCTCCTCTGATTCGAAAAATATTTCATTTCTGTTGATCTGATCAATGTACTCAACAAGATTTGAGATGTTCCACTGCCGGGAGGTACCGTTGTATGAGTGTGCTGAAGGTCCCAGTCCAATATATGGAGTTCCGTCCCAGTACATACTATTGTGTTTCGAATAGTAGTTTTTTTTGCAGAAATTTGAGATTTCATAATGCTCAAATTCCTGTTCTTTCATCATTCGTAATAAAATCCTGAAGTGATTAAGGATATCCTCTTCTAAAGGACCGGGCAATTTCATTTTCCGGATTAGCTGATCCAGTGCGGTTTTGGGCTCAACTGTAAGGGAATACGCAGATATGTGAGGCACCTCGAGTGAATAGGCTTTTTCAAGATTTTTTCGCCATTTTTCCGGGGTAAGCGTGGGAATTCCATAAATTAAGTCAATGCTGATATTGGAAAAACCTGCTTCCTTTGCCTGAAGTACTGATTCTTCAGCCCGCAAACCTGAATGGAGCCGGTTAAGATACTGCAGATCATGATCAAAGAATGATTGAACACCGATACTCAGCCGGTTAATACCAATGCTACGATAGTCACGTAGTATGCCTGGATCAAGATCATCAGGATTGGCTTCCAGGGTGATCTCTGTATTTTCTGCTAAAATAAAATATTTCCGGATCTCTTCCAGGATACTCTTAATCTCCGGGATTTGTAAAACAGATGGCGTTCCTCCCCCAAGATATATTGACTCAACATGGTTGCCATTTAAATAACTTTTTCTGCGATAAATTTCTTCTTTTAATGCATCCAGAAACCGATCCTTATATTTCAGTGAAACCTGTGAGTAAAAATTACAGTAATAGCATTTCCTCTTGCAAAACGGAATATGAATATAAATGCCAGACATGATTACTTTTTCTTTTTCAGGAGAATCCGAAAAGTAGTTCCCTTGTTGATCACTGATGATTTTACAAAGATCCTGCCGGAATGATAATTTGTAATGATCCTCCTTGATAAGGTAAGACCCAGTCCCCAGCCCCTTTGCTTACTTGTATAACCAGGGTTAAAGATCGTCTTGTACAATGATTTTTGAATCCCTTTCCCCGTGTCAGTAACATCGATGATCACATATGAATCATCTTCTGAAATATCAATGTTAACTTCACCGCTTCCTTCCATGGCATCAACAGCGTTTTTACAAAGATTTTCAATTACCCATTCAAAAAGATGAATATTCACCGGCACCATGATTTCCCTGTCCATCTTTGGAGTAATTTTAAAATTGATTTTCTGTGATGTCCTTGATCGGATATAGGAAATAGAATCATAAATAAGCTTTACAATATCGGTAGATTCAAGCCTCGGCTGGGACCCTATCTTTGAAAACCTGTCAGTAATAGTTTCCAGGCGGTTCACATCTTTTTCAATCTCGGTCAATGTTTCCTGGTCGACGCCTTTCAGCTTCAGCAACTCCACCCAACCCATCATAGACGATAATGGGGTCCCGATCTGATGTGCTGTTTCCTTGGCCATCCCCACCCATACCTGGTTTTGCTCTGATCGTCGAGCCTGGCTGAAGAGCAGATAAGCAATCAACAGAAAAAGACCGATTACGGCTAACTGGATAAACGGATAAAACTTTAGTTTTGTAAGGAGGAATGAATCTTCATAGAATATATATCGTGTGCCTGTTTCAGCAAGGTTGACTTTGATAGGCGTATTGTGGGACGCCATGGTTTCGATCGTGGTTTTTACAAAAACGGGATCATTCATTTTATTGACAGGAATATTTCCCGAAACAATTCTCCCATTTTCATCCCGGATAGGATTTCTGGCGCTATCTGTAATGATGACAGGCACAGATGCAGAATTAAGTACTACCTCCGAAAAAAATGAATTGACAAGGTCGTCCAGCACTTTTCGTAAGTCGGTGAATATTTTTGAGTCTTTGTAATAAAGGATCAGCTTTGCACTTGGATTATAGGGATTATAACTTTCGATGATAGGAGGATAGACAGAGAATTCTTTCTTCAATTCTGGGGTCATTTTTTTAATCGTATCAGTGCTGAAATCGACATTTCTTGCACTCTGGATATTCCCCTTCTCATCAGAAACGATCACCGGGATGGATACATTGTTCTCTACTATGCTGCTTTCAAAGGTCAGATCTTCATTGATGCCGGCCGTGATCATACGCCGGTGAGTTTCAGCAACAGTCTTCATCCGAAGGTTTTCTTCAACCCTGATTTGTTGGAAGAGTTTATGGGTGTAATTGACGATCATAGCCCGGTGATGGATTGCATCGGCCCATATCTCTACATTCTTGCGTTCATCCTTACGGATTTCTTCAACAAGGACATTGGTGAGATAAAGTGAAATGCAGACAATCACGACAGCAGCGCCGAAAAGGAACCATTTCCACCTTTTTTTTCTCAGATAGAGATCCACGCCTGGGTTGTCTTTCTTGTTTTAAACGTATTTTTCTCCTTTTTCCAATCGTACATCATTCACAAACTGCCGGATCTGCTGTTCATCAGATTTCCTGCAGATCAGCAGAACATTCTCCGACTCAACCACGATATAATCCGTCAATCCTTGCAGCACAACCAATTTCTCCTGTGGCATATTCACAATACAATTGGAAGATTCAAATAACATGACATTCTTTCCGACAACTGCATTACCATTCTCATCTTTTGACCGGTAATCATAAAGCGAGCCCCATGTGCCAAGATCTGACCAGCCAAAATCAACGGCAAGAACATAAACATCACTGGCTTTTTCCATAATACCGTAGTCGATGGAGATGCTTTTACATATACCGTAAGCCTCATTGATAAATTTTGATTCTCCAGGTGTTCCATATTGCCCGATTCCTTGGCGGAACAGAACATTCATCTCAGGCAGAAAATTAGAAAATGCTTTCATTATACTTTTCAGTGACCACACAAAGATTCCTGCATTCCACAGAAAATCACCGCATTTAATGAATGTCGTTGCCAGTTCGATATCTGGCTTTTCGGTAAAGGTTTTTACTTTTTTTAGGTGAGGTTCTTCTGCATAAACCGTTCCTTCTTCAAACTGGATATAACCGTAACCGGTATCAGGCCTGCTTGGACGGATTCCAAGGGTAAGAAGCCAGTCATGCTCTCCGGAAACCTGTAATGCAGTCAGAATATTTTCCAGGAATATTTCTTCTTTCAGGATGATGTGATCGGAAGGTGCTACAACAATACAGGCTTCGGGATCTCTTGCCAGGATCCGGTAATTTGCATAAGCCACACAAGGAGCAGTATTCCGTCGTGCCGGTTCGCACAGGATTTGTTCATCAGGTATACCCGGAATCTGCTCTTTTATCATTGGTTTATAGGCCTCGTTCGTGATAATATAGATGTTTTCAGTGTACATGATCTTTGTAAACCTCCGGAAGGTCTGTTGAATCAATGTTTCACCTGTACTGAGGATATCGATAAATTGTTTAGGATGACTGGTACGGCTCATTGGCCAGAATCTTGCCCCGATCCCTCCTGCCATGATCACGCAAAAGTAATGATTTGATTTTTCCATTCGAAATAGCTTAAATTCAGTGCAAAAGTACAATATAATGAACAGAATCCAATGAATCAGCGTGAGTTATCAAACTTCAAAGGAGAAACACGCACTGCAGGACTGAAAAGATAGATCCTTCCATTATCAAGACACAAACACCGATAGCGTTTACGGAGTTTTCCCTGTTTTCTAAATTTTCTCCCTGCTGGCAAGGTAAATAGTGCATCAGGTCCCAGTGACTCAATGAAAACATAGCCATCAGGGGCATCGTATTTTTTCAGTTCAATAACCAGGTTTCTATCTGATTTCGAAGAAGAAAGAGGATTTTCGAAATAGCTGATCATGTAATGAAGCACTCCTGCAGGAAAAACGGATTCGTTCATCAATGGTTTCATCAATTGCCGGTAATAGGCCTTCCATTCCTTACCATGCGGACTGAGGCGATTTTTTTTTTGCTGACTTTTGAAACTAAAATCTAAAGCTGAAATTTCACTCCAGACTTCATGATGTGCCATCTCGTGAACCAATGTGATCAAAAAGTCGAACCTGTTCAGATTACTGTTCACCGAGATCCTTGCTGGAACATTATTCATAGGTGTACGGTAATCACCGGATTTTGAAACACGGTAATCCGATAGCCTCAGTTGGACCGGATGGACCTTAAACCAATCCAAAATATATTCCATTGAATTTTCCGGGATGAATTGTTTAAGATCCGGGAAATTTATATGGATATGCGATTCAGGCTTGAAAAGGGTTTTATATTGATTTGTCCCCAGGAAGGGCAGTTGCATGATCTGTTTTTTTTATAATGGTAATTCTGATGGGATGTAGTTGAACATGATTCTGCTATAAAAACAAGTGTAATCGTCAGTAAAATAAATCCCGATCGGATGAATTTCATGTTGCAAATATAATTTATCCTCATGAACCGGCACTGATCTGTGCCAGGTTACAACAGGAAGAGAATTTTTTAATTTCGAACGTCTGATAATGAAGGATTGTTGTAATTTTAGCAAAAAAATTCCTGTGAACTTAAAAGTAGTTACCAGCACTGGTGATTATGTGTTGCTGATGCTCAGGGTATTTACCAAACCTCAGAAGGGAAGGATATTCTGGCAACGTTTGTTGGATGAAATCCAGGGACTTGGTATTGAATCCATTGGCATCGTTGCATTTATTTCAGCATTCATGGGTGCTGTTGTCGCCATTCAGACTGCATATAATATTGACAATCCTTTTATCCCGCTTACTATGATTGGATGGACGGTGCGTCAATCAGTCATTCTCGAATTCTCTCCAACAATAATCAGCTTGATCCTTGCCGGAAAAGTCGGTTCCCGAATTGCTTCAGAGATTGGTACCATGAGGGTAACAGAGCAAATTGATGCATTGGATATCATGGGTGTCAACTCTGCCAATTATCTTATCTTTCCTAAAGTCATTGCCTCCATGCTGATCAATCCTGTCCTCATCGTTTTCAGCATGTGGATGTGCATCCTGGGAGGATGGATGGCAATGGGTGCGACCGGATTGTCTACAATGACGGACTATGAGACTGGCTTACGCATTGATTTCCAGGTTTATATTGTTTTTTATGCACTTCTGAAGACACTGTTTTTCGCCTTCATCATTTCGACAATATCAGGGTTTTACGGATATAAAACCACCGGAGGGGCACTGGAAGTTGGGAAAGCCAGTACCCAGGCTGTTGTAGTCAGCAGCATCCTGATCATACTCTTCAATCTCATTTTGACACAACTTCTCTTAACATGATTGAAGCAAAAGGAGTAAATAAATTTTTTGGCGATCACCATGTCCTGAAAGACATCTCATGTACCTTTGAAAAGGGGAGGACGAACCTAATCATTGGACAAAGCGGGTCGGGAAAAACAGTATTGATGAAATGCCTTGTCGGTTTGTACGAAGTCGATAAAGGAATAATAATTTATGACAACCGCAATTTCTCAGAGATGAATTTTGAACAACGCAAGAATCTCCGCCAGGAAATTGGAATGCTTTTCCAGGGCAGCGCCTTATTTGATTATATGACAGTGGAAGAAAATGTGATGTTTCCCATGAACATGTTTACGCAGAAAACGAAAAAGGAAAAACTGGACCGCGTAAACTTTGTACTTGAAAGGGTTAACCTTGACAATGTGAATCGGCTCATGCCCTCAGAGCTCAGCGGAGGTATGCGAAAACGTGTGGCCATTGCACGGGCCATCTCTATGAACCCTGAATATCTCTTTTGCGATGAACCGAATTCAGGACTCGACCCTCAGACTTCCGGTGTGATTGACCAGCTGATAAAAGAGATCACTTATGAATATGGGATTACCACGATTGTCAATACTCATGATATGAACTCAGTGCTCAGCATAGGAGATAATGTCGCCTTCCTCTATGACGGTGAACTCTGGTGGAAAGGTAATAAAGAAACCATTCTTCATACCAGTAACAAAGAGCTCAACGAATTTGTTTTCGGAACAGAACTTACTTCAAGATTGAAACAGTAACCCATGAATTATCTCGACATTATCATACTTTGCATAGTTGGCATTCTTATCATTAATGGGATAAGAAAAGGATTCATTCTCAGCCTTGCTACGCTTATAGCACTGGTTCTCGGTATCTGGGCTGCAATTCATTATTCTGGTTACGTAAGCACTTTCCTTATAAAAACATTTCATCCTTCCGGTGCGTGGCTGACTATTCTTTCCTATATATTGACCTTTTTAGTTGTTGTGTTGGTCGTCATCTTTATCGCCAGATTACTGGAAAAAGTAGTGAAAACGGTCGGACTGAGTATCCTAAACCGGATAATTGGCGGGGTGTTTGGCTTATTGAAAGGAATCCTTGTAGTGAGTTTCCTTTTGTTTATCCTTGTTCACTTCGACACAAATGAATACATCATTACCCATAAGACAAAAGAAACATCGAAATGCTATCCATATATTGAGAGGACGTTTCCAATTTATTCAAAGTTTTTATTTAAAAACTAACCACTTCATTATTTAATGGGGTGTTCTGTCACTTTATCACTCACTTTTCACAATTTCGCTTTTCCGCCAGTTCACCAGTTTCCCCGCTACCTCCTCAGGGGTTATTGCCCATATACACTCGCAGTTTTTTGTTCGCCGACAGTCATTGCACTTTTTATCCAGGACAACGTAAGTGGCATTAGTTCCCAGCGGTGCCCACCGTGAAGGGAAAATAGGCCTCATGGGAGCATAGATACCGATGGCTCTTTTTCCCAGGGCAGCAGCTATGTGCAGTGGACCTGTGCTGGCTGCAACGATGGCATCACAGTTGTTGATAAAAGACAGAAATTCTGCAAGCGATAATTTCCCTGTAAGATCATGAATCCTGTTCTTATGTTGAAAAAGGAAATCCTTCATCATTTCGCCTTCTTCTCTTGTGCCGGTAACAGAGATACGGTATTTATCCTCAGGAAGAAGATCAATTAATCTTGAAAAGTTATCCATTCCCCACTCGCGGGCACTGCCCATTGATTTGGGATGAAGGATAAGATCAATTCTTCCGGGATCTGATGGCAGGATAGGTGGTGCGGGGGGGATTTTTGTCAGGCCGTATAACCCAGCTATTTCTGAAACCGGGAATTCCCTGGTTATATTCAAGGGTTTTAGGAGTTTCAGGTTGAGTTGCGCCTCATGAAGGTTTGAATGTTTCCGGCTGTAATGAACAAGTTTATTGCAGTAGAGCCATGAATACACCCTGTGCGAAGTGCCTATCCTTAAAGGAATCTCAACTTTTTTAGCCAGTTTCTCGATATCTTTTACAGGAAAGACATGAAGAATACAATCGGGTTTAAGTCTTTCAAGAACCTCCATCCGGCTTCCGGCATCCGGCATCTGTTTCAAGGCCTCCCAATCCAGGAATTCATCCACATGAACACAAGCATCGATGATTGGCTTAGTGTACTTTTTTCCAAGAAAAATAATCCTTGAATCAGGAAAATACTGTTTCAGAATTCCTGCCATGGGCAGGGTCAGAATAACATCGCCAAGATTGTCGGTACGGCTGATGATGATCCTTTTCACCCGTTGATGGCTTTAACGCCTGGCAACTCTTTGCCTTCAATATATTCAAGCATGGCGCCGCCCCCCGTAGAGACATAGCTTATTTTATCTGCAAGCCCGTATTTATTGATAGCCGCAACGGAATCACCTCCACCGATAAGTGAAAAAGCCCCATTTTCAGTAGCTTTTGCAATGGCCTCGGCAATTTTTCTGGTTCCTTCTTCAAAGTTTTTCATCTCAAAAACTCCCATCGGACCATTCCATAAAATTGTCGAGGATTGCTCAATGACATGCTCAAATTTCTGCAGGGTATTTACACCAATGTCCAGACCCATCCAGGGATCCGGAATATCATAAGCGTTGCATGTTTTGATATTGGCATCATTAGAAAAGGCATCAGCTATGATGGCATCTACCGGCAGATAAAGATTAACTCCCAGGCTTTTGGCCCTTTCAACAATGTTGCGGGAGGTATCAAGGAGATCTTCCTCCACGAGTGAGTTTCCGACTTCCCCTCCCATGGCTTTGATGAATGTGAACATCATCCCTCCTCCAATGATCAGGTTATCAACCTTATCCATGAGATTACTGATAACTTCAATCTTGCCTGAAACTTTAGCTCCGCCAAGAATAGCAGTAAAAGGATGTGTTGCTTCCCTAAGTACTTTGTTCAGATGGGTGATCTCTTCAGCCATCAGGTAACCGAAACATTTGGCTTCCGGGAAATAATTTGCAATGATTGCCGTCGAGGCGTGTGCACGGTGAGCAGTACCGAAAGCATCGTTCACATAGATATCACCCAATACAGCCAATTTCCCGGCAAAAGCCTCATCTCCTTTTTCTTCTTCCTTGTAAAAGCGAAGATTCTCAAGCAACAATACTTCTCCCGGCTTCAGTCCTGACGCAAGGTCTCTAGCTGATTGCCCGATGCAGTCATCGGCAAATTTTACTGTTTGTTTTAATTGTTGGGACAAGTATGGCAGGAGATGCTTAAGCGAGAATTTTTCTTCCGGACCTCCTTTAGGACGGCCGAGATGCGACATCAGGATTACTGAGCCCCCGTCAGCCAGGATTTTTCTGATGGTCGGCAGAGCGGCATCAATCCTGGTTGTATCAGTGATCTGATAATTAGTGTCTAAAGGAACATTAAAATCCACACGGATCAATGCCTTTTTGTCCTTAAAATTAAAATTATCAATGGTTTGCATAGTAGTTCATTATTTATTCTCAAAGCAAAATTAAAATTTTCGAACGGAAAACGGTAACAATTTTTAATTTTACCCTGGAAATGAGCCTATGAGCAAAAAAGATTTGAATATTGTCCTCCTTCAAACTAATATTTATTGGGAAGATCCCGGGAAAAACCTTGCTCATTTTTCAGGTCTCGTAAATGAAATCCGGGATCCTGTTGACCTGGTTGTTCTGCCCGAAATGTTCAGTACCGGCTTTACGACAAATACTGGCAAATGTGCCGAGACTATGGATGGACCATCAATACATTTTCTGAGAGAGTCCGCCGGGAAATTGAATTGTACTTTTACAGGCAGCCTGCTGATAAGTGAAGGATCAGACTTTTATAACCGTCTGATTTGCATGTTTCCTGACGGAACATTTCAAACCTATGATAAGAGACACCTGTTTCGCCTCAGCGAGGAATACAAAGTTATGCGCAGTGGCAGCAGTAAGATCATTGTTCAGCTGGGGGAATGGCATCTCCTTCCGCTGGTTTGTTATGATCTTCGGTTTCCGGTATGGAGCAAAAATAATTGCCATCACGGGAAATATGAATACGATCTTCTCGTTTTCCCATCTAACTGGCCCCAGAGTAGGGCACACGTATGGAAATCATTGTTGATAGCGCGGGCCATTGAAAACCAGGCCTATGTCATCGGGGTGAACAGGATCGGAGCCGATGGTTTTGGTACGAGGCATGCGGGCCACTCATTGGTTATTGACCCGAAAGGAATTATCCTTGCAGAGGCAGGCGACCAGGAAGAAGTTTTACATACCACCCTCTCAATGGAAGAGTTGATCCTGTTCAGGGAATCGTTTAAAATAGGCCTTGATTGGGACCGTTTTACTATTCAATCTTAAATTATGAGGAAACTATCTGTTGTCATCATCACCTATAATGAAGAAGGAAACATTCTCCGCTGCATAAATTCTGTTAAGGATTTGGCAGATGAAATCGTGGTAGTGGATTCCTTTTCTACCGATCGCACAGTTGAAATCTGCAATTCTTCAGGGTGCAGGGTGTTCCTGCATCAATTTGAAGGATATGGGCAACAGAAGCAATTTGGTGTGGACCAGGCAGTGAACGACTGGATCCTTTCGCTGGATGCCGATGAAGAGGCTACAAATGAGTTGAAGCAGGAAATCAGAACTCTGTTGCAGAAAGAAGTGATTCCGCATGGAGGATATTATATACCTTTCGCCTTTTGTTATATGGGAGGGGTTCTCAGGCATGTGGGAGTCGGTAATCTCCGTTTGTTTGACAGGACCAGAGGCAGGTTCAGGATCGTAGCGGTCCATGAAAGTGTTGATGTGGACGGTTCTATCGGAAAGCTGAAAGAAAAGGTTATCCATTATTCATACCGTGATCTTTCACATCATCTTCAAAAATTGAACACATATACCACACAGGCAGCTGAAGGTTATATTGCCAATGGCAAGACGTTTTCAAAAGTGTGGGTCGGCTTCAAATTTCCCATAACTTTTTTCGTCTTCTATTTCATCAGGCTTGGAATAATAAATGGTTATCGTGGTTTTTTATGGTCGTTCTTTGCAGCTTTTTATGGCTCGTTGAAAGTGGCAAAGACCATTGAAATGCAAGAGAAAAAGAAATGACCTACCTGCTTGTCTCTTCGGCGATTTTTCTCTTTTTCCTGATCTGGCTGATTCTTGAATCCGGAGTTCTTCTCCCTGCCCGGAAGGGTCTTCGCATTTTGATGTACCATAAAGTTTCAGAAGGGAAGGTAGATGGACTTACGATATCAACAGAAAAACTCAGAAAGCAGTTTGAATTCATCCATCAAAAAGGATATCAAACCCTGTTTTTCAGTGATCTGTATGAAGCGGTAAAAATTGGCAGGCCACTGCCCAAACGTCCATTAATCCTTACATTTGATGATGCATACCGTAACTTTAAAGAATACGCAGTGCCCTTATTAAAAACCTATGGATATAAAGCCAGTGTATTTATTCCTGTGGGTTACATGGGGAAAACAAATAGCTGGGATAATGGATCTGATCCCATACTTTCGGCAGGCGAAATAAGTGAATTGACAAATTCCGGCAACATTGAATTTGGAATTCATTCATTTCTTCACCGCAGTTATGCAGAACTGGACCCTGCCGGTATTGAAAAGGATCTGGATTTGTGTATTCAGACGCTGAGTTATCATAATATTCCATTTGTCCGGGTACTGGCCTATCCTTATGGAAACTATCTGAAAAAAGACCCTTACCTCAAGACAAGAATGAAAGAGATCTTCCGGGCATCCCGCCTTCAGTTTGCCCTCCGGATTGGCAACAGGGTCAACCATTGGCCGCTAAAGGATCCTTATGAAGTAAAAAGAATTGACATCAAAGGCACGGACAGTTATTATACTTTTAAGACCAAATTCAAAAGAGGGAGAAGGAAATTATTTTCCTGAAAAGGAATGGCAACAACGTTTTACAGACAATTTATCCGGGTATGCTATATCATAGGCCTGGCGATGATGATCACTTTTGCGCCTCACTCGAAAATTATGGTGAGTATTGCCCAATTCTGGCTGGCCGGTACATTTGCCATGGACCGTTACGATACCCGGAGTTGGCTTGAATTTTTCCGCGATAAACCCTTGTGGAAAATAATTGTTGGAACTATCCCATTCAGCTTTTACCTTTTTCTCCCCAGCATTCTGAAAGGATTCCGGGCCTTCATTAAGAATCGTCCTGCAATGATCTTCAGTTCCATACTTTTGATGCATATTATCGGGCTGATTTTTACAACTGATTTTGATTATGCATTCAAGGATATCCGGACAAAACTTCCGCTATTCCTGCTGCCCCTTTTTATTTCCACTTCCCCGGCTTTCAACCGGCGATATTTTTACGGGTTCATGTTGTTGTTTGTTGCTTCAGTTCTGACACGGACCCTGATCAATTCATGGAATCTTTTCATGGGTCATTTTGTTGATATCCGGGATATCTCAAAATCAATTTCACATGTCGTCCTGGCACTTCATGTCAGCCTGGCAATGTTCGTTCTTGTCTATTTTATTGTTAAACGAAGAATATTCTCGACCGGGTGGAAAATTATATTTGGTGTGGTTACAGCCTGGATGCTTGCTTATCTCATATTTGCTAGGTCAACCACCGGCCTTGTCATAACTGGTCTTACAATCCTGATACTGGTCATCATTTTTATGATACGGACTAAAAAGTCATGGCTGAAAATTTGTCTTCTATTTTTGCTGATGATCTTTGTGGGGGCCCCTGCGATCTATCTATACCGGGTCGTACAGGATTATTATAAAGTAAATCCTGTCAATTTTTCAAAACTGGAAAAAATATCTCCCCAGGGCCATCCTTATCTTAATGACACTATAAACAGGCAAACGGAAAACGGAAATTATCTTTATATATATATCCAGATCGATGAATTAAGGGATGCCTGGAACAGACGAAGTTCCATTTCCTTTAGCGGGCATGATAAAAAAAATCAATTGATTATCAATACCCTTGTCAGGTATCTTACCTCCAGAGGCCTGAGGAAAGATGCCAGTGGAATGAATCAACTTTCCGACAATGAGATAAGGGCGATTGAAAATGGAACAGCAAATGTTGTGTTCACTAAGAAATTCAGTATCAGAGGGCAGATCTATGAACTTTTATGGGGGTTGGATGAATACCGGAAATCAGGTAATCCTACCGGCTCCAGCCAATTACAGCGTCTTGAATTCTGGAAAGCCTCTTTGGGTATCATAAAAGACAACTGGCTGACGGGCGTCGGTACAGGCGATATGAATGAAGCTTTTCAGCAACAATACGAAAAGATGAAATCGAAACTTTCACCTGACCAGCGCTGGCGATCTCACGATCAGTATCTCTCCATATTTGTAGGGTTTGGGATATTCGGCTTTCTATGGTTTCTTTTTGCCATCCTTTATCCTGCAATTGCATTGGGAAAATTCAAGGATTATTTTTTTCTGGTCTTCTTTATCATTGTCATGCTTTCCATGATAACTGAAGACACGATAGAATCACAACTGGCGGTTACTTTCTTTGCATTCTTCTATTCCTTCTTTCTCTTTGCCCGGAAAGAAGATGATAAAATCTGATGACAAGCTACTTAAACAAAACTCCGATCTTAAATCCTGCAAAATTATAGGGGACTTTGTATTCCGTGGTAGTATAATGAGACGGAACAGTATCATAATAAGTCCTGTAACTTGATGAAATCGCCTGGTACCGGTAAAAGATCTCATATTCAAATTGAAATCGTTTTCCTATCTTCTTTTTAAAACCAACGCCAATGCAGAATAAAAATCCGCCATTCCCCGATTCGTAATAAGATGTACTGTAACGCTTGCCAAAGGCTTCGCCCAGATTGATGTATGCGAATGGAGTGTTGTCGGCAGGTTTGAAATCATAAAAAAAATGGGCAAATACCGGATAAAACATTCCCCGCTCCCAGAATTCCGCACCCAAGCCGATACCCAATCCTGCCCTGCCCGAGATAACGATCCCGTTAATGGTCTGAGGGGATACTATTATCTGGTCATTTCTGACTTTTTTTGTGTACCCCTGGATGTTATCCGTACCAAAAGAACCGAATCCAATCCCAACTCCAACTTCCGTTTTGTTGAAATACTGAAATGCAGGTTTTTCAGAATTACCCTGGGCGAGAACAAGATTAAACCAACCAGATAATATTAAAGTAAGAAAAATGCCAGGTCTGGACATCATATAACTCATGGGTGCTATTGATGTTGGGGAAAGTAAAATTACGAATTTTTTTTGCAAGTAAAATTTCTTTAAATTGCAGCCAATTCGATTGAAAACCAGTTTATGATAAATACGATTCCCATTCCGCCGGATAAATGGCTGATCATAGTTAACCCGAATGCCGGCGTTAAAAAAGGAGTAAAAGACTGGCCACACATCTCAAATCTTATGAATCTGGCAGGAATCTCACATCTTTGCGTTCTGACTGAACACCGCAACCATGCCAACCACCTGGCCGGTGAATTTATCGAAGAAGGCTACCGGAATATTGCTGTTGTGGGGGGTGACGGCACAATGAACGAAGTGGTGAACGGGATCTTTGAGCAAAAACTGGTTTCTCCGGACACGATCACACTTGGGATGATCCCGGTGGGGACTGGTAATGACTGGTGCAGGACCTTTGGAATTCCTTTTGATTACAAGAATGCCATTCGCATCCTGAAAAACGGTAAAACCTTTCTTCAGGATGTCGGCAAAATCAGCTATTTTAAAAATCAGGATTCTGTTCATCGTTATTTCATAAATATCGCAGGAATGGGGTATGATGCATTGGTTGCAAAGAAAACCAATATTTCAAAGGAAAAAGGGAAAGGTGGTCCGCTAACATATTTATATTTCGTGTTTTCAAGCCTGTTTCAGTACAAATTCATTGAAGCCGTAATTGAAATTGATGATCAGCAGGTTTTTAAGGGCGAGATATTTTCCATGAATGCAGGAATCTGCAAATACAGTGGTGGAGGAATGATGCAGGTTCCGGGTGCTGTTCCCGATGATGGATTGTTTGATTTTACACTGATAAAGAAAACACAAAAATGGGTAGTAATCAGGTACACAAAAAAACTCTATGACGGAACCCTTATCGACTTGCCTTTTATCAGCACATTCCGGGGAAAATCAATCAGAATAAGGTCGGTCGGAAAAATTTACCTTGAAGCCGACGGCGAATCACTCGGACATTCCCCTTTCTTTTATGAGATTCTCCCGCAAAGTTTGAAAGTTGTGGTCGGGATATAACTTTATAGACTACTTGATTATCTCTATTTCTCTTTCCAATCGCCATTTTCCTTAATCAACGCAATCAACTCTTCCAGAGCAACCATCTCATCCACATTCTTCTTTACCAATTCCTGTCCTTTGTACAACATTACCATCCCTTTTCCGGCACCAACATAGCCGTAATCAGAATCTGCCATTTCTCCCGGCCCATTCACGATACATCCCATTACAGCTATTTTTAAACCTTTCAGATGACCGGTACGAGCTTTTATCCTTTCCAAGACTTCCTTTATGTTAAACAAGGTGCGGGCACAGGAAGGGCATGAAATAAACTCCGTCTTTGTCATGCGAACGCCAGCTGCCTGCAAGATTCCATAAGCCACCGGGATTTCATATTCTGGATCTTCAGTTATGGAAACCCTTATTGTATCACCAATTCCATCGGCAAGCAGACTACCGATCCCGATCGCGGATTTTAACCTGCCGTCTTCTCCTGAACCTGCTTCTGTAACCCCCAGATGAATAGGATAGTTCATCTGTTCTTCCTTCATCCGGCTCACCAGCAACCGGTTTGCAGCGATCATCACCTTGACATTGCTCGCTTTCATTCCAAGCACAATATCATGAAAGTCAAATTTTTTGAAAATCCTTGCAAATTCCAGGGCCGATTCAACCATCCCTTCAGGAGTATTTCCGTACCGTTCCATGATCCGGGCCGATAATGAACCATGATTTGTACCGATCCTGACGGCAGTACCATGTTCTTTGCAAATGCTGATCAAGGGCGCAATCCGCTTAGCAGTCTCATCCAGTTCATGAACATAATTTTTCTCCACCATCCAGTGCCCAACTTCATATTTCTTTTTTTTATCAATGTAGTTCCCCGGATTTATCCTCACCTTTTCCACTATTGATGCTGAAATCTCGGCGATATTCGGGTTAAAATGAACATCTGCTATCAAAGGAGTCTGATATCCGCGTTTTCTAAGTTCTTTTTTTATAGTACGCAGGTTTTCCGCGTCTCTGATGCCCGGTACTGCAATCCTCACATATTCACATCCAGCCTCGATCATCCGTACAACCTGGGATATGGTGGCATTGGTATCAAGGGTATTGGTATTGGTCATCGATTGCACCCTGATTGGGTTATTGCCACCCAATGGGACCGTTCCAATATTCACGACACGGGTTGGAAAACGAAAAGGAATCATAACTTTGATTTATATTCAGTGAAAATTAATTTGCGAAAAATTGAGCCCGAATCAGTTGAAAATTATCAGTCATTAAACTCTTAAATCATTTGCCACCCCTTTTCAATCCTGACACCTTTCTTCAGAGAGCAAATTTACATAACCTGGATCAATTCCGGATATGATGGTGGAAACAGATGGAAGACATTCTGATTTTTTGTTTTAAATTTTTAAGCAATTCTTCCGATTCAGGATCACCAAGAATGACAGCCCTCTTAAGGTCCCTGAAAGCTTCTTTCTCCCGGCCAAGGCTGATCAGCACTTTCCCCCTGTTTTTATATGCCTCTGCATATTCCGGTTTGAGCTCAATGGCCTTGGTAAGATTTCTTATGCAGCCATCCGTATCTTTCTTTTGATAATCAATAATGGAAAGGATGTTATAGACATCAGGAATGCATGAATCCAGTGCCATACAGGTGTTGCAATCAGAAAGTGACCCCTCAAAATCATGCAGGTGAAGTTTGACGGATGCTCGATTTGAGTAAAACAATGCAATATGCGGGTCCAGGCGGATTGCCTGGTCCAGGTCATAAAGCGCATTCTTCATTTCGTTTTTTCTCATGTATACATTTGCCTGGTAAACATATGATTGGATGTCCCGGGGGTTAATACGCAAAGCCGAGGAATAATCGGCAATAGCCTTGTCCAATTCACCGGCTTTTACATAATAGTCTGCCCTCTTTCTGAAAAATTTCGAGAGGAAAGGACTTTCCTGGTTCTTTTTAATAATGTCAGTCATCAGTGCTGATTCATTCTTCCAGACTTTTGTTCTTTCAAATGATTGGAATGAAAAAGCGATGATTATAAGAAACAGCGTTATTAAAAGAAATCTCGGGAAATACTTCAAAATACGAGGACCGATCTGCTGAAGCTCACTTATCAATCCAAAAAAGAAAACGAGAATTCCAAGAACAGGAAAATAAGCATAACGATCGGCAACAATGACCTGCCGGGCAGAAAAGACAGGCAGGTTTGGAAGGATGGTGACCAGGAAAAGAAGAATACCAAAGAGCTGAAGCCTGTTTTTTCTGAACCGCCATGACAGATAAGCAAAAAAGGCAAGGATCAAAGGAGATGCATAATAATACCAGGGTAGCCATGGTAAGTCCCTGACCGGGAACATGTACATACTGCACAAATTGACCGGGAGAAAAGCTTTGACCATGTAAAAGTCAATCGATCCTGCCAGGAGGAGGAATACATCTATTGGAGGATAAGCAAACAGTTTCCACTGTGTGACATTCATCATTGTTTCCCTATCTGTAAAGGAGATCATGACAAACACAAGACTCAGTAGAATAAACGGAAATTTCTCAAACCATATCCTGCCTGACATTATTTTCCTTTGCTTAAGAAAATCCATCAACAGTAATACTGCCGGAAATGTCACCGCCTGCGGTTTTGAAAACAACGAAAAGATAAAAAATAAAAAAGCGAAAACGAGGTATTTCAATTTCAGGTTCCTGTCCAGGTAATTCATATAACAAATCAGGCCGGCCAGGTAAAAACAAGTGAATATGACACTGCTCCGGGCAGAGATCCACACCACCGATTCAACGTTCAGTGGATGGATTGCGAAAATCGCAGCAATCCCGAGAGCAACATACTTTTTCTGAAAAAGAGCTGAGAATAAAAGAAAGACAAGAACTATATTGATCAGATGAAAAGCCAGGCTGACCAGGTGAATGGGTATTGGCGCGGTGCCTGTAAAATAATAATTCAATGCAAATGAAAGAACCGGCAATGGCTGGTATACAAGCAGGTAATGCCGGGTGAAATATAGTATGGTATTATGCCAGTTCAGCATGGTGATCTCAGGATAATTATGGAAATAATCAATATCGTCGAAGCTGAGAACCGGATATTTCATTGACCCTGAATAAACAAGTGAGGTCGCTACCAATATTAAGACAAGTAAAAGAAAATAATAACAACGGGGATTTCTCCATGATTTTTCCTTTGCGGCATGTTCAGAAGGCGAACAAATATTTCGCTTCGGGCTGGAGTTCATAAAGTTCATAAAGTTTGTAAAGTTAAGGAAGTTTGGACAGTTCATAAAGTTTGTAAAGTTCATAAAGTTCATAAAGTTTATAAAGTTTGTAAAGTTCATAAAGTTGCCAGGTACATGGTACCCCACTGTAAGTGGGGTAGTTAATTGATTTATGGGACAAAGGTATTTTGCCAAAAAGGCTTACGGTAGTTGCAGGGGTTGTACAACCCTGACTTAGATGTTTAATAATGAGGTAGATAAAGTTCATAAAGTTTATAAAGTTTGTAAAGTTCATAAAGTTGCCAGGTTCATGGTACCCCACTTACAGTGGGGTAGTTTATTTGATTTATGGGACAAAGGTATTTTGCCAGAAAGGCTTGCGGTAGTTACAGGGGTTACAACTTTTGTTGTAGGTGTCTAATAATAAGACAGATAAAGTGGTGAAAATTTTTAAAAAATTCCTTTACGACCTAATCTTATACTTCAAATGGTGGGTATTCAAAGTGAAAATATGGTATAGGTTTATTAATCAGCAATATAGACATTTTGTTCCATGAATTGCTGCGAATTGCCACTTTAAGTTAAAAATGAACTATTTTTAGTAAGAGGTTGACAATTTGTCAGGTCAGGGAAATGACTTGTAAGAAATTCATTGATTGATAGTTAGTATGATTATATATAATATTTTTGGTTCAATCGAATACTAATCGAATTCTAATCGAATTTAAGTCGAATCTCAGGTGAGTTTAAAATATAGAAAAATTATTGTGCCACTATGACAAAATGACATGGTGACAATAGGGACGGTCAAAGGGCAGGTTTTGCAACCTTTCTATTGAAGTTATATGTTTGTTTATAAATACGTTGCAAAAAAAACTACAGAAGATCAGTTTAAAAATTCGTGACGCCTGGTACATTATGTAACGATCATTATTTAAGTCCCTTAACTCTTGGTTTTCCTGCTATAAAGTCCTTTAAATAATATGGCTCAAAATATGCCAGGTCCTCAAATTTCCGCTGCAAATATTTTTTTTCTGAAAGTGTAATCATAAATTTTGCCGAGGTGTGAAAATCGACTAAAAAAACTGCATTTGAATGCTTTTCAATTAAATTCCTGCATTTTAATGCCCCGTCACCCGCGAAGACGACCTTATTTTCCGACAAAAATTCCCTGAAAGAATTTTCCTCAATGATTTCTGCACGTGTCTCCCTGATCTCGTTACCCATGTCATCGAAAACAGCACAATAAACTTCCATTCTCCGTGCATCTATCATAGGACAATAAAGAGCGTAAGATTTTTGTTCAGGCGAAACAGAACAGATCATGCCGAGTGACATAGCCTGTAAGGTATTTACCGCAATCAAAGGCCGGTCTAATGCAAAACAGAGTCCTTTGGCCGCTGCAACACCAATCCTTAATCCGGTATATGATCCCGGACCTTCGCTTACTGCAATTGCATCGAGGTCAGACAGGGTAATGCCTGCTGTTTTAATGACTTCATCCATGAAAAGAGTAAGAACCGATGCATGGTTGTTCTTAGTGGCTGACTCTTTAAAGCTAAGCAATTGTCCATCTTTTGCTAATGCAACAGAACAGACACCGGTTGCGGTTTCGATATTTAAGATCAGCGACAATTATTTCTCCGTAAAAAGATCTTTTTTATCAACCTTCTTGACCTTGTCCTTGTCATTCAGGGTTTTCGAGATGGCTGAATAAGGCCCGGTGATCACTTCCTGTCCTTCATTTAATCCGTTAAGGATCTGGATATAAGTATTATCCTGGATCCCGGATTTCACATTTACTTTTTTAGCAGTCCCGTTCTCAAGAACAAAAACACATTCCTGGATTTCGCCAGTTTTTTTCATTGTGCTCACCATTTCCGTCTTTTCATTTCCATTGCTCTTTTCTGTCACATTTTTAGCATTGTACTTATCCAGGGTGTCTTTAGCAACACGGGTTGTCACTGCCTGGATCGGAACCGACAAGACATCTTTGGCAGTTTCGGTCTGGATCTCAACGGTAGTTGTCATTCCGGGACGGAAGGGTGAATAATTGGGATGAAGCGGATCCATAAGGTCTTTATATGAATCTTTTAGGAGATGGATCTTGACATTAAAATTAGTGACCTCATCAACACTGGTACCGGTAGAGTTGGCAGAAGTAGCAATTTCTGTAACGACACCCTTGAATTTCCTGTTCAAATATGCGTCTACCTCGATAAGTGCCGTATCACCTAATTTTACGCGGACAATATCATTTTCATTCACTTCAACCTGGGCCTCCATTTCATTCAGGTTGGCAATGGTCATGATCTCAGTACCGCTTGAAAACTGAGATGCACCGGTGACGCGTTCACCTTTTTCAACGCTGAGCTTGGAAACAGTACCATCATTGGGTGCAAAAATAGCTGTACGGGTCAGGTCTTCCTTTGCCCTTTTTAATGCGGCCTCTGCGCTTTTAACCTGAAATTCGTTGGCCTTGATATCCTGTTCGGATGCGTCTACCTGGGCTTTTGCAACATCGTAACCTGATTTTGCCTGGTCGAAATCAGCCTGGGAAATCACATTCTGATTGAAAAGTTTCTGCTGACGGTCATACGTTTGTTTTGCATTTACATATTGTGCCTTCATCTGTGAAAGGCGGGCCCGCGCATTCGCTTCACTCGCCATTTGTGAATTTAATGCTGCAGTACTTTGATCATAGGCAGAAACATAGATTTCAGGATCAATTTTTGCAAGCAGATCACCTGATTTAACCTGGTCACCTTCTTTGACCATCAATTCTACAACTTCCCCTGAAATATAGGGACTGATCTTGACATCTTTTTCCGGTTGAATCTTTCCGTTGGCGGAAACAGTCTGAATAATGGTTCTTTTTGCGACTTTTTCTGCTGTCACCTTGATCCCTTCATTCCGTTTATTCTTGACGATAATCACGATGATGATCAGAATGACAAGAAGTACTATTCCTGCAATGATACTTATCTTTTTTTTCGATTTTTTTGAAGTCATGGACAAAGAAAAATTAGATTATTTATTGATACTGATTGGTCTTCCCATATAAAAATCAAGAATGGTTGTCTTAAAAATAAAATCATACTTAGCCTGTAAAAGGTCTGACTGGGCTTTATTAAGATCTTTCTTGCTGTTGTTATAATCAAAGGAGGTCAGCATCCCGACATCAAATTTCTGCTGGGTATATTTAAAAGATTCTTCCTGTGCCGTCACCTTTTGAAGAGATGCATCGTACTGTTGCAGGGAAGAGGATGCATCAGTATAAGCCTGTTCAATACTCTTGCGAAGGTCTCTTTTTTGCATTTCAAGATCAAGTTCGGCTTTATCGCGCTGGATTTTGGCAAGGCTGATATTGGTTCTTACCGTCCATCCGTTAAAGATTGGAATACTGAGGTAAAAACCAAGAGATTGGTTGTCATTATTTTTTAATTGCTCATTGAATGTTTTAACCCGATATTGATACTCAAGCTCTTGAGCCATGACTACTTCATGTGTATTTTGCGTATATCCGATAGGAAATGTAAGAGTATCGGGTGGACGGGTGGGATCCACTTCCTTATCTGCTCCTGAATAACCTGTTCCCCATGACCCACCAAACGACAATGTGGGATATAAAGCACCCCTGGCAATGGCAAGACTTTTTTCGGCACTCTGAACCCGCAAATCGGCACTCTGGATCTCAGGACGTTTTTCAACTGCAACATTATAAATCTGTTCGGGGGTTTCGAGTCTTTTTGAATCATCCACCGGTTTTAAAAGTGGCTTTTCAATCTGGAAATCCGGAGAAACAGGAAGGTCAATCAATTGCTGCAGGGAAAGACGGGAAATGATCAGTTGGTTCTCAGCTTGGACCACCGTGAGGGCCTCAGATGCTTCCTGTGCCTGGATATTCAGAAGATCGCCTTTGGCAGAAGAACCTGCTTCAACCATCTTTTCCGTTCGGGAAACCTGGGATTTCGTAATCTCAATCTGGTCTCTGGCCACATCGAGGAGTTCCTGGTTAAGTAACATATCCAGAAAATAACCGGCGACCGACAAGGAGATGCTGTTTTTAAGCACATCAAGGTCATACTTGCTGGCAAGCAGATTGATAGAATTCTGTTTAATGGTATTCACTTTTATCAACCCGCTGAACAAAGTCGTGCTGCTCTGAATGTAAAAGTCGTTGGATCTCACTGTTGTGGTAGCAAATGTATTTGTGAAAAGATCAATTGTCTGACCAAAATTCCAGACATTGGTTGCATTTAAGTTCAATGTGGGGAGCAATGTTAACTTGCTCTGAAGCAATTGTTTTTTGTTGGCTTCAACAGTGAGGATTTGTTTTTTGATATCCAGGTTATTATCAAGCGCGTAATTGATGCAATCTTCAAGTGTCCAGACTTTCGGAACATTTTGGGCAGGCGAAATAATAAATCCTGCCAGGAACAGTAAGAAAAATGAAAACCGGATTAAAAAAGCATGGCGACATAAGTACATACAGAAAGAGTTTTGTAAATGATTGATCGGGGAGTGCATATTATTTGACCATGGCAATGAAATAAGGTTCCAAAATTAGTCAAATTTATTAAAAACCCCGGATTATGATGAAACTGATAACAATCTTAACCAATACAAATAAGACGAGGAAATTGCCTGTGGGTTACAGCATATTTTATTTTCCGCTATTTTTGTATCCTTAATAAAATTAAATGTCTTCTATAATTATGGCGCATCAGGGGTTTTCGCGGGTGTTGATGAGTCTGTTATCTTATGATTAAATTATCCATCATCCCTTGGGAAATAAATTATTTTGTACATTTGCCACCCATTATTCAAACATCCGGTAACTTCATGATCCGTGCCCGAATCACCAGTTTGATCCTGGTTGTTGTTTTCCTGTGTTCAGCTGTTTGCCTCCAGAAAGTTCAGGCAGGCATCATGATGCAAGAAAGTCAGACCCTGAAACCTGCTGATTCGGCCTCAATACAGGCCCTCAGGGAAAAACCCGGAGAAAAAAAATTCAACCCGGGCGAAATGATCATGGAGCACGTGGTTGACAACCACGAATGGCACATTTTCACCTTCAGGCATTTCGACCTTACTATCCCGCTTCCGGTATTGATCATTTGTGAAGGGAAATTCCAGGCTTTCTGGTCATCGGAGTTTCACAATGAAGTGACTCATGCCATGCAATCTTATCAAGGTTTCATTGTATCGAAAAAAGGAGCAAATAAGGGAAAGATTGTTACCCTTCAGGAGGAAATGACAGGGAAAGGACCTGATGTATATGATTTCTCAATTACCAAGACTGTACTGGCCATCTTTCTTAGCGGGATTTTTCTGGTTTTGGTCTTTGTTTCCGTGGCCAGACGTTATAAAAATGAGCCCAACCAGGCACCTCATGGGTTGCAAAATCTTCTGGAACCTGTGATCCTTTTTGTGCGTGATGATGTGGCAAGGAGTTCCATCGGTGAGAAAAAGTATGAAAAATACTTACCCTACCTTCTGACGATTTTCTTTTTTATCCTGCTTAACAACCTTCTTGGCATCATCCCTATTTTCCCTGGTGGCGCCAATGTTACAGGGAATATTGCAGTGACCGGTGTCATGGCGGCCTTCACATTGATCATTACCACCATCAGCGGTAACAGGCATTACTGGATTGATATCATTAATACACCCGGTGTACCCTGGTGGCTTAAGATACCGGTTCCCCTGATGCCGATTGTGGAGATTATAGGAATAATCACAAAACCCTTTGTGCTTATGGTCCGACTTTTTGCCAATATGAGCGCCGGGCATATCATTATCCTCGGATTTATCAGCATCATTTTTATTTTCGGACAAATATCGTCAGCTCTTGGCATAGGGGTAGGCATTCCCACATTGCTGTTCATGATCTTCATGGACCTGCTTGAGATCCTGGTAGCTTTTATCCAGGCTTATGTATTTACTTTGCTGTCAGCGCTTTATTTCGGACTTGCAACCATTGAACCAGAACATCACAAATAAAAATGAAGAATGAAAACATAAAATCTAATACCTGATGCCTAAAGCTTATTGCCTTTTAAATAAAATAATCACTCTTAAACATTGACTTATGCATTTATTATCAATTTTACTGGAAGTAGCAGCCAATTTTACCCCGTTTGCCAAAATGGGTGCCGGTTTCGGTGCTGGGATTGCTGCCATTGGTGCCGGTATAGGCATCGGGCAAATTGGCCGTGGAGCGTTGGAATCGATTGCCCGCCAGCCGGAGGCACTCGGTGATATCCGTTCAAACATGATTATCGCCGCTGCACTGGTTGAAGGAGTCGCATTCTTTGCTATTGTTGTTTGCCTGTTGATCTTGTTTCTCTAGGATCCGGGCATGTTTTCATGCAGCGACGGTTGGTTTCTGCATAAAGACGACCCATTAGCCTTCTATCCGGATCTTTCTGTAATGACGAAAAAGTACCCGGATAGAGGCTAAAGGGTTTTTTAAGTTTAACAGTTAAAAAAACATATATGGAACTTGTTAATCCCGGAATCGGACTGATTGTATGGATGACACTTGCATTCGCGGCTATCCTTTATATCCTTGGCAAATATGCATGGAACCCGATCATGAAAGCGCTGAAAGAACGGGAATCCGCTATTCACGATGCATTGAATTCAGCCGAAAAAGCAAAAGAAGAAATGCAAAAGATGAAATTTTCCAATGAAAAACTTCTGCAGGAAGCCAAAAATGAAAGGGATGCAATCCTTGCAACAGCCCGGAAAATAAAGGAATCTATCATCGAGGAATCAAAACAAAAAGCCTCAGAAGAAGCCAACAGAATTATTGTAAGCGCGAAGGAAAGCATCCAGAATGAAAAAATGACTGCGATAACTGACCTGAAAGATCAGCTGGCTGAGCTTTCACTTGAGGTCGCGAGGAAAATCCTGAAAAGAGAATTAACTGATCCTGAAAAACAGGAACAATACATTAAAGAACTGATGAAAAATGTAAAATTTAATTAATGATTTAATTGGAAAAGATCTCACATATCGCTGTTCCTTATGCTAAAGCACTCTTTGATTTTGCAATTGAAAAAAACGCTGTTGAAAGGGTTTTTAAGGATATGCAGGCACTGACAACGCTTTGCAAGTCCAATCGTGATTTTCTCCTGATGTTGAAAAGTCCGATCCTGAAAACAGAAAAAAAGCAAAAAATCTTTGCAGCAGTTTTCAGGAACTCACTATCAGAAATCACACTGGCTTACTTAAAGATTATCACCTCGAAAAGAAGGGAATCATTATTACCGGATATGGCATTGGCCTTTGTAGATCTTTACAAGGATTATAAAGGTATCCTGACAGCTTATTTAAAAACTGCAGTCCCGGTAACTGATGAGGTAAGAAAGAAAGTGTTGGAGATCATGAAGAATCAGGCGAAAGGAAGCATTGAACTGGTTGAAGAGATCAGGGAAGAACTGATCGGGGGATTTGTCCTGCAGTGGAAAGACAGGCAATATGATGCCAGCATCCTCAACCAGATCAATAAAATGAAACAAGAAATGGCGATGATTAACCTGTATAAGAAGGGATTTTAGTAAAGGTGCCAGGCGTCATGGAATCACAAGTTATGAATGAATATTTTAAAAGATAAATAAACAATATGGCAGAAATTAAGCCGGCGGAAGTTTCCGCAATATTAAGACAGGAATTGGCCGGGTACAAAAATGAAGCCGACCTGGAAGAAATTGGCACTGTTCTTACAATTGGTGACGGAATTGCCCGCATTTATGGGCTCTCAAATGTCGAGTCCGGTGAATTAATAGAATTTGAAAAAAACAAAGTGAAGGCAATTGTGCTGAATCTTGAGGAAGACAATGTCGGTGCTGTCATGCTCAGCGAGGCACAGGATCTTACTGAAGGTGACATCGTCAGAAGAACACGCAGAATAGCATCCATTGAAGTTGGTGATGGACTGTTAGGGAGGGTAATCAATACACTGGGAGAGCCGATTGACGGTAAAGGAAAAATTACCGGGGAAAGGTTTGAAATGCCATTGGAGAGAAAAGCCCCTGGTGTCATATTTCGTCAGCCGGTGAACCAGCCACTTCAAACCGGGATTAAAGCCATCGATGCCATGATCCCTATCGGAAGAGGTCAACGCGAATTGATCATTGGTGACCGTCAGACTGGCAAAACCGCCATTGCCATTGATACAATCATTAACCAGAAGATGTTTTACGAAAAGGGCGAACCGGTGATCTGTATATATGTTGCAATCGGGCAGAAAGGTTCAACAGTCGCTACTATCGTTAAGACCCTGGAAGAAAAAGGCGCAATGCCTTATACAGTCGTAATTTCGGCCACCGCTTCCTCTCCCGCTGCCATGCAATTTTATGCCCCGTTTGCAGGTGCAGCTATCGGTGAATTTTTCCGTGATACAGGACGTTCGGCACTGTGCATTTACGACGACCTTTCAAAACAGGCTGTGGCATACCGCGAGGTCTCATTGCTGCTCAGGCGCCCGCCTGGCCGCGAAGCTTATCCCGGGGATGTTTTTTACCTCCATTCCCGCTTGCTGGAAAGAGCTGCCAGGATCATTTCTTCCGATGTTATCGCAAGGCAAATGAATGACTTGCCTGCTTCCATACGTCACATGGTCAAAGGAGGGGGTTCACTGACAGCGTTGCCGGTCATTGAAACTCAGGCCGGTGATGTTTCTGCTTACATTCCTACTAATGTCATTTCGATTACCGATGGACAGATATTCCTTGAGACAAACCTCTTTAATAGTGGAATCCGCCCGGCTATCAACGTCGGGATCTCAGTTTCAAGAGTTGGTGGAACTGCCCAGATAAAATCCATGAAAAAAATTGCAGGGACACTCAAACTCGATCAGGCCGAATATCGTGAATTGGAGGCTTTTTCAAAATTTGGTTCTGACCTCGACGCCTCTACAAAAGCCGTACTGGAAAAAGGAGCAAGGAATGTGGAAATCCTGAAACAATTGCAGTATTCCCCCATGCCGGTTGAGGACCAGATAGCAATCATCTTCTGCGGAACCCGTAACCTTTTAAAAAACATTCCGGTTGGAAATGTCGCCAATTTTGAAATTGAATTTATTCATTTTATGGAAATCAGCCATAAGGATGTCCTTAATAATCTGAGAGAGGGGAAGCTTCTTGATGAAGATGTAAAAATCCTTACACAGGTAGCAGGCGAAATTTCCAAAAAGTATGAAGCAAAGTAAGAATACAGAAAGATGCCGGGATTAAAGGAAGTCAGATCGCGTATTGCATCGGTTAAATCGACCCAGCAGATCACCAATGCAATGAGAATGGTAGCCGCCTCCAAATTAAGGAAGGCACAGATGGCTATTATTAAGCTGAGACCTTATGCTGCAAAGCTTCATGAAATCATGCAGAACCTGAGCGCCAGCATGGGCGATTCCGGAGAAAGTATATATACCCAGAAACGCACCCCGGAAAACATACTTCTCATTGTGATCACTTCCAACCGGGGACTCTGCGGCAGTTTCAATTCAAATATCATCAAAGCAACCCTGAACCTTCTTTCCACAACATACATTGAACAGCAGCGAAAAGGCAGCGTCAGCCTGGTGACCATCGGGAGAAAAGGTTCCGAATATTTCAGGAAAAGAAAATACAATGTAGTTGAGAGCCATGATGACCTGTTTGATCACCTTACTTTTGAAAATATCTCCTCCCTGGCGGAACAATTGATGACAGCCTTCACTGATAAAAAATATGACTGCATCCAGATCGTTTACAATCAATTCAAGAATGCTGCAGTCCAGCGCATGGTCATTGAGCAATATCTTCCGATCCTTCCGGTAGCGCCGGGTCTTTCAGCTCCTGCGGCGGGGCATCCGAAACACGAAGATTACATTTTTGAGCCTGACAAGCAAACGATTATTCAACAGTTAATCCCAAAATCGCTTCGGATCCAGCTTTACAAATCGATCCTCGATTCCTTTGCTTCAGAGCAGGGGGCCAGGATGACGGCCATGCAGCAAGCAACGGAAAATGCAAGGGAATTGCTCCGGGCTTTGCAGATCTCTTACAACAAAGCCCGTCAGTATTCAATCACAAAAGAACTACTGGAAATTGTTGCAGGCGCCGAAGCCCTTAAAGGATAGAATACAACCCGCCACCCCGCCGGCTAATAAAGCGCCTTAACAAACTTATTATACCAGGATCTTCCGTATTTACGAACCAAAGCATCTTCAAGGAAACGGTAAAGAGGTATTTTCAGCTTAAATCCGTTTTCAAGAGCCTTATTACAGATATGCCATTTGTGGTAGTTGATGGCATCTTTCTTTCCGACTTTTGAGATCCTGGCAGGATAGAGATGACAGGAAAGTGGTTTGGAGAAAGGGATCATATCATTCTGGCGGGCTTTTTCAATTGCACATCTTGCAATATCCTCTTCAAAATAAACAAAACAACATTCTTTTCCTTCCACTAAAGGAGTCACGTATTTGCCTTCTGAATCATAATCGAAAACCCCGGTCATTTCTACTTCCTTTATCCCTTTGGGGGCCATGAATAATTTTATCTTTTCGATGTGATCCTCCAGCATAGAGATCTCCTCTTCTTCCAATGGGGCACCCGCATCTCCCTCAACACAGCATGCTCCTTTACATCGCTGAAGATCACAGCAAAAGAATACATCCCGAAAATGATCAGAAATAATTGAGTCATCTATCCATATCATGATGCAAATTTAAGAATCAATGAAAATAAAATGACTCTGTTACCCTGTTCCCCTCTCCCTCCCCGGTCCCCGGTCTCCAGTCTATATCTTGCATGGCATGAAATGCCCGTATATTATTGTGAAACAATGAACTTATTAAAGTCAAAATGTTCAATATAATCTGAAAACGACCGGATCATATTGATGTCGTTTCTGTTGAAAAGCATATGTTTACAATCATATACCCGCCGGTTTTTTAAATTCCGTTCTGCAGCGGCAAGGAGTAATGATTCTCTTAACTGCCCTGGTGTTTCAATGCCGCGTTTCATTTTAAGGAACCTGAAATCAGGTAATGCAAAATTGATCAGGAATGCCACATCATAAAAATCACGGTCTTTTTTCCGGCTCAATGCCGCTGCGATCTTTGAAGAAAACAGGATATTAAGTGGCATGGTCCTGACCGGGGTATAAACCCCAAAACCGGTTATTGTCTTTAGTTCTGGTGTATAATCAAAATGCTGTGGCTCAGCTTCTACCTTTATAAAGAACCTGGCTTCCCTTTGCTGGCTAAGACCCAATTGGTACTTTAATCCGGGAAATGCAAAAACCCTTCGGAATGCCTTTAATTCACTGTATCTCTTTTTATCTTCAATAACAACATCTACCCCGAGTGCCTTTATCTCCCTGAGCAGGCGATCAGTCAATTCAATAAATTCACTCCTGGGCAGTTCAAAACAATCAAGATCTAAATCTTCAGAGAACCGCCTCAGATTATAAAAATATCTCAAAGCAGTGCCTCCGATAAAAGAAATCCGGTTTGCCAGCTTATCGCTGAAGAGCGTTTTAAGCATATGATGGTGAAAGTATTCCTTGACCATTGGATCATAAAATTCAGGCTTCTGAAGTTCCTGCGGATATTGCCTGACGATTTCATTCAATGCAATCATACATTATAGATTTTACGGATTAACCTGACTTTCCTGTCAAGGATCTTAAGCTCAAATCTGTTGAGATATTCTTCCATACGATTCCAGTTGATATCCTTTTCAAGAGCAACCTCATTGAACCTGATTTCATTAATATCTTCTTCGGTTTTATAAAAGTCAAAAATGTAAAGCAAATCAAGGATGGCCTTTTCACGGCTTGCAATCATAAAACTTCTTTTGAAACCATTTACTGACATATCCTTTAATTCATATCCAAAAAAAAGACGGGGATGGATAGAATAGTACTTGAAAGACTTACCTAATACAGTGAAAGCCTTTGTCTTTTTTGTAGTTATCGAAGTAGAATCAACAATATGTTCGGGGATCAGCCCGTAAAAAAGCAAAGCTTCCTGGTGACTGACATAGGAAGGAGAATAAATGTTATTTGCAACCAGGAAGCTGAATTCCGGAACTTTCAGGAATTCGTTGAAACAGTACCATTCACGTCTGATCCTTGTGATATACCCCTTCTTTTGCCAATTGACCAGGTTGTCGGTATTGAATTCCGGGTAAAAAAGATGTATTTGTCCCAGGGAAAAAAGACCTTGTGGATACAGTGATTTTCTGAAATCAAGATAACTTAACGGCATATTCTTTTATTTCCAATGATCCGCAAATATACGGATTATTGGAAATAAAACAAATATTTCCGTCTTGATCCCGATCAAATAAGTATCGCAATTAATTTCAGACCGATTCCAGCTCCTCAAGCAATGCCTTTCGCAAGGGATATTTTTCCTGAAGTTGCTTTATAAGTCCTTCAGCCAGAATAACTGCACCGATCTTTTTCATTCTCCTGATGAACCGGGCAGCTTCCTGGTAATGGTTTCTGCCAGGACTTCGATCCAAAAGTTCCAGTATTCTATTTTTGTAAATTCCGGCAAGCTCTACGGGATATTTGTCAGCAAGATACTTTTCAAATTCCTGTATCCCATGTAATGTGAAATGCTGGCTGCAAACCTCCAGCAAAGTTTGCCACCGTTCCTCCTGAATGCAGATCCAGGCCAGCCGATAGGGATCTCTCCATTTCCCAGGAACAGAAAACTGTCTTATCAGATCGTCTGCATAAGACGACCACTCACCTGCATCTACTTGCGATTTCAGTATCTTATAGTAATATGTATGATCGCGGTTGGGCTGGACAAAAAGATAACGTGCATGGGCGATGATAGTCTTACTGTCTTTACGTTCCATGGCGATCTTCAGAAGCCAGTCTATCCACTTATTTGCCAGTCCCGGTTTATCTTTCTCATCCTGTTGTATCCCTTCCTGAGCAATTGCTTCTGCCTTGTCCAGGTCTCCCTTTTCCATAGCTCTTCTGATTGCCTGTTCCCTGAAGGCCTCATTTTCCATATGACTGGCTTCAAACTTTTCCGCCTCTGCCTCGAGCCCGCTCCTCTTAAGGACGATCGACATGATCTCCTGGATACGTTCTTCCTCGTATTCGGAATGAGGCGCTGACTCAATCAATTCCAACGGGATTGAGCCCTCTTTTTCACCCTGCATTACATTTGTCGCAACATAAATAATACCCAGGTCCCAGTCCCATCCCTCAAACAATCTTTTTTTAACTGCCGTAACGACATAGTCAAACAGCCATTTCCGGTTTTCCTCCGGCAGATCTTCTGTTGAAATCATATCCAGTATTTCCAGGGCTTCTTTAATGTTTCCACCAATATCACCATCACTGTCGTCGGCAAACTGAAGTGCCTTGGTCATCTCTTCCAACACTGCACATGAAATAAACATGGCTGTTTGATAATTCTCCATCTCGTAGTGTTTCCTGGCCATTATCATCAGGTCATGCACTGCTTTTCCCACCGCACCGGCCCTGTTCCAATCGATAAAACCTCTTTGACCTTTAGCAGCATAAAGGATCGCTTTAACCTGTTGCGCATAAGCCGATTTCGATTCTCCACCAAGGTGCCGGGTAAACTGAGCTATAAAAAGTCTGCGGAATGCCGGATCCCGGAGACATTGTTCCCGTATAAAATCTGTTAATGATTCAAGTGGCATTCGGGTCAGTATCTCGTCAACCTGTTCCCTGACAGTTTTTCTTCCCGTCTTACTCCTTTTTCCTGCTTTTGATCCGGCAGAAGCTTTTCTTTTCCGTTTCTGGATTCCCAGCGATTCTTCCTGCAAAGCGAACAACAGTGCAACGACATGTTTACAAACCGGCCCCATGTCATAAGGACAGGTGCATGTGTAATCTGTTACTGTCCCATCCTTAATAGTAACCGTCACCCGGTAGGGTTCACTTCCCTGCACGATGGCTTCAAAGCATCCTTGCGACAACTCTTCCGGTTCTTCTACTTGTCCACTCCTGAAATAACTTAACCCTCTTTTCAGGATGGTTTCATCAATAATCTGTTCAAATTGGTCTAAGGGAATATTCATTGTACTTTTGATTTTATCATGTGAATGCCGGAAGTTTTATGATATACTCCTTCACCCTGTGTCAGCTATCCTGCACTCGTATGTCATTGCTCACACAATTTCGTGCAAAAAAATGTATTAGTTTGCAAATATACGTGCAATATTTTGTATTTTTGCTAAAAAAGATCGTATGGAACGATTCGCATTAGCAGAATTGTTGAATTGGAAAAAATCAAAGAACCGAAAGCCTTTAATCATCCAGGGAGCCCGACAGGTGGGTAAGACCTGGCTCATGAAGGAATTCGGCAGAAGGGAATATGAACAGGTTGCTTACATCAACTTTGAAGCTTCAGATTCCCTGAAATCAATATTCAGCGATGATTTTGATATAAACAGGCTGATCACTGCTTTTCAAATCGCAACAGGGATCAGGATACAACCCGATAATACGTTGATCATTCTTGACGAGATCCAGGAAGCTGAGAGGGGTATCACCTCTCTTAAGTATTTTTATGAGGATGCTCCGCAGTACCATGTCATCACTGCCGGCTCCCTGCTTGGGATCACCTTGCATCAGAAAACATCATTTCCAGTTGGGAAGGTAGATTTTCTGACCCTTTACCCCATGTCTTTCAATGAATTTTTATTGGCTATGGGTCAGGAACAACTCTTTGAATTACTGAAAAGCAATGACTGGCAGGTGATCACTAAATTTAAAGCAAAACTGACCGGACATCTCCGTCATTATTATTTCATCGGGGGCATGCCCGAAGCAGTAAGCTCCTTCATCAATGAAAATGATTTTGACCGGGTAAGGACTATCCAGAAAAGTATCTTATACGCCTATGAGCATGATTTTTCAAAACATGCGCCCTCGGAAATTGTTCCCAGGATAAAAATGTTATGGCAATCCATCCCTTCCCAATTATCAAAAGAGAATAAGAAGTTCATTTATGGTGTCATTAAACATGGAGGAAGAGCAAAAGAGTTCGAGCTTGCCCTGGCCTGGATGACAGATTGCGGGCTGGTGCACAAAGTTCATCGCATTTCGAAAGCGGCCATTCCATTGATTGCGTACCAGGATATTTCGGCCTTTAAATTGTTTATCCCTGATGTTGGTTTACTGTCCGCTATGGGAGGCCTCACCAAACAGACAATCCTCATGGGAAATTCGATATTCAGCGAATTCAAGGGAGCCCTTGCTGAACAGTTTGTCCTGCAACATCTTAAAAACCGTAAAAACATTCAGGTCTTCTACTGGTCATCAGATACATCCCGCGGGGAACTGGATTTTGTGATCCAAAATAACGACTGTATCATTCCAATTGAAGTCAAAGCAGAGGAAAACCTGAAGGCAAAAAGTCTGAAATCCTTTTTTGCGAAGTTCAGACCGGCAATTTCTGTCAGAATCTCAATGTCAGATTATCGCGAAGAAGGATGGCTGGTAAACGTTCCATTATATGCAATCGATTCTTTTTCCTTTGAAATTGAATGAAAGATGATCGGTTTTAATCCACCTCCGGCGGACGACGGATTACAGATGATTGACGACATACGATTGACAACTAATGACTAATACCATATTGTGACACGAAAAATCAATTATAAATTACAATATAAAGTATGTTGTAATCATTTTTAGTAGATTATTCACATTATTTTGTTATTTGTAATTGATTAGTTTGTTTAAACAAGTCGCTAAATTGCAACAATACTCATGCAAAGTCACTTAACAAAGGCGAACCCTTAGCTGGGTTTAGCAACCCCACATTATGCGGCATTTATTAAAAAAAACAGTTGGAATTTTTATAAATAGTATATACTTTTGTGGTATTAATAAAGGGTATATTATGAAGACACTATCTTTAAAACTTGATGATTCAGTTTTTAGCGAAACCGAACAAGTAATCAATCATATTAAAAAATCCCGGAACAGGTATATTAATGAAGCTTTGGATTTTTATAACAAGGTTCAGAAAAGAAAACTTTTAGCTTCGAAATTAGAAAAGGAATCAAACCTCGTTAAAGAAGAATCTTTAAAAGTTCTTCATGAATTTGAAATGATTGATTATGAAGGCGAAGCAATTTGAAATCTGGATTGCAGATTTAAATCCGACAATTGGAACTGAACCTGGAAAAGTAAGGCCGGTGATAATTGTTCAGACAGATCTGTTGAACAAACATCATTCATCTTCAATTATTTGCCCAATTACGACCCATATTCAACAGGAAAGTGAAATTTTAAGAATTCATCTGAAAAAAGGTTGTTGTGGCTTAAATGAAGCATGTGATATAATGACAGATCAGATCCGTGCCATCGATAATAAAAGATTAATTAAGAAAATCGGTATGGTTCCAACTGATATTACAGGGAAAATAAAGGAGAACCTGAAAATACTACTGGATTTAGAATAATACAGGTCGCACAGCATCCCGCTAAAAACCAGTACTATAACAATTGAAAAAAATCGTTACTCATGACTCGTTTGTTAATCACTGTTTTTTATTCCGCAATTTCCCATAAACATTTTCACGATTAGAATATGCCCTGGTGTAATTTGGGTCAATCTCTATTGCTTTCGAGAAGTCATCAAAAGCCTTGTCATACTGTCCTATGTTAGTGAAAGCAGCCCCACGGTCGTTATATGCAATTGCATTTTTGGGGTCAATTTCGATAACTTTGGAGAAATAGACGATTGACTTTTCCCACTGACCCAGGCTAAAGAAAGCAGCACCAAGGTTTGTATAGGCAAATGTACTTTTCGGATCAATTTCGATTACCTTGGAAAAATCGGCAATTGCCATGTCCCACTGACCAAGTCTGGTATAGGCCAAGCCACGATCGTTGTACCCTTCTGCTAGTTTCGGGTTAATATCGAGTACCTTTGAGTAATCGTCTATTGCATTATCCCATTGTCCAAGGTCACTATAAGCAACTCCTCGGCTTAATAATGGTCTCAGCCGGTTCGGGGTTTTTTCAACATTATCATTCCAAAGAGATAAATCATCCTTCCAGATTTTATTTCTCTCATAGGTAAGATAAGAATTTGATCCGATTATGATAACAAAGATGCAAATTGTAAGATATTTATGTTTATTCCAAAGTAAATAATATATGCCCGAAGTAAGGATCAGAAAAAAGCCAAATGAAGGAAGGTAGGTTCGATGTTCCCATATTAAATCATCTAATGGAATGAAACTTGATTCGATGGACAAGGTAAGAAAGAACCAGAATATACCAAAAGATATAATCCTGTATTTTTTAAAAGATAATATGGCGAGAATGATTAATGATAAAATGACAAAGAAGCACAGAATCGTTCTTATTTCAAAAAAATTATTCGAGATCGGGAAATCATAGTCTAAATTCTGATGTAATGGGATGAACAAAAGCTGAATATATTTGACAATGACACTAAATTGCGTGAAAAGATAATTAAGTGGGGTAACAGTATAGGCATGTCCTAGCCTTGGAGGTATTGGTTTAAAAATGTCAAATGAAACTTTTAACGGTATGATCATGATAACTCCTATAAATGCTGCCAGCAATAGGATCATACGGTAGTCCCTGAAATTTATTGAAAATTTCTTTGTTCTTAAAAAGAATATTTCAAAAAGCACAATGGCGAACGGCAGCGTAAAGGCATTTTCTTTTGTTAGCATAGCCAGCACCGCAGAGATTAAAGAACAAGTAAACAACAGGGTTTTAGAAAGATTTCCTTTGTTTGAAAGCCGGGCTTTTACATAAAGTATCAGGGAAAGTAAATAGAACATCATGACCATGGAGGCAACCCGTTGCCAAATATAAGTTACAGATTGAGTTGCAAGAGGGTGTGAAACAAATAGTAAAGCCGTGAAAAAAGCGATAACTTTTTTTTGCTTTATAATCGAATTATCCTGTAGGATATTGAGTGATAGTTTGTTGTGTATTGGGGGGGGTAGACAGGATAAGATCAGCAAAGTGAGCCACCAGACCAGACAGGAATTGATGAGATGTACGATCAAGTTAAAAAGATGGTAATATTTAACATCAAGTTGGCTAAAATGATAATTAAGGGCAAATGTGAAGAAGCCAACAGCACGAGTAGGATAGAAATTCCACCATGCTTGTACATCCGACAAATTCCTGATATTCTTATTATTGACAATGTTGATAATATCGTCAAAATGGAATGAACAATCAAAAGTATTGGAATAAATTTTGATTCCTAAAAGGATGATGATAGCCAATCCCGCAATGTCAACATATTTGTTTTTTTTTACCTGTGTCAGTGATTTCTGATATTGCTTGCCATGATCCTTTTTGGATAATTTATTTTTTGGAAGTTCCTTGTTAGATTGTTTTGTCATCAGCTTTGAAGTTCGATCATTTAAAGTATAGTTTTCAATTTAATAGTAATCTGGTAATTCAATTAGGAAGTATACTACAAAACAAAAATAAATTAAAAATTCCATCCGGATGGTTTAAATTTATGATTAAATTTTATTATGATGGTCGCTTACCTGGCTATGGCAGGCAAGTTTCACTATTTCGCCATCTCACTATTTTTCTATATAAACTTCCCTATTACCGGACTTAAACCTGAATATTTGTTCGTACTCCATCCGTTTTCTATTTACCTGGAACTCGTTTGGAACTTTCACACACTAAATGATCAAATCTCCTCATTTTTCCCCACCCAAAATCCCCAAAAACCAAAAAATTCGGCCGATTTTTAACAAAAAATTCCCAACATGGCATACCCCACCCATGCTGGGAACCTTAACTCTAAAAAATTAAACTTGGATTTTACACTGCGGACTTTTTCAGACTCTTCACTCTTCACTCCTCACTTTTCACTTGTCCGCGTTACGCGTCACGCGTTACGACTGTTCTAGGTACTATCAACGACCACTGACTCCTGCACTACATTCCCCGGCAAATCACTTACCCGTACAACAACCCTGCTACCCATGTAGGAAAAATTCATTACCGTTGCAATATAATTCCATTCCATACCTTCGGATAATGGCTTTTCAACTGCAGGACCACTCTCAATAACCTGCCCCATATCATTCAATATCGTCACATTTACCGACTCCATCTTGAATCGATCCCATGCTGAAATACCGATAGTATTTCCCGGTTGCCCCTTGTACCCCTTCAGATCAATGGCCTGTACTTTTGGCTTCTTCAGGAAATCAGATATCGCTGCATTCCAGATACTCTGGTACATTTTCTTCTTCTTTCTGTATTTCTCCCTGAGCCTTGGGTCATTCAGGACCTTCTTGCCATAAATAGTCGCAGCGGCAAATCGTTTCATGTTAGCTTTTTGTGCCTCGCTCCTCACCACTTTCGAGCAGTCTGGGCGCTTCGACATGATCGACTTATCTCCAATACACCTGAAAACTATACCCCCCATCATTCCATGGTAGTTTTTCGTGATCGTATTATCATATGAAATTGCCATAAAATATTGTTTTAAAAAATCGAATTTATCTATCTCCCTTAATCGGGTTAAAGGGAAAAGGTAATACGGTCAGATCAAATTTTTGTTCACAAAACAAATGTCTAAATATTTTACACTTTTTATTTGAATTACTTGTCCGCTTGCTCACAGGGCCAACATGTGGAACTATAGCTCTGTCACTTTGTCACTTTGTCACTCTATCACCCCCTTACTTAATTACTTAAAACTTAACACTTTTTTTCTCTTTTCTCTGATATTTTATATTCTCCATATGTCATTAATTTCGTAAAGATAAAATTTTTACCTTTGCCGCTCATTTATCTGTTAACGGAATAACATATGAGTGCAGAAAGCCTGATCTTATTTTTTATTGTCGGGGCATTTCTCGTTGGCATTGCCCTGCTTTTTTCAAGTTACATTCCTCCCACTTCGACTAATCCGCAAAAAGCCGAAACTTATGAGTGTGGCATTCCCACTGAGGGATTGTCATGGCTTCAGTTCAATATTGGCTATTATCTCTTTGCAATCATATTTTTGGTATTCGACGTTGAAACAGTCTTCATTTTTCCATGGGCAAAAGTCATGAAAGAAACAGGGATGATGGGATTTGTTGAAATCGTCATCTTCTTTTTCGTTCTGGGTATCGGGTTGCTTTATGCCTGGAAGAAAGGAGCGTTGAAATGGGAATAAAAAATATGAAAGAAAAGGATTTCAGGGATAACGAAACCCTTGAAACCTTCAAAAAAACCGGACAGGGAATTCTTCTTACCACTATTGATGATGTCATTGACTGGGGGCGTTCAAATTCAGTCTGGCCACTGACCTTTGCAACAAGCTGTTGTGGGATCGAAATGATGGCAACCGGCGCCTCGCGTCACGATTTTGCCAGGTTCGGAATTGAAGTTTACCGCGCCAGCCCCCGGCAGGCCGATGTGATCGTGGTTGCCGGTACCATCGTGAACAAAATGGCCCCAGTCCTCAAGAGGCTATACGACCAGATGGCGGAACCAAAATATGTCATTGCAATGGGCGCCTGTGCTGTTTCAGGCGGCCCTTTTTATTATAATTGTTATCATGTAATTCGCGGAGTCGACCATGTAATTCCCGTTGATGTATATATCCCTGGTTGCCCGCCCCGCCCTGAAGCCCTCCTTTACGGGGTCATGCAGTTGCAGCGGAAAATCAAGCTTGCAACGATTACAGATGCGGTTAAAATCAAAAAAGTTAAATGATTTTGTGATAATATGGATCCCGAAAAATTAAAGGAAAGAGTCCTGACCCTTGCCCCTGAAGCCGAATTGGAAGAAAATAAGCAATTTCTTACTTTTTTTATTCCTGCCGGGAAATTACATACCACGGCACTAAGATTGAAAGAAGAAGAAGACACTGCTTTTGATTACCTTTTCTGCCAGAGCGGGAGTGATATGGGAAAGTACCTGATGGTTGTTTACCATCTGGAATCCACAAAACTGCATCATGAATTGGTCATTAAGGTCAAAACCGAAGACCGCGATAATCCGGCATTCGATTCAGTTTGTGATATCTGGAGAACTGCGGAATTTCATGAAAGGGAGATCTTCGACCTGCTCGGGATCCGGTTCAATAACCACCCTGACCTTCGCCGGATCTTTCTGGATGAAAACTGGGTCGGCCATCCACTCAGAAAAGATTACCAGGATGAAGTAAACATCGTTGAACTTTAAGTATGAAAGAAGTCATCCATACCCCCGTCCCCTCCGTTGAAGAAGAGGAATACCACATCAATATGGGTCCCCAGCATCCCTCGACCCACGGTGTGCTTAGATTGGTGGTTTCCCTTCAGGGAGAGATCGTTAAAAGTCTGAAACCTCATTGTGGATATATCCACCGTGGCATGGAGAAAATGTGTGAGAAAGATACCTATCCCCAGATTATTCATCTGACCGACAGAATGGATTATCTTTCAGCTCACATCAATAACCATGCAGTTTGTCTGCTGGTTGAGAATGCTCTTCAGATTGAGGTTCCGGAAAGAGTCAAGTACATCAGGACCATCATGGATGAATTGACCCGCATTCAGTCGCACCAGCTCTGGTGGGCGAGTTTCGGGATGGACCTCGGCGGGTTGACCTGCTTCTTTTATGGACTCCGTGACAGGGAAAAGATCCTCGATATCTGGGAAGAAACTACCGGGGCACGTTTCCTTCAGAGTTATTATACACCTGGCGGATTGATGTGGGATATTCATCCTGACTTTCAGAAAAAAACTAAGGAATTCCTCAAGTATTTCAGGAAGAAGATCAGGGATTATGAAAAGATCTTATCCGGAAATGTGATATTCCGGGAACGTTCCCGGAATGTCGGCATCATGACAAAAGAAGAAGCAGTCAGCTATGGTGTGACAGGTCCCTCCGGAAGAGGATCCGGCTTTTCCTGTGATGTCAGAAAACATCATCCTTATGCACTTTATGATAAGGTTGACTTTAAGGAAATCCTTTATCAGGAAGGGGATACCCTTGCACGATACATGGTCAGGATGGATGAGATGTATGAGTCTATGCACATCATCGATCAGCTCATCGACAACATTCCCCAGGGAGATTTTTCTGCAAAGATGAAAGCTGTGATCAAGCTGCCTGCTGGTGAATATTACCAGCGGGTGGAAACTGCAAGAGGGGCTCTCGGACTTTATTGCATAAGCGATGGGAATAAAACACCCTATCGCCTGAAATTCCGTACCCCGAGCTTCAGCAACCTTTCAGCTCTTGATCATATCAGCAGGGGATTTAAGATCGCCGATCTTGTAGCTATCGGTGGCTCCCTCGACCTGGTTATTCCGGATATTGACAGATAATACGATTTAACATGGCTTCTAATATCTATGACAACTTTGTTTCTGCAATAACGCAGTGGATCCACAATGGGCTCTACCATGTATTGCCTCCTTTCTGGGCGCTCATGGCCGAACTGACCATCATCGGGCTGGTATTCCTTGTGTTCTATGCGCTTGTCGGATTGTTCCTTGTTTATGCCGAACGTAAGGTCTGCGCTTTCATGCAGAACCGTGTAGGCCCCAACCGTGTCGGTCCTTATGGGATATTTCAGACAATTGCAGATTTCATTAAACTTCTGATGAAAGAACTGGTAACCATCAAAAACTCCGACAAGCTGCTGTTCAATCTGGCCCCTTTCATTGTTATCATTGCCTCTTTCATGGCCATCGCTGCCATCCCCTTTGCCAAAGGACTAGATGCCATCGACTTTGATATTGGCATCCTATATGTAATCGCAGTTTCATCATTAGGCGTCGTGGGTGTTCTTCTGGCAGGATGGTCAAGCAATAATAAATATTCCCTCATTGGCGCCATGAGAAGCGGTGCCCAGATAATCTCTTATGAACTTTCAGTCGGATTGTCACTTCTGACTATTATCATTTTAGCGGGGACTATGCAATTTTCGGCAATTGTCCAGGGCCAGGAATATGGTTGGTTTATTTTCAGGGGGCACATTCCTGCAATGATAGCCTTCGTGATTTTCCTGATAGCATCTACTGCCGAAACAAACCGCGGGCCTTTCGACCTTGCTGAAGCCGAATCGGAATTGACTGCCGGATTTCATACCGAATATTCAGGGATCAAATTCGCCTTTTTCTTTCTGGCCGAATATATGAATATGTTTATCGTCGCTTCAATTGCTGCAACAGTATTCCTTGGCGGCTGGATGCCTTTCCACGTATCGGGATGGACCGGTTTTAATCAGGTTATGGACTACATTCCGCCCTCAATATGGTACATCGGGAAAACAGGATTTATTATCTTCCTGATGATGTTGTTCAAATGGACCTTTCCCCGGTTAAGAATTGACCAGCTTTTAACCCTTGAATGGAAATACCTCTTACCCATCAACCTTTTCAACATTCTCCTGATGTCATTTATAGTATTAATGGGTTGGCATTTTTAAACTATGAACAGCTTTTTTAAATATTTTAAAGATATTTTTTCCGGTGTGAGATCCCTACTTATAGGGATGTCAGTGACTGGCAGGTATTTTTTCAGTCCTGGTCAGATCGTGACACAACAATATCCGGAAAACCGGAAAACCCTCAAAATGTTTGAGCGATTTAAAGGCGAGGTCATCATGCCACACGATAGTAACAACCATCACCGGTGCACTGGTTGCGGCATATGTGAACTGAACTGCCCGAACGGGAGCATTGAAGTGATCTCAAACAGGATCGACGGACCAGACGGGAAAAAGGTCAGGATCATTGACAAACACATTTATCACCTGGGAATGTGCACGTTCTGTAGCCTTTGCGTGAAAACCTGTCCCGAAAATGCACTGGCATTCGGACAGGAATTTGAACATGCTGTATTTGACCGTACTGTACTGACAAAGATTTTAAATAAACCTGGTTCATCCATTATAAAAGGTACTCAAGAATGACGAATAATCAGATCATGTTTTTTATCTTTTCAGCGGTCATTGTGATCTTCTCTATCCTGACCGTGACAAGCCGCCGGATCTTAAGAGCGGCCACTTTTCTGCTCTTTGTTCTTGTTTCTACAGCCGGACTTTATTTTATGCTGCGTTTCAATTTCCTGGCTGCCATTCAGCTCACACTCTATGCCGGGGGTATTGTTGTACTGATCATTTTTTCAATACTCCTGACCAGCCATGTTGGTGCGAAACTTGAACTTCCGGGCCTCTCAAAGAAGATCTTTGCATTCATTGCAGCAGCTGCAGGGGCAACACTCTGTATCCTGACAATTATTCAATATAAATTTCCGGAGACATCAATTGAAAGTGGCCGCACAAATATTGAAGATATTGGCAAAGCATTGACCAATACCGGGAAATTCGGGTATGCACTTCCTTTTGAAGTGATCAGCATCCTGTTACTGGCTGCCATGATCGGATCTATTGTAATTGCCAAGAAAAGAAAAGATTAATGTATTAATATTCACTATTATGTTTGAAGGAGTCCCATTAACCTGGTTTCTGATTGTAGCCACCCTGATGTTCTTTATCGGCATTTATGGTTTCCTGGTCAGAAAAAACCTGATCACGATGCTGATGTCGCTCGAATTGGTTTTAAATTCCGTAAACATCAATTTTGTTGCATTCAACAAGCTGCTTTATCCCCAACATCTCGAGGGGATGTTTTTTACCGTCTTTGTCATTGCAGTTGCTGCAGCCGAGGCATCAGTAGCAATTGCCATTATTATCAATATCTACAGGCGTCTTGTCAACATCGATGTGGAAAAGATGGAGGAAATGAAATACTAATTGAAAATTACCTGAAAACTAAAATTTATTTATCGTAAATAGAAAGATATGATCAATTTCAGTTATACAATTTGGATCGTTCTGATACCGCTTATCTTTTTTGTCCTAATAGGATTTTTTGGAAACAGGTTCAAACCGGTTGTTTCCGGGATAGTTGGTACCTCAGGACTTTTTATATCCATGGCATTATCTTTTTATACGGCTTACCAGTACTTTTTTGTGATGCCAAAGGTCGGGGATACATTCCAGAAAATCATAGGATACAATGCTGTATGGCTGAGGTTTACAGAAAAACTCCACATCGATCTCGGCGTTCTTCTCGATCCCATTTCTGTCATGATGCTGATCGTCATTACAACAGTCTCCTTCATGGTGCATCTTTATAGTATTGGTTATATGAAGGGGGAAAAAGGATTTGAAAGATACTTTTCATTTCTTTCACTTTTCAGTTTCTCCATGCTGGGACTTGTCATTGCAACAAATATATTCCAGATGTATATTTTCTGGGAACTGGTTGGGGTTTCTTCTTATCTGCTGATCGGCTTCTATTATACTAAAGATTCTGCAGTAGCAGCTTCAAAAAAAGCATTTGTAGTCACGAGGTTTGCCGACCTGGGTTTCTTAATCGGGATCCTGATCCTGTCATTTACAACGGGAACCTTCGATTTTATAACCTTGACTGATCCCCATGGAACAGCCATCACACAAGGCAGCGGGATCATGTTTCTTGGATTGTCAACCATGACCTGGTCAATGATCTTTGTTTTCATGGGAGGTGCAGGTAAATCAGCCATGTTCCCTCTGCATATATGGTTACCGGATGCCATGGAAGGTCCTACCCCGGTCTCAGCTTTGATCCATGCTGCTACCATGGTCGTTGCCGGTGTTTATCTTGTTGCCCGTATGTTCCCTATCTATCATTTCTCTGCACCCGTTGCGCTGGATGTCGTGATGTATGTAGGGGCATTCAGTTCAATCTTTGCCGCCGTGATCGCCTGTACACAATTTGATATCAAACGGGTCCTGGCCTATTCAACCATATCACAAATCGGCATGATGATATTTGCCCTTGGTGTCTCGGGATATGGCGAGTCCGGATTGGGTTTTATGGCCTCTATGTTCCACTTGTTTACCCATGCCTTCTTTAAATCGCTTCTATTTCTTGGTGCGGGAGCGATCATTCATGCAGTTCACAGCAATTATATGAACGAGATGGGAGGATTGAGGAAACACCTCCCCATCACCCATATTACTTTTTTAATTGCCTGTCTTGCCATTGCAGGGATTCCCCCACTGTCCGGATTCTTCAGTAAGGATGAAATTCTTGCTGCCAGCCATGAAAAAAATATGGTTATCTATATTCTTGGAATGATAATCTCAGCCCTGACCGCATTTTATATGTTCCGTCTCTACTTTTCAATCTTTTGGGGGAAGCAGCAAGAATACCATCATACACCCCACGAGGCTCCGAAGGTAATGACTATACCATTAATGCTTCTATCATTGGGAGCCATCTTCACTGGCTTTTTGCCATTTGCTTCTCTTGTAACTTCCGACGGTAAGCCACTCATGACACACATTGAACCTGCTGTTGCAATACCGGCTGTGCTGGTATGCCTGCTTGGCGCCCTGATTGCCATGATATTTTATCAGAAAGAAACCAATTTACCAGAAAAAATATCCAAGGCATTGGGAGGTGCTTACCAGGCTGCCTACCGGAAATTCTATATTGATGAGCTTTATCTTTTTATTACAAAAAAGATCATCTTCGATCATGTTTCCCGTCCCATTGCCTGGTTTGACCGGCACATCGTGGATGGCTCCATGAATGGGATTTCTTATATTACAAATGAAGTTTCTGCCAGGATCAAGCGTTTCCAGTCGGGACAGCTGCAACAATATGCATGGGTTTTCGTGGCAGGTGCTGTAGCCCTGGCGTTGGCATTCATCTATTTATGGACTAATTAAACTGTTGAACGGATGGATATTCTGACCTTATTTATTGTAATCCCTGTTCTTACTATGATCGGGATAGTTTTTTGCAAAGATCATAAGCAGGTAAAATGGACTGCAGCCCTTGGCATGGGTTTACAGCTTATCAGTGCAGCAGTTCTGATCATTCTGTTTCTCATGGAAAGGAAAGCAGGGAATATGGGAGAAATGTTATTTGTCAAAGATGTGGTCTGGTTCCCGAGCCTGAATATTCATTACCTGGTTGGTGTGGATGGCATTTCAGTTGCCATGATCGGGCTTACTGCCATTGTTATTTTTGCCGGGATCTTCGCTTCATGGGAAGTAGAAGATCTGCATAAGGAATTTTTTATATCTCTGATTCTTCTCTCTACCGGGGTGTTTGGTTTCTTTATCTCGCTGGATCTGTTTACTCTGTTCCTTTTTTACGAGCTTGCTGTAATCCCGATGTACCTTTTAATAGGTATATGGGGAAGTGGTCCTCGTGAATATTCAGCTATGAAACTGACCCTGATGCTGATGGGTGGATCGGCCCTGATCCTCGTAGGATTGCTGGGGTTGTATTTCCATTCAAATCCTTCCGGTGGCCAGTTGAATTTCAGTATTCTTGCGATTTCTAAAGTTCATATTCCGGTTGAGGTCCAGAAGTTCTTCTTTCCCTTTCTTTTTGTTGGATTTGGTGTGCTCGGGGCGTTGTACCCTTTCCACACATGGTCGCCTGATGGTCATGCCTCTGCGCCTACAGCTGTTTCTATGCTTCATGCTGGTGTCCTCATGAAACTGGGAGGCTATGGTTGTTTCCGTGTTGCTGTATTTCTTTTGCCGGAAGCCGCACATCAGCTGGCATGGATCTTTATCATTCTCACAACCATCAGTGTGATATATGGCGCACTCGGCGCCGTATGGCAGAAAGATCTTAAGTATATCAATGCTTATTCTTCAGTCAGTCATTGCGGAATGGTGTTGTTTGCTATTCTGATGTTTAACCAGACAGCTATGACAGGGGCTATCCTGCAAATGATATCCCACGGTATCATGACGGCCCTTTTCTTTGCCCTGATTGGGATGATTTACAGCAGGACCCATACGCGTTATATCAATGAAATGGGCGGTTTGATGAAGGTCATGCCTTTCCTTGGTGTAGCTTATGTGATCGCAGGGCTTGCATCTCTGGGCCTTCCCGGGTTCAGCGGATTCGTGGCTGAGATGACCATTTTCGTCGGAGCATTCCAGAATAATGATGTCTTTCACAGAATTGCTACCATAATCGTTGTATCCTCCATTGTTGTGACAGCAGTGTATATTCTCCGTGTGGTAGGGATTCTGTTGCTCGGGAAGATCAACAACGAGCATTATGAGCATCTGGGTGATGCAAAATGGTTTGAACGTCTGAGTGCCGGGGTCCTGATATTCGGGATCACTGCAATCGGACTGGCGCCTTTATGGTTGTCAGAAATGATCCATGGAGGCCTGGGACCCATCATTCAGCGGTTGCTGATGACAACACCCATTCACTAAACAACTTTTTTCCCGGACCCTGACAAATTTGACAGAATGGAAAGAATTAATAAAACTGACAAAAAAAGATAATATCAATAAATTTCAGACCGATGTTTATAATGAGACATGAATTGCTGCTGGTCGCCATCACGGTAATTCTTTTACTTGTCGAGATCTTTCTGCCACAACACAAAAAGAATAAAATCATCCTTCCTGCCATTATTCTGATGGCACTGGTCACGATCACAGGTTTTATTCCAGGACACACGGGTACACTTTTCGGTGGAATGTATGGAACTTCACCACTGATCCTTTTAATGAAAAACATACTGAATATCGGGGTTCTTATAGTTTTTATGCAATCGGTTTCCTGGCTGAAACTGGAAGAACAAAAAGAAAGGATTGGAGAATATTTCATTATTCTGCTTTCAACCCTGATTGGTATGGACTATATGATCTCTTCCGGAGATTTCCTAATGTTTTATCTCGGTCTCGAACTGGCTACCATTCCTATCGCGACTCTTGCAGCATTTGAAAGGTTCAAGGAAAAATCAGCAGAAGCCGGGGTTAAACTGATCTTTATTTCTGCATTGTCATCCGGGGTTCTTTTATATGGGCTTTCGATGATCTACGGTACAACCGGTACGGTTTATTTTCCTGAAGTCTCGGTTGCTTATAATGCTTCTCCATTGCAGATCCTTGCATTTATCTTTTTCTTTGCCGGCATGGCATTCAAGATCTCACTCGTGCCATTCCACCTTTGGACAGCCGATGTATATGAAGGTGCCCCCATTAACATATCTTCTTATTTGTCAGTCATTTCAAAAGGTGCTGCTGTGTTTATATTCATGATTATCCTGTATACCGTCTTCTATAAAATAGCGCTGATGTGGCGGGATGTGATATATGTCATTTCTATCCTGACCATGACACTTGGCAACCTGTTCGCAATGCGTCAACGAAATATAAAGAGGTTCCTTGCATTTTCATCCATTGCCCAGGCCGGGTTTATTCTTTTGGGTATCATCGGTCAAAGTCAGTTGGGGATGACTACGGTGATTTATTTCGTCCTGATCTATATCTTCTCAAATCTTGGAGCCTTCGGCGTTGCTGCTATTATTTCCAATAGAACAGGTAAAGAGAGCATTGATGATTACGACGGGCTTTACAGGACCAACCCAATGCTCAGTCTGACCATGATGCTGGCATTGTTTTCTCTGGCCGGCATTCCTCCGTTAGCAGGGTTCTTCGGTAAGTTTTTTCTTTTCACAGCAGCCGCGAAACAGGGAATGTACATCCTGGTATTCATAGCTGTACTTAACACAATTATTTCACTTTATTATTACCTGCTCGTTGTAAAAGCGATGTTTTTGAACCGGAGTGACCAGCCCATCGCTTATTTTAAAAGCGATGTTTACACAAAACTGGGCCTGGCAATATGTATTGCCGGAATCATTATTATAGGCTTTGCAAGTCCTGTTTATGAGTTTATCCTTAAATTTACTTACGGCTTATACTGATTTTAATTCTTTCTTCAATTGACCTCAACTTTGCCTGCTTTTTTTCGCTCAAAGATCCCCAGGGACATACTCATTGCAATGAAGATATTTGGGAATCTGAGTCTGGCCGGATTGTTTTGTTTCAGGGTTATTTGTAAGTTTGCACCTTAAGAAAAAATACTATGGCGCTGAATAATGGCAAACATATTATTGCTGAAATAGAAGGTATTCGTTCAACAGTTGTCGAAACAGGTTTGAGTGAAAATCGCCGCCTTTTTCTGAAAGAACTTCTTCAACAAAATGGATATGAAGTTAAGATGGAAAAAGAAAAAGCCAAAGATGGGACACAACTGGAAACATGGATTCTGGGAGTTACCGATCTCGTCTTTAACCCGGTAATCAGGGTATATGAACAGAAAATACTCAGATCCGATGGTCATCCTGTTACTCCTGCATACTGGAATCAATGGGCTATTGATCCTGATCTCCCTTACTGGATGGTGACAAAATAAAATTCTTTATGGGGAGATTCTGGAAAATATTTTCCATTGCTGTTGTGCTGATGTGGTTTTTCCTGGGATTTTACCTGCTTCTAAGCCCCAGGTTTAACGGACTGACCAAAGAGATCAGAGTGATCTTTGCAGTTTTTCTGTTTCTATACGGAGGCTGGCGGCTTGCAAGGATTATCACCAAAGATAGAGAGCAGAAAGAAGAAGATTAGCGAGAATCAGAGTGCTCATGTTCCGAAATCCGGAGATAACCGCCATAATAATTTGATGGTGAGAAAAATAAATTTAATATTTTTGTGTTTTATCAATCGTAAAATCTATTAGCTTTGACGGATTAATTCCCAGCAAAATGAAAATACCGATGATTTCCCGTGTTGCGGGTTTTTTTATCATTTGTGGGAGTATCCTGCTGTTTGGGTGCGGGGGTGGTATCAAACCTACAGATATGGATACCCCTACAACAGGTAAATTTAAAATTGGGATCGATGATTCCTACAGCCTTCTTATTGATGCAGAACTCTATACTTTTCAATCTTTGTATCCCTATTCCAAAATCGATACTGTCTGTAGAACGGAAGCAGATATCATCGACGCATTCATGAAAGATTCTCTTTCTCTGATAGTGGTCAGCAGGAAACTTACCCAGGATGAAGAAGCACAACTCAACGCCAAACAGGTATTTCCAAAAACCACAAAGATCGCATACGATGCAGTGGCATTAATAACAAACAGGGATAATCCCGATAGTACATTGTTATATGACCAGGTCAGGGAAATTTTTGAAGGTAAGATAAAAACCTGGAAAGAACTAAATGCAAAATCAAAGCTTACGGATATTAAGATCGTTTTTGATAATTATAAATCATGTAACACACGGTATTTCCGTGAGAAATTCAACCTGTCAAAATTACCGGATGTGTGTTTCGCAGTTCATAATAATTCCGAAGTCATAAATTTTATTGAGAAAAACAAAGGAGCGATCGGTGTGGTCAGCGTTAACTGGGTCAGTGACAAAGATGACACAGTTTCTCATTCCTTCCTTAAAAGGGTTAGAGTTATCAGTATAAGTGCGCCGGGTAGCAACGATCCTAATGGTGAATTTTATACACCTCATCCTGCTTATATTGCAGAAGGAACGTACCCTTTTACGCGTGAAGTTTATTGCATTAACCGTCAAGTCTATGTGGGGCTGGCGTATGGCATATCAGCATTTATTGCAGGAGAAAAAGGTCAACTCATTGTCTTACGTTCCGGAATGGTTCCTGCTTCCATGCCTGTAAGACTCATAGAAATGAAACATTAAATCGTAGGAGAATAATTTATGACAAGGATTTTTAAACCGATGGTCAAAATTGCATGTTTGTTAATTATTTTGTCCGGCGGTTACCGGATTCAGGCCCAGGACATTCAGGCTGCTTTTAAACTTACCAGGGCAGAACGATTTGAAGATGCAAATTCAGCCTTCAAAGCCCTTTTACAGAAAGATCAGCATAATGGGGATATTTATTATTATTACGGAGACAATTTCCTGCAGGAATATTATTCTGATACGACAAATAATTCATTCAAGGAATTATCCGACTCTGCAAAGATACTTTTCACAAAAGGAGTAGATTCAGATCCTGCCAATCCTCTAAATTATATTGGCATTGGACAAATAGCCCTGATGCAGAAAGATATCCCCAAAGCGCAACAGAATTTTTCCAAGGCGATTTCACTTCTTCCGTCCAAGGCAAACAAAAACATTATTATGGCACCTGATAAACAAGCTACAGTTTACATAAGACTTGCCAATGCATATATTAAATCAGGCGTATATGATACTGCAGTGGTTTACGGATCCTTAAGGACAGCGGAAAAACTCAACAGTAAAGATTATGACCTTTATATCGTTAAAGGCGATGCTTATATCTTTATGCAAAATGATGGTTCAAGAGCGATCCTGAATTATAACATTGCTCAAAGTTTGAATCCAAAATCTCCCTTTGCAAAACTCCGGATAGGGCAATTATGGATGCGTGCAAGAAATTACAACGATGCCCTCACTTATTACCAGGAAGTGGTTAAAATAGACTCTACATTTGCACCTGCTTACCGTGAACTGGGGTACCTGCTTTCGCGTGCCAACCGTAACGATGAAGCCGAACAGAATTACAAAAAGTTTCTCAGGTTATCGGGAGGTAACACAACTGCACGGATCCAATATGTAAACACACTTATTGATTTAAAGAATTACAAAGAAGCTATCAATCAGCTTAATGAGATTTTAAAAACTGATAGTTCCAATAATGACCTGAACCGGGCATTAGCTTATTCTTACTATGAGACGGGACAGTATGACAAGGCTTTGGTATACAGTAAAAAATTCTTCAGCCGTGCAAAACCGGATAAAATACGTACTACCGATTATGTTTACCTTGGCAGGTCATATGCCAAAACGAAACAAGATTCCCTTGCTCACATATATTTATTAAAAGCATACCAGATGGACACTTCACGTACTGACCTTCTTTCTGAAGCCGCAGTGTCGATGATGAAACTCAAAAAATATGATAAAGCCATTGAGGATTATAATTTGAAAATTGCCCGGAATAAAGCTGTCCCGGGTGATTATTTTGCTTTAGGAATTGCTTATTATAATATAAAAAATTGGGGGAAAGCTGATAGCACATTAAAGTATCTCAACACATTGGTACCTGACCTTATTCCGGGTTACCTCTGGCGGGCAAGGTCACTGGTGAACATTGATACGACTTGTAAGCTTGGTTTGGCAAAACCAGTCTATGAGACGCTGATTGATAAGGCGAAATCCGACACGGTCAAAAATGCAAAAGAATTAATGGAGTCATATTCTTATCTTGCTTATTATTACCTGGTTCAGTTCACTGACACCAAAGACCAGGAGCTTGGCCGGAAATCTATCGATTACTGCAATAAAGTCCTGGCCATTCAGCCTCCGGATCCAAATTATGCCGAGAAAGCAAAGGGTATTCTCAAAAGCCTGGAACTAAAAATCAGAAAATAAGAGTAATATCTCCTGACCGACCTGTTCAGGGAAACATTACAAACAAAGTAATTAATTAACCAACATATAACCTTGTTTTAATAATTTTTAATACTTTTGCTTCTTGTTAAGAAACTATCAATTCACACATTAATAATTAAAAAACAAATTTAAAATGAGCAAGACAAATAACAAAGGCGGACAAACCCTTGGTGACGCTTTAAAGTCGTGGTTTACAGTGGCTGTTATTTTACTTTCATTCGTAATTGCCTTATTTGTATACCTGAGAATAATGGGGAATTATATCAACTTTGAAGGAGGCTATGACCTGATTAAAAACAATGTTCCATCAAGCAAATGGCATCCACTACCAGGCAACTACCTTGCGATGGTTTTTAAGGGAGGTTTAATTGTTCCTCTTTTGATGACAGTATTACTTGTCCTGATCACTTTTTCTATTGAGAGAGGTATTACTCTTGTGCGTGCAAGCGGAAAAGGCAGGCTCAATGTTTTTGTAAAGAATCTCCAGGATTACCTGAATAACGACAAAATCGAAGATGCCATCTCAGCTTGCGATAAACAAAAAGGATCTCTTGCCAATGTCATGAAAGCAGGTCTTGTCCGTTATCGTACATTACAGGCAGATGCTACTCTCTCAAAAGAGCAGAAGATCCTGGCCCTGCAAAAAGAATTTGAAGAAGCCACCGCTCTCGAATTACCGCTTTTATCGAGGAACCTGGTCATTCTTTCAACCATCGCTTCGATCTCAGTGTTAATCGGGCTTTTGGGAACAGTACTCGGGATGATCCGTGCTTTTGGTGCTCTTGCACAAGCCGGCGCTCCGGATGCCCTGGCTCTTGCAACAGGTATTTCTGAAGCTCTTATCAATACCGCATTTGGTATCACCGGTTCTTTACTTGGTATCGTAATGTACAACGTCTATTCGACACTGATCGACAGTTTTACATTTAAAATTGATGAAGCAGGATTCAGTCTCGTACAATCATTCGCATCCCAGACAAAATAATTTCAGGGTTGCTGATTCATTTTGTACATTAATTCTGTTAGTCCTCAATTTAAAATAGAGTAATATGCCTAAAATAAAACCACCCGCAAGAAGTCCGCGTGTAGACATGACGCCTATGGTGGACCTGTTTTCAGTACTATTGATATTTTTATTGCTCACTGCTTCATTCCGCCCACAGGAGGCGGCAATAATCAGCAGTCCTTATTCTGTATCGGAAAAACAGGCTCCGGATCATGATATTATGACGATCATCATTGATAAAAGCGGAAAGGTCTTTTTTAATATTGATAACGGTAGAGATACTACGACTCATACACGTATCAATGTTCTTACCGAAATGGCCAAACAGTACCAGGTCAACTTTACAAAGAAAGAATTGCAGGATTTTGGGAACCTGGCTTCTTTCGGGATGCCGATGGCCAATATGAAAAAATGGTTGGATGTACCTGAAACCAAAGATAAAGAGAAATTCCAGGTAGGAATTCCAACGGACTCTGTTGATGGAAGAGCCTCTGAACTGGCCATGTGGATCCGTTTTTCACGTCTTGCCAATGTCAATACAGAAGTTGCCATTAAAGGTGATGGTGAGACCAACTATAAAGTTGTAAAGAAGGTCATGGATATGCTGCAGGCAAACAGGGTAAATAAGTTTAATCTTGTTACGAACCTGGAAAAACAGGAAGTTACACTGAAAGATCTTCCGAAATAATCGTAATAAGAACATTTTACAAGTTAAAAGAAAAATGATATGGCTGAAATAATTCAAGAAGAAAAAGGCAAAAAAGGCGGAAAAAAGAGAGCCAAAAAGTTCTCGACGCATATCGATATGACTCCCATGGTTGACCTGATGTGTCTTCTGATCACCTTTTTTATGCTAACCACCGCTTTCAGCAAGTCCAAAGTCATGGTGATCACTATGCCGGAAAAAGATCAAAAAGATCAACCAAAAGATCAACCAAAGATACCCGCCTGGAGAACCCTGAATATCCTTCTTACTGATAATGATGCAGTATATTACTATATAGGTCAGGCTGATCCCAGGAAACCACCCTTACCTACGTTGACTAAGACTGATTTCAGTAAAAATGGGATCCGTAAGGTACTCCTCGATAAAAACAGGGATCTTTTTACACAAATCGTGACCTTCCGGGATAAACGTCGGTCAGGTAAACTTGTCGTTGCTGATACCACTGCAGATCAGGAAATAAAGAAAATGAAAAAGGATGATACAAAGGGACCGATTGTTCTGATCAAAGCGGATGACAAAGCAAAATACAAGGATATTGTGGATATTATCGATGAAATGGCGATCTGTAACATTGCAAGTTATGCAATTGTGGACATTCAACCGGCCGAATTGGAAATGCTGAAGACTGCTCCTAAATAATTGATAGGATTTCTTAATCTCTTAATTGGAACGAACATGACAAAAGAAAAACAACGTGTAGAATCGCTGGAAGAGATGGTTTTTAAAACCAGGAATAAAGATTATGGGGCATATGTTCTCAGGAAGAAGTACCAAAAGTATACTTTGATTTCCCTGATCATTGGAATTTTGACAATTGGTGCTACTGTTGCCTATCCGATCATTTCTGCTATGATGAATAAAAACCGGATAATTAAGGAAAATACAACAGTCGGGGTCGAAATGCTGAACATTCCGAAAGAGGAAGCACCCCCACCTCCGCCTCCCCCTCCGCCACCACCCGATGCAGTTCAGCAGCAACGGTTCGTGGCACCTAAAGTCACTACTGATAGTGTGGTAACTACGATGCAAATTCAGGAAGATCTGAATGCAAAACCCAATACTGAAGCTCCACCAACCCAAGAAATTGTGGTTGAGGAAGCAAAACCACAGGTTATTGAACAGGAAGCTCCCAAAGAGATCTTTACCGTGGTGGAGGAGAATCCTTCTTACCCTGGCGGTGATGAAGCCCGTATCAAGTTTTTGCAGGAGAACATGAAATATCCTGAAGAAGCAAAGGAACTGGGTGTCCAGGGAAAGGTATTTGTAACCTTTGTCGTTGAAGTGGATGGTTCTATAACAGATGTGAAAGTCCTGAGAGGGATCGGTGCCGGCTGCGATGATGAAGCAGTCCGTGTCGTAAAATCCATGCCGAAATGGATCCCTGGAAAACAAAGAGGCGTGCCTGTCAGGGTACAATTTAACTTGCCCATTAATTTTAAACTTCAATAATATATTGAAGAACTAAAACTAAAACCTACTTATCTGTTGGGAGGAGCTGTCATAAATTTATGGCAGCTTTTCTTTTTGAATGTTCTGGTCAGATCCACGCTAAACATCTGCTAATTGTGTCTTAAGGAGGTAAATAATAATTACTTAACACTTGACTTTGACACTTAATACTATAAACCTTAATTTATAATCTTTCCAAACGAAACTTTTTATAACTTTGTATCGTTAAAAAACAGCAGAAATTATAAAGATTTCTTTTTTTTATCAATCTGTTGTTAAATATTTAACAACAGACAAAAAGTTGTATTCACCCTTCAATCGTGCGAAATGATTACACTTGGTTTACTGGAGAAAAATACTTTTTTAGAGGCTGTGAACAAAAAAAGCGGCGCCAATGTCCTGGAATGTTATCAATGCGGGAAATGTGTTTCTACATGCCCGGTTTCCGGTTATATGGATTTTCCCCCGAGAGAGATTATGCAGATGATAAAGCTTGGCCTTAAGGAAGAAGCCTACATGGCTAATTCTATGTGGTTCTGTCTGACCTGTTCGGCCTGCAGCGGGCGTTGCCCACGCGAAATCGATATTCCTGCCGTGATGGAAGCCATCCGTCATCTGGCCATAGAAGAGAATTATCGATCTGAAAACAAAAAAGTTAAGGATATTCGTAAGTTTCATGATATTTTTCTGGATATGGTCAAACGATACGGCCGGAATTATGAACTGAGAATGATGGCCGAATTCAATATCCGTACCCGGAATCTTTTCAAGGATATGCACCTTGCGCCAAAGGCATTGCTTAAAGGTAAAATCCCCATTGGCCATGAATCCACAAAAAGAGGTCAGGCTATCCGGAAGATGTATAAACTTGCTGATAAGCTTGAAAAAGAAAAAAAATAAAGACAATTCATTACATAAGTCTACTCAATTGAATTGACATGAACAAACTAACCTATTTTCCTGGTTGTTCAGCACACAGTACAAGCGAGGAATATGATCATACGCTGAAACTTGTAATGCGGACCCTGGATGTGCAGATGGAAGAGATCCCCGACTGGAATTGCTGTGGGGCTACCTCTGCCCACGTCATGACAGAAAACCTGGCGTTGGCGTTACCCATGCGCAACCTGGTCCTCGCTGAACGCCTGGAAAACAAAACGATGGCTATTGCGTGTGCTTCCTGTTATTCAAGGATGAAAAGCACAAAAAAACATTTAGATGAAAACCCGGAACTCGCCAGAAAAATCAATAGCACAGTGATTGATGAAGGTGAATATAAAGGAACAATAGATGTCAAATCCATGCTTCAATACTGCTATGAAGAAATCGGCCTGGAGACCATTAAGAGCAAAGTGGTAAAATCTTTATCAGGATTGAAAGTAGCATGTTACTATGGTTGCCTTCTGACTCGTCCAAAGGATGTAACACATTTTGATTCACCGGAATACCCCATGTCAATGGATCGTCTTATGGAAGCCCTTGGTGCAAAAGCCATGGACTTTGACTATAAGACGGAATGCTGTGGAGCCTCTTTTTCTATTTCCAACACAGAAGTGGTGGAATCACTTAGCGGCAAGATCCTGGAAGTTGCAAAAGAAAGCGGCGCTCATCTGATCGTTGTTGCCTGCCCGCTTTGTCAGTCTAACCTCGACATGCGTCAGCCTGATATAGAAAGACATACCGGTAAAAAGTTTGATCTTCCGGTGATGTACTTTACTCAACTTATGGCTCTGGCCTTCGGTTATCCCGAAGTAGAATTAAAATTTCCCAAACACATTGTCCCTGTAGAAGCCGCTCTGAAACATATAGGAGAGGTGATACCTGAACCTGAAAAAGTAAAAAGAACTAAAAAAGCTGTCGAAGCAGAAAGCGAGGTAGAATAATGGCCAGAGTAGGTGTTTTCGTTTGTTTTTGCGGTGCAAACATTGCCGATTTCGTTGATGTTCCAGCTGTCGTTCAGGAAGCAAAAAGGATCAAAGAAGTTAAAGTTGCGATTGAATATAAGTACATGTGTTCTGATCCCGGACAGGGAATGATCAGGGAGGCCATTGTACAGAACCGGTTGACTTCGGTTGTCGTTGCTGCCTGCTCGCCCCGGATGCATGAAAAGACATTCCGGAAGGCCTTATCAGATGCCGGGATGAATCCATATATGCTGGAAGTTGCCAATATCCGAGAACATTCTTCCTGGGTACACCAGAAAGATAAGAAGGCAGCCACAGAAAAGGCATGCGACCTTGTCCGCATGGCCGTGGCTAAATCAATAGCCAATGAACAACTGCACGAAATCTCGGTACCTGTTACAAAACGGGCATTGGTGATTGGTGGTGGTATTGCAGGGATCCAGGCTGCACTAGATATTGCCGATGCACGGATCCCTGTGACTCTTGTTGAAAAAAGTCCATCCATTGGGGGCCGCATGGCTCAACTTGATGAGACTTTCCCTACACTTGACTGTTCACAGTGTATTCTGACCCCCAAAATGGTTGATGTTGCCTCACATCCCTTTATTGAGCTGATCCCTTATTCCGAGGTGATCGAGCTCGATGGTTATGTGGGAAACTATAAAGTTAAAATAAAGAAAAAATCTTCTTATGTTGATTTCAGCACTTGCACAGGTTGCGGCACCTGCATTCAGAAATGCCCGGTGAAAGTTCCTAATGAATTCAACATGAACATCGATAAACGGAAAGCCATCTATACCCCTTTTCCGCAGGCAGTTCCAAATAAACCCGTGATCGATGCCGAACATTGCACCATGCTTCTTAAAGGAAAATGCGGGATCTGTGCCAAATTCTGTGAAAAAGGATCCATAAATTTTAAAATGATAGATGAGGTCATTGAGCGTGAAATCGGTGCTGTGGTCGTGGCCACGGGTTATGATCTTTGGGATCCCAAGCCCTATGAAGAATATGGTGTAGGCCGTTACAAGGATATCATCACTTCACTTGAATTTGAACGGATGGTTTCTTCCAGCGGTCCGACCAATGGCGTGCCGGTCCGGCCATCGGATGGTAAAGTTCCAAAGAATGTGGTCTTCATTAAATGTATAGGTTCGCGCGATGAAGCCAAAGGCATTGAATATTGTTCCAAGATTTGCTGCATGTACACTGCTAAACATGCAATCCTTCTGCACCATAAAGTGCATGACAGCCATGCCTATATTTTTTACATGGATATCCGTGCAGCCGGTAAAGGATATGAGGAGTTTGTGAAACGTGCCCAGGTTGAAACTGAAGCCACTTACCTGAGAGGAAGAGTATCCAAGATCTATAAAAAGGGTGATAAGCTGATAGTCAGGGGAGAAGATGCCCAGATCGGGCAGGTGGTAGAAGTTGAAGCCGACCTTGTTGTTCTGGCAACAGCAATAACAGCCCCGAAAGATAATCCTGCACTGGCCCGTTTACTTGGGGTATCTTACGATAAATATGGTTATATGTCGGAGGCCCATCCAAAGTTAAGGCCGGTTGAAACAGCCAAAGCCGGCATATTCCTTGCTGGCTGTACACAGGCTCCAAAAGATATTCCTGATACCGTCGCACAGGCCTCAGCCTGTGCAGCTAAAGTATGTGGCCTTTTTGCCGGGGATACCCTGAAAAAAGACCCGATGATCTCAACAATCAACAACGAATTTTGCAGCGGTTGCTTAAACTGTGTAAAAGTCTGTCCATATCAAGCAATCGTCACAGAAGAAATTCCTTTGGGATATGGTTCAAAAGAATTACGGACGGTAGCCAAGATCAATGAAGGTGTTTGCCAGGGCTGCGGTTCCTGTGTTGCCGTCTGCCGCAGTATGGCCATCAGCCTGGCTGGTTTTACCGATCCTCAAATCATTAACGAGATAGTTGCAATCTAATGGAAACTGAAGTAAAAGAAGCTCAAGGGAAAATAGTCAGTGCCGAAAACCCGGATATTTCTGCACCAGCCGACTGGAAACCAGTAATAATAGGGATCCTGTGCAACTGGTGTTCCTATGCCGGATCCGACCTTACCGGTACATCGCGTATCCAGTATCCCCCTAATATCAGGATCATCCGGGTACCTTGTTCCTCAAGGGTAGACCCGTGGTTCATTATAAAATCATTGCAAAGTACTGCAGATGGAGTGCTGATCTCGGGATGTCATCCGGGGGACTGTCACTATATCACGGGTAATTATTATGCACGCAGGAGATTTCTTGTGGCCAAGAAATTATTGAATTTCATCGGCTACCATGAAAACCGCGTTCAATTCTCGTGGGTATCAGCAGCCGAAGGGCAAAAATTTGCCAAAGTAGTAGCAAAAGTGACCGAGGATATAAAAAAACTTGGTCCTCTGCATAGATATAAAAAGGAAAACTTTTAAGAATGGACTATTCAAATCAAATCCGGGAGATTACATCAAAGCTTTTTGCCGACAATAAAATCGATTATTTCGTCGGATACAGGCAAAATTCATTTGATGACAGCCAGGTTCCCTTCCTGATCACAGATCCGGCTGAAATTCCCAAACTGGTATTTACTGATAAATCGGTATTTAACCTTGCTAACTATCTGAAGCCTGATCATACAAAAAGAAAACGAGTCGGACTGGTGGTCAAGGGTTGTGACAGCCGGGCATTAAATCTGATGTTGACAGAAAGTCAGGTAAAACGGGAGAATATTTACATCATTGGAATTTGTTGTGAGGGTACATTAGACGATAAAGGACAAAAACCACAGAACTGTATTGAATGTGTGATGCCGGATCCGGTCGTTTATGATGAGATACTGGGAACTCCTTCCGGCAAAAAGAAATACACTGTCAATGCTGATATAAAAGAACTTGCTGAAAAGGCCCTGAATGAACGTGCAGATTATTTTGAAGAGATCTTTGCAGCATGCATACGTTGCAATGCCTGCCGTCATTCATGTCCGTTATGTTATTGCGCCAAATGCTGTATCGACCAGGAAACATCAACACTTTATAATGGAGCCAATACCACGTCAGGCGCCATGCATGCTTTGATGACATGGTCATTACACCTGGCAGGACGTTGTGTGGATTGCCGTAACTGTGAAAAAGCGTGTCCATCGCACCTGCCTCTGCACCTGTTGCACAAGCAGAATGAGAATGTGATTTATGAAAACTTCCAGCACCACCTGGCGGGTATGGAAAAAGACGACAGGGGCGCTTTCTATAAGTACAGCCTTAGTGATCCTGATGATTTTATCCTATAACCCGAAAAGACGATGAATGTTTTTTTAGTTGAAACAGATAAAACCGGACTGCAAAAGTTCTATGAGGAAATCATAGGGAAGTTTGAAACTTATGCCCCGGTGGAAAAGTTTGGAAAATACGATTATAAAAGAGTATTGAAACTCAGTGAATGTAATCCTGATTCTCCCATCGAAACAACCATGAGCGTGAAACCGCTTTTCTTTCCAAAGACGGCAAAGATCATGAAGTTTGTGGAAGACAGTTCCGGCACTACCGTTTCTGAAACTGAAGAAGACCCTTTTGCAGGGAAGCGTGTTATTCTGGGGGTCAAACATTGTGATGCCCGCGGATTACAGGTGCTTGATCAGGTTTACAAATGGGATTATATCGATACCGATTACCAGAAAAGAAGGGAAAACACAATAATTATCTCGGCAAGATGTGATAAAGCCGGTGCACAGTGTTTTTGTACCTCGCTGGATTATGATGTTGAAAATTCTGATGCACATGATATAAGGATCGTGAATGGGTTAAATGGAAAAACTTATATCCAGGCGATTACTGAAAAAGGTGAGACCTTATTGAAATCTTTCAGTTTACAGTCAACAGCACCTGATGTTGCAAAAGATGAAATCTCAAAACATTACAAGTCATTTGAAGCCTCCTTTCGTTTGAAAATGAATTATTCTGAAGTCAACGCAAAACTTCAGAAACTATTCGACTCGCCTGAATTTGAAACTGTCTCCTCAAATTGCATCAGTTGCAATACCTGTGCTTTCATCTGTCCCACATGCCATTGTTTCAAGATCTCTGATGAAAAGATCAAGGATGCAGGTGTGCGTTATAAGAGTTATGATTCATGTAACAACGGGTATTTCACGCTAATGGCAGGAGGACATAATCCACGCCCGGTTAAATACCGCAGATGGCGACAGCGGGCAATGCATAAGTTCGTCTATTACAAGGAAAGATTTGGCGTGAATCTTTGCGTGGGATGTGGTCACTGTGCTATTTCATGCCCGGTCAATATCAGCATTTTTGATGTAGTTAATCAAGTTGCAAAAGTATAATGCCCCAACAAGAAATTTCTCTTTAAGGGGAGATTTGTCATGAAGAAGGAAAAAAAATAAAGAAATGGAACAATTACTGGTGCCTGTGCTATGTAAGGTCGATAAGATCATCGATGAAACGCCCGATATCAGGACATATCGTTTAAAGATGAATGATCCGGCACGGATGGAATCATTTTCATGGATGCCCGGGCAATTTGTGGAATTTTCACTTCTCGGTCATGGAGAGTGTACTTTTTGCATCTCATCATCATCCACCCGCCAGGGCTATTTTGATTGCTCTATCAAACGGGCAGGAATAGTTACTGCAGATATCCACAGCCAGCTTGAGGAAGGAATGGATGTTGGAATCCGCGGACCTTATGGTAACTGGTTCCCGATAGACGATATTAAAGGGAAAAACCTGCTCTTTGTTGGCGGAGGTATCGGTTTGGCGCCATTACGGTCACTGATCCAGTATTGTATCGACAACCGGAAGGATTACAAGGATTTTACAATACTTTATGGCGCACGCACTTCATCCGATTTATGTTATAAAGAAGAAATCGAAGAGTGGCAAAAGAACCCCTCTCTGAAAGTCATTCTTACCATTGATAAACCTGAAGAAACCTGGAAAGACAATGTCGGCGTTGTGCCGAAGATTTTGGAAGAAGTAGTGAAACCAAAAACTGAAAATACCAAAGTCATCACTTGCGGACCCCCCATCATGATTAAATACACCCTTATATCACTTGATAAGCTCGGATTTTCTCCTTCAGATGTCATCACCACCCTTGAGATGAAAATGCAGTGCGGTCTTGGGAAATGCGGCAGGTGCAATATCGGCAGTACCTATGTTTGCAAAGATGGACCGGTTTTTACTTATGCGCAGCTGAAATCACTTCCTGACGAGTTTTGATGCAATATGAGTATCAAAACTGCAATCTTTTCTTTAGACTTTATTTTCTGTTTGCTGAATAAATGCTTTCCTGTTAGTTTTTAATACAACGGACCGAAAAACCAAGGGTATTCAGGTCGAAATTTTGAGATACAACTGTGTTCAGATAGTTAAGATTCCAGTACCATGAACTCGTTGTATCATGGGGCTGTGAAGTCCAAAAGTATTCATAATCACCCAAATGTGCGAAACTGCCATAGTAATACCTTAATCCGGCTGGAACAGCAGTAAATCCACTTGAATTTGAGCTGTTGCCGTTATTATTCCAACCAGTATTGGATTTCATGTTACCACCGGCGCTATTTACCCCGCCAAGATTACTTATCAGCAATGACCACTCCGTATTAGTTGGAATATGCCAGCCGGATGGACAAATTCCCTGTGCTCCGGGAGTTGCAGAACCTTGCATCATTTCATTCCATTGATATAGACCACCATATGTATCACAGTAACTTTCAGCATCATTATAACAATACTTTTCAATTTGCCCGGAAGTTGGATCCTGGTTATAGATACCATCGATCCGTGTCCCTATATTGAGATTTTCTTTCATCCAACATTGAGTGCCGATCAACAAAGTATGATAAGTTTTTCCACCATATGTGACTGAAGGCAACCCCGGGCATGATTGAATATTGGTACTATCATCCGTGATAAAACTGACCTGGTCACCATAACTGGTTCCAACCCCATTGGTAGCATATGCTCTCACATAGTAAGCTGTGTTCAGGGATAGACCGGAAATCTTGCTGGTAAAACTGCCGGTATCTGTACCATTTGTCGTATGACTATCAGAAATTGCCGGCATCTGTGATTTACTCCAGCAAACGCCCCTGGCAATAATTTTAGAATTTTCATCATTTGTCACATCTCCTCCGCAAATAGCTGAATCCTGAGTGATACCTGTTACTGAAAAAGTAACAACAACCGGAAAACCTTGCTGTTTCAAAGTGGTGAATGTTTGCTGGTTACCATAGCTGATGCCGGCATTGTTTATCGCGAAAGCTTTTGCATAATAAAGAGTATTAGGTGTCAATCCGGATAAAGTACATGTAAAATTATTACTGGTATCGCGATTGTAAACAATTGAATCAGTTTTACTTGGGTTTGTATTTATACTGTAGCAAATACCTTTCTGATAAATCGATCCACCACCATTACTTGTGATATTTCCTCCAATTGTGGCAGTTGAGGCAGTAATATTAGTTGGTGCAATTGTTGTTATAGTTGCCAGAGTTATTTGTACCTGGTTTGTCTCCTTCTTTTTACAGGATGTCAGGACCAGGATAAGAACGCAAAACAGCAATATCTTATAACCGAATTTACCTGTATTGACTCTAGTCATATCTGGTTTACAGTCAAAATGTTTTGAGGTCAAATGTGTTTTCTTCTTTTTACTTTGAAACCAATTCATCAATTGAATTGAATAAACTCTGAATGAGAACATTTAATTCGGGATGAAGGATTATTTGTTCAAAGTTAGTACTTATTAAATGTAAAATCAAGTATTTATTACGCTTTGTGAGGTTTGTTTGCGCCATTTTTTACAATGGTGTTCGTCTTCTCAAGTTTCCGCGTCCCTAATTTTTCAATCATTCTCATTGAATCCATGAGAGGGAATGATTACCTTTGTAAAGCTCAGTACAATGAAAACTATAACTAATCGTTTAAGTTTCAGAAAACATATAATTATTTCTAATGCCCGAATATTAATCATGAAAAATAAATTTACAATTATTCTTCTGCTTCTTGAGATCATTTTCTTTAGCACTTTCCATTCTTTTGCACAAAATACTACGCTTCAGGATAAGAATAGGAGTCATTTTCAAAATGAAGTACCCCGCGACAAGTACCTTCCCAATCAATACAATAATAAAAAGACTTCTCCTGCAATGAGATACGCCTATAGTAACATCACGACGGTTCAGGTAAATGTGGATTCAGCCGGCCATAATATTGTTGGTGATGCAGCCAATGAACCATGTCTTGCTATTGATCCCTTGAATCCAAACAACATGGTCATCGGCTGGCGGCAATTTGACAATGTGAACAGTGATTTCAGACAAGCTGGATATAGTTATACTTCCGATGGGGGACAGACATGGACTTTTCCCGGAGTGATCAATCCGGGCATTTTTCGTTCAGACCCTGTGCTGGGCTATGACACGTCAGGAAATTTCTATTATAACAGCCTGACAACGGATGGTACCAATTATACCTGTAAGGTTTTTAAGAGTACTGATGGTGGCGTTCTATGGGATAACGGTATAGATGCTAAAGGAGGAGATAAACAATGGATGACCATCGACCGGACCAATGGGGTTGGAAGTGGGAATATTTATGCATTCTGGACCTCCTATTACAGTTCCTGTCCGCCTGGTTTCTTCACCCGTTTAACAGATATTGATACCGGTTTTGAGAATTGTAGTATAATAGACGGTTATCCTTATTGGGGTACCATGGCTGTAGGAAATAATGGAGAACTGTACGTTGCAGGAACTTATAATCAGAATAATGGTCTTGAAGTGTGCGAATCTGTTAATGCGAATATTCCGGGCTCAACGATCACATGGGAAGCTCCCGTAGAAGTTGATATGGATGGATTTATTGAAAGTGATCCTGAAGTTAACCCAGACGGTCTTCTTGGTCAGGCATACATTGATATTGATCGCTCAAACGGGCCTGGCAGGGGTAATATTTATGTGACGGCTTCACTCGCACGAATATCCAATAACGATCCGGGTGACGTCATGTTTGCAAAAAGCACGGATGGAGGGTTTACGTGGAGTGCCCCAATCCGTATAAATGATGATACTTCAACCACTAATACACAATGGTTTGGCGTCATGTCTGTCGCTCCGAATGGAAGGATCGATATTGCCTGGCTCGATACACGGGATGCTCCAGCGGGCACTGATTACTCCGACCTCTATTATTCATACTCCCTTGATCAGGGAAACACATGGTCAGTAAATCAAAGGTTATCCAATACTTTCAATCCTCATGTGGGTTATCCTCAACAGGATAAAATCGGTGATTATATTGATATGATATCGGACAGTACCAGTGCACGTCTTGCATGGGCAAACACCCTGAACAATGAAGAGGATGTTTACTATAGCTATATTACCCCATTGATTACCGGAATTAACGATAACCAGAAAAAGGAAAATTACTACGCTCTTAGTTGCTATCCCAATCCTTTCCAAACTCAGACCATGATCAGATACCAGGTTCCGGATGATAATCTGGTCAAATTGGAAATCTACAACCTATACGGCCAGAAATTGACCACCCTGGTAGATAAAGAACAGACCGCCGGTATCTATACAATTACCTTTACGGCTGATATGCTTCCTGCCGGTTATTACTTCTGCAGGATGACTGCCGGAACACATACACAAACTACCCGCCTGGTCAAAATTGATTGAACTGACTGATAAAGTCGCTTTGGGGTGAACCGGTTTTATCTGTTGGTCGACATGGGAATAATCAGCACAGACACCCTTAAAGGACTTTAAGAAAGAAATATATTATATAAACTGATAATCCGCACCTTTTGCCGTAGCACCTGCTCAGATATTTTCAAAGCAGTGGTGTTGTAATTCCTCCCCCAATACAATCACTAATATGAAGCAAGGAACATCGGCTGGCGGTGTTCAACTGGTTAATAATTGACAATAATCCTCCTCACGACAGTTTCCTGATCGCTGGTGATCACGACAGTATACATGCCATTTGGAGCAGTACTGATATCTATCACCCTGATAAGCGAACCATTTACATCAATCTTTGTCTCTTCATAGATCATTACTCCAAGGTTATTATAAACTCTGAAGGAGAAAGATTCTTCTGAAGCGGTGGTGATTGAAACATTAAACCTTCCATCATTAGGTACCGGATATAATTTGATCACGGATGCAGGATGAGGAGCAATGCCTGTAATGAGGATCAGTTTATGGTTCGAGGTATCGGAAGAACAACCATTGAGGGTGACCACATCCCAATAGTAACCTGACTGTGTTGCGACATAGGTCTGTGAAGTGGCTCCTGTAATGAGGGTTCCTTCGAAATACCATTGGTTCCCTGTGGGAGCGCTGCTGCGCAAGGTGTCTCCTGTATTTGTGACGACAGGAGCAGGAGGAATGGGGTTCACGGTCACTGAGAAGTTCGGGGAGACTATTCCGTTGCCGCAGGAATTAGTCCCTTGAACGGTAATGTCACCGGAAACAGCAGAGGAGGTGAAGTCAACAGTAATCGAACTGGTATTGTTCCCGGCAGTGATAAGAACACCGGCTGGCACTGTCCACAGGTAACCGGTAGCATTAGCGATCGGTGTGACAGAATAGATCACTCCTGAAGCGCCTATGCAGACATCAGACGGCCCGGAAATAGTTCCTGCAGAACCAGGCAGTGGATTAACAGTGACCGGGAATGCGGGTGATACATCTCCGTTGCCACAGAGGTTGTTGCCATAGACGAAAATGTCCCCTGAAGTTGCATTGTCGGCGAAGTTCACAGTGATGGAGTTGGTACCTGAGCCGGATGCGATTGAAGCATTAGGCGGTAAAGCCCAGACATAGGTCGTGGCATTCGCGATTGGTGCAACAGAATAGGCTACACCATCCTGACCTGCACAAACAACAGAAGGTCCGCTGATCGTCCCGGCCGGGTCAGGCACAGCGTTGACCGTGACGTTAAGCACGGTGGGTTGTAAAGCATAACAATTAGCGCCATTGCTGTAGTTGACACTTACAGTTTGCGCCCCGCCAGCGATCCATGAAACCGTGATCTGGTAGGTGCCTGATCCATAGTTGATCAAACCACCTGAAGAAACATTCCACGTATAGTTTTGCATCCCGGTTTCAGTAGTATAGGTATAATAACCTGAATTGACGCACATGACGGTTTGTCCGGTAATGGTGGGAACTGGCAGAGGATTGACCGTCACGTTGAAAACTGTAGGGGAAGCGGGTGTACAACCACTTGAATTAGTGTAGTTCACGCTGACGGTTTGAGCGCCTGCCACGTTCCAGGTCACAGTCACCGTATTATTGCCTGTTCCGCCACCGCTGGTGATGGTACCACCTGCAGAGACTGACCAGATGTAATTGGTCATTCCTGACTGGGTGGAGTAAACATTACCGGTAGATGCTATGCAGACAGGTGTAGGACCGCTGATCGTCGGAACAGTTGCGGGGTTCACGGTGACATTATAAATTGTCGAAACAAGAGCTGAGCAATTGTTGCTGTTGAAGTAATTGACACTTACGGACTGTGCGCCTGCAACGTTCCAGGTCACGGTCACCGTATTGTTGGCTGTT
>Ga0181533_1000254_pt1 | contig 70789 bp, 54 predicted proteins | sample PEATcosm2014_Bin_45_FD_119772 | JGI IMG/M metagenome (GOLD analysis project Ga0181533, IMG submission 119772) | Peatland microbial communities from MTU Mesocosm Facility, Houghton, MI, USA - PEATcosm2014_Bin11_60_metaG | ecosystem: Environmental > Terrestrial > Soil > Wetlands > Peat | place... | reverse complement strand
TTTATGTCGCTCCGTATAGATAAGGAAATTCCAGTTCAAAACTAGAGGAGGAAGGAACATGACGAGACGCCAATTCATGCGAAGGTCCCTGGTCACGACGGCGGCAGGAGTCGCAACCTTCCGACACGGGAAAGCGGAGGCGAGTGCCCAATCGGGGTCCGCCACCAAGGCGTTGTTTGAAGACATTGTGGTCATTCCCCTGCCCACGGACCACACTCACCGCGGTTACAGCGGCAGCATCGTCGAGCTCCGGGACGGCTCGCTGCTCTTCGCCACGGGGAACCCTCGCAATGAGATCCAACAGTCGGGGATTATCGGCCGCATGTCCCGTGATGGTGGGCGGACCTGGGGTGATCCGTTCTCGATGCAGCGCAATTTTGCCCGGTATGGGACGTTGCAACCGAGCTTGCTACGGCTCAAGGATAACCGGATTCTGTTCGGGTACAACACACTCAATAATTACCAGGGAGCGGACATTCGTCTTTACGACGGGCACTTTTATGTCCGTTACTCGTGTGACGAAGCGAGGACATGGAGTGATCCTTTCTGCGCCACTCTCTATCCCGGCTACAATACGGTTAACCCGGACCGTGTCATCCAGCTCTCGTCCGGGCGCATCGTGGTCCCCTCGGACTGGTCACTCGCGGTGGGGGGAGGCGAAGCCGGGCACGGCGTATGCCTCTGCTACTATTCCGACGACAGTTATACCTGGATTCGTAGCCGGAACTTTGTGGACACCGGCAAGACCACCGAGGAGCCCAGCATCGTCGCCCTTAAGGATGGCCGTCTGCTGATGGTATTTCGGAACCGGATGGGCTACGTGGGGAAGGCCTATTCCTCCGACCAGGGGGATAGCTGGTCGGAGCCCGGATTCTACGAACTGCCTTCTCCCCTGTCGCCGCAGCACATTACGCGGATTCCCAAGACAGGGGATTTGCTCCTGCTATGGTTGAACAACCCCCTGGCGGTCGGATTCGCCAAAGGCGAAAAGCAGCCCATCGTGAGAATTGGGGAAATAACCCGGTCCCTGGGACAACTCCGGGCTCCCCTCTCCTCCGCGATCTCGCGAGACGAGGGGCAAACCTGGGAGAATATCCGCAATATCACTTCCGACCCCCAGGGGGACTACGGTTATCAGGGTGTGACCTTTGTTGGAGACGTGGCGCTGGTGAACTACCACGCGCTGGATGGCATCCATGTGACGCGCATTGGCGTCGATTGGTTCTACGGGAACTAATACGGGTGAATTCGGATCCATGCTGTTCGTCGGCGCAGAGCGCAGCTCTGCGCTTCCGCGAGAGTTTATTCTTTGTGCCAGCCTGCGTTTTTTCTGCTCCGGAGCGACGCACTCAAGTAAAATGCCTTCCGCCTTCGCCGCAGAGCTGCGCTCGGCGCCAGCCTGCCGAGCGCCGAACGGCGGCCAGAGACCGCCGCTACAACCGAAGGCTCAAACGATTATGTCGCTCCGTATGATTTCTTGTGAGGGGAGATAGACCTTGATCGAAAAGCGGCAAGAGGCAGCGGCTGCAATTCACCTGTTGGTAATACTTAACGCCTTAATGCTCCTCTGCGGCGGCGCCGCAGGCGGTCAATCCACGGATACGAACCCAGCATCCGTGGTCCAAAAGCAAATCAACCTACGCGTGGGCGCGGACGGCCTGCCGGCGCACATCGAGGCAATGCAAGGGCCGGCGGGGGAATTCTTCGACTTCTTAGACTCCTTCAACCCATGATTTGCAGCGCCCCGATTATCGCGAAACCGGTGCATTTTCGTCCCACAAAGCCGGGTTTATCAATGTACATTTTGTCCCACTCGGTTGTGTTTTCATACACATAAACGGTTCGTCCTTCATTTTTAACATCTTTTTGTCTCAACGCCCCACCTCTGACCTGCATCAGCTTAACTTCCCTATTTTCATGAACTTGATTTCTGCTTCCCCATCGGGTTTCTCCCAATTCTCTACTAACCAACTGTCTTTTCATAAACATAGTCGCCTTGCGTGGGGCTTTCGTCATTTTCCGTCTCGCCGGGTGGGCGTTTGATCATCAAGAGCCAGGAGTCAGGAGTCAGGAGTCAGGAGTCAGCCTTATGCCTTCCATGTCCTGACTCCTGACTCCTGGCTCCTGCTCTAACATGGGTTACGCCAACCCGTTGAGGTCCGCGGTCTTGCCCGTAGCCAGGGGCCTCAGGACCCAGTATTCACACAACGCTAGCCGATGTCAAGTTAAAAAGAGAGGCTATATTGTAAAATCTACAAATAAAGACAAAACATCAACACCAAGAGTCCAGGCAAATTCACGCGACAAAATCACTCGACAAATTCACTAGACAAATAATCTGGACCTCTCATCAAGAGCGACGTAGGGCCGAACGCCGTTCGGCCCCACAAAAGCCCGCGTGGCGCGGGCCGGTGAGCGCCGTTGGCGCTTTGGAGTGCGGCCGCGAAGCTGCCGCCCTTCCGGCATCGTATTGGGGATCGTAAGGGGCTCGGGACGAGCTGTCGGCTGTCACGTTAGCTATCAGCTAACTGACCTTTTGTTCTTGACAACTGAAAACTGACAACTGAAGACTTATTTTCAGCCGCGTGCCCCATCCCGATTGACGACGTGCGGTTGCCCCTGGCAGGATGCTGAAAAACTCCAAAAGAAGCCTGTTTGCCCTACTTCGGTACCTGTAAGTCCTTTGTTTTCATACGAGGCTAGCAATATAGTTAGCCAGAAAAAGAGTTTTTCAGCATCCTGCTAGGGTATCAGGCATGAGATAAATCCACCCGCCTTGACTCGCGGTACATACAAGTGTATGCTCTACGAATGCAGGTCGTCTGGGACCGCACGAAGGCAAGGCAAAACGTCGCCAAGCACGGCGTGCGTTTTGCCGATGCGGTTTTGGTCCTCGACGATCCGTATGCGATCACCGTTGCTGATACCGAGTCCGCACCCGCCGAGGCGCGGTGGGTAACGCTCGGCGCGGACGCTCAGGGCCTTGTGCTGGTGGTGGTTTACACATATCGCGGCGAGGACATTCGGCTAATTTCCGCGCGGGCTGCGGAACCCCGTGAAATTTAAGGAATACGAGGCACAAGGATGAAAACCTACGACTTCCGTATAGGAAAGCGCGGACCGGTACTGCCCATACCACCCGGCAAGGAACGCATCACCATCCGCTTGGACGCCGACATTCTGGAGTATTTCCGGGATCAAGTGGAGCGCGCCGGGGGCGGCAACTATCAAACCTTGATCAACAACGCGTTGCGCGCTTATATCGAGGGTGCGCGGCAGCCCGCGATCGAGGAAACCCTGCGGCGAGTGATCCGCGAGGAGTTGCGGACGGCACCGTGAAAGACGGGGATACGGGATACGGGACACGGGGCGGCAAATTGTCGATTGACGATTTTCGATTAGCGATTTGCGATGGGTGATTTGCGATTTTCGAGTTTCGATCTTTGGTTTTTCCGCTAGCCACTAACCCCTGACCACTAACCACTGCTCTTGGCACTCGTCACTCTTCACTCGTCACTGCTTTTTGACGGCGTGCGGTTGCCGCTGGGGCATCGGGCATAAGAAAAGCCCACGACCAGGGCTTGTCGCCCGCCATGAAGATCGGCGGACTTTCAGCCGCGTCGACACCGTAGCTACCCGCCCACAACAGGGCATTTCACTCTACCCAAACTGTCCCCACATACATTATGTCCAAGTAGTGCATTACGAGTTATCTTGACATTGCTGTTCCTAGATGGTAATCAGTCCTTTTCTGGTCTCGGCCTTGGTGACGGCAGGGATCTCCTACCACCCGGGGGTTACCATGAAGAACATCATCCCTTCATATCCTCTTAGGCATTGGCTCATTGAGTGTTTGAGTCTGCTGGCGTTGGTCCTTTTTCTCAACTTGGCAATCGGTAATTCTCATTTCCACAAGACCTCAGCGCGTAATCGGCCGGTGAGACCCCCGTCACGCGTGTCAGTGTCACCAGCGGCTGAGCAGCTACCCGCCGCCAAGCTCGCAGGGCGTCACAGCAGCCCAACACCGCCGTCGATGGAAAACCTTGGCCGTCTTCCCCTCAGCTTCGAGCGCAACGATGGCCAAGCCGACCGGGAAGTGAAGTTCCTCTCGCACGGTCGCGGGTACACGCTGTTTTTGACCGGAGACGAAGCGGTTTTGAAATTAGAAAAGTCGTCAGTGGTCAGTGGTCGGTCGTCAGTTGCCGGCAAAAGTCTGTCGTCAGTTGTCAGTGGACGGTTGCGTGGGATAACGAAGGGTGGTCAACGGACCACGGACTACGGACCACAGACAACGTTCTTCGCATGAAATTTGTGGGCGCAAACCCCAGCGCCACAGTGGCGGGCGCGGACGAACTTCCCGGCAAGAGCAGCTACTACCTCGGCAACGACCCCAAGAAGTGGCAAACGGGAATACCCAACTACGCCCGAGTGCAATACCGGGGGATTTATCCTGGCATCGACTTGGTTTACCACGGCAACCAAGGCGGGCAGCTTGAGTATGACTTTGTGGTGGCCCCCGGCGGTGACCCGAGCGCTATCGTCCTTGATGTAGGGGCGGGCCTTGTGCCCGCCCGCGAAGGGCACCCACGAGGGGTGCCCCTACAAATCGCGGTCGATGGTGATCTCGTGGTCAAAGCCGACGGCGGCGACCTGCGCTTTCACAAGCCGATGATTTACCAACCCGCGATTAACAGTCGGCAACGGATCACGGACCACGGACAACGGACACCCATTGAAGGACACTACATCTTACAAGCAAACAATCAGGTTGGATTCAAAGTCGCTGCCTATGACCACACCAAGCCGCTCATCATTGATCCTGTTCTCGCCTACTCCACGTATACAAATCTCGATGGTCTAGGCGCCGGGGCATTGGGTATCGGGGTTGATAGCTCCGGGAATGCGTATGTACTCGCGGGGAGCGGAGCCGGAGCGACTACTCAGACCGTTGTCTTGGCTCTCAATCCGCAGGGGAATCAATTCGTGTACACCACCTACCTTGGCCCGACCGGAACCAACGGACCACGTGCCATTGCGGTCGATCCTCAGGGCGACGCCTACATCACCGGCAGCGGCGTCGCGGGATTTCCCACAACCGCGGGAGCTTTTTCAGCGACTTGCCCTTCAATTTGCAACACTCCTTTTGCCGCCAAGTTTTCGCCCGCCGGCACTCTCGAGTACGCGACATTTCTGGGACCGAGCAACGCCCAGTCCAGCGCGATCGCCGTCGACGCATCCGGCGACGCCTACATCACGGGCGCCATCGCTTCCAGTGATCTGCCGGCGGTAAATGCCTTTCAGCCGGTGTTTGTGGGTGATCTCTGCGACGGATGCTCTAACGCCTTTGTGCAAAAACTCAACCCCAGCGGTTCACAACTGTTGTACTCCACCTACTTGGGCGGAGGTTTCGGTAATTACGGGTATAACACTGCAGGCGGCACCGGCATTGCGGTCGACTCCACGGGCAGTGCCTATGTAGTAGGCAATACCGAATCCCCTCTTTTTCCGATTAAGAATGCGCTTGAGCCTGTCCAGATCTCGTATTATGGCGATGCCTTCCTGACCAAGTTCACCCCGGATGGTTCCGGCCTTGTCTACTCCACCTTTCTTGGCGGGTCGGGTGGAGCCCCAGGAGACACCGCTGTGGCCGTTGCCGTTGATGCGTCGGGCAACGCCTATGTTACCGGGAACGCGGCCTCCGCGGACTTCCCGACCACCATGAATGCCTTCCAGGCCTCGTGTTATGAGCCCGCCACCGACGATTGCATCGCTCCGCCCGTCTACGTACTCAAGGTTGACCCCAATGGAGCAGCGTTACTTTATTCGACACTCCTCGGCGTGGGCACGGCGGCATCAATTGTCCTGGATTCCTCCGGCGGCGCCTGGGTGGCGTCCACTACATCTTCAAACTATTTTCCGGTCATCCAACCGATAGAGTCGGGCCTTCAGCAAAACTCTTACCCCGAGTCAAACGCCGATGCGTTCGTTATCCGGCTCAACTCCAGCGGGATTCCAACGTTTTCAACCTATCTGGGGGGCAGCTTTAGCGGCGAAAACGGGGCGAGCGTGGCAGTGGATAGCAGCGGCGATGCCTATGTGGCGGGCTCGACGGGGGTGGGCAACGATACTCCGGTGGACTTTCCCACCGTCAATCCCGCTCCTGGCACTCAGCAGGCGGCCCAGTTCTATTACCCCGGGGCTGTTTTCGCTGCCAAAATCAGCCCAGGCGCCGGCCCGGCCCTCAGCCTTTCTCCTTGGTACACCAACATCCTGGAACTGCGGGACGTCAGCGATTCGCCATTAACGATCAACAGCATTACGCCCTCCAGCACGCTGACTCTCGAAGGGGGAACCTGTGGTTCGTCACTTCCCGCCGGCGGCGGTTGCACGCTCATCGTTTATCCGGAAAATCCGCAATCTCCCAGTTCCGGCACTCTCACCATCTCAAGCAACTCGCTGGCCAGCCCCCAAACTTTCAATATCAATTACTCACAGATAGGAACCAACCAGTTCTTCGTTTCTCGGGATTACTTGGAATTTCCCGCACAGGTCGTTGGTTCCAGCGGTGCCGCCCAGGCGGTAACCCTTACCAATTTGTACTATCCCAACCCCGTTGCAATTACGCGCATCGCAACTTCGGTGGCGGATCCTTCGGAGGGCATTTCCGGAGACTTTACCCAAACCAATAACTGCCCTGCGTTGCTGGTGGCGGGCGCGTCATGCACCGTGATGGTTCAATACCAGCCTACGGAGGGATCGGACGGACTGGAGTCCGGCCAACTGCAGATCGTCACCGGCACTTCGCCGACCAACTACATCGTCTATCTGAACGGCATCAGGAGTTCCAGTTCACTGGTGGCTTCCGGTGGCAGCAATCAACTGGGCAGGTACAACTCACCTTTACAATTTGGCACGCAGTTCGCGGGCACCACAGCTTTGCCGAGGGTGGTGTCGCTCACCAATGTTTCAACACAGCAGGTCTCCCTGAGCGGGTTTACGGTCACCGGACCTTTTTCGCAGACCAACAACTGTCCGGGGGCGCTGGCTCCGGAGGCCAGTTGCCGTGTTTCCGTGTCTTTTACGCCGGTGGCAGGTGGAAGCTTTACCGGCACGGTGGCCGTCGCCAATAGCGGAGAGGGCAGCCCCACCGTAATCAATTTGGCGGGGACAGGGACGACCGGCTTGAGCGCTTCTCCAGCATCCTTGTCTTTTGGATTTATAGCCCCGGGCACAACGGCCTCACTACCGCTGACCCTGACGTACGTTGGCGGTTCCACTCTCAGTTTTTTGAACTTTGTTCTGACTCCGGATTTCACCCAGACGAACAACTGCGGGGGAAGCCTGGCGCCCGGTGCCTCGTGTACAGTGACGGTAAATTTCACGCCCAGCATCGTAGGGTTTGAATCCGGCACCCTGACCATTCCATTTTCAGCCTTGGGTTCACCGCTGGTGGTTTCACTCTCCGGGCAGGGTGCATCCGCAATGGCAATTACGCCGTGGAGTCTGGGGTTTGAGGAGGTGCCGGTGGGTCAGACCAGCGGGGAGCAGGCGCTGACATTGGACAATGGGGGCCCGCCGCTCACCATCTCCAGCATCTCGATTTCCGGAGATTTCGGGATTGCGGCAAATTCTTGCCCCACCCCTCCCGCCACGCTCGCGGCGCTTGCGACCTGCACACTGCAAGTGGTCTTTACGCCGACCGCAGCGGGCAGCAGATCCGGCGCCGTCACCGTAATCGCGTCAGATTCCACTGCCCCCCATGTGGTCGCCCTAGGGGGAACAGGCGCCATCATGCCCGAGGTGACCCTGACTCCTGGTAGCCTCTCATTTGGCACCGTCCAAGCGGGTTCGACGAGCGCACCGCAAACCGTCACCATGACAAACGTTGGTAACGCCACCCTCACCATCGCGGGGATGGTGGCGAGCGGAGATTACGCACAAACCAACACGTGCGGCGGTTCACTCGCGGCGAGCGCAAATTGCACGATCAGCATCACGTTTACACCGGCCAGCAACGGACAGACGAACGCAAACTTGACGATCACCGACAACGCGGCGGGTAGCCCGCAGGTGGTGGCTCTGTCCGGATCCGTGACCGGACCGGTATTGACGCTTGTTCCATCGAGCCTGAGCTTCACGGCTACGTTGGTGGGGACGGGAGCAGGTTACGAGGAAGTGACCATGCTTAGCAACGGTAATGGTCCGGTGACCATCACCAACGTCACGGCGAGCGGCGATTTTTCCGTAAACAATACCTGCCCCTCGGTGCTCGGGGGGAGTTGCCCGCTGGAAGTGGGCTTTAATCCCACGGCTGGCGGGACAAGGACTGGCACGCTCACGGTTACGGACAACGCCTACGGCAGTCCGCAAACGATTCCGTTGACAGGCACCGGAATCGATTTCAATGTGGCGACCGCATCCGGCTCTCCAAGTACCCAGACCGTCTCTCCCGGCCAGACGGCGTCCTACTCGCTGGCATTGAGCGGAACCGCGCAATTCAGCAGCTCCGTTTCCCTGACTTGCTCCGGTGCACCCGCGCTAGCTACCTGTACAGTTAACCCGAACGCGGTGCTGCTCAACGGTACGAACGTCCTCAACGCCACGGTCACGGTGACGACGACGGCAGCCTCGGGCGTAGTGGTCAGGCCACAACTGCCCGCTCCACCCTGGATATGGCTTTGGACGCTGGCGTTGCTCGGGGCAGTGGGAGTTTGGATGATGGGCGTGAGGCGTTGCGCATGGCGCCGCGCCTGGGCTCCCCTGGCGGTCGTAACGCTCGGCCTCATGCTTTGGGCGGCGTGCGGTGGTGGGGGCGGCGGCGGAGGGGCTGGGCCTCCTGTAAACCCCGGAACGCCCGCGGGAACCTACCCTCTTACCGTCACCGGGACGTACACGTCTGGCGCGTCGACGCTTCAACACAACCTTAACTTGACGTTGATCGTGAACTAAGCGGGTTACCACCCTGTCGCCGCGGCGGCACTGCGACTACGCGCTCAAGGGTAAATCCGCGCCAATTCGACAGGCCCATTTCGGATATCGAGAGGGGGCGCGAGCTTTTTACGGCGCGCGCAGGGCGCTGGCAAGGTAGCTCAGCGAGGCGGGGGCGATGAGTCGATAGGGAACGACGCCGCGATGCTTGACCTCTCGCACGGCGATGGAATCAGCAAAGACCACGTCTGCGGCTGCCAGCGCTTTGGGGTCGGGGAGGGGAAGCAGGAACTCTTGCAGCACGTGGCGGCGTCCGGCGGCAGTTGCCAACACGCTGCGCGCGGTTTGCAGGAATCCCTCGCTGACGGAAACCACCGCCACCACGGAGGGCTCGCGCCGCTGGCGAATCATGTCCACTTGCTCGTCCGCCGCGCCGAACTCCAGAGGAATAGCGGGACGGTCCTTGGGCAGCAGGGCATTGACGTCGGGAATCGCGTAGTGCGCGGCCACCGCCAGCGCGCCAATGCCCAGGCCGGGGTTCACCGCCAATTCCAGCCGCGAGCAGACCTCCACCGGACAGTTGATCGCCGCGCGGATTTCTTCCCGCAACAGCCGGCGCAGACCCGCATCGGCTTCAACCACCAAAATGTGATCGGGGGGCTCGGCCAGCAAGCGCTCGCGCACTCGTTCGCGCAGCGACTGGAGCGAATAGCCCTGCTCGCGCGCCACTCGAATCAGCATGTTGACAAGGTCGTCAAGGCCGCTCGCCGCGCGGGGATGAACTCCTTCCTCCAGGGTTCGAACCGTGACGCGGCTGCCTCGTCGCCCCACCAGCCACATGCGCCGGATCAAATCCTGGTAAGCCTCACTCACCGTGTTGTGATGAATCTTCAGGCGGCGCGCCAGTTCGCGCACGCTGGGCAACGCCTGCCCGGGCTGCAGCTTGCCCGTGGCGATGTGAAAGACAATCTGCTCGGCCAACTGCTGCCGGAGGGGGATTTCACTCTCTTTGCTGATGCGAATGTCCATTTGGGCCTAAAAGGCTGCGGTTTTCTGCAAAATCCGCGTCAGTTTGACGTAAATGTCCGAAAGTTAGCCTAAAATGTCCGAATTTTTCTCGGTCAGTTTGTCGTAATTTCCTTTGTTTTCATACACATTCCGGCTTCGAACGTCATAAATTAACATCTTTTTTTGTGGATCAGTGGCCCGTGGCCAGCACAAGTCTTTGTTTTTCGGGGGGTTAGCCGCCACGACGGGCGGAGGTCGGATTCTTCCCTGCTCGGCATGCGCAGAGCCCTTTCGTCTAGGAGCACGATCTTCCAATCCCAGTATACTTACCGGCCTAGGCTTTGTCAATAGGGAAAATGAGGCTACGTTAAAACCGCGTCTGCCCGCCGTGGGTGGCGCCTCCTCTTGTCGCAGGCAACCGGAACGGCTCCCATGCGGCCCCCCCCGGGCGCAGCGGAGCAGTTTACCCACCTCCACGCGCAAGGCGTTCAGGAGATAGCGGCTGGGCCCAACTTCCGAGCGGCCGACTATCCTGGCATGACATAGCCTCAGATCTTGAAGTCCATCCCTGCCAGCGATATGATTTCGAAGGGCAGGACGAGTGGCAACCAATTTAAGACGTCGGCCGCAGCAGATCAGCAGAAGAACCGGTGGGTCACTGATACGGACCGAAGCAAAGACCGCGGCCTTCGCCCTGATCGAGCACAAGGAGCACACAAACATGAAGCCAAAGAACACAATCTGCCTCTGGTTCGACAAAGACGCGCATGAGGCGGCGCAGTTCTACGCCGCCACCTTTCCAGATAGTAAAGTAACCGCTGTTTACGAGGCTCCCGGTGATTATCCAGGCGGCAAGAAGGGCGATGTGCTGATGGTCGAGTTCACTGTCCTGGGCATTCCTTGTCTCGGTCTCAACGGCGGCCCGGCGTTCAGGCACACCGAGGCCTTTTCCTTCCAGATCGCGACGGAGAATCAGGAAGAGACAGACCGTTACTGGAACGCGATCGTCGGCAATGGCGGCGCGGAAAGCCAGTGCGGTTGGTGCAAGGACCGCTGGGGCCTCTCCTGGCAGATTACCCCGCGCGCGCTAACCGATGCGCTTGCCGCTGGTGGCGGTGAGGCAAAGCGTGCCTTCGAGGCGATAATGACGATGAAGAAATTCGACATCGCCGCCATCGAGGCAGCGCGGCGAGGCTGACGTGAACACGCCGAAACGTCCTTTAGTCGTCTGGATGACGGGCTACTCGGAAGTCGTCCCGGGCGGGCTCGCGGGGCATCTTGGACTGCGGCGGCTCGACGCCGCCTTGAAATAATCCCGAGGGCGATGGCAAAGGCGGCGTCGAGCCGCCGCACTCCAAGGTGCCTTTGGCACATCCATTTTTCGTGGCAGAGACGCAGAGGTGCAGGGCAATGGAGGAAACCCTGACACCTGGCACCTGACACCTGACACCTCTTCCCCGTGTGACACTTCACAAACTGTAACGCCCGCTGTCGCGTTGGCCCCCTGCCCTCGCTTATTCTCGGCGCGAGGGTGAAAAACATGGGAACGGAGATGATTCTGGGGGTCGTGATCGTGAGCCCGGTGATTTTCAGCGCGGTGCCTTGGCGCTGGGCTTCCGAGGAATGGCTGCATGCCTTCGTAGTATTGGCGCGCTCGCTGGCGAGGCCGATATGAACCGGGCGGAGAAACGGGCTTTTGTCGCCTCACCAATTGCTCTAGAATGGGCGCGGGCAAATGTTCACACCTCCTGCCCTTCCCGTGTTTTTCGCACCTGGCGTGACCCGATGCGCGTGGCTCGAGCATCGGGCGTCGACCTGCATGAATGCAGGCAGGAGGAGAAGAATATGGCAACTTCGCGCGGATACTCGGAGGTTCTGAAAGAGCGGGGATTCGTTTTCCTGCTGGCGGCACAGGCGCTGGCGGTGTTTGATGACAACACTTTCAAACAACTTCTCATGCTGTTCGTCACCGCGAGTGTTTCTTCCTTGGCCACACGGAACCTTTACATTTCCCTGGGCACCGCACTGTACGTGCTTCCGTACATCGTGTTCTCCTCCTACGCGGGCCAGGTGGCCGACCACTTCTCCAAGCGCCGCGTGATCATTTTCATGAAGATGGTTGAGGCGACGCTCCTCGTCCTCGCCACCTTCGCCATGTTCGCGGGGCACATCATTGCCATGCTGGCGGTGCTCTTCCTGCTGGGGGTTCACGCCTGCTTCCTCGATCCCGCCAAAGAAGGAATTCTGCCGCAGATTTTTCCCGACGAAGCCCTGCCGCGGGCCAACGGGCTGATGCAGCTCACCGTTTACACCATGATTGTGTCGGGACCCGTCGCCGCCGGACTGCTGCTCGACGCTTTTCTCTCCAAACCTTACATACCCGTGGCGATGCTGGTGGGGATGGCTTTGCTGGGATTGTGTGTGGCCACCGGCATCAGCCGCGTTCCCGCCATCGCCGCGGGAGAAAAATTCCGTTGGAACGCCTTCCGGGAGTTTGGGCAAGACTTTGCGGAAATTCGCAGCTCGCGCGCCCTTTTCCGAACCGTTCTGGCCATCGCCTATTTCTGGTGTTTGGGCGCGGTGTATTTGCAAAACGTTATCGGCTACGGCCGCGACCTTTTGCATTTGAGCAATACCGGAATCAGTTACCTCACTGCTTCCGTTTCGATCGGCGTGGGTCTGGGCGCGTTTGTGGCGGGTAAACTTTCCGGCGACCGGGTGGAACTGGGCCTGGTGCCCATCGGGTCGGTGGGCCTGGGCGTTTTCGGCGTGTTTCTCTTTTTCGGGCATCACTCTTTTGCCCAGGTTTTCATTGGACATTTCCTGCTGGGATTCTCGGGCGGAATTTTTATCATCCCGTTGCAATCCTACTTGCAGGCGCACGCGGGCGAGCACTCCAAGGGACGGATCATCGCTACCTCGAACGTCTTGACCTTCACCGGAGTGTTTCTGGGCGCGGGCATTTTCGCGTTTTTCTCCGGCCCTTGCCGAATGCAAGCGAACCAAATTCTCTTGGTCATGGCGGTGATTTCGTTTGGCGCCACGTGGCATATCCTCACCGTCCTGCCCGATTTCATGATCCGCCTGTGTTTCTTCCTGCTGACGCACACGTTCTATCGCATTGAGGTTCGCGGCGCGGAAAACCTGCCGCGGCGCGGGCCGGCGCTGCTGGTGTGCAATCACATCTCCTTTGCCGATCCGTTCTTGATTGGCGCGTGCACGCCGCGCTTCATCCGCTTCCTGATGTACCGGCACTTTTACGAGACGGCGGGAATTCACTGGCTGGCGAAGCTGATGGGCGCCATCCCGATTTCCGAAGCCGACAAGCCGCGGGAGTTGGTGGGGTCGCTGCATACAGCGCAGGACCGCTTGCGCGAAGGCGACCTGGTTTGTATTTTTGCGGAAGGCACCATTACGCGGACGGGAAACCTGTTGCGCTTCCGGCGCGGCTTTGAACGCATCACGCGCGGCCTTACGGTTCCCATCGTTCCCGTTCACCTTGACCGCGTGTGGGGCAGCATTTTCAGCTTCGAGCGCGGGCGCTTCTTCTTCAAGTGGCCGCGCCGCATCCCCTATCGCGTCACGGTGAGTTTCGGCGCGCCTCTGCCCGGCGATTCAGACGCATTCCAGGTGCGGCAAGCGGTGATGGCCCTGAGCGCGGATGCGTTCGCGCGTCGCGGGGCGGCGCAGCGGCCGCTGCCGGAGTTGTTCCTGGATAGCGCGCGCCGCAACTGGCGGCGCTTCGCCATGGCGGATTCCACCGCCCGCCAGGTGAACTTCGGGCAGGCATTGATCGGCGCGCTGCTGTTCCGGCGCCAGGTGGTGAAGCATTGCCCCGACGAGAAAATGATCGGCATCCTGCTGCCGCCCTCGGTGCCGGCAGCGCTGCTGAATTTCGGCATCAGCCTGGCGGGCCGCGTGCCGGTGAATCTGAATTACACCGCGTCAAAGCAGGCCATGGCAGCGGCCGTGGAGCGCTCCGGGCTCAAGACGATTTTCACTACGGAAAAACTGTTGAGCCGATTGGGAATCGAGAAGCAGCCCGGCATGGTGATGATCGAAGATGTGGCGAAGACCTTCACCCAGCGCGACAAGCTGGTTTGGGCTATCATCGCCCGCCTTGTTCCCACCGCGGTGCTGCGGCGCTGGCTGATTCCGCGCGACGTGAAACTCGATTCGCTGGCCACCGTGATCTTTTCCAGCGGCAGTACCGGGACACCCAAAGGCGTGATGCTGAGCCACCGCAACATCGTTTCCAACCTGGAAGGCGTGCAGCAGACGATCAACGTGAACCGGAGCGATTGCCTGCTGGGGATTCTGCCTTTTTTCCACTCCTTCGGTTTCTCGATTGGGCTGTGGTTGCCTGCCATTTCGGGATTCGGTGTCGCCTACCATACCAATCCCCTGGAAGCGCGCAAAATCGGCGAACTTTGCCGGAAGTTTCACGTCACCATCATGATTTCCACGCCCACCTTCGTGTGGGAATACGTGCGCCGCTGCGAGGCGGAGGATTTCGCCTCCTTGCGCGTGGCGATGGTGGGTGCGGAAAAGATGAAGCCTGAACTCGGCGACGCCTTCCGCGAGAAATTCCATCTCGACCTTCTGCAAGGCTACGGGTGCACGGAGCTTTCGCCGGTGGTGTCGGTGGAAAACTCCGGCTACAGCCGCGGCGACCAGAAGCAGATCGGCGCCAAACGCGGTAGCGTCGGACACCCGATTCCCGGCGTCGCGGTGCGCATCGTGAATCCGGAGAGCTTCGCGACGCTCGGCTCCGGCCAGGACGGCATGGTGTTGGTGAAAGGCCCGAGCGTGATGGTGGGCTACCTCGGCGAGCCGGAAAAGACGCGCCAGGTCATGTGGGAGGATGGCTGGTACATTACCGGTGATGTGGCGCAACTGGATGAAGATGGCTTTATCCAGATTACCGACCGGCTCTCGCGCTTTTCCAAGATCGGCGGCGAGATGGTGTCGCACGTCCAGGTGGAGGATGCGCTACACCGCGCACTGGGCAGCTTTGAACCCCGCATGGTGGTGACCTCGATATCCGACGAGCAGAAAGGCGAGCGCTTCGTGGTGCTCCACACGGAGTTGGGCTTGAGCGTGGATGACTTGCTCAAGCGCATGCGCGATTCCGGGCTTCCCAAACTGTGGGTGCCGCGCAAAGAAAACTTTTTCCCGGTGCCCGCGTTGCCGTTCCTCGGCAGCGGAAAGCTGGATTTGAAACAGGTGAAGGAAACCGCCCAGAGACTCGCCACCGCCCAACCCGCCGCGGCCGCGGAATGAGGGGCGCGTCAGCGCCATTGGCGAGGGTGACAAACTCCGCATTAGCTACGCAGTGCTCCCCCGAGCGGGGATTTCACCCTTGGGGCCGCCGAATGACTTAACAGATTGTGGAACCTTCTGCCCGGAAGCTGTATACTCCTTCCCGGCGCGCCGCTCGATCCTCTGGTGGGCGCTTGCAGGTCTTGGTTTGGCTGGCTCCTTCTGCGGGCCGGTGCTTGCAATTTCAAAGATTGTTCACAACTCAATGCTCCTTTCTCGCTTAGCTGTTCGCCTCTGCCTTTGGCTGCTGGCTCACACATTCTATCGAGTGGAAGTTTGCGGCGGGGAAAACCTGCCGACGAGCGGCCCGGCGTTGCTGGTTTGCAACCATATTTCATTCATCGATCCCTTCCTGTTGGGCGCGGGCGTGCGCCGTTCCATTTGGTTCCTGATGCCGCGGCGCTTTTATGAGGCACGTGCCATTCACTGGCTGGCAAAGCGGATGGGAGCAATTCCGGTATCCGCCACGGACCCGCCGTTGGAAAGGGTGCGGGCGGACCAGGCGGCGCTAGAGCGCCTGCGGGCCGGCGAACTGGTTTGTCTGTTTGCGGAATGCGCGCTGATGCGGGGCGGTGATCTGCCGCGCTTCGCGCCCACCCTGGAGGCCCTCACGTGCGGGCTCAGCGTGCCGGTGGTTCCCGTGCATATCGACCGCGAGTGGGGAAACATTTTCGGTTTCGAGCAGGGACGATTCTTCTTCAAATGGCCACGCCGAATCCCTTATCGCGTTACGGTAAATTTCGGTGCGGCGCTTCCAGCAAGCTCCAGCGCCTTCCAGGTGCGGCAGGCCCTGTCGCTGCTGGGCGCTCAGACGGCTGCCCGGCGCGATGCCGTGCAGCAAACGTTGCCGGCGGCGTTCCTGGATTGCGCGCGGCGCAACTGGCGCCGTTTGGCCATGGCGGATTCCGCCGGGCGCGAGCTCACCTTCGGGAAGGCGCTGATAGGCGCGCTGCTTTTCCGGCGCTTTGTGGTAAAGCATTGCCCCGGAGAGAAGATGGTGGGTGTCCTCCTGCCGCCCTCGGCGCCCACGGCGGTGGTGAATTTCGGCATCACCCTGGCCGGTCGGGTGGCCGTGAACCTGAATTACACCGCGCCCCTTCAGGCCGTGGACTCGGCCATTGAGCGCTGCGGAATCAAAACCGTTTTCACCTCGGGAAAACTGCTGGAACGTTTCGGAATCCCGAAACGGCCAGGCATGATTCTGCTGGAAGATGCGGCCCAGTCCTTTTCCAAGATTGACAAGCTGTTGTGGGCGGCCATCGCTCGCCTGACGCCCACCGCGCTTTTGCGCCGAATATTAATTCCACGGGAAGTGACGCTGGATTCCCTCGCCACGGTGGTCTTCTCCAGCGGCTCTACGGGGACGCCCAAGGGCGTGATGCTGACCCACCGCAACATCATCTCCAACGTGGAAGGCATGCTCCAGACCATCAACGTGGACCGGAACGATTTCCTTCTGGGGGTTTTGCCCTTCTTCCACTCATTCGGGTTTACGGTGGGATTGTGGCTGCCCGCCGTTGCCGGGTTCGGCGTGGTTTTTCACACCAACCCGCTGGAGGCGCGCACGATTGGCGAGCTCTGCCGGAAGTACCGCGTCACGCTGATCATCGGCACGCCAACTTTCGTGTGGGAATACGTCCGGCGCCTGGAGCGGGAAGACCTGGCCTCCGTGCGCGTGGCCATTGTGGGCGCGGAAAAAATGCGGTTGGAGCTTGCCGACGCTTTCTGGGAGAAATTCCATCTCGATCTCTCCCAGGGCTATGGCTGCACGGAAACTTCGCCGGTGGTATCGGTGGAGACCGCCGGACGCAACCGGCAAAGTCAGATGGGCTGCGTGGAGCCGGGAAGCGTGGGTCGGCCGATGCCCGGGATCGCAGTGAGCGTGGTGAATCCCGAAACCTTTGAGACCCTGGGACCTGGCCAGGAAGGGATGCTGCTGGTGAAAGGGCCATGCGTGATGGCGGGTTACCTCGGCGAGCCGGACCTGACGCGCCAAGCCATCTGGGAAGACGGCTGGTATATTACCGGCGACGTGGCGCAACTTGACGAAGACGGCTTCATCACCATCACCGACCGCCTCTCGCGCTTTTCGAAAGTTGCCGGCGAAATGGTCTCCCATGTCCACCTCGAGGAGGAGTTGCACCGCGTGCTGGGCAGCCTGGAGCAACGGCTGGTGGTGACTTCCGTCTCCGACACTCAAAAGGGCGAGCGCTTCGTGGTGCTGCACCTCGAGTTGGGATTGGAAGTGGACGAATTGCTGAAGCGCGTGCGCGATGCCGGATTGCCACCCTTATGGCTGCCACGCCGTGAGCACTTTTACCGGGTCGAGTCGCTCCCGTTGATGGGTAGCGGGAAGTTGGACCTGAAATTGGTGAAGCAAACCGCGCAGAAACTCACCGCCGGAGCGACGGCAGCGTAGGAGCCTCCCGGGCGCCAAACCATATGGGACTTGATCGTGAGTACCCTGACCCAAGCCTAGTTTCCAACACAGATGGCCCGCCTGGCAGGACAGAGGCCCTTCCCCCGGAAGAAACTCTCCCTCCCGCCGAAATAATGGTCTGGGTTACACTCGCAATTCTTTTTGCTTTCTCCCTCGCCACCCTTGCCTACCCAATGGCCCGGGCTTTCTACCGTTTTGATTTCAACTACAACGAAGGGTGGAATGTTTACAATGCCCAGGCGGCGATGCAGCATCGGCCCTTGTACTATCCAAAGTACGGCTGGACCACGGTCAATTACCCATTTCTATCGTTTTACTTAGTGGGATATCTCTCGCACTTTAACGGGGATTACCTTTTGACGGGCCGTGTGCTTTCGCTTGTCGCGCTTCTCGTCTCGTGCGCCTTGGTGGGGCTCATTGTAAAGAACCTGACCGGCGGGCGAGGGCCTGCCGTTTTTGCCAGCGCGTTTTGTCTCGGACTCTTCTGCTCAGGAGCGGGCTCCTCCGTGGGGGCGAACGATCCGCAACTGCTCCCCTTTCTGTTTGTCCTTCTCGGCTTGTGGGTTTACCTGCGGGCAGTCCCCACCACGCTGCGCATCGCGGGGATCACCTCGCTTTTTGTTCTGGCAGGCAACATTAAGCAGAATCTCCTCGCCGCTCCTATTTCGGTATTCGCAGACCTTTTAAAGAGCAACTCGAGCAAAGCAGTCCGATTCATGCTTTTTGGAGTATTTTTCCTGGCCTTGTCGATTGCTGTAAACGTGCTGGTAGGCGGTCCCTACTTCATTTCTCACCTGGTGACTCCGCGAGCTTATTCATTCGTGCACCTTCGGGACGTGTTCCTTATATGTTATTCCACCCAGGGCCTGCCGCTTGCCCTTTCTATCTTCTGGTCGGTCTGGCAGTGGCAAAACAGGAAGGCGCGTGTGATCTCGTTCTATTTCTTCTCTTCGCTGCTGATGGGCGCGGCCTTTGGGGGAGGGTCGGGGGTTTGGCAAAGCACCTATTTTGACAACTTCTTTGCCATGTCGATCATTATGGGCGCCTGCCTGGATCTATTGTGGAAAGCTCCCATCCCCAGTTTGGGAAAGGGTGGTCGGAGTAGATTCCTGGTTCCGGTGCTGCTCTATTCGAGTGTGGTATTCATGTTTGCCCCATGGGCCGCCAACTGGTCAGCGTTGTTCTCCTCCTTGCCGGAGATGCAGAGGCAGTATGACAAGGAGGTATCATTCCTTGTCGCGCGACCCGGACCCGCTATCTGCGAGACCATGCTTCTGTGTTACGATGCGGGTAAGCCATACATTCTCGACCCGTTCAACAGCACCAGACTCGTCGGCCTGGGGAAACTGAACAGCCGTGAGATCGTAAAGCAGATTGCGGATCAGCAATACGGAGCCATCCAAACCCAGGCTCCCGCGATGCAGAAGCGAGGTGAACGGTTTCCCGGCGAGGTGATGGAGGCTGTCGACCGGTACTACGTCGTGGCGTTCAAGGCTCCCTTTTGTATTATCTATGTCCCCCGCGTCGAACCACGGAGCGCCGCCCGCGTCCCTTAACGCTCGTGTATGAGCTTTGCGGTGTATTTGCGCCAACAAATCCTCAGACCTCGACCCCCAGAGTTCGCAGGTCGCCCTCCAGTTGCCCCGCATTCAGAAACTGAATCGTGTGCAGGCCCAGCCGCCGGGCGCATTCCAGATTGAGCGAACGGTCGTCGATGAAGACGCACTCTTCCGCCTGCCGCTGAGAGATATCGAGTGCCAGGCGGTAAATCTGCGGATGAGGTTTGGATACGCCCAGGTAGCAGGAACTGAAGAAAACGGAAAAGTAATTGCGCAATCCGAATTTCTCAATGCGGTAGAGATTCAACTCGCGCGATTCGTTGTTGAGCGTCGCCAGAAAGACCTTCCGCGCTTGCGCGAGTCGCGCCACGAGGGCGAGCGAATCGGGCAGCGCTTCCGACTGGGCGTACATGAAATCGCGCACCTCTTCTTTGCCAAAGCCGCGGGGGCGGTAGAAAATGGTGCGATCGAGATACTGATCGAGGTCGAGTTGCCCGTTCTCGAACGATGCGCTCAGCATCTGGTGCCGGCCCTCAAAATCGCCGCCGTCCAGACCGAACTGCTCCACCACCTTGGCGCGCTGGCTTAGATCCAAGCCGTTGGTCAGCAACACGCCACCCACATCGCAAAACACGGCGGTGATTTTGGGCACGTCGCGCCTCCCGTGACGCAGCAAACTCTCTCAGTTACCCCAGCCAACTGGGGTTGTGATAGGTGCCGTCGAACATGGTGGAAGTCTTGAAGGGCTCAAATTGGCCATCGCGGCCGGCCGCGGCGGTGCGCGCGGAGAGTGACTCGAGTTCCTTTTGACTCAGCGGGCGAAAGGTGCGCGCAGCCTGCAATCCCTGCTCCAGCCGCTCGAGTGATTCGCACCCGTTGATGACCACTGAGGTCGGCAAATTCATGGCGTAATGCAGGCACTCCATGGGCGTCACCGTGTTGCTCTTCAGGACCTGGCCATCGCCCATCGACTTCATTCCCAACACGCCGATGCCATGCTCCACCAGCACCGGCACCACTTTATGGGCGAAGCTCTTAAAGTGCATGTCCATCACATTGAGCGGCATCTGCGCGGCGTCAAATGTGAAGGCGTGCTGGAATGCGGTGTTGAGCATCTTCAGATGGATGTCGGGGTCCTTGTGGCCGGTAAAGCCGATGTAGCGAATCTTACCGGCTTTCTTGGCGGCCAGCGCCGCTTCGATGCTGCCGCCGGGGCCGAAGATGCGGTCGGGGTCGCCGGGGCGAATGACTTCGTGAAATTGCAGGAGATCGATGGTGTCGGTTTGCAAGCGCCGGAGTGATTCGTCGATCTGCCGGGCGGCGACGTCTTTGACCTGGCCATCGATTTTGGTCATCAGGAAAACTTTCTGGCGGTAACCGTCGCGGAGCGCCTTGCCCATGCGGACTTCACTCAAGCCGTCGTTATAATCCCAGCAGTTGTCCATAAAATTTACACCGTTGTCGATGGCGGTGCGGACAATGCGGATGCTTTCCTGCTCGTCGTCCTGGCCGCCGATGTGATATCCGCCCAGGCCCAGCAGCGAAACTTTTTCGCCGCTGCGGCCGAGGGTGCGATAAGGCATTTCACCGTTGGCGGCCGCTGCCGGCAGGGCAGTCAGGGCGTTTCCAAAAAGGGCGGTACTGGCGCCCGCAACGCCCAGGGTCACCTTCTCCAGGAACTCGCGGCGATTCTGCTTCTTGGAGTTCATTGTGTTGCCTCCCCCCGCAAAGGGTTTTAGATTAGACTGGCGATGCTTTCGGACAGGGCAAATGCTCGCGCCAGCGATGACGAATCGGTCACAAGCCCAGGTCACTCAAACGCAAAGCCGCGTGTGGTCATGCCTTCGCTGAGACCGTTCCCGATTGGCGAAGCCTACTGGCCGCTCACACTACAGTGCCCGCCTTCAGAATCGACGAACTGCGCCAATTCCGCTCCAAAATCCTGCTTCGTGGGAGGCATGCTGAACTGCACTCCCTTTTGACTCATCTCGTGATGAAACTCCTGAAGATCCGGGACGGTGAAGCCCAGTTCGACCCCTCCCGCGGGATTCTTGGCCGAAGCGGGATGAAGGGCGAGCGTTGTTTCCCCGGTCCCGAACTCGCTCCACTCAGGCGATTGGAACTTCAGGGGCAAACCAAGCACATCCCGGTAAAATTTGACTGCCCTGTCCATGTCCGCCACAAACTTGATCACATAGGTCAGCTTGCTGGCCATACCTCCTCCTTCTCGAGTTGCGGTCTATACATTACGGGCAGGCGTGGCGCGTAGAGTCCTAACCTGGCCAGCGCTTGCGGCGCCGGCGGGAAAGCCCACGTCACCTCCCAGCGAATAGAAACCCCCCCAAGGAGCTTCGTCAACCCAGCCGCCACCGCGGCAGTCGGCGAGCGTTGCATTTCTGGCCTCCGGGTTGCGCTGTTTGCCCCAAAACAACTGGAATGAATTGTAAGCCCACGCCGGGCCGGCGTCAATAAATGCAAGAGCATTCGGGGTCGGCGCACCCCGGCGTACTATCTTGCGTCCCAACCGGGGCTGGGGAACGTCGCCCCGCTGCGCGACGTTTTTCGTCCATCTCCTTTTTTAGAAGTTGCGCCGCGATACCCGCCTGCATAAGATGGGGGGCTTTTTGATTTGATTTTATAGGAGGCTGTAATGCGTCTTTTCCGAGGACTGGCATTGCTGATAGTGCTGTTTATCGGGCCCTCACTGTGGGCCGCTGAAATCGCGCGGTGGGAGGCAGGCAAGGGAGGACAAGCGGGAGGAGTAACTCTTGTCAACACGGCCGGCAGCCAATGGACCCTTACGCAACAGCACAACTTCGAAGTTGCGGCCATTGAACCCACCCACGATTATTACCGCCGCGCAGAGTTCATCGCGAAAATCAGCAAGCCGACGGGTTTCCCGGTCTGGCTGGTGTTGGAATATCTCGATGAGGGTTACGGATTGATTTCCGTGGGTCCGGCTGGGAGGAGGGGTATGCGTTACATACCCTGGACGCATCAGTGGGGGGCGGCGAGGCTCAATACGGGCCGGCTTCGGCGCGCCACTTTTCGTATCGATGGGCCTCCTTCCCAGTCCCCGGCACACCCCGATTCCGAAGGGACCCTGGACTTCCATATCAACGGGGTTGAGTATTTGCACGCGATCTTTCTGGAGGATTCCGAGCCTGCCATTGAACCTGTCCCGGATGTCAAACCGGCGATTCAGTTTCAGGACGCATTTCAGCGCGACATCAACATTGGCGCAGATTCTGCTCTGGGCGAAGAGGCGGAGGCTCTGGCTGCGATTCGTAACATGGCTCCCCTGGCTCACGCCTTGGGCTTTAACGGTGTTGAGAGCTACGTGCAATGGAATTACGTTGAGGGCCAGCAAGGCGTTTATGACTGGAGCCACTACGATGCGATCGTAAACGAAATTCAGAAGTATGGCCTGAAGTGGTTTCCACTGTTGATTGTGGGCTCCGCCTATTCCTTGCCGGAGTGGTTCCACGATTCAAACGAGAACGTACCGTTTGAGTGTTTGGAGCACCACCTGACGATCGACGTGCAGTCGACTTTCTGCCACTTCCAGGACAGTCACGTTCAGCAATTCCTCAGCGAATTCGCCAAGCATTACGGTGAGAGCAAGGCGCTGCTGGGTTTGCGACTGGGCCCCAGCGGAAACTACGGCGAAGCCCAATACCCGGCCACAGGGAATTTGGGATATCGCAAGGGGGCAGTCCATACGCACATCGGGTATTGGGCTGCCGACCCTTACGCCAGCCCGGCATTCCAGAAATGGCTGGAAGCCAAGTACCACACCATTGATCAGCTCAACGTGGCGTGGGACGATCATTTCACTTCGTTCAGCCAAATCCAAACGTTTCTTCCCACCACCACCCCGGTCCCCAGAAAGCAGCTTGATTTTGTTAACTGGTACATGGGGGCGATGAGCGACTGGTGCGGGCAATGGGCGCAGTGGGCGCGCGCCGATATGCCCAACGCTTCCATCTATCAGTCCTCGGGGGGGTGGGGGCCGACGCAAATTGGCACCGACTATACCGCACAGGCGAAAACCATGGCGCAGCTTCACGGCGGAATCCGCTTGACCAATGAGAGTGACAACTACGCGCTGAATTTCGCCATCACGCGCATGGCGTCATCCGCGGCTCGATTTTATGGCGCGCAGCTCGGGTACGAACCGGGGGGCTTTGCCAGCATGCGGGGAGTTGTAGCGCGAATCTACAACGTTATTACCAATGGAGGCGATCACCTCTTTTATTACTCCGGCAATCTCTTTGGCAATGACCAGGGGACGGACGCCTGGCGCCGGTATGCTCCGCTGATCAACCAACGCGCCAAGCCGGAAATTGACGTGGCAGCTTTTTATCCGGATACGTCCATTGCTCTTAATGACGAGGTCCTTCGCTATTTGTTTGCATCTGCCTATTTGACGCGCGTCGAAGCGATGCGCTCCATCACGGATTTCGATTACGCCAGCGAGCAGATGATTTTGGATGGAGCGCTGGATCGCTACAAGGTGCTGGTATGTATGTGGGGGGCTTACACGGAGAAGCCGGTCCTGGAGCGCATTGACGCCTGGGTGAAGGCGGGGGGAACGATTATCTGGATTTCCCGCCCGCGCGGGCTACCGCAGACACCCGAAGGCGATGCCTCCCTGGCGCAGAGCTGGCAAGGGGGGGAAGTGGGGAAAGGACGAGCGATCTTCTACAATGGTGACCCCGAGCCCCCCGATGAGTACGTGGAGTTTGTGCGCCAGCAACTTCTGGGGTTGAAGCAACTGCGGCCTGAAATTCGCACCGCACTTCAAATCGACAAACCGCGAGACGTGTATTGGAGCGTGCTCGACGGCGGCAAGCTGGCCCTGTTGAACTTCACTGACCATCAAGCCCTCGTCCGCCTCCCTAGAGGGAAGACGCTCGTGGTGCAGCCTTACGGAATTATGATGACGACGACCTGGCGGTAGGCACTCAACATGTTCGGATTGCGCTGTTCGGATTGCGCAGAGCGCAGCTCTGCGATTCGCGTCCATCTGCGCGCTAAAACGCAGAGCTTTGCTCTGCGCAATCCGGTCAGGTATCTTCAGACCGGGCGGAGGAGTACGATAGTCTCCGAGGAATTGCCATGCCTCTGGAAATGCATCAACTGAAGAAGCTTGATGATTACCGCTTTCTCATTCCGCGCGGCACGAAGCCGGGAATGTTGACGGACGCGCTCATCTTTACGGACGAACGGCTGCTGAAGGACCTGATGAAGGACCTTTCGCTGGAGCAAGCAATCAACGTGGCGATGTTGCCCGGCATCGTGGGGCGGTCGCTCGCCATGCCCGACATTCATCAGGGTTACGGCTTCCCCATAGGCGGCGTAGCGGCGACGGACCCGCACAACGACGGCGTGGTCTCACCGGGTGGCGTGGGATTTGACATCAACTGCGGTGTGCGCCTGCTCGGCAGTTCGCTGACCCGCGGGGAAGTGCGGACCAAGCTTCGCGAGCTGGTGAACCAATTGTTTCGCGACATTCCCTCGGGCGCGGGGCACAGTGGCAACATCCGGATTTCCTATCCCGAGCTCGACAAACTGCTTCAGGAGGGCGCCGTGTGGATGGCCGAGCACGGCTACGGTCGCGGGGAGGACTTGACCCACTGCGAGGAGAGCGGGGCCATCGACGGCGCGGACCCGGAGGCGGTGAGCGATCATGCGAAAAAGCGCGGCTTGCCGCAGGTCGGCACGCTGGGGTCAGGCAATCACTTCCTCGAAGTTCAGTATGTGGAGCAGGTGTTTGATCCGGGCTGTGCCGGGGCGATGGGGCTTTATGAAGGTGAAGTGGTGGTGCTCATCCATTCCGGCTCGCGCGGGCTGGGCCACCAGGTGTGCACCGATTATCTGCGCGAAATGGGTCCGGCCATGCATCGCTACGGCATTGACCTGCCGGATCGCCAACTGGCCTGCGTGCCTGTGAAGTCGCCCGAGGGGCAAGCTTATCTTGCCGCCATGCGGGCAGCGGCGAATTATGCCTGGGCCAACCGCCAGGGAATTACGCACTTTACCCGCCAGGCGTTCAAGCGGATTTTCGGCGAGCAGGAGGAACTGCGGGTCATTTACGACGTGTGCCACAACATCGCCAAACTCGAACGCCACCAGGTGGAAGGCCGCGAGCGCGAAGTGATGGTGCACCGCAAGGGCGCCACGCGCGCCTTTCCGCCGGGCCATCGCGACGTGCCCGAGGTCTACCGGCACGTTGGGCAGCCAGTGCTGATTCCCGGATCGATGGGGACTTCGTCCTATGTGCTGGTGGGTGCTGAGGGCGCCATGCAGGAAAGCTTCGGCACCACCTGCCACGGCGCGGGCCGCGTGATGAGCCGCACGGCGGCCAAGAAGTCACGCTTCGCGCAGGACGCCAAGCAGCGCCTGGAAGACCTTGGCATCATCGTGCGTGCTGACTCGCGCGACGGAATTACGGAAGAAATTCCGGAAGCTTATAAAGATGTGGATGCGGTCATCGACGTGGTCCACAACGCGGGCTTGGCACGCCGCGTGGCGCGGCTGAAGCCCATGGGGGTGATTAAGGGATAGGGGTTCGGGACACGGGACACGGGACCCGGGGTGCGGGACCCGTGGCGCAACCGTCAATAAATCTTCTTGACACCTTCAGGCCGATAGCCTATAGTGGGTGCGTGAGGATCGACGCCGGTCCAGCCACAGCCTGGGCAGGCAGGTCAGCACGCCCAGCGCGGTGAAAGTCGGGGTGACGAACGGAGCCCAGCCTTCCCGGCGTTTCACTCACGGGAGGCTCGGGCCGTGAATGGCACGGGCAGGAGGCGCGCGGAAATCCGGGCTCGATCCTGCGCCTCGATGCCCGGCGCGCGAAGCAAGAAGGGATTGATGATGCACTTCTTCCTAGCCTCACCACCCACAGATTGCATGGCAACTTCATGCCCACATACCAGACTAAAGCACGAACCTGAGAACATCTTGAAAACAAAGGGTCGGAAGAGGGCATTTTCTAAAAACGAAGCTGAGAACATACTGAAAAGAAAGCCAGTTACAAGAAACCGTAGGAACTCCCAAAAATCCTGACAAAATGACCGCTGGAAGAGACTTCCCGTGCCGATGGCGGGTGGCGAAAAAGGCCGCATATGGCGAGATATCTGGGCTAGTTACCAGTCCCGAGCTTTGGACGGGAATGCGGGCCCAGTACGAGTTGTGGGAAGCGTCCAGGCGGCGGCGAAGGAAGATGGCTCCCCTGGTCGTGGCGCATGGCGTTTAGCTGCGTGAATCCTCTTCCCCATACCAGGCTTGAAATGCGACTTACCACACATTATAATGTGGAGCGGATTGAGGAATCATATGTCGATGAAAATCATTCAAGTTCCAATCGATGACGTGTTGTTAGGGGCGGTGACCCGCTTGGCCAAGGTGCGTCGATCGACCCGCGCGGCACTCGTCCGCGAAGCCTGCCAGCGTTACTTGGAAAGGATCGAGGAAGAAGAACTCGATCGTAAGTACGTCGAAGGCTACCGCCGCAAACCGGAAAGCGCCTCGGTCGGGAAGCTGGGCGAAAGGATGGCCAAAGAAGTTTGGCCTAAAGAGGATTGGAATGAGGCGTGGTGAGGTGTGGTGGGCTCAACTCTCAGGCCCCGCGGCCCGCCGGCCTGTGGTTCTCCTCACTCGGAACGCGGCCTACCGAGTGCGGACCTCCGTCACGGTCGCCCCTCTGACGACAACCATTCGTGATATTCCGGTTGAAGTTCGGTTGGGTCCCCAGCAGGGCATTCCGAGGGAATGCGTCGCAAATTTGGATGAGGTCCAAACGATCCCCAAGGACCGCCTCATCAGGCAAGTGACCACCCTGCCGCCGGAGGTCATGGCGCAGATTGATCAAGCCCTCAAATTTGCCCTTGACCTGCGCTGAATTGGCTCGAGGGAAGATGGAAATCCGCTTTCCGACGCTACCCCGGAGTTTCGCTTACACACTCTGCGCCAGATAATTCTGGATGCCGATGCTCTCGATGAGTCCAAGTTGCTCTTCCAGAAAATCGACGTGACCTTCTTCGTCCGCCAGGATGGTCTGCAGCAGGTCGGCCGAGGCATGGTCCCCCGCTTTGCGGCACGCGGCGATGGCGGCGTTGTATTCGGCCACGGCATTCTTTTCCAGCGCCAAATCGTTCTGGAATTGCGATTTCACGTCCTTGCCCACATTCAGTTTGGGCATATCATTCAGATTGGGCGTATCTTCCAGGAAGAGAATGCGCTCAATAAGTTTTTCCGCGTGCTTCATCTCGTTGACGGACTCTTTCTTGGTGTGGTCGCTGAGTTTCTTATAACCCCACGACTCGCACATTTCCGCGTGGACGAAATACTCGCTGATGGCCCCCAGTTCCTCCTTCAGCATTTTGGCTAAAACATCGATGACTTCCGGTTTGCCTTTCATATTTGCTCCCTTCGCATTTGAGGTTAAAGGATCAAGGATGAATTATGAAGGATGAAGGCTAAAGGGTAAAGGATAAAGGATGAAGGATGAAGGATGAAGGATAAAGGTTGAAGGATCAAAGCTGAAGGTCAATTAGGTTTTGCCTTTACCCTTCACCCTTTACCCTTCATACTTTGCCCTTTACCCTTTACCCTTCATCCTTCACCCTTTATCCTTGCTTCTCACGCACGTGCGCGAGCAAGTTGCGGATGCTATCAGCGAGCTCCACCACTTCGCCGTCACCCTTTACGGCAAACTCGATTTCGTAGTTTCCCGCTGCGGCGTGGTCCACCGCTTGTTTCAGGTCGGTCAGGGGTTTCACCACCTGGCGCGGCAGCAGGAAGCTGACCCAGACGCTCACCAGTAAGGTGATCACGGAAATGATCCCGCCAATGACCTCCGCGCGAATCAGCAGGGCGCGGGCGCGTTCGTGGTCCCTCTCGACGCGCTGCCAACTACGGCTTTCGAGTTCGGTTGAGAGGTTAATGATCCGCTGGCTGGCGGTTGCCAAATCCCGCGAGGTTTGGCGAATCTCCGGGTCGTTCTGTTCCACCTTCGCCGCCACTTCCGCGTCAAAGGACTCAATGCGGGCGCGCAGCATTTCGATCAAGCGCGTGCGGCTTTCGCGGGGTGAATTCGTCAGGACGTCGTCCAGGTCCTTCTGATAAGTCCGCACCACCTGCCGAAGGCTTTGAATGGGAGGCAGGTTGCTTTCCCCCAACTGCTCCACCGCGTGGTTAAAGCTGGACCGGTAAAAGGTGATCTGCGCCTCCAGATCGTCGAAGGTGGGCTTTTCCTCCGGCTGCAAGGTGCGGCAGGCCTGGACGGTTTTCTCGAGTTGCCGCAGAGATTCCCGGTTGCGGGCAATGTCGTCGGGGTCGTGCAGGAGGAAGTAATTGGTCTCCGCCCGCCGGGCGTCAAGCATTTCAATGGAAGCGCGCTCGGCGTTGCTGGCCACGGGAGCATCGACGCTGACGATGCGGTCCACGATGGAGGCCATGGCAATCAGGTAATACACCGCCAGGAAGATGACCGGCACCAGAATCAAGCGCACCAGCGCCAGGCTTAAAGCTACTCGACGGCGCAGGGAGAAACCCTGAAGCAGGACGATAAATGATCTCGGCGAACGCCAAACCATACGTCAGTTTCCCCGGCGAAGAGCAGGAGGGCAAACCCTCCAAGCACATTATCTGTGACGGCGGCATCTTACTCCAAAACCCTGCGGGTAAGGTGCGAATTTACGGCGCATGGAACTTTTTTGTCCCGAAAACCGTATCCTGAGATAACGGCGGTTGTCTGATTGGAGGAAGCAAAATGTTTTGCCCTCAGTGTGGAAAAGAATATACCGAGCGAGTGAATTTCTGCTGTCATTGCGGTACGGCGCTCTGTACACCCGTGTGCACTATACCCAAGAAGCTTACGCGCTCGCGCACCGACAGCAAAATCGCGGGTGTATGCGGCGGATTGGCAAATTACCTTGAACTGGACGTGACCCTGGTCCGAATTCTCTGGCTGATGCTCGCCTTTTTTGGAGGTTGGGGAGTCATCGGTTATTTCATCGCTTGGATCGTCATGCCGGAAGAACCCCTGCCGCAGGCCTCGGGTGCCCCAGCGGGGTCGGCAATTCCCCAGCCGGCGGGGAATCGCTGAGCTTTCGAGCCGGCCCCGGCAGAGGCCAACCGTCAGTAGCCGCAGGGATACGTCAGCGCTCGAGAATATCCTTGAAGGTGTTGAGGGCGACTTTTTTGGGCTGGCGATCCATAATCAGGTCGACCGTACGCGTGGAATTTCCGACAATTTCTACCTGGGCCAGCCGCACCATGCCTTTGCCAAAATCGGCGAAGACCGGAACAAACATCGCAAAATGGTCGTCCACTTCGCTCTGGGTGATTTCCGCGCGCACTCTGAACCTGCCTCCGCCGGCCGGTTGCAAGTCATATTTGAACTGATAGCGCGGTACCTGGGTGCCATAGACCCATTCGTCGAAGAACCAATCGAGGCGTCCGTTCTTCTGAAGGTCAAGCAGTTTGGGCATGTGCTTTTCGGCGATGGCCTTGAACGACTCGGTGGAGGCGGGCAAGTCGCGGTGACTCTCCATGAAGTCGTGCATCATGTCGATAAAAGCCTGATCTTGATCGCCGGAGCCTTGATCCGCATACATGAGTGACCGCAGCATGAGCAGGACGTAAGCCCCCTTGGAATAGGTGACGCCTTGATACGCGAGTTGGGAGCGCGGAGATACGAGCCGCAATCCCAGCCAGAGCGGGCCGGCGTCGTTCGGCGATACGCCGAAATTATTTTTTTCCAGGATGCGGAGGCGCTGGCGTTCCCAGAATTCCAGGTAGTCCTTTTGCCACTTCGGCCCCACGGCTTGTTGCAGAAACAATCCCGCGGCAAATTCCGCAAAGCCTTCCGAGAGCCACTGATCGTGATAGGATGCCCAGCCGACGCCATGGCCGAACCACTGGTGCGCCACCTCGTGCGGGGTGACTTCCTGGACAAAGCCGCTAAACTTCGTGTCAATGCGGCCAAACAGCAACCACCGCTGGGTGGAGTCGATGTACGCCGAAATCGGCAAGTACACCAGATTGGGCCACGATTGGCCGAAGTTGAAATTCGGTTGTTCGGTGATGGCCACGTTGTCGTAAGGAGCCCTGCCGAAATAAAATGTGCACAACTGCATCTGGGCGCGAGCCTGGGAAAGGGCGTACTTCGTCATCGCGGCGGGGGCCATGCCGCTGAGCGCGCTTTCTCGATACCGCCTCAGACTGTCGGGCAATTCCGGCAAATAATATCCGGAGATGTTGTAGTGAGTGATCGTGTCGGGGTAGTCGATCTTTTCGTATTGGCCGTAGTTAAAGCCCGCCACCGCCACCGGCGCCGGCGTCACCCAATGGGACACGGCAAAATCGGCTTCGGTGGATTCTCCTTCGAGCTTGCCCACGCTGATCACGACGTTTGAGTGCGGAACTTTGAAGGTGAGATCGTAGAGCGCCTTTTCCCCGAAGCCGTTCAAGTTCGGATACCAGGATTCGCGCGCGCGGACGTAATAACTTCCGTTTCCCGCGTTGGACAGAACTTTGTCCCCGACGTACTCGATGGTAATTGAATGTTCTTGTCCCATGGCCGGGGCTGCGTCGAGGATGACGTAGAACGAGCCGTCTTCCTTTCTGCTTTCCTGAATGAAATGCAGGTCCTGCCCGTTCTGATCGCTGACGCGCGCGACGCGCAGAGTGGGGAGGAGACCGAATTTCATTACGCGTTCGCCGGCAACGAGCGGCTCAAAGGTCAGGGTGGCGCGGCTGTAGAGGTGGTCGTTCTTGCCGATATCGGTTTCGATTTTATAGCGCCGCGTGGCAAACAGCCGCCTGTCCTCGCGCGAATTCGCGGTGTGGGCCCTCAGCTCGGACAGCAAGTGCTGGGAGTACCAGACGCCGTCGTCCAGGTCCCCGCCGTTGCAATTGATGAGCGCCACCTCCTCGGGAGAATCCAATTGCGGAATCGCGCCCACGCGCACGCGCACGAAAAAACGCAGGTCCTTGTGAGGTGTGCCGCGCATGTAGGCGTTGAAAAACGGAGGATGTTGAGGATTGTAAATCGCGGCGAGCACGTCGGCGTCCACGTTGTCGATCGTTTCGTCCTCTAGGATGGCCTGGGTAAAACCTTCGGGAATTTCGTGGCGGTGGCGGAGTTTGTTTTTCCAATGCTCAAAGGCGGCCGCGGCTTCCTTTGGCGTGTCCGTTTGAACCCCCAGGGCCTTGGCGATTTCCGGGTACACCTGGGGGGTGAAGCGAAAGACCACTTCGTTAAAATCTTCCTCGGCGGTTGGGTCGCCGGCGCGCCGGACCATCTCGCGCGTGTCGATCCCGCCGGCGGGCTTCAGCGTAAAGTGCCCCTGCCCGACGAAAATGGCCCCGGTTTCGAATCGGTTGACCGGGTTCAGGAGAGTTATCGTCCCGGAGTTCAACACGAAGGTCCCAACGTCCAACGGCAGGGTGAAGTTCTCGCAGTGGTACGTGCCGCCCAGGCCGACGTCGCGGAGCTGGCGGTAGATGGGGTCCGAATTCGCGAACGCCGCGCTTTTGCCGGTGACGTTGATGTTGGTCTGCTGCGCGGCGATCGTCAGGGTAAGCGGAAGTTCGGAGGCGCCGTGCAGGTCCACCGTGGTGACGAGGTCGTTGAAACCGTCCTTAACGACACGGACGGAATATTTCCCGGGATCCAGATTGGGCGCGGCGAACTTGCCGGATTCATCGGACGTGAGGACAATCGCCTGGGTCAGGTTGCCGCCGGTGATTTCGATGCGCGCTCCGGCTACGACTGCGCCGGAGGGGTCCTTGACCGTGCCGGAAATCGTGTCCGCGCGAAGCGGAGTGGTGAGTGCCAAGCAGAGGAGGGCTAGGGTTGATGCCCGGAGAAAGAAAAATCGTCCCAGGCGCCGCAGCGTTCTCGCGGCGACGGATGAGGTGGGTTTACGATTCGCCGTTTCGGCAGGCTGGCTCATGGCTCCCCTGAGATAATCGCCGCGCGATGCTTTACGTGGCTTCGGTTTCCGCTCTCTTGATAAGTTCCGTGGCTGGTAATTTTTTCTTATCGGCCATCGGCAAACTGCGGCGCCGATCCGGCTTCCTACGGCGCCGCTTTCACCTCCAGCCGGAATGGTGCGAGTTGGTCTTTGATGACCTTTTCGACTCCGACCGCGACGATGGCCTGGCGCGCGGCGGGAAAATACTTCGATGCGGCTTCATCCACATCTTTGATGCTCACCTTGCCGATTCGCTCGCTTTCCCGCCCCAATTCTTCCGGCGGCAGGCCAAGAATCCACAGGCGTGCCAGCGATCGCCCCACGGAATCCTGCGCTTGGAGGTCGATGGCCTGGTTGCCCACCAAGTATCTTTGCGCGTGGACGAGTTCTTCTTCCGAGGGGCTGGTGGTCGCCATGCGGTTCAGTTCGTAGTCAATCTCGTTGAGCGTCGCTCCCGTGACCTCGTTGCGCACGGCTGCCCAGGTCTGGAAGATGCCGGTGGTTCGCCGCGACACCACATTGGAACCCGGCGTGTACGTGTAGCCTTTGTCTTCGCGGATGTTCAGCGTCAAGCGCGAGCCAAACATTCCCCCAAACAGGGCATTGGCCACCTGGACGGCGGCGTAATCCGGGCTACTCTCCGTGGGGCCGAGGGAGCCGAGGGCGATGGTGGTCTGGACGGAGTCGGGGCGATCGACAAAGAAGACGGCGTGCGGTGGCACATACGAGGGCTTTTCCACGGCCGGCGCCGGGGGCGTGGAAGGCGCGGCCCACTTGCCAAGCAGCGATTCGGTGAAGGCAGCCATTTTCGCTGCGTCGAAATCGCCCACCACAATGAAAATCGCCTGGTCAGGCCGAAAACGTCGCGCGTATTCGCTTCGCAACTCCTGGGGAGTAGTCTTGGCGATGGAGTCTTGGGTCAAAGAAGTCACCGCGTAGGGATGCTGCCCAAATAGCACTCGCGCCAAGGCGCGGCTGGCCAGGAAGGATGGATCGGATTCTTGTTGTTGCAAGTGGTCGGCGGCGTTGCGTTTGGCCAACTCGACTTCGTCATCAGGAAACGTGGCGTTCCGCACGACGTCGGCGAGCACGGCAAGCGCCGCCTCGGCCTTCGAGGTTAGAACGCTCGTGCCGATTACAATGGATTCGCTTCCCGCGCTGGCGCTCAGGTCCCCCCCCGCGGCCTGCAATTCTTCGGCGATCTGTTTGGCGGTTCGCGTGGCGGTTCCCTGGTCGATGGTTGCCGTCAGGAGTTCCGCGAGCCCGGGCCGGTCCTGGGGATCAGCGGACATGCCTCCCTGCACGCCCAGCGTATAGGAAACTTTGGGAAAGCCCGGGCGCGGCACCAGCCACAGCGTCAGTCCATTGGCAAGCTTTTGCGTGGTGACCTGTGGCGCCTGGAACGGTTTCAGTTCGCCGTAGGGAGGCAAATTCTTCGGCAGAGGTTGTTCTTTCTCCGCCGCCGCGGCTGGCGCCGCGGTAAGAGCCAGTAATCCTAGGACGGCCAGCGCCATGAATTGCGCGAAGCACCTTGGAGTGCGGCGGCTCGACGCCGCCTTTTCACCAACTTCATTCCCTAGTAGAGGGCCAAGGCAAGGCGACGTCGAGCCGCCGCACTCCAAGGTGCCTTCGGCACATCTATGCATCCGACGAGTCATTAGCGGGCTCCCTTCTCGCCGCCGCCGTTGGAGCCGGAGGCCGGCGCGGGGACGCGGTCGATGATGGTGCGATGAGTTTTCACCAGATACTTCGCGGCGAAGGCGCGAACTTCTTCCGGAGTCACGCGCGCCAGCTCGTCCGGGATTTCATTCACACGTTGCGGGTTGCCGTCGAGCAGCGTAGCGTGCGACAGGAGGGAAGCACGGTTGATGGGAACTTCCATATTCGAATACCAGTCGGACTGCATCTTGGCGCTGATTCGCGCCAGCGCGGCGGGGCTGGGCCCTTGCGCGGCGAGACCGCTCAAGGCCGCGTCGTAGGCGGCGAGAACGTCGTCTTCCTTCAGATTCGGCGGATACATGATGAACGACGTCAGGAGCGTCGGGCCGTCGTATTCGAAGGGATTGCCAAACACGAAGTTGACCCCGCCATCGACCTCGAGCGCCACCTTCTTGTCCTTCACCAGCGCCTGGTAAAGCAGCGAGGCTTGCCCGTTGTGCAGCAGTTCTCCCACCAGCGCGCCGACCACCGCGTCGTGCGAGTGGCGCGGCGGCATGCGATAGCCGATGGCCAGGGCCGGCACGCGGGCCAGTTTGTCCTGCTCGGTGGAGCGCCGCTCGGCGGTCTGCGCTGGTTCCGTAAGGTCGGGTTTGGGCGGCACCTGACGCGGCGCGATCCCGCCAAAATACTTTTCAACTTTGGCAAAGACCTCGGCGGGGGTCACGTCGCCGGCGATCGCCATGACCGCATTGTTGGGGGCGTAGTAATGCTTGAAGAAGGCTTCCACGTCCTGGATTTTCGCGGCATCCAGGTCCTTGAAATCGCCATAGAAATTATGCGCGTTGGGAAACCGGTCGAACGCCTTGCCGGGCAAATCGATGGCATAGAAAAAACCATAGGGCGCGTTCAGTACATTGACGCGGACTTCCTCTTCCACCACCTTGCGCTGGTTCTCCAAGTGTTCAGGAGCAAAATCCAGAGTCTTCAGGCGGTCGGCCTCGAGCCACAGCACCGGGTCAAGCGCGGAGACGGGTGCGGTGTCAATGTATTCGGTAAAGTCGTAGCGCGTGTCGGCATTGTTCGAACCGCCGCCACCTTCAATCACCCGGTCAAACGTCCCTTTGGGCGCTACCGGGGTGCCCTCAAACATCATGTGCTCGAACAAGTGTGCGAACCCCGTGCGGCCCTCAGGCTCCAGGCGAAAGCCGATGCGATACGAGATGCAGAGCCCGAAAGTCGGCGCCGAGTGGTCCTCGGAAACCACCACCACCAGACCATTGGGCAACTTCTCGGTCACGGCGGGGACCTTCCAGCCCCCCGCGCCACGCGCCGAGCCCACCACCCCCAGCAGGCAGGCCAAGATGACCGTCAAGCGCTGGAACCTCATGGATACTCCTTCTACCGCAAAGCCTATGCTCCCCTAGTTGTAGCCCTGAGCTTTAGCTCAGCACATGCTGACCCTTCGCGGAGTTTACCCTGAGTGAAACGAATGGGCTGAGGGCAGGCTCTGAAGGTCGGCGCTACAAGTACCAATATTTCTGACGCACGACTCTAGCGGCTATCGAGTTGGTCCAAACTCCGGTACTGTCCTAATCTCAGATGTGGCGCCGGCTACCAGCCGGCATTGGGCCGCCAAGATGGCGGCGCTACGTTCAAATTAGGACAGCACCTGAACTCCCAAGCGAAGCCATGCATTATAAGCCAATTAAGACGCATAAGAAGTTCATTCGTCTCGCCCCGGCCAGCCAGCCTGCGTTTTTTCTGCTCCGGAGCGACGCGCTCAAGTAAAATGCCTTCCGCCTTCGCCGCAGAGCTGCGCCCGGCGCCAGCCTGCGTAATCAGTTTGTGTGCCTCGAGGGTTTGTCTTTCACCAGGGATTCCCATGAGCCTTCACCTCGCCACGGTACACGAAAATGTGCGAAGCCCCTTGGACTGCGGCGGCTCGACGCCGCCTTGGAATGACGCGGAGGACAAAGACCAAAGCGGCGTCGAGCCGCCGCAGTCCAAGGTGCTTCGCACATCCATTTTCATAGCAGGGGGCCTGAACCTTGATGAATAATTGGCCAAGAGAAACATCGGCTGGCGCCGAGCGCAGCTCGGCGATCAACCGCGGTCAATCGGTTGGCTGCAGAGCTGCGCTCCGCGCCAGCCTGCGCCTTTTGACTCTTCTGAACATTCTGATCGTTGTATGCGGCGGCGCCGCACGCGGTCAATCCACGGATACGAACCCAGCATCCGTGGTCCAAAAACAAATCAACATCCGCGTGGGCGCGGACGGCCTGCCGGCGCAAATCGAGGCGAAGCCAGGGCCGGCGGGGGGAATTCTCACTGCCCCCTGCCGTTTGTATCTCAAATCATCCGAGGGGATGATCCCGGTGCCGCCCCTGCATCAGACGGCGCCGGGGGAATGGACCGTTGATTGGCAGGCGCAGCATCTTCAGATCGTGGTGATGTACGGAAAAAGTCCCGATACGAACATCACTCTTGCCGTTCAGAGTTTGGTGTCGCAGTCGCGAACGATTCAGTTGGAGTTAATCCTGTCCTTGAACTCTCAGGCTGACCATGCATTCTTTCCGGCGGGCTCCGATCCCCAGGTTGTCCTGGAGCCCGCGGCGCCTGCGGTTGTGTATACGTACAGTGCCGGGAGAGATTTACATCCGGGAATTACCATGGCGTTACCCCTGACCTCCATCTACTCCAAGAAAGAGGATTGGGGGCTTACGCTTTTGGGCGACCTCACCGCGCCTGTCCCCAATTTGGTGTTGACCGCCGCGCGATCCAAGGAAAACACCACCGTCACGATGCTGTTTCCGGACCTTGACCTCGGGCCATTCGCGAGCTCGTCTCGCCGGGTTTACCTGGCGGTCACAGCGGGCGACTGGCGGCCTGCCTTGGCGGAAGCTCTGGCTCTATTTCCCCTGGTGTTCGAACCGAGGAACCCAGACGTGGCGGAGTTGGCCGGTCCCTTCCTCTACACTGTAGGGACGCCCCCTAATGACATGCTTGCGGAGTGGCATGCGCAGGGCGTGCGCGCGGTGGAGATTCATTTCACACCCCCTTTATATGGTCTGTACGTGCCCGACCGCGAGCCCTACACAGCATTCTGCGATGACCGGTGGCACTTTCTCAAAAAGCGGCTTCCCGCTAACCTGCTGCCCCCGCCGGACGCGACGTGGCGTGAAATACGTGAATTTGTAGAGACCTATTATTTGCCCACCATGACCGCTGCCAGGGTCAGGGACCTCATCGCCCGGCTCCACCAGAACAGTATCAAAGGTGTGATTTACTGGAATCCCACGGAGGCATGGGCGCCTTGGGCGGCGGCGGAGTTTCCCAACGACCGCGTCGTGCTCCCCAATGGCAAGTTCATGCCCGAGTGGTACGAGAGCGTCAAGATGCACGCCGACGTGCATCGGCCTTGGGGCAGATACATCCTCGACCAATTGCGCGGGGAACTGAAAATCTATCCCGACGTGGATGGGGTGTTCGTCGATGAGTCGGCGCAGGGCGGCCACGACTTGTATGAGTTGTGTGCCGAAGGCTGTCGCGCGGTTCGGGCGCAAGGAAAGATTTGCTGGTGGAATGGCCCCTACAACGCTGAGCTCGCTTCGTTGGCTGACGGTCTGATGACCGAAGGCGGAGGCCAGGCGAATTACCGCCACCTGACGGAAATGATCCAGTACTACGGGATCGCCGGTAAGCCCATCGTTTCACTGGGGCCGGCAACACCCGAGGCCTATTGCGAGATGCTCATTCATGGTGTCATCCCGAAGCCCGTTCCCCCGGAGCAGAAGGAGATTGGGGCGCGATGGTTTCCATTGTTCAGGCAGCTTCGCAATGCGCGCTGGGTTCTCCAGGCCCACGCCCTGGAGGTTGATTCCGGCGTCGCCGCGAACCTCTTTCAAGCGCCAAACGGCGATTATTTGGTCCCGCTGGTTCCCGGCAAGGCGGGAACGTCCGGCGCAACCGGCGCCGCGGGGTTCGACGTTAAGGTGCGCGTTGACGATGGCGAGAGCGTGAAGGGAGTTTTTCTGCTCACTCCTGATCCGCCCGCGCCGCGCCATTTGCCTTTTCAAAGAGTGGAAGGGGCCTTGGTGGTTCGCGTCCCCAGCCTCAGCCCTGCGGGCTTGCTGGTCCTTTCCAAGTCGGAGGTAATGAATTGAGCTTAACTTGGAAGCCCAATCGGCGGACGTTTCTGGGTGTTGCGACGGCGGCGGCCACCGGAGGCGCGGCGCTCCTCTCGCGTGCTCCTTCCTTCGGGGCGGAAAGCAACTTCCCGGACCTGGCACAACTGCGGCTTGCCCATCAGAAGGCTGGCATTGTTTCCCCGGATAAGACCTACCGCATGATGGAGTGGTCGCTCCACTTCCCGCCGCAAGGGCGATTTGATTTCGACCTGGAAGCCGCGATGAAGTTGACGCGGGAAGTGGGGTCGGAATCCGTATTGTTCTATGCGCAAGACCACTGGGGGTATGCGCATTACCCCAGCGACGTCGGGGTGCGCCATCCCAATCTTACCTACGATTTTTTCGGAAAACAGGTGGAACTGGCACGCCAGAACGGCATGTCGCCGGTGGCCTATTACAGTTTGCAGGCCAACAATCAAATCGTGCTGAAGCACCCGGATTGGGGTTGGGTGGATGAAAAGGGAGAACCCCTGCCGGGGCGGTGGTGCACCCCCTGTCTGGACACGCCCTACCGGCAGTATGCCTTGGGCATGATTGAAGAGATCTGCTCCCGCTACCAAGTGGATGAATTATTCATCGATATCTTCGGCATTCAGTTCGTCCGCTATCACGGCCGGGGAGATAATCCCTTCTGCTTCTGCCCCTACACGGAGGATGCCTGGAACCACGAGCACCCCGGGGACAATTATCGCGAAGGGTTCAAGTCGCGGGAAGGCTGGGAGCGGCGCTACCAGTGGCATCAGCAACGGACCATGGTCGGGATGCTCGATGAGATTATCGTGGCGGCGCGCAAGCACCATCCGAAACTGATCGTTGCCCTGAACGGCGGCCCGGAAGTTTTTCCCGACGAGGTCCAACGGAGGCTGGCGTTCCTTTATGCGGAACCCCTTCCTTCTGTTTCCGGCATCGCCTTGGGATCGATTATCCTGCGCGGCTGGGGCCGGCCGGATTATCAAGCGGGCATCTTCACCATGGAGCCGTACTACGATTCGCTTCCTGAATCTCCGTTTCGGGTTCAGACGGATGCCCTCCTGTTGCAGAATGCGCGGCCTTTTTTTGTCGGGGAAAGTCCGCTGGTATCGAATCTGGACGGCGTGAACTATTCGGTTCGGTGGTTCGATCGCGCGCGGGAAGCCTTCGCCGACGTGCGCAACGTGGATTGCCTCCTTCCCGGCGCGCAACCCGTTTTGAGTTCGGCGGCGCTTTACAGTCAACCGACCATGCAGGAAATGGCAGTGCAGAAGCGCCCCCGGGATTTCCGTTATTCGATATTGGGGGCGCTGGAAATCCTTACATATTCCGGCCGGCCGGTGGAAAGTCTGCCGGAATTCCGCCTGACGGCGGAATTGTTGGGACATTTTGACTCATTTGTCCTTCCGGAAGTGGACTGTTTGTCCGACGCGCACGCCACCCTGATCGCCCAATGGGTCCGTGAGGGCGGCACCCTGGTGGCAAGCTACAAATGCGGGCTCATGGATGAAAAGCATCAATCTCGGACAAATTTCCCGTTAGCCGAAGTCTTCGGCGTGGACTACGCAGGTGAGGAGCGCCGGTTCGCCTATGACGAGAGGGGCGAGCCTCGTCCCACTTCCATCACCACTTATTTGGAATCATCCGGACATCCTCTGGCCAAAAAGTTCGAGAAGAAGACAGTGGGACTCCCAGGGTCGTTCCTCCGTGTGAAGCCGACAACTGCGCAAGAAGTGATGCGCTACCGGCTGCCTTTCATGGTCGAAGACATCCCCCACCAACAATGGTACAACTGGGGATCACCACCGCCTGGAGCGGAAATCGCCGGACCCGCCGTAACCCTGAACAAATTCGGCCAAGGTCAGGCAATTTATATTGGCGCCCCGATTTTTTGGGCAATGAAGGACTGGCCCTATTGGATTCGGCAATGGGTTCCAGGCTTGCTGCGGCAGCTCGTGCCTAATCCCATCGTGGAACTGCGTTTGGAGCCCTTCTCGGAATACGTGCATGGAACTTTCTTCTATGACGGCAGCGGCCGGTTCGTTTTGGTGCAGGTTCTCAACACCATCGAAATCATCACGCGAGGCGAGTTCCGGGAAGCGCCCAAGATCAGCCTTGCAGTAAACTCATTGAAGCTGAAAGTTACAGGAGCGCGGGTAGTTTGGCCAAAGACCGCGGATTTGCCGCTGACCACCAGGGAAGGGAAGACGCACATCGTCTTGCCGAAACTCGACCGATATATGGCGTTATTCCTAAAGCTCGCGTGAGCTACTCTGCGGCAAATTCCTAGCCCCGGCATATCCGCGCGACGGGGAAAAAGGAGACTCAGCCATGCCCGGCAAGGGAAAGAGCAGGTGGAAGCCCGATCGGCGAACATTTCTGAAAGTCGCTGGTGCAAGCGCAGCAGGATCGGCGCTAGCGCCCCCCCGACCTTTCATGGGAGCGGAAGGTGACTATCCTGACCTCACTCGACTGCGCCTCGCCCACGAAAATGCCGGCATCATTTCCCCGGAAAAAACTTACCGGATGATGGAGTGGGAATTTCACACCCCGCCCCAGGCGAATTTCCAGATCGACGTGGAAGGCGCCGTGAAGGCCGCTCGCGAGGCCGGCGCCGAAAGCCTGATGTTCTACACTCAAAGCTCTTGGGGATACGCCTTGTATCCCAGTGATTCGGCGGTACGCCAGCCCAATTTAGATCATGACTTGTTCGGAAAGGAGGTGGCGCTCGCGCGGAAGTATGGAATTTCGTCGACGGCTTACTACAGCTTGCAGTTCAACAACCAGTGCGTGCTCACTCACCCCGATTGGGCTTGGGTTAACGAGGCAGGAGAACCACAGAAGGAGCGTTGGTACATGACCTGCCTGGATTCTCCCTATCGCCAGTATGTCTTGGGCATGATGGATGAAATCTTCCGTCGATATGAGGTGCAGGAGCTTTTTCTCGACATTTTTGGAATCCAGTTCTTCTTGTATCACGGGGGAGGCCGGAGCCCTTTCTGCTTCTGCAAATACACGGAGGAGGCCTGGAACAAAGACCATCCCGGGGACCCGTATCGAGAGGGGTTCAAGACCCGCGGGGGTTGGGAACGGCGTTATCGCTGGCACCAAAAGCGCACCATGACCGACATGCTCGATGAAATTATTACCGTCGCCCGCAGACACCGGCCCGACCTCTTGATTTCTCTCAACGGGGGTCCTGAATCCTTCCCGAATGACATTATGGAAAAAGTGAACTTCATCTATGCCGAACCCCTTCCTTGCCCCACGGGGATTGCGTTGGGATCAATTCTGATGCGGGGTTGGGGGCGTCCTTACTTTCAGGCTGGAGTATTTACCCAGTACGGCTATGCCGACACTTATCCCGGCTCGATTCCCCGGGTGCAGGTTGACGCACTGATCGTTCAAAACGCGCGCACGTTTTTTGTAGGGAATGCGCCGGTGGTTACCGGGATCGATGGGCAGGGCTTCTCCAAGCGGTGGTTCGCCGTGGCCAAAGAGACGTGGGAGGACGTCAGGAATGTTGATTGCCTCCTGGGCCCGCAGATCCAGCCGCTGTTGAGCACGGCGATGCTTTACAGCGAGTCGACACGCGAGGAACTGGATGCGGAAAAACGCCCGGTGGATTTCCGCCACTCCACACTGGGCGCTTTAGAAACCCTGACTTATGCGGGGCGGCCGGTGGAAAGTCTGGCGGAGTTTCGGCTTCAGAAGGACGCACTCAAACCGTTTGAGGTTCTGGTGCTGCCGGAAGTGGAGGTGCTGTCGGAGGCGCAAGCCGAGGTGATTCGCGACTGGGTTCGCGATGGAGGGACCTTGCTGGCGAGTTACAAATGTGGCTTGTTGGACGAGAAACGGCAACCGCGATCGAACTTTCCCTTATCGGATGTTTTTGGTGTGGACTACGTTTCTGAGGAGCGCAAGTATGCGGAGGATCAACAAGGCAAACCGCAGCCGGGCGATTTTATTTCGACCTATTTGGAGTCAGCCGGACATCCACTGGCCAAGATGCTCAGTGTAAGCACGGTGGGATTGCCAGGAGCTTTCCTTCAACTCAAAAGAACGCAAGCGGAAGAGGTGATGCGTTATCGCCTGCCGTTCATGGTGGAGGACGTGGCCGACAATCAGTGGTTCAATTGGGGGCCTCCGCCGCCGGGTTCGCAAACTGCGGGGACGGCGGTGGTGTTCAACAAGTTTGGCAAAGGCCAATCCTTGTATTTCGGTGTTCCCATCTTCCGGGCAATGCGGGCGCGGCCTTTCTGGATTCGCGAGTGGATTCCCGCCTTGATGCGGCAACTGGGGCCGAACCCCATTGCCGAACTTCGGTCCGTGCCGTTCTCGGAATACGTGCATGGAACATTCTTCTACGATGCGAGCAAGCGATTCATCCTGGTGCAGGTGCTGAACACCATCGAGCTCGCTACGCGCGGTGAGCTGCGCCCCGCCCCCCGCGTGATCATTAGCATTGATCCCCGCCGGCTGAAAGTGATCGGAGCCCGGGCGGTGTGGCCCGCGGAGAAGGAATTGCCGGTTGGGCTGGAGAGGGGAAATGGGGGGATGAAGAATGAGGTGGTGCTGGAGAATCCCGCACGCTACACGGCGCTCTATCTGCGGTTGGCTTAAGCGCGCCACCCTGGAACTCCGGTTCATTTCAAGGGCCGCCTCGCTATCGGGGGCTCAGGTGGGTTCACCCCAATTGAGAAAGCGATGGAGAAATTCGAAAGTCCCCACGCCGTGGATGGTGTGGGGCCCGTTGAAAAACTCGATGCGAGTGCGGTCGCCTAACCCCAGCATGTCGTAATGGCGCCGAACCTTAGCGTACTCATAAGCCACCCAGGAATCAACGGAAACCCCATCGTCGTGCCCTCGTTCCACCATGAAAGGACGAGGCGCCATAAGGTTGGCCATTTCACTGTAGTTATATGTATTGCCGAGGTTAAACTCAAGCATGTCATATTCGTGAGTAAATACGTAACTAATTGATGCATCGTCGCGGCTGACCTTCCAGATCCACTCATTGAAATCTCCCGAGCAGATGGAGAGCGCATACCGATCGAGTAGTGGCGGCACGCGAACCGCGGTCTTGCCCCCGTAGGAAAGTCCGTAAAACCCGATTCGGCTGGCATCCACATACGGCTGCGTGCAGAGCCAATCCAGTGTCCGTTCGTGCTGGCTCAGGATGAAGGAGAAAAGCGAGAGCTTGAGCGGATGGGCGAGGCGCAAGAGTTGTCGAAACTTGTCGCCCCCGATGTAAGGGTTTTGGGGGCAGTAGACCACGAAGCCGTGGTCGGCCAGGTCGGCCGCGAAGCGGTGATAGTAGTGCTCGCCCGCGGCATCGGGTTTGAACAAGTCCTGCGGCCGGCCTTCGAGCCCATGTTGGCACACCACCACCGGCCGGCGTTCCCCGGCTTTCATGCCCTTGGGCAGGAGGAGAATGCCGTAGGCGAATACGTCGGGCCAAAGGGGTAGCAAGACCTCATAGCCTGTCCAACTCGCTTCTTCATAAATTCTGCGGGTCTGTGCCGCCAGCGGTAGGGAAGGCGGCGGCAGCTTGCCAAGAATTTCCTCCCAAAAATAGCGTTGATAGAAGGCTGTCGATTTCTGCCACTTCTCGACTGAGGAGGCGTCAGCTTGCGCCCAAAACTTCTTTCGGACCGATTCGCATTCCATTACCGCGCGCTGTGTGAAGTTGACAAGTTGCTTGAACTGGCGATGGTGACGGACGGCAGGGTCGAAGCCCACGCGCATATCACAAGGCGCCGGCCCGGTGGGTTTCAGCCCGCCGTGCGCGCCAATGCTCCGTAGAAACGCGCGCAACGCCGGTTCCGATCCCGGTTCGCCCTGCCCATCACCACTCACAACCAATGCCAGATGTTCGCTTACGCCGAGCCTGTCAAAGACCGGCTGGGCGCGTTTCACTTCATTCTGCACGTCGGAGAGTGGCGGGCTCGTGAGCTGCCCCGGTGCTGCTGAAGCCGACCGCCCCCCGGTGGCAGGCAGTGGCCCGGGATTTTCCGTCCCCCGCGAAGCTTCCACCACCAGAGTGCGTGGCGCAATCAGGCCGGCCAATTCGGCGTCCCCAAATTCCTGGAGGAGTGACCAAACATTGCGATAGATCGGCTCCTGCCACAATCCTTCGCGCGCCTGGAAATACCCGCTCACGCACGCGACCTGAATGCGTGTGTCAGCGGCGGCGCTGTAGAGCGCCAGTAAACCTCCTTCACCGTAGCCCATCACTGCCACAGGGCGGGAAGGCGCGCACTGAGCGAGCCAGTCCACCGCCGCCAAGACTTTCTGCACTTCATAGCCGATGATGTGCCGGCCAATCTCGTACGCCATGCGGTAGATGTATTCACGATGCGTCAGGTTGGTGAACTTGCCGAGCTGTTCATTGCCGGACCATTCATCGCCGCGGCTGATCAGCGTCGGCACCATGACGAGGCAGCCATTTTCCGCCAGCCGTCGAGCGAATTGGGCTTCCGCAGGGACGCCCGGAGCGAGGCCCGCCAGCATTTCCGGGGTCCAATCCGCGTCGGGCAGAGCCACAACTCGCGCCAGGGGGGGTCCGGCGGGCTCCAATAACAGGCCCTCGGCGTCAACTCCCTCCAACACTGGCCACCGCACACTTGAGATCTTGAATCCCGCGCCGGACGCGTCGACCGACGAGCTACCGAGAGTGACTTCAAGGTTGGGGGCTGAGTAAGGAATCCGTTTGTCGATCAATCCAATGATTTGGCGAAATCGTTCCCGGTTCGGTTCAACCGACGCGACATAGGCGGCTTGCGAAGAGTAATCCCGGTTCCACCGTGAGGCCCGTGCTTCCACGGAGGCGTTGGTTTGCTGAAGCAGATAGCGGTGCAGGCCTTCCACCATTTGTGCCGCGAGATCACCCTGTGCCGTCAAAGGTTCCGTCCCCGGCAGTTGGGTGAGGGAAGCAGCCGAGGGTGCGTCCACGCCCTGTGATTCCGTAGTCACGGCTGCTGCCGGGAAGCTCGCAAGCCCGCCGGCGATTGCCGATTTACCCATGATTTCAAACATCTCGCGCCTTGTCATGTGGTCCTCGATTGCAAATCCAGAATGTTGCTGGGACTTCTTCGCAACAATGAGTCCGTCTACGGGGGAGCATTCCCCTGGTCAGACGGTTTTCAATAAAAGAGAAGGGAGTATACCCCGCGCCTCGACCCCGCACAACCAAGCGCGGTCCGCTTGTCTTGCACCCAGATGAAGGCGGCGAAAGTCGATTGCGCCATGTGACCGGCCACACTATACTGCGCCCATGAAAACTCCAATGACGTGGCAATTCTTATTGTTAGCTGCGCTTTCCCTTTCCATCGGGTGGGGAATTCGCGGCCAGTTTGGGCATGAATACGGAGCGGCCATGGCGGGTTCGTTGGGATGCTTGGCCATCGCCGTTCTTTCCGGGCGTGAGGACTGGCATCGGCGTGCAGCGTATTTCGCCATGTTTGGCGGAGTTGGCTGGGCGTTTGGCGGCAGCATGTCGTACATGAAGGTGGTGGCTTACACGCACTCGCCCGACGCCGCCACGGCGCTCTATGGTTTCGCCAACATGTTCGTCCTCGGCTTCTTGTGGTCGGCCCCCGGAGGCGCCGGTTGCGCGCTTCCAGCCTACTTGAGCCGGGAGAAGTTGACGGAGTTCTTCTATCCCATTTCGGCGGTCATCCTGGGTTGGCTCATGCGGGATATGCTTTCTGGCATCTCTCCCCACCTGCGAACGGAGGGGGCCGGCGTTGCCATCGCGGCAGTTGCCCTCCTGGTTTTGGCAGCCATTCGCCGGCGGTTCGACATGGGGACACGACTGGGACTCTACATTTGCGGCGGTTGGTGGGTGGGCATGATTTTGCTGGTGCACGTGTGCGGCTTGCACATGAGCCCACCGCGCGAGGACGGTTGGGCCGGGTGTGTCGGGCTGGTGGCAGGGATCCTGATTTTCTGCGCGAGGAATAAGCTGGGCGGAGTCGCCTTTGCCATGGTGTGCACGGGCCTGCTCGGGGGCAGCGGTTTCGCGGTGGCCGCGGCCATCAAGCACGTGGGCATTCGCACGGGATTGGCCACCAACTGGCACAGCGTGATGGAGCAGACCGATGGCCTGCTTTACGGTCTGGCCCTGGCCGTGGCAATGGGAATGATCGTGCGTCGAGCGCCACGCGTGAGCGACGATCCGCCCCTCCGCCGCTGGACCGACGCTTACGCGGTGATGTTCGTGTTGTGGCTTTTCACCTATATCAATTTTCGCGAAAGCACCACAGAATGGCTCAGGGAAATCCCTTCTCTTTACCCTTGGCTTTATGGGATTGCCGTGGAAGGCCGATTCATCCCCTCGCACGGCTTTCTGGGCTGGTTCGACTTTGCTTATCTGGCGCTGGGCGTCGCCATGGTGTGGTTGTTGTACCTGCACTTGCGGCGAGGATTGCCGCTGGTCCCTTCCACTTGGCTTGGCAAGGCGCAACTGCTTTACGTGGTGTATCTCTGGGCGCAAGTCACCATCAATTTCGCGAACACTCTGCCCCGGTTCGGTCCCCAGCGTCTGGTGACGGAGTGGTTCATGACCATCAATGCGGCCTTCTGCACCATCTTGATGGCGGTAGGGACCTTTGCGCAACCCGATCGGAACGTTCGAGGCGAGGTCGCGGACGGTTCATACATGCCATGGATCCGGAAGACCGTGGCGTTCGGGCTGCTCGGCGCAGTGGTGATCGTGTTCGCATCCTGGGGCGAGAAACTCCTTCTCTACCGCAATTCGCCCGTGCCCTACGCCAGCGTCGACATTCGCTTCGGACCGAACAACACGAACGACCGTCGCTAGGCGGCTCATGCGGCAGAAGGACAAATCATGACGATCGATCATAAGAACCTTCTCGGCAGGAGATCCTTCCTTGCGGCTATGGCGACCGCGGGCAGTGCTGCAGCAGCGGGTGCTGATCTGTATGACGTCCGGCGCTTCGGCGTGCGCGGTGGGCGTGACGTGCTTGAGACCGCGCGCTTCCAGGCCGCTCTGGATGCCTGCTCCCAAGCCGGAGGCGGGACGGTATATGTGCCGGCGGGTGATTATCTGAGCGGCGGGCTGGTCCTCCCCAGCCGCGTGAGCCTTTACCTTGAAGCTGGCGCCACGATTTACGCGAGCACCCGGCCGGAAGACTATCAAGAACACGCGCACCAGCTCATTACGGCACGGAGGGCTGAGTACATCTCCATCCTCGGGCCGGGAGCGCTGCACGGACAGGGGACAAAGGACCTGGGCCGCCGGCCAGGCTTTGCCGACGAGCCACGCCCGAAGTTTCGCACTCAGGTCATGCTGCTCGAAGACTGCCGCTATGTAACCCTTCGGGACTTTACCATCCTCTACAGTGACAGTTGGGCGTGCCACCTCAAAACCTGTGAAAAGGTGGTGGTGGACGGCCTCACCATTCTCAACAATTATTTCCGCACCAACAGTGACGGCATCGATCCGGACTCCTGCCGCGATGTGCGTATTTCCAACTGTCATATTACCGCCGGGGATGATTGCATTTGCCTGAAAACCCATGACGGCATTCCTTGCGAAGATATTGTGGTGACCAACTGCACCACGGAGAGCGTCGCCACGGCAATAAAGCTGGGTACGGGCTCCGATGGGGACTACCGGAATATCACGATTTCCAACTGCACGGTCAGGAACTCGACGGTGGGTGTGGGCTTCTTCATCAAAGATGGCGGCACAATTGAGTCTGTTACCGTTTCCAACTTGGCTATTGAGAACCTGCGCGATCCCAGCTTGGTGAACCCGGAACGGTTACGCAATATGGGCTACCCGCTGTTTATGGACATCGAGAAGCGCCACGATGATTCGCGCGTGGGCGCTATCCGCAACGTGACCTTCAGCAACATCGAGATTCGCAGCAATAACGGCATCTTGATGCAAGGAATGCGCGAAAGCGTTCTGGAGAACCTGCTGCTTCACAATATCTCCTTGCGCGTGACCCAGCCGTTTGACTACAGCCGCCGGGCCAAGCACGCGGGCGGCGGCATCAACCCCCACGACGACCGCATCACGCTCTATGCGCGCCAGCCGTCGTACTGCACGCTGGCGAACCTGCGGAACGTGGTGGTGGACAACCTGCAAGTGGAAGCCGCCCCCGGCGTTCTGGAAGCCTATCCGCGAACCGCGCTCAGCGTATTCAATGCCGATGGCGCGCTGCTGAAGTCCATTGGCCGTACCCCCGCGGGGGATTTTGGACCCGTAGTGGAGCTGCACAATGTTCGCCCCAGCCTGATCACCGGTTGCCTGGCCGGTGCGGGAACAGGAACTTTCCTGCGGACTTATGGCATGGCCGAAGATGATGTGGCGCTGGAGGCGAACAATCTGCGCTTGGCCAAGAAAGCCATTGAAAAATCACAATAGGGACGGCCCGTGCGTTGCTATTGCACGGTATTCAGGCCATGTGGATCGCGCAGAGTGAAGCTCTGCGTTCGGGGGTCTGCGGAGCTTTGCTGTGCGCACACGGGATCCGCAGAGTTTCGCTTTGCGCAATCCCCAACGGTAGTACCGTGGCCGCCGTCGGGCAACCACGAGGGTCGCCCCTACAGGGGGATGGCGTCGGTCACGGCTTTCGCACGCCGCGCGCGCCGTGCACGTCTTCTCGCGTTATGATTCCACCCGGGCCGGTCCCTTTGACCTGTTGAAGATCAACGCCCAGCTTTGTGGCAAGGTTTCTCACCATCGGTGAAATGCGCGAGGCTCCAGAGGGCTCTGCTCTGATAGGAGCTTCCGCGGGGGCGGGAGCCTTTGGTGGGCGGGACTCAGCGGCGACAGGCGCCTCAGGAACATCCGGGACAATCGCTTCGCCGGCTTGGCCGACGTAGGCCAGAATCTCGCCCGTGCGAACCGTGGCGCCGGCAAGCACGCGGCATTGCAACAGGACGCCTTCGGCAGTCGATTCCAGCTCCGCCACCGATTTATCGGTTTCGATATCTGCAAGGACGTCGCCGCGCTTTACGAAGTCTCCCTCCTTGACCTTCCAGGCAAGGACTTTGCACTCCTCAACATTCGTCCCCATGTCGGGCAGTTTAATCGCGATGGCCATTGGTAAAGCTCTCCTCGAATCGATTCCTTACTTCGTAGTTGACGATCGGCGCGGGGTATTTAGTATTGCGCCCCGACTCCCCGACCTCGGAACTACGCGTTGCCAACCGCTTTTCGCGCCGCGGCGACGATGCGCTCCGCGTTGGGCCGGTAAAAGTTCTCCATGGGGGGAGAGAAGGGAACGGGAATGTCTGGAGATGCCACGCGGATGACCGGCGCGGTGAGGTAATCGCTCAGGGATTCCCCCAGATTTGCGGCGATGTCCGCGCTCCAGCCCCCCTGTCGCGGGCCCTCTTCCACCACCACGGCGCGACTGGTCTTCATCACTGAGGATTTCACCAACTCCCAGTCGAAGGGCACCAGGCTGCGCGGGTCAATGACCTCCGCGCTGATTCCTTCCGAGGCCAACTGCTCGGCGGCGGCGAGCGCGCGGTGCATCATCAGGAGCGTGGCGATGATCGTAACATCATGGCCTTCGCGCCGTACGATTCCCTTACCGAGCGGCACGACGTAGTCCTCCGGAGGAATCTCACTCGAGGCATCAATAGCGCCGGATTCCGCGCGGGCACCCTTCGATCCATAGAGGAGCTTATGCTCGAACATGAGCACAGGGTTGTCGTCTCGAATCGCCGCTTTCAGTAACCCCTTGGCATCATAAGCTGTGGCGGGAACCACAATCTTGATACCGGGCACACTGAACAGGAGGGCCTCGGGATTCTGCCCATGCTGCGCGCCACGCCCCGTCGCTCCCACGGGTGCGCGCATGACCAGTGGCACGGTAATCTTCCCGCCCGACATGTAACGCATCTTGGCGATCTGGTTCACAACTTGATCCATCGCGCAGTAAATGAAGTCCGCGTACTGAACGTCGACGACGGGCCGTAGGCCCATCATGGCCGCGCCCAGCGATGCGCCGAAGAATCCCGCTTCCGACATGGGCGTGTCAATGATGCGGTCGCGAAAGTCCTTTTCCAGTCCCAGCGTCACGGTAAAAGCGCCACCCCAGCCTCCGCGAATGCCAATATCTTCACCCATGCAAAAGACCCGCTCATCGCGGGCCATCTCTTCTCGCAGCCCTTCGCGCAAAGCTTCGGCAATCGTAAGCCGTGCCATATTTTTTCCCTTCCTTACACGTAGAGATCTTTCAACGCGTCCTCGGGGGCCGGGTCGGGCGCGGCCATGGCGGATTTCACTGCCTCCTCGATTTCCGCGTCAATGTCCCGACCGATCGCGTCGAGTTCAGCTTCCGTAGCAAGCTGGTCGGCAAGCAAGTGATTTCGAAAGCGGGCAATGGGCTCCTGCTGGACGGCGGTCTTGCGCTCATCCTCGGGCTGGTAATTGCAAGGGTCACGCCGCGAGTGGCCGGTGATGCGGTAGGTCATGCACTCGACCAGCGTGGGCCCCTGGCCGCGCCGGGCGCGATTCAGAGCTTCCTGTGCCGTCTCGAAGACCCCCACCACGTCGTTTCCGTCAATCGTCACGCCGGGAATGCCGTAGCACGCGGCGCGGTCGGAAAGCTTCTTGACGCGCACCATCTCAAAGGTGGGCGTGGACGCCGCGTAGAGGTTATTCTCGATGACGTAAACCACGGGCAGCGCCCAGACCGCGCCCATGTTCACCCCTTCGTGAAAAGCCCCTTCGTTCACCGCGCCGTCACCCACAAAGCACACGGCCGCGTGCGTTTGCTTCTTCATCTTGAAGGCAAGAGCCATGCCCGTGGCCATGGGTACTGCTCCCGCCACGATGGCAATGGCTGGGGCCATGCCTTTTTCCAGGTCCCCGATGTGCATCGAGCCGCCCTTGCCTTTGCAGCACCCCGTGGTTTTTCCGAACAGCTCGTGCAGGATTGATTCGGCGCTCAGCCCGCGCGCCAAAGCGTGGCCGTGCGGCCGGTGCGTACTGGTGATGACGTCGCCAGCCGCGAGCGCGCTGCAAAAGCCCACGGCGATGCCTTCCTGCCCCTGGTACTGATGAATCGTGCCGGGCATGATGCCTTCCAAAAACAGGTACTTGATGCGCTCCTCAAATTTGCGGATCAGCACCATCTTGCGATAGAGCGAAAGGAGAAATTCTTTCTCGTAGGCCATTCTCATTCTCCACCCAGGGCTCGATCTTCAGCCATTATCGTCACTCTTACATGTTTAGAGCGCAGCGCACCAGGTCTGACGCGCTACAGGCGTCCGCGCTCCGAATAACCTCTCTGAACTTGTCGACCCCGACCCGGTCGACAGCCCGGAAGAAAGCTGCCATCCACTGCTGGCATTGCGTGGCGGCACGAACGCCGTCTTCCCGATAGGGGAAAATATCGAGGGTCAGCCAACCTTTGTACCCCAACCGTTTGAGCCAGTAGGCAAGTTCCAGGTATTCGACCAAGTGCACCGCCCCCACCATCATGTCGTCATCCCAACTTCGATAGTTGTCGTTCAGGTGAAGGTAGTCGAGCTTGCCGTGGCTCGCCAGTAAGGCGGCGGCCTCCGCGGCGTTTTCGCCTGCCGCGAGAGAATGACCCACATCGAGCAGCACTCCCACTTTGTCGAGCCCCTGAAGAAGCAAGAGCACCTTGGCGGCGGAGGTTACGAAGCAGTGCGTGCGGGGCTCCTTGAGCTTGTATTCTACCAGTACACGCACCCGGTCACTATGGTTCGCGCAAACGGCCAGACCGTCGCGAAGCCATTTCCAGGCCTCGACGTAGTCGGCCTGGAAGCAATAGTCGTATCCATCCTGACCGGGCCACACGTCCACATAAGGGCAGCCCAGTTCTGCTCCCCAGTCCATGACCTTCCTGACTTCATCCACCGCGGCTTGGCGCGTCTTCGCGTCGGGCGCGGCGATGCTGCCCTTGCCCCATTTGGCCTGCGTCCACAGGTCCGGGACCAGCATGCAAATCTTCAATCCGCGGTCCTGAAACATCCGGGCCACCTCGCGGATGTTTTCATCGTTCACATGCCAGTTGCCTACCAATTCCAGACCGTCGAGACCTTTGACCTGGGTCGCGAGGTCCAGCATCTCCTGCATGTTCTTGCCGCCCCCGCCGTAGCCGCTCAGGCAGTAACGGTCCGCACAGTTTCCGAAAGTCGGCAAGCATGCCCCGAATAGATGATCTGCAATCATGGTTTCACCTCACCGGATTTTATGCCCCGTTCTTGCCAGGGGCTCGCGTGCAACGGCGTCCTGGCACGCGCAGGGTTTCATGGTCTTCCCTGTTGTGATACGCGAAGATATTTCCCGTAGTAGTCCTGCCAGCGCTGACAGTCGCGGGGCTCGTATTCAACCAGTTGGAAGGAGGCGCGAACGACTTGGCGTATTTCTCGATCCGAAGCGAGGGCGCCCACGGCCACTGCCTGGACGAGCAAGTTCCCGATGACGGCTGCCTCCACCGGGCCGGCCAAAACGGGAAGCCCCGTGGCATTGGCCGTGAATTGGCACAGCAATGCGTTGCGCGAACCGCCGCCGACAAAGTGCAGTGCCCGGAAGCGGCAGCCCAGAACCTGCGCAATCTGGTCCAGCCGGTACTTGTAACAAAGTGCCAAACTGGCCAGGATGCACCGCGACATCTCTCCGGGCTTTTCAGGCGGCGGCTGTTCTGTCCGGGCGCTAAACGCACGGACCGCCACGTTCATGTCGAGCGGTGCGTAGAAAGAAGGATCCTCCGGATCGATCAGCGCCGTACTCTCAGGAGCCTCTCCCGCCAGTCTGACCAACTCTTCGTAAGAATAATCTTCCCCTTTTTGGCGCCATGCGGCGCGCGCTCCCTGGAGGAGCCACAGACCCATGATGTTGCGGCAGAGAAAGGAGCTATGGAGTGTTAATTCGTTACACAGCCCCGCCGAGAACGCCTCCTGGCAAGTAACCACCTTCTTTGTAAGCGCCCCCACCACCGACCATGTGCCTGAACTCAGGAAAGCGCTATCATCGCCCGTCAGCGGCACGGCCGCCACGGCCGAGGCGGTATCATGCGTGCAGGGAGTGATGACTACGCCGCGACTCAGCCCCACGGCGCTCCTCACCGATTCGCGCAGCTCACCGGCGACCGTACCGGGATCCACCAACTCCGGCATGATGGATAGGGGTAAATCCAGCTTGCGGAAGACTTCTTCACTCCAGCGGCCCTGCCGCGGGTCATAGAGTTGCGAGGAGACCGCGTTCGTACGTTCCACCTTAGTCTGACCCGTCAGGAAGTGGTGGAACAGATCGGGCATCATCAGGAGCGTGGTGGCTGACTTGAGGAACGCGCTTTGTCGGGTGCGCAGGGCCAGGAGCTGGAGGGAAGTATTAACCGCGGAAAGTGGGACGCCCGTGCATTCAAACAGGGCTTGGGCGGGAATTCTGCGGCACGCTTCCTCAACCATCCCTTGCGTTCGCGCGTCCCGATAATGAACCGGGTTCTGAAGCAGCCTGGCATCCCGGTCCAGCAAGCCAAAATCCACGCCCCAGGTGTCGACGCCCACGCCGTCCACGGCTTCTCCGTAGCGGGCCACATACTGCCGCAAGCCCTTCAACAAGTGGTTGTAGAGGGCGAGAACATCCCAGTAGAGCGTGCCGCCGACTTCCACCGGCTCATTCGGAAAGCGGTGAATTTCCTCCAGGGTGAGCTGACCGCCCTGGAGCGTGCCAGCAACACCCCGCCCGCTTTCGGCTCCGAGATCGAAGGCAAGGAAGCGATAATGATCCACGATCGAACCCTCGCGCGTTATTCCAAACGCATGGGTTTGGGCTGATATTTGGGAGACACACGCAGCCACGGGGTCTTGGGACGCTCGATATAACCCCACTTCTCGATGGCGCGGCGCAGCTCCTTATTTTCAGGTTTCTTCGCACAGGTCAGGAAGTCCTCACCCGAGAGCGAGGCGGCGATGGCCTGCTGCCATGACTTGGCGCCGGCGGTGTAGCCGTCCGGATGTCCCAGCATGCCGCCACCGGAGGGAATCACGATGTCGGTTCCGTATTCCCCAATAAGGATGGGCGTCAGCCCGGGGTATACACCCGCGCAAGGCATGGGGAACATCGGCTTGATGTGCCCGAGTGGCGCGAGTTTAACCTGCGACGTGCGGATCCCTTCCTCCAGGCTGACCATCGGAATGCTCGACCAGTAGGTGGGAGTCAGCATCAAATCTCCACCGCAAATGCGCACCAGCTTGGCAAAGACCGGCCAGGCAATCCGGGGCTGGGCCGCAATCATGTGCGAAGCGTGCACGAGGATGGGAACGTCGATCTTGGGATCTTCCGCCAACTGGCGAAGGACGGGGAGTCCGGCCGAGTAGCAAACCAACAGGCCGCGGGCGCCCAGTTCCACGGCCCGGGCCGCCTTGTCGAAAATGCGGCGGGGTTCGTCGGTGATACTCACAAAGTAGATCGCGTGTTTCCCGGTCTTGGCCTCAGCCTTTTCCAGTGCTTCGCGCACGGCCTTCACGCGATCCTCGTACTTGCTGTTGTAGACATCGCTCGTCATCTCATCGTCTTTCATCATGTCCGCTCCGCCCAGGGCCGTCTGATAGCACTGGTCGGCAACTTGCTGCGGCGTCATGCCCATCTTGGGTTTGATGATATGCAGGGAAAGCGGCCGTTCGGGCACATCCAAAAGCCGGCGAATTCCCGGGACGCCAAACTTGGGTCCCTGGAACTTGGCCAGCAGCTTCTCCGGAATGAAAACGTCGAGCAGCCGAAGCTTGGGGCTGAACGCAAAACAATTTCCCGCGATGCTGAGCAGCATCATGGGCACGTTATCAATCCAAGCGTCGATGGGGAAAGCCAGTTGCACCACCGCGGAGCGGCGATAGGCATGGCCCGTGGGAATTTCAAAGTAGCCCACCATTTTTCCGCTCAGGGCGCGCCGCACGTCCTCCGTTTCCTCCGCCACCTTCTGCCACGTGCCGGTGGAGCCTTCAATCGCCATCGATTGAATCAGGGCAAAGTGGTCGATGAAATCCTCGCCGGGCAGTTCGTCTTCCATGAAGTAGGTGGCGACAATGTGGTTGGTTCGATCGATACCTTCAAAACAATTTATAAAAATTTCCGGGTCGTAATACCTCGTGAACATGCCGTTTCTCCTCTATTATTGGGTTATTTCCGTTTCTTGCTCTTCTGCGCTCGTAACAGCTTCTGGCTTCTCGCTTCGGCTTCGTCGGCCAGCTTCCTTGCGCCTTGTCCAGCCCAACTGCCCAGAAGGAAGTAGAGGGAGTTAATCACGCACAGTTGGGCGGTAATCGAGGACGAAACCGCAGCGTTTATGCGGTGCTCGTGGAAGGCCGTGATGAGCCGGAAGTTGCTCGCTGCCGCCAGAGGCGACTGCGGGTAATTGGTTATGGCCACCGTGCGGGCTCCCCGCCGCCGAGCCGTGCGCACGGCCTCGACCACGTGGTCGGTCTGGCCCGTGTGGCTGATTCCCGCCACCACATCCCCCGCCCCCACGTTTTCGGTGGCAAATATCTGTAGGTAAGGATCCACGACGGCCAGCGCCGACAGACCCAAACTCAGTAACCGCAAACTTGCATACCGCGCCACGAGCGCCGAGGCGCCGATCCCCACGAACAAGACCTTTCGACTGCGTTGGATCAGCTTGGCGACACGGACCAGTACTCGCACATCCAGCATTCGCGCGGTCTCGGCGAGGCTCTGACGGTTGTATTCAAATACCTGCCGCACAATGGCACGGGGGCTGGCATTCCCCGAAAAGTCCTCCAAGGTGATGGCGTCGTTCTGCGCCACGGCTGCCGCCAGGTCCAGTTGGAATTCCTTGTAACCAGCGTAGCCCAGAACTCGACAGAACCTGTAGACAGTCGCCGCACTGGCTCCGCAAGCTATGGCCAACTCGCCAATCGACATGCTCCGCGCCCGAAAGGGGGACTTCAGCACGAACCGCCCGATGGCAACGGTCGCCGGCCATCCGGTCTGCATCCTGGCCCGGATCCTGGCGAGACACGAACCGTTTGCCGGGCTCACCATCTTTCCTTTCACGTCGCGAGAGGCACGCCGCTGATGTTGGCTGAAATTGTCTTTCATGCAAGATAACAGTTTGCAAAAATGATTTTCACGTGTCAAGCGACATTTCAGGTTCGTGGCTGGCGCAGCCCTTGCTTTTTAGGTCTGCGGTGCTCGCCAGACCGTGGGCGCCTTCACCTCCGGCCCCTTTCCGCGGAGCGACATGTCGTAGGCTCCTACACTCGCTTTTTCTCTTGACACGAGTGTCGTTCCGGTATACAATGGAGGGGTGTTTGAATGGAGGTGGCGCCGTGTCGCTGCGTAAGTCTCCCACCCTGACTCCTGCTCTGGTAGCCTCGAATCGCCGCAACGCCAGGAAATCCACGGGACCCCGGACCGCGCGTGGCAAGGCTTGGTCGCGGCTGAACCGTTTTCGGCACGGAATGCGTTCGCCGGAGTACATCAATTTTTTTAAGGCCTTGCACGATGCGCCACTCGGCGAGGTGGGGATGACGGCGGACACCCTCCTCTCGTCCTAGCAGGTCGTTCACCCGCTGTTTACGCAGATTGCGGATGCGAGTGTCCAAGCGGATATCGAAATCTGCAAGGAGCTGTGGGCGCGTTCGCGGAGGAAGTGAAAAAAAGAGTGCAAACTCGCACGTTCGAAGCCGGAACGTCATTGAAAACAAACGATGGCGGAAATAACGGAGTTATAGAGTCCCATGATGTTATTGAAAATACAAGACTTACATGGATTACGGGCAAGAAATTGGTCTATACGTATGAAAACGCAAGACATAGCGTCGGCGCGGCGAGCAGTAAACTGGCGGCAATATGTCCCAATTCCGGCATATCATTGAAAACAAGTTTGTTATCCAAAATTGTGCCCGAAATGCCAGAATGTATATGAAAATGCAGGAGATAGTCGTGCGCATGGCCATCCGCCGATGGCGAATTGCATCGAGGCCAGAATATTACAGAAAATACAGCACTTATAGGAATGATGGGCTTCAGTGCCCGGGTGGTCTGCGGTACCCTTGAGTTTGACGGAGCCCCGCCACCCAACCACGATGGGGTTGACCCCGAGGCCGGGCGGTGACATCCTTGGGGTGCTTCTTGGAGACTATCGGAGGGCACCAAGTCCATGGAAAAGATCAGCCGGCGTGAACTCTTGCAGCGGGCGAGTGCGGGCGCGGCGTTTGCGACGCTGGGAACGAACGCGAGTTACATCGCCGCTTTGCCTCCACGCGAAGTTTCACCGTTCTTAAAGCCTTCTTTCGAGTGGATTCGATCGGTCCGGCTGATGATTGCCGAGGGGTACGCTCCACCCTTTTATCCCTCGCTGGATTATGAACCGGAGAAGGCCCTGGAGATTGCGCGCCGGCTGAATTGCAATGCCATCCGTTATCCCACTTATTCCTACGTGGCCTATTTCCCGACCCGAACGAAATTGCCGCACCATCCGGAACTGGGAGACCGCGACCCTTTTCGCCGGACGGTGGATTTGTTTCATGCCGCGGGGCTGAAAGTGGTGGCTTACAACCCGCTCAATCATCCCTTCATGGATGTGCGCGCGGCGAATCCCCTGTACCGGGACTGGATGCGCTACGACGCCGAGGGTCGCCCCTACGTAACACGGCACATGGGTTGGACCACGTTTAATGAGGGATGCCTGAACAGTCCGCTGCGGGAAGAGATTCGCGCAAGGGTGCGGGAGGTTGTTACCAACTATCCTGTGGACTTGATGTATTTCGACGGCCCTTACCAGGGCATGGATCAACGTCTGCACTATTGCCATTGCCAGTATTGCCAAGCGGCGTATCAGAAGGCGCGGGGAAAGAGCATTCCCTTGCAGAACGCCGCCACCACCTGGGAGGACGATTTCGAGTATCAGCAATGGCTGACGCAAGACGTGGTTGAGTGTTTCTTCCGGGAAATCTGCGAGATGGTGCGGCAGGCGCGCGACGTCCCCATTGTGTACAACGATACCGGACTGCTGGGCCTTGACTGGCGGTCGCGCGCGTTCCGCTACGTGGATGGCTTCATGTTTGAGGCGGCGGACACGCCGGAGGAGAAACTCTTCAACCTGCGCATCGGTCAATCCACCGGCAAAGTAATCTGGACTTATGTCAGTTCGCACACGGAATACAATTGCCAGCATTTGAAAGACAAGACGGTTCGCGGTTGGTACAGCGCGCCAGTGGAAGGGGAGCGTTTGCTGCTGGATGCGGCGGTGGCGACGACGGCCGGCGCCGGGTATTGCTATTGGGGCTTGAATCGCCTGTTTTACCAGCCCCAGGAAGTTTTGGATGGCCCCGTGGTTGGCGGGCTGAAAAGCGTTTTGGAATTCGCCGGTAAACACGAGACTTTGCTGCGCTCCGTCGCTCCCCAACCGCAGGCGGGCATCCTGACGGGGGCGCAGACCATTCAATGGTACAAAGGGGAGAAGTTTGTTTCCGAAAATTATCGCAACTATTTTTACGGGGCTTACCAGCTTTTGAAGGACATCGGTTATGACGCCGAACCGTTTTTGGATTTCGAAATGACCGCCGAGCGTTTGGCAAAATACCTGTTCATCTATGTTCCCAATGCTGCTTGCCTCAGCGATGCGCAGTGTTCGATGCTGACCAAATATGTTGAGGACGGTGGGACGCTCTTGGCGACGCACTTGACCTCGGTGGCCGACGAATTTGGCCGCCTGCGCACGGATTACGGTCTCGCTGATTTATTCGGCGCAACACTGAGATCTCCTGAGCCCGTGGAAATTCCAGATCTCTACTTGCGACCTGTGCAACCGTTCGTAACATCTCCACCTTACAGCGACGGGATTCCCCAGGACCCGCAGGTGATATTGTTTGCCAGTGACGCGCAGATGATGGCGGTGACGTACGACCGCGGCCATCGCCGCACGCTGGGCCCTGCCATCATCACCCGGCGGCAGGGGAAGGGTCGAGTGATTTACATCGGGTCGGGGCTGGAAGCGGTTTACGAGGAGACCCTGAACGAGTCTTTGCGAACGTATTTCCACACGCTGCTCGATCCGATCTTGGGAATGACGCGAACCTATGAGGTCGAGTACCGTCCGGGCCTGTCGTGCCAATTCGCCTCCTCGCCGGACACCTTGCTGTTACATTTATTCGCCAACACCGGCAACATCTGGAAAAAGCTTCTGGTGCAGGAGTCGTTTCTGCCGATCGAGAATGTGCGCGTGCGCCTGCGGATTCCTCAAGGCCGGAGCGCGAAATCGGCGTCGCTGCTTTGGAGCGGGGCTGCGCCGATCTGGAATGTCAAGAATGGTTGGGTGGAACTGAACATTCCCCAGGTGCATCCTTATGAAGTTGTCCGCGTGGATCTCCACTCATGAGGCGTTCCCACCCCTCCTTACGATGGTTGATGGTCGCACTCGCGTTCTCGGCGACGACGCTCAACTATTTGGACCGGCAAACGCTTTCCGTGACCGCGCCGGTCCTCATCGATCAGTTCCGGATGGATCACCAGTCCTACTCGCATGTGGTTTTTGCGTTCATGCTGGCTTACACCATCGGCAACGGAATTTCCGGCCCGCTTCTCGACAGATTGGGGACTCGCTTGGGATTTGCCTTGACGATGGCGTGGTGGTCCGCCGCGGGCATGCTCAATGGACTGGCGCGCGGGCCGTGGTCGCTGGGGGTGTTTCAATTCCTGCTGGGTTCGGGCGAAGCGGGCAACTGGCCGGCCAGCGTCAAGGTGGTGGCGGAATGGTTCCCCACCGAAGAGCGCGCCCTCGCCTCGGGAATCTTCAACAGCGGATCCGCCGCCGGAGCGATTCTGGCGCCGCCGATTGTCGTGTGGCTCCTGCTCCACTATGGTTGGCGGCAGGCTTTTGTTGGGGTGGGATTGCTCGGATACATCTGGATCGCCATCTGGTGCTTGCTCTACCACACACCGGAAAGGGTGAGAAGCGAAGTTAAACCGCCCAGGGTTTTTCTTGGGAAACTCTTGCGCACGCGGTTTGTCTGGAGCTTCACTCTTTCCAAAGTGCTGCTCGATCCTGTGTGGTACTTCTACATTTTCTGGTTTCCAGAATATCTCAAGAGCGCGCGTCATTTCAGCATGGCGTCTATCGGGAAGTACGCTTGGATTCCTTTTGGCGTGGCGGGCCTCGGGAATATTTTGGGGGGCGGGGTTTCAGGCTGGATGCTGCGGCACGGCATGTCGTTAACGGTTGCTCGCAAGGGTGGAGTAACCCTCTTCGCGATACTCATGACCAGCGCCATTCCGGCGGTTCTCGTGCCGGACGTCCGTATTTCCATCGCTTTGGTGTCTCTCGCCATGCTGGGGTACACGGGGTGTTGTTCCATCATGCTGGCCTTTCCCGCCGATGTCTTTCCGAAGAACTTGGTGGGCTCGATCTGGGGCCTTGCCAGCATGGGATCGGGATTGGGAGGCATGATCTTCGCGCTCCTTACCGGGTGGGTTCTTGACCACTTTTCCTACGTTCCGGTTTTTGTTGGATTCGGCCTCCTGCCCTTGGTGTCTGCGGGCCTGCTCTGGACGCTGCTCGGTCCCATCTCCCCTGCATCTTCCGGCCTTGATCTTGCCGAGGCTTTTTGGCGCCGATGATTACTGGCTTTCTCATCAAGGGCTTGCGGAAGGATAGAATGAGTTTTACAGGCTGTGGATAAACTTTTAGGCGCTGTCATTCCGCGGGCAGAGAGCCGCGCTAATTCATTCGCGCGGCCGGCGCCGCGCCGGATTGCTTGTGCTTTTGTTTGTACATGAGGGCGTCGGCGCGCGCCAGAACCTCTTTGAGGGTTTCGCCAGCTTGCCACTCGACCAGACCGAGGGCGGCGTTCGTATCGACTTTCGGCGTGTCCGGTCCGATCTGGAGGGTGTAGCTGCCCAAGACCCATTTTTGCATGCGCTCGACGTGCGATTGGGCTTCCGTCAGGTTGGCATCGAGGATCACGATGAACTCATCGCCACCCCAACGGCCGACCACGTCCGTGGCGCGTGAGGCCGAGCGCAATTCGGTGGAAAATTGTTTCAGCAGATCGTCGCCCGCTTGGTGCCCGTAAGTGTCATTGACTTGCTTGAACCCGTTGAGGTCCAGCATGACCACGCAGAAAGGCTGCTTCGCGGCGATGCGGCGCTGCATCTTGCTTTCGACCCCCTGGCGATTGTCCAGTCCCGTCAAGGTGTCATGGGAGGCGCGTTGCTCAGCCTCTTCCAACTTGGCCTGATAAGTGGACACCTGCGTTCGCAGCGCTGCCACGGAGTCGCGGCCGTCCTGCTCCATTTTATCCACGCAGGTCTTCAGCTCCTTAGCCCCGCGCACCACCGCGGCCCGAAGTTGAGGCAGGTCCTCGAGTTTGGCGAGTGCCTGGAGCCGCTTGGTGAACTCCCCGAATTGGGCGGTGTAACGCTGATCGCGCTCCGCCACCGACTCCGCCGCGCGCGCCAGCACCATCAGGATTTCCTTCACATCGCCGGCTCGCTGCTGGAAGTACTCCGCCGTGTGCTCCCCCCATTCCTGGAGCTGCTCTTCCACGTGCCCTTCCGTCTCCTTGACGAGGGGGGGAGTAACGGTTTTGGCAAGGCCTTCGACCAGGAGCATCAGACTGCGCTGGAGGCCAGGGCCCAGTGCTGGACAGGCCCGAAGCCCACTATTACCCATAGCGCCCAGCGCCGCCCGGTACGCCTCCAGGATTGCGGCCAGAACTTCCTCCGGGCTCGGCGGGCGATACTTGTTCAGTTCGCTCGAGTCCAGGTCCAGGTATTTCTTTATGGAAATCACCGCCCGCCCATCCTGCCCGCTCCTCGATGAGGTCGGATGAAAAGAGTGCTTTCAAGCCGGGGCCGTCCGCGACGCTCGCCGCTGCGGCGCCGCAATCGTTCCCGCCATCTTCATCGGCACTCCTGTCCCAAAGCTTTAACGCGTGCGGCGTCTGCGTCAAGGGCCCCAGTCGCACAAGGACTCGACGAATGCCGCGGACCCATCGCGCAGCCAGCCGTCGAGCTGTGCCGGTTCTTTGAGTTGTTGTCCACGCTTACGGGGCACGGCCACAAACCGGCAAGGAAGTTCCGGCAGCGCGGTCATGTCGCCCCACAGCTTTTCAAACTGCGCCACGGGCATGACATCCTCTTGACCTTTTCCCCAGCGTTTTTTGACGTCCTTCAGGGTGATGTAAGTGGGATGCCGTGCGCCAAGGCTCCGAACGGCGTTGTTGACTTGGTCGGTTTGGGACAAATTGTCGCGGGTCAGCCCGAACAGGGTGAGCAGTTGGTCGACATCGATCCAATAGGTCGCGCTGTTATACCAGGAGAGGCGGGATTCGATCTCTTCGCTGGGGAGGGCGAGCCCTTCGATCAGGCGCACGCGGCCGTCGACGCGGGCCAAGCCCCCGCCGCGGTCTTCCACTTGCCGCGCAATGACCTCGGTGGTCAGCGCCGCCCCTTCCGCGATGTGGTAGCCTAGCACGCCCGGGTCGACGTCGGCGCCCACGGTGTCAATGTTGTGAACCATCAGGTACTTCAAATGGGGCCTTTCCTGGAACAGTCGCAAAAGCGTGCCGTTGCGAAGCAGGTTGGGCACTTCGTACCAGTGGCCGACCGGGTGCAGGCATTGCATGGGCACGTTATCGGTGTAGCTCGAACCCTCGCCCATGTGCCGAGCCCACGCGATGAGCGTCGAGCGCAGGCTGTCGCGGACCTTTTGCGCCTGCTCGTCGAGCATTTGCTGGGGCAACTCTTCCCAGGCAAATCGCAGGTCCCTTTCCATGGGCACAAACCGCAGCCCGATGGAGCGTCCGGGTGATAGCAGTAAGGGGCCGGGGTAATCGTAGTTGCGCTCGGCGTGAAGATGCGCCTGGATGGCCTCGTGAGTCAGGTAGCTGGTGGTGATGACGTGCGGTAGAGCCGTACCGCAGAGGCGCCCAGTCCGGCGACTGCGGGCCAAGTGGACTTCGATGAAGCTGCGGTGCTTGCCGGCCAGTCGGCAAAAGGGGTTCAGCGCCTTGACGACGCCCGCGCCTTTCGTCCAACGGCTGCCCGCGCCGCCGGCAAGCGAAACCACCGCCACCATTCCCGCCGCCAGCGCATCCTTCCCGATTTCCTGGTATTTCGGCGCGACGCCGGCGGTCGCGTCAAAAAGATCATTGGCGCTGACGTCCGTGATGCGGCTGGTGACGGGAAGGCGGTTCTGCGCCAGCCCCACGCGGCCGCCGCGCAAGTCCGCCTGAATTTGCTCATGTTCCACGCGATCAAATCCATGAGCTTCGAGGAGCGCCTCGAGGCTTTGCGAGCGGTCGGCCTTGGGCGGGCTCTGCGGGATGAGGTGCTCGAAGACGTGCTGCACCATCCCCTGGAATTCCGGCACGGTGTGGCAGGCGGCGGTGAAGCGTTCCAGCTCCACGCGGCGGGCGGGCGAAAGCAGGCGGGATTCCATGCGCAGCAGCGCGGGCACGGCCATCTGGTAATAGCCCGCCGGCATTAGCGCCCGATCGCCCGCGAGGAGCATGGCCTCCGTGCCCTGTTCGTTGATGGCGAAATCGTAGACCACGGGTTCCATGGCGAAGGGCACCGCATGTTCCATCTTCCGCTTGGTGTCGCTCATGATGGCCGGCAAGCGCTCCTGGGCCTGCGCTTTCGAACTCGGGGCAAAAAGAAATCCCATGCCTCCGCCCGACATTCCGCCGAGCATCCAGAAGCCCCAGAAGTCGTCGCCCATTTCCCCGCGCACGCGGCGAATCAGCGTGTCGGTGTAGAGATTTCCCGCCCAGGGAATAATCGTTTGGATGGGACCGTCAAAATTCCGCTCCGTGCAGGTGCCGAGGCCACGAATGTCTCCGCTCTTCAGGCGGGCGATGAGCTCATCGAAGATGTCGCCGGCTTCCTCGCGGCCGTGCCACTCCTTTTCGGAACGAAGCAGGTATTTCTCCGTCACCATTTCCAGAATGGGACCTACATCCTGCGCCATGCCGCCGTGGACGAGCACCAAGCTTTGCTGGAGTTGCTGGCGCGTTTCCGGCGACACTTCCTGGGGGCCAAGAATCTGGTGATTCGGCAACAACCGGCCGCGGCTGATTCCGAATTCCGGATCACCCTCCTGGGCCGGGACCCCGTGAATCAGCTTGATTCCTGGCCAAACTCCGCCGGAATCCTGCCAGCCGCCTCCCGAGCCCCCCAGCCATTCGCCCAGGATGGCGCGCGCGGCCACCAAGCGGCGGTCGTCCTCGCCAAGGCCGCCGGTGAGCGCGCGAATCTGGTTGGTCGCGCGCATGCACAAGGAAATGAGGCAGGCCAGAAGGCTGGTAGACACCGCCAGGCGCGAGCCGCGGGGAATATCGTTCACCTTGCTGACGATTTCGATGCCGTGGCCGACCCGGCCGGTCAAATGGGCCAGCACGTCGGTGAGGGGCTGAGTGGCGCCCTCCATCCCCGGGGGTACGATGCCGGAGGCAATCACTGCGGCCTTGAGCAATCCCAGGTAGTCGTGGGCGAAATCGAAAACTTCCGCAATCGAGCCGACTTCCGCGCTGCTCTTAAGGTCCACGCTCGCCAGGCGCAGGACCGGCTGGTCGATAACGCGGAACCATGCTTCCACGGGAGGCTTGGGGACGCCGGCGCTGCGCACGCAAAGGTCGATGGAAATGTTGAGGACGCGGGCGCCTTCGGGGAAATCCATCCCCAGAAAGAAAATATCGCTCCATCCGCTATGGCTCAGGTCCATGCGGACGGGCGTGACCTCACGCAGGATGGGGAAGAGATCATCGGGACTGTCGCGCTTCAGGAGTTCAGGGCGAATCCGCAGGGGTGCGTCTTCAGGATGGGCGGCGCGGAACATCCACTGATTGCCGCGGACGGAGCGCACGCTGCGCCGCACCTGGTCCGCGAGAGTCTGAAAACCCAGCGAGCGGTAGCCTGCGGCCAGCGCGCTGGAAAGGGCGGGGCTCGGTCCGGCGGTGGCCTGTGCGGCAAGGAAGATATCCAGAGCTTCTTCGAACCGGCGCTTCAGGAGGTGGGTGTAACCCGCGAAAGGAATCAGCGCGCGCGAACCCGTGCCTGGGCGCGAGGAAAGGTGAAAGCGATGGATAGCGTACAGGAAAAACAGGGCCCGCACGCGCTCGTAGAGATTGTCGCTGCTGCGGCGGAAACGGTCGAGCGCCTCGCATTCAATCAGCAGGTCTTCGAGTGTCGCAGCCCGGCACAGCGCGTCGAGCGAGCGATTGCGCGTTTCCGCATCGCGAGCGGTGATAACGTCGATAAGCAGGCTCACGGCTTGCCCGTTTCCTCCTTGCTATTTTTTCCTCTGCGTCTCTGCGTCTCAGCGCGAGTCATCTCTTGCTTGCCACGGTGTGCGGCTCGCCCTCCGCAGACGGAGTGGTCATCTCACGCTCCGCCAGGAGTTCCAGCAAGTGCGTAAGCACCTCGTCGCGGTCGCGGCCGTTCAGCGCCAGGGCCAATTGCGCGGTGAGCAGTCCGTAGCGAGCGCCGAGATCATAGCGCCGCCCGGTGTCTTCCAGCGCCAGGTACTGCTCCTGCCGGGCGAGTTCGGCGAGCGCCGCGGAAAGCGTGACGGCGCCGCCGGGCTCACTGGCCAGCATCCGTCCCAGGATCTCCATCACGGTGGGAGTGAAAACGTGAATGCCAAAAAAACAGAGGTAGTAGCCCGCGCGGATTCCCGGCACCATCAGGCGCTGTTCGGCTTCCGTGGGCGTAGGCTTTTCCAGTACTGTCTCCACGCGATAGACGCCGGTGCGGCCGGACATGCGGCGTCCCGCCACGGCCCCAAACCGGGAGAGCAGGCTTTCGCGGGTGGGCTGGACCCCCGAGGCGGAACACGACTCGATTTCCGCCAGCTCCACCAGGCGCTCGACGCCGGGCTTGGCCGCGCTGACGTACAGGTGATCGCCCACCATGTGCAAGAAGGGCTCATCACCCACAAATTCGCGCGCGCAGTAAATGGCGTGGCCGTATCCCCGCGGCGGCTGCTGCTGGGGGACGAATCGCACCGCGCCGGCGAGGTTGCCGGCCGCTTGCGCGTAACGGGCCTCGTCGCCGGGCCAGACCACGACGCAGATCTCGCCAATATTCGCGGTGAGGGCCTGTTCGATCAGGATGCTCAGAACCGATTGTTCCGCTCCGTCGTGGATGAGAGTTTGGAGAGGAAGGGCCCGCTGATTCCCTCCCGCCGCTGTGATGACCGCCTTTCTGATCCGCACGTTTGACGCTCCTCTTGAGGCTGGTAATCCGAAGATGAGCATTATAACCGACGCCGAAGGGGAAGATGCGGAAGAATCGGGCCATCGGGTCATCGGGCCATCGGTTCATCGGGTCATTGAGTGATTGGCGATTTTCGAATTTCGATCTTCGCTTTTCGATCTTGAATTTGCGATTTTGAATTTGCCATCATGTCCCTCGGACCTCGGACTTTGCCTGTTTCTTATCACTTGTCACTCGTCACTTGTCACTGCTCGTATGCCTCTACCGGTAATCGCCCGCCGCCCAACGCCACAAGGCGGCCTTGACAATGTAGCTTCATGGAGCTACATTGAAGTCATGAAAAGCGTGGGCCTCCGGGAATTGAAGAACCGTTTGAGCGAGTACGTTCGGGAAGTGCGGTCTGGGGAGAGGGTGTTGGTGACGGATCGCGGCGAAGTCGTCGCGGAACTCATTCCGCCGAGCCAAGGAAGCGATGAGGGAGGCATCCCTTCCGGGCTGGTGGCGCTCGCGAGGAGAGGGCAAGTGACTCTGGGCGCCCCTAATAATTCGGCGGTGTATCCCAAGCTTCCGCGTCTCCTCAAACGACACCGAGCCACGGAACTCCTGAATGAGGAGCGTGGTACCCGGTGAATGTTTATGCGGAGTCCAGCGCCGTGCTCGCGTGGTTACTCGGGGAAGAAGCCGGCCGCCCCGTGCGCGAGGCGCTCCGCCGCGCCGAGTTGGTGACGGCTTCCGATCTTACTCTCGTGGAGTGCGATCGCGTGCTGATTCGTGCCGTCACGCTCGGAGAAATTGATGAAGCCACGGCTGCCGATCGCCGGGCGCAGTTGGACGCCGAGGCTGCCCACTGGCACTTGTGGCGAGTCAGTTCGGAGATTCTGGACCGAGCCCGGCGTCCCTTTCCCGTGGAGCCTGTCCGCACCCTTGACGCGATTCACCTGGCGTCGGCATTGGCCGTGCGTTCCGTGGTACCCGGCGTGGAACTCCTGAGTCTTGATGATCGCATGCGCAGAGCCGGGGCGCAGCTCGGATTCCGACTTCAACCGCAGTGAGCTATACCGGGGAGAGGCCGGGCACGGGGCGCTCAGCTCTGCATTTGCCCGGATTGGCGCGCCACTCCACCGGGATTAGCTTTTCCTTTTCGTCTCCTCGCCTCTGCGGTGACGGTGCCAATTCCCCTGGTTGGGAGTAGAATTTCGATCTTCGTCAGTCCACAACCGCCGCGCGAGGTGGCCATGAGATTCCCCAAGACGCTCACTTTCCTCATACTGGCGATGGCGTTGGTCGTAGCCCCGTTTGCCGGGGCCCAACAGAAGAACGTAGGGCCCAGCAGCGATGGGCCGAGGCCGAACGCTGTTCGGCCCTACGTTGCGTGTGCCGCCCTCATGGGCGGCGGTGCTGTAGCGGCGGTCTCCGACCGCCGCACGGCGGTGGGGACACCGCCGCTACAAAAGGCCGAGCGCCGCCCGGCCCTACAAAGTGCTGCCCTAAATGACGGCGCCACAGCAGCGACCTCGGGAAAGCCCTTTACCCAGCAGCAGGTCGTAAGCATGGTGCGCGCCGGATTGGGAGACGAGTCGGGCGCCAAGCTGATCGAGCAGCGCGGGATTGATTTTGCCCCGGCGGAAGACTTTCTCCAAACCCTCTAGGATGCAGGCGCGAGCGAGGCATTTCTTAACGCCCTGCGCGCCGCCAAGCCGCCCGAGCCCGCGAGCGCCAAGAAGCCGCTGAACCAGGTGCAGGTTTTCGCCCTGCTGGTGGGCCAAGTGCCAAGCCACCGAGTCACCATGTTGGTCGAGGAACGCGGAATCGATTTTGAGCCCACGGATGAATACCTTCAGGAAGTCCGCTTGGCTGGTGGCGAGGACGAACTGATTAACGCGCTCAAGGGCGCCAAGGTGACGAAGCCCGCGGCCGTTGATCCGGCTGCGCAGGCACGGCAGGCTGAAATTCTTCGGCACGTGGCACGGGGGGCCGAATTTTGGCGGAATACCCGTTATGCTGACGCCGAGGCTGAGTATCGCGCGGCGATACGCCTTGACCCTCAAAATGCGGACCTGCACGGCATGCTTGCGCCCTGTTTGAGCGATCAGGGCAAAAATGACGAGGCGGTAGCTGAAGCAAGGGAGGCCTTGAGACTGGCCCCAACCTCTGAAACAGCGCATTACGGGCTTGGGTACGCGCTGGACCGCAAAGGCGACTCCCAAGGGGCGGAAAGGGAGTTGCGTGAGGCGCTCCGACTGAGCCCGAACGATGAGAACGCGCACTTGGTACTTGGAATGGTTCTTTACGCGAAGGGCGATTGCGAAGGAGGATTCGCGGAGGCTCGCGAGGGCATTCGCCTGAACCCGGGCAGCGGTCTGGCGCACTCAGTGTTTGGCGCCATGCTTGGTTGGTGTAAGGGTGATTGGGACGAAGGAATCAGAGAAATGCGCGAAGGGCTGCGCCTATATCCCAATAGTGAGTGGTCGCACCTTGCCCTCGGTGGTGCTTTTCGCGCGAGGTCTGACTGGGATGGTGCCATCGCGGAATTCCGCGAGGCGCTGCGCTTGAACCCCAACAATGAGTCAACCCACAATTACCTCGGGATCGCGCTCGGAGGTAAGCGCGACTGGGATGGTGCGATCGCGGAATTCCGTGAGACTCTGCGCTTGAACCCGAATTTTGCGGAGGCACACAGCAGCATCGGCTTTGCGCTTGTCGTGAAGGGCGACTTGGATGGTGCTATCGCGGAGCTTCGCGAAGCCCTGCGGCTGGATCCCAACAATGGGGGGGCGCACTTCGGCCTCGGCAACACACTGGAGAGGAAAGGCGACCGCCAAGGTGCTATTGAGGAATTCCGCGCGGCCTACATGCTCGATCCCAAGAACGCGAACTATAGGCAGAATTACGAACGCTTGTTGCAGCAGGTAAACCAATGATGAACAGCGCATAGCACGGAGCTGGTTTTCCGCGGGTGGCGCCGACATTGCCTCTTATATCGGTGAGCGTCAAGAAGCCGGGACAGGCAAGGGTCAGGACGCGTGGACAGAGAGGTTGCGCGTGTTGCCAGAGCGCATACATGAAAAGCAATGTATGTGCCACCCGCGAAGAAAACCCAAGCTAAAACCTAATCCGCGTAGGATTATCCAATGGAACACATTTGCAGCAGTGAGAGTTGTGGTCGGCCCATTGAATATGGAGAGCCAGTGGTCCAACAGTTAGAGGGGATGTGCAACGAGGGCTACATAACTCCAGCATTTGCCATGCTGCTGGCTGAATGGCACATGGAGTGTTTTCATGAGTTCGAGCTGGAACCGCAGACAGTGCCCTACACATGTCAATCATGCAACCACCCGATAGAAGGTGGGAAGCCCGTTACCTTCCTTGTAAAAGGCACAGAAACAGACCTGGAACACACCGTAGCGGAAGGAAGGGCGTACGAAATCTATTCAGTTCGACACGTTCACTGTCCCGTTTAAGGATGCCGAGGAGTCCAAGAGCATGAATAATATCAAGCTTCCCCGATTCACTTGGTCGTATGTACAGCTGCAGAATGGGAAAATATTGAGTCCGGTATGCCCAAACCACCCAGGAGCGTACGTAAGCCTAAAGGTTTCCGGTAATGACCGTGTAGTTATCTGCACCGCGGGAGGGTACGAAATAGTTGGTATGTGCTCCGAATTAGAATTCGAAACCGAAAAGCGAGAAGCTGCAACGATTCTAGCCAAGCTGCCCGCCGAAGCCTGAGCTTAACCACGATTAGGTCTGTCAAAGGCATGATTCCGCCTTCTTGTCGTCCAGCAGCGCTGTCAAATTGCTTCCGGATTCTGAGAAGGCATGCATCGCTACCACATTGGCGGCCGCAGGTACTTGTCTTATTGGGTGTTGCTGGTAGCGCGGGTCCAAGCAGTCATTCATACCGATCATCAGGGTTTTTAGGACCCCACACCTTGGTTGGATGTCCGTCGGGTCCGATCGCCACGTCATCTCTTTCCGTTCCCTTGCCTGGCCTGTAGGTACCTGGGAGCCGAGTAGATTCCTCTATTACTGCTTGGATGTCAGAGGAGTTAATTTCGGCATCCAACTCGGCGTCGGTGATCTTCACACCGTCTCTCAAAATTCCGAAGTCCCTTCCAGGAAATTTCTTACGTAGATATGCTAAGTCGGATTTTGCTAATTCTGGGTTTTCGTAGGATAGGTCATCATCAGGGGGAACCTCATCGTGGGAGAGTCCTGTGATTTCGTAAACCATTCCGCCCACCTTTCTTATGTGTGTCTCCGAAAACGTTTGACAGCCACACGGCCATTTCGGGAGAAGTGCCGCGCTGCGCCGGCATATTTACGCGGGGACTTCCACATACGTGGAATACGAGTGGGGTTGAGGCACGTGGAGCCCTTCGAGGCGCAGGCCCTCTAAGTGAAACTCGATCGCCTCCTGCATGTTCTTTTCGACTTCTTCGCGCGTTTGCCCGGTCGAAACGCAGCCTCCTAGGTCGGGAGAATACGCGGAATATCCCGTAGGGGTCTCTTCGATGATCACC
>Ga0181533_1000251_pt1 | contig 71098 bp, 55 predicted proteins | sample PEATcosm2014_Bin_45_FD_119772 | JGI IMG/M metagenome (GOLD analysis project Ga0181533, IMG submission 119772) | Peatland microbial communities from MTU Mesocosm Facility, Houghton, MI, USA - PEATcosm2014_Bin11_60_metaG | ecosystem: Environmental > Terrestrial > Soil > Wetlands > Peat | place... | reverse complement strand
GGCGCGCCCCATATCCAGCACCTCGGGGATCCCGTCGACGTTGCTGGCGAGAATTGCACAACCCGACTCGCGCCCTTCGGCGATTATGAGTCCGAACGGTTCTCGTCGGAACGCCAACACGAACAGGTCAGCAGCCAGAAGGTACTGGAATGGGTCACGTTGGTATCCGGTGAAGTGGATGCGCTCGGCGAGTTCTGTGCTGAGAGCTTGTGCTTCGAACTCGGCTCGGTCGGGCCCTTCGCCTACAAGGTAGAGGTGGGGGGTCGGCAGTATGGTGGCGACTCGCGCGAAAGCGTCAATGAGATCGCCGATTCCTTTGCGTTTGTACATCCCTGCAATGGTGACCACCGCCGGACGACACAATGACGCCGGTATGGCCGCCTGGTGGCCAACCGTCCTGGGGCTTCCTAACGTTCCGTTGAGCACCACCCGGATCTTGTGCCGTGGTATGTGTCGGCGGCGGAGTCGCGCCGCCACCGCCCGGCTGGGGGGCGATGACCAGGGCGCCCACCGCCATGAGCGATGCGCTCTGGTTGAACTCGTTGTGGGCAGTAGTTACGAATGGCGGTCATTTCATCAACCGGCTCGCTCGCACGGCCAAAGCAGTCGTGACTGTGCGGGCATGGATGACATCGGCTCGCATGGAGTCGATCACGGCACCCAGACGACGACGGACTGCGAGCAATCGCGACGGACTTCTTGACACGCCAAACGAGACGTGCTCGACATGATGCGCGGCGAGAAGGCCTTCGAACTCACCACCAGCGCAGGCGATCGAGACGCCGTGTCCGAGGCGACTCTGCTCGCAGGTCAAGTCGACTGTCGCATTTACGATGCCGTTGCCCACCTCGCGTATGTCAGGAAGGACGTGGAGGATGTGCATGGTCATCTGCGGGCGGCGGCGGGAGATATGATAAGGGGTGGTCCTGAGTCACGGGTTTCGTATTCGATGAGAGTGTCGCGGTGACCGTAGTGGGACTTTGGCGTGACCGCACGTGGTTGGCGCCATTGGCCCAGCGGGCGCGGCCTGATTCGTTTGTGGCAGTGCTCGGGTTTGGCGCGACGCTCGTGGTGGTGGTCGGTGTCATTTCCGGCAAATGGGGCCTGCCGATCCTATTGGGGCTCGCTTTGGTGGTGCCGCTCGTCTTCGCGCTGCGTCGGCGCCCGCAACGCGGCGTGATCGTTCTCGTGGCCCTTGCTCCCTTTGACGGGTTGCGCTTGATATCGCACTTGCCGTCTTCCGTCAGCAGTTGGAAGGAGTTGCTCGTACTCGCCATACTCGGGGCCACCTTCCTTGCCCCTCTAGAGGCTAGGGCCAAGGGGGATCACCGCAGACTCCCCTCATGGGCGCCAGCCGTGATCGGCCTGCTCGTCCTCGGGCTTGTGTCGGCCACTGTGGTGGGGGGTGAGCAGGCAATCACAGGGTTCCGAATCGACTACTTCTACCTGTTGCTGGCCGTGGCCGTCTGGCGATGCCCTTTGAGTAAGAGAGAGAAAGACAAACTCGTCACGGTACTCATGGTCACGGGCGCTATTACTGCGCTCGTTGGGATCGCTCAGCAGGTCATGGGTGGAGCGCGGCTCAATGCCCTCGGCTACCCGTACAACACCGTGATCGTCACGGCGGGCGGACACCTGCGGTCCTTCTCGACGTTCGCCTCCAACTTCGAATTCGCCTTTTTCCTGATGATCGTGCTGCTCGTGGGCCTGCCTTGTGCTCTGTCGGATACCCGGCGACTCCGCAACAGAGCTTTCCTCGCTTATCTGCCTGTGTTCGCAGCGGCGTTGCTCTTGACGTTCACTCGAGGAGCGTGGGTCGGCCTGGCCGTGGGTGGCGTGTACCTGGGGGTGCGCCGCTACCGTTTGCTTCTGCTGGCGATCCCAGCGGTCGTCCTGGCCTTTGCGTTCCTCCCAGGGTCGATCACCTCGACATCCTTCTCCTCGACAAGCTTGGGTGAACGTGGCGTGGGGTGGCAACAGAACCTCGAGCAGGTTCTGAACCATCCCCTCGGGGTGGGCATCGGCGCCACGGGCGCAGCAGCGGCGAAGGTCGCGCAATTAGAAGCCGGCGGGACCCAGGTTGATACTTCGGTCCCAGGATCGCCCACATACCAACCCGACAACTACTACTACAAGACAGTCTACGAGCTGGGGGTGCTGGGGCTGTGGCTTTGGATCCTGCTGCTCGCGTCTGCGTTCGCCTCAGCGGCCCGCATCGCCAGGTCGAAGTCGGGGTCGGAGTCTTCCTTCGCCTTGGGAGTAGCCGCCTGCGTGGCGGCCGCTGCGGTTGCTTCGTTGGTTGCGACCTTCTTCGAGATCTTTCCCATGGACCTGCTCTTCTGGCTCCTCATTAGCACCGTAGCGGCAAGTCGCTGGTCGAGTGAACCGTCCAACGACCAGGAGTTGGCTTTCGCACGGGCCATTCGCTGAACCATTTCCCACGTCCTCGCGTCACGCCCCGATTGCTGATTCAGCCAGAAATCGAGCAGACGTCGCGAATGCGACCTCAACCCTTCTGACCTGTTCTACGATTCTCACGTGGACCTCCGCACCCATTTCGCTGCCATGTGGCGTCACCGGTGGGTCGTGCTCCTCGCATCGGTGCTCGTCGCGGTCGTGGTCTTCGTGGGCCTGTCTTTCGAGGCGAAGGTGTACCAAGCCACCGCCGAGCTCGGCGTGACCGCAGGGCAGACGTCTTCGGGTGATGCGATCCAGGACACCCCGTTCCTGGCGGTGACCTACGCGACCTTGACCAAGACCAGGCCGGTCCTGGCTGACGCGGCGAAGCTCTCGCGCCTCCACATCAGCGAGGAGACCGCCGACGCCCGAATCTCGGCGCAGACGCCCGGTAGCATCGGCTACCTCGAGCTCACTGCGACTGGCCCGTCACCCCACGACGCGATTGCCCTGGACAACGGCATCAGCACGGCGTTAGTGGACGCCGTCAAGACACAACAGCAGCAGGCTCTTCAGGCACAACTGGCTTCCGTCCAGAGCGAGCTCCAGCGACTTGCGAAGCAGATCGATTCCCTGCCCGCCAACTCGTCACAACGGGCCACGCTTCAGACCGAGTACCAGGACTGGGTGGAGTCCTTGGTCAGCGAGGAGGTGCAACCACAGAATCAGGTCTCCGTCGTATCTCCTGCCCAGGCCCCTTCGTCCCCGGTAGCTCCCAAGCCCAAGCGGTACTCGTTGTTGGCGTTCGTCACCGCTCTGGTACTTCTCGCCGAGCTGTCCGTCGGCTACGAGGTTGTGTCTGACCGCTTCTCGAAGACGACTCGCGACGATGAGATCCGGCGACTCACCGGTTTGCCCGTACTCGCGCGCATTCCAAGGATGCCGGGCCCTGAGCTGGTCGAAGCGTTCCGGACTCTTCGCACAAGCATGCTGTTCATGGACGGAGCATCAAAGACGCGTACCATCGCCATCGTGAGCTCGGCGCCAGAGGTCGGCAAGTCGTTCGTGTCGATCAATCTGGCTTCCTCCTTCGCAGATCTAGGGATCCACGCTGCTCTTATCGACGGCGACATGCGGCGTCCGGCGGTCGCCTCGCGACTGGGGCTCGGCGACTCGCCCGGACTGAGCGAGGCCCTCAACGGCGGAGATGTCGCCGAGAGACTCGTCGGACGGAGGACCAAGAGCGGCTTCAGCATCTTCGTGATGCCGGCTGGGGCTCCGGCGCCTGATCCTGCCGCGCTCCTCACGGGCCGGCTGTCCGAATGGGTGTTCCGCGGTCTCTCCAGCTTCGACGTCGTGGTCATCGACACGCCGGCCGAGGGCTTGTTCCCCGACGCATCGATCATCGCTTCGAGCTGTGACGCAGTTGTGGTCGTGATCGACGCCATGAGTACCAAGCGCCGCTCGCTGAAGAGCTTGCTCGAACACTTGAGAGAGGTGGGAGCCCATCCCCAGGGTGTGGTCGTGAACCGCGTGCCAGGGCCCGTCAGAGCCGGTCGTTACTACTCCCGCAGCGGCTACTACTCCCGCGGCAATGACGCTGAGCGAGTTTCTCGGACCCGTTGACGCGATCCGTACGCCAGGAATGGCTGTTCCACTCTGCCTCCAGCTTCGGGAGAGACCTTGGCTCGTTCACAACGGTTGGTCACGCTGACTACTCTCTGTGCCAATGACAGCGGAAGGGGCGGTCGGATCGCGAGTGGCGATCGTCCATGAACGGTTTACTGAGGTCGGTGGTTCGGAACGGGTGGTCGAGCAGTTCCACACCTTGTGGCCCGATGCCACCGTGCACGTCGCAGTGGCTGACCCATTGGCGCTCCCGCCGGGTTTAGCGAGCGCGAGAGTTCAGACCAGTTCCCTCCAGGCGCTGTACAAGGGCGGTCGGGGCTATGCTCCCCTTTTGCCGCTCATGCCATGGGCTATGGCTCACATCGATGTCGGCGAGGTCGATCTGGTGGTAGCAAGCCATCACGCGTTCGCCAACCGGGTACGCGTCCCTGCTGGCTGTGGATTCATCAGTTACACGCACACACCCGCGAGATGGATGTGGGACCGGCGTTTGAGGGCGCTCGAAGGCGGCCTACCCACGCGGGCTCTGCTTGGCGCCATTGCCACCGGCCTGCGGCGTGCAGACCGCGCCGCGGCCCAGCGACCTGACGTCGTCCTCGTGAACTCGGCGTACGTAGCCGGAAGGGTTCGAAGGTGGTGGGGCCGAGAAGCGCAGGTGATCCACCCACCCGTCGACACCGAGCGCTTCCAGCCTGACCCCTCGGTCCGCCGCGAAAGGTTCTTCTTGCTTGCCGGACGGCTTGTCCCGTACAAACGTCCTGAGGTCGCCGTGGCGGCGGCACGGCTCGCGGGTGTTCGTCTCGTGGTGGCGGGAGAGGGGCGCTCTCGGGGGGTGGTGGAGGAGATTGCCGGGCCGGGCGTCGAGGTCCTGGGCGAGGTCGACGACGAGACCTTGGTGGAGCTCTACCGACGCTGCGTGGCCGTTGTGCTCCCGGGTGAGGAGGATTTCGGGATCGTTCCTCTCGAGGCGCAGGCATGCGGGACACCGGTTATCGCGCTCCGGGCCGGCGGCGCCTGCGAGTCAGTGCTGGACGGCCGGACCGGAATGCTGTACGACGTTGAAGAGGACGAGGTTGCCAGCCTCGCCCGGTCGCTGATGAGTTTCGATCCCGGACGATTTAGCGGTAAAGTTATTCGCGAGCACGCCGAACGTTTTTCGCCCCAGGCGTTTCGCCAAGCGGTGGACATCGTTGCCAGACAAGTGTCCGCGGTGTGAGGGCCGCAAAGCCCTGATCGCTTTGACTTGCTCTGGGTGAGTTGTCCCTCACCATCGAGATCCTGAGGCACGAGCGCCAACCTGAAGCCCTCTGCTCGGATGAAATCGAAGGGGGAGCCGGGAGAGACCAGCGCGTCTCACCGACCTGCTGTCGCCTCCCCGTCGGTGGTCAGCCGAGGATAAGCCGGAACAACAGCGTATGGTGCATCTTGCGCGTGACGCACGACATCTTCACCGAAGCGCTAGGCGCGCTCGTGCCCACGGCGTTGTAAGCGGTGACGTAGTAAGTGTGCAAGCCGGATGCGACGTTGAGATCTTGGTAGCTGGTCACCAGCCCCGGCGAGGCGATCTTCGCGCCGTCACGGTAGATGTTGTCGCCTTGTGCTCCAGAGGGATTCACCCACGAGAGCGTCACGGCGGAGCCGCTTACAGTCGCTGCGAGGCTGGTCGGAGCGGTAGGTACGGCCACGATGCTGACCGTCACCGAAGAGCTTGGAACGCTCGCGCCCACGGAGTTGTGAGCGGTGACGTAGTAGGTGTGCGATCCGGATGCCACGTTGGTGTCTTGGTAGCTGGTCACCAGTCCTAGCGAGGCGACCTCCGTGCCGTCACGGTAGACGTTGTCGCCTTCTGCTCCGGAGGGGTTCACCCACGAGAGCGTCACTGTGGAGCCGTCTATTGTGTAATTGAGGTTCACGGGTGCCACGGGAATAGATGTGACGGTCACGGTCACGGAGTTGCTCGCCGGTCCTTGTCCCGTCGAGTCGAAGGCGCTGACGTAGTAGGTGTGCGACCCAGATGCCACGTTGGTGTTCAGGTAGCTGGTCACCAGCCCCGGCGAGGCGACCTCCGTGCCGTCACGGTAGACGTTGTCGCCTTGTGCTCCAGAGGGATTCACCCACGAGAGCGTCACGGCGGAGCCGCTTACAGTCGCTGCCAGGCTGGTCGGAGCGGTAGGTACGGACGGAGGATTTGACGAGCTCGTGTCTAGGCCTTGAGCTTCGGCTTCAAACGCGCTCAGCGCGGGCTTCGCGTTGCCCAACGCGTCGATCAGGCCAAAGTTGTCATAGATCGAAGTGGGGTCGGTCCCGTCCTGCCAGTTGTACCAGAAGAGCGGACCTGCCCACGACCACTGTTTCAGTGCATTGAACGCATCGGTGAGCTGCTGCGCCTGGGTCTGCAAGGACACGGCACCGCCGGACGTGTCGGTGCCGGTGGGGTCCCCGAACTCGGTCATCCATACCTTCTTGGCACCGTCGCCGTTCGTTACCATGACCTGGTAGATCCAGTTCGGCAGGTTGTAGAAGAAGTTCCACGACGCGCTAGAAGAGTCCGTCGGGTCAGCAGGGAAGCAGTAAGGGTGAACTCCGACCGCGTCGAAGTAACCTCCCGCACCCGCCGCATACATTTCGGTCAGAAATGTTTGTGGAGAGACGTCCGTGCCGTCGTTGCTAGCGGGCGACAGGCCACCGGAGATGACGAAAGAACTCGCGTCAGCTGCCTTAATTGCTTTATAGGCCGCGATGAGCACGGCGGCGTACTCGCTCCCCGATGCGGTTCCACCCCAGTTGCTCCCCAGGTTCGGTTCGTTCCAGACCTCGTAGGTGTGTACACCCTGAGCGGCATAGTGTTGGACAGCAGCTGTGACGAATGGTGTGAACTGCGCAGCGCTGGGCGGTGACGTCGCCCACGACGGCATGGCTGCGCCATTGAGGATAGCAAGCGGTGTCAAGCCCGCGGCCAAAGCTGCGCCGATGGTCTTGTCTGGTAACGTCCAGTTCCAATTACCTGGTGACTGCTCGACCTGGGACCAGTACACGTCCAGCCGCACGAGAGTCGCGCCCGCTGCGCTGATGCCGTTCATCATGGTCGCGAGCTGGGCGCTGGTGAGGTCGGTCACGTCTCCTGCGGAGATGCCTGCCGCGAGTCCGAGCGAAGTGGCTGATGCCGGTGCAGATGAAGTAGCCGATGCCGGTGCTGAGGTGGTGAGCAACAAGGATGGTGCCGTTGCGACCGTGATTGCGAGTAGCGCCGCGAAAGCTCCTTTGAGCGCTACGACTCGCGCAAGACTTATCCGACCCATGTCCCTCTCCCTCCGCCAGAGAGACCGGGCCCACGCGCGGCAAACAGAGCGGTTCGCCCCGCCTGAATCGGCAACCCGGCTGGCTCTCTGAGCTCCGTGGTTTTGCGTCTCCCCCTCGCGGGAGGTTTGCCCTTTCGTCCTTGCCTGCAAGCGTTCGGTGAAGGCGCTTGCACCGTTCGTATCGGCGCCACTCAGCGGGACTTAAGGAATGTTGTGACGCTGAGTGAGGTATTTGTCCGTTCGTTGTGATGGATCAGCTCGAAGCGACGAGCAATCAGCTCGAAGCGACGAGCAATCAGCTCGAAGCGACGATCAAAAGGGGCGGGCGGTGCCCGCGACGTACGAGAGGGAGTCTCAGGGTTCGAAGCGGTACCCGACGCCGCGTACGGTGCGCACCCAATGTGGGTGCTCGGGATTCTTCTCGATTTTCCGGCGGATGCGGCGAACGTGTTCGGTCACCGTGCCGTCGTCCTGCCACTCAGAGGACGAGCTCCACACGTGCGCCAGCAGTTGCTCGCGTGAGAAGACCTGGCGGGGAGAGCGAGCGATGAAGGCGAGAAGATCGAATTCCTTTGCGGTCGTAGGGACGAGCTGCCCGGAGACCTTTACCTCTCGAGCGAGGAGGTCGATCGAGAGCTCCCCGAACTGGAGTAACGCCACGTTCGACGTGTTGCGCCGATTGACGCGGCGCAAGACGGATGCGACCCGAGCAGCGAGCTCCGCCGAGGAGAAAGGCTTCGCCACGTAGTCGTCGGCACCTAGTCGCAGGCCTAGCACCCTGTCGGACTCGCCACCGCGTGCGGAGAGCAGGATCACCGGGACGTGGCTGGTCCGGCGGATCGCCGTCAGAAGCTCGAACCCGTTCTCTCCTGCCAGCATCACGTCGAGGATCACGAGGTCCGCGCAGCGATGGGACAGCTTCTGCATCATCTCGGCTCCGGTGGCGGCGCGCTCGGTCTTGTAGCCTTCCGCTTCGAGCAAGCGGCTCACCACGCTGCGGACCTCGGGGTCGTCGTCGACCACGAGCAGGTGCGCGCAAGGCTTCGGTGTGGTTGCGTGCGTCGTCGAGGTGGCCGTCTTAGCCACGGTTCGCTCCTCTTGGTTTAGATCCTGTTGATATTTCTCGTCATTGGCCCTCCCGAAACTGAGAAGAAATCGCAAAGATCAAGCCAAAAGTCACGAATCCCCAGCAGGATGGATCCAGGCCCAGGCACTCGCCCACTTGGTGTGGCGGGCTCGCGTCTCGGTACCATGCGCCCGCAATGCCAGCGTCCAACCATCGCCATATCCCGGGTGCGACGGTCGCCCGATTGCCGGTGTACCAGCGCATCCTCCTCGAGCTGGTGCGGGGCGGCACCACCACGGTGTCGTCCGAGCGGCTCGCCGAGATGGCCGGGGTGAACGCCTCGAAGGTCAGAAAGGACCTTTCGTTCCTGGGATCCTTCGGAACCCGCGGTTCGGGGTACGACGCCGAGTACCTCCTGTCCCAGATCGACCGAGAGCTCGGCCTGGACGGCGACTGGCCCATCGTCATCGTGGGCATGGGAAACCTGGGTCGGGCCCTCGCCAACTCGCCGGGGTTCAGCTCACGCGGGTTCCGAGTGGCCGGGCTGTTCGACGTCGAGCCGTCACTCGTGGGACGCCGCGTCCGCGGAATACGCATACACAAGCTCGACGACTTCGAGGAGATGGCGAGCAGCGACCCGCCCCGGATCGGGGTGATCGCCACGCCGGCGGCAACGGCCCAGGACGTGGCCGACCGGATGGTGAGGGCCGGCGTGGGGTCGGTGCTCAACTTCGCCCCTCAAGTTCTCATGGTTCCCCCCCACGTGCTCCTGCGCTACGTGGACCTGTCGATCGAGCTCCAAGTGATGAGCTTCTACCTGTCGCGCGCCGACCGTTACGGTTCCGAGGAGGCGTCGTCCCCACTGCCACACGTCGCCGGGCTCGGCCCTTCTGGCCTCGCCTAGGAGCCTGCCTGGCATACGCATCCCCGCCCCGGCATCCTGGTAGGCGTGTCGGTGGTCGTCGTGGGGCTGGAGCATCCTGGTACTCCGCTCGAGCTGTTGGAACGTGTGGCGGTTCCGGAGGAGGCTCTTGCCAAGACGCTCACGGCGCTTCGCGACCGCTCCAACCTCTCAGAGGCCGTCGTCGTCTCCACCTGCCTTCGCACCGAGTTCTACGCAGTGGTGGAACGGTTTCACGAGGGCGTGGCCGACCTCCAGGAGCTCCTGGCTGCAATCGCCGGGACGACTGTGGACTCCTTGGCAGAGCATGTGACCATCCTCTTCGACGACGACGTGACTGTTCATCTCTTCGAGGTGGCGGCTGGGCTGCGTTCGGCTGTGCTCGGAGAGGCCGAAGTACTCGGCCAGGTGCGTCGTGCTGCCGAACGGGCGGAGTCCGAACGGGCCTCGGGTCCGGTGCTCGCGGGTCTGTTCCGCCGCGCTGTGCAAGCAGGACGCAAGGTGCGCTCTTCGACCGCGATCGCCCGCGGGCCGACTTCGTTGTCGCAAGTGGCGGTGGAGTTGGCCAGGTCCGATCTCGGTGGCTCGCTTGAAGGCAAGCGCGTCGTGGTGGTCGGGGCGGGGGAGATCGCAGACGGAGTCGTCGACGCCCTGAAGGAGCGCAAGGTCGAAGAGATCGTGGTCGCCAACCGCACGACGGCGCGCGCGAAATCACTCGCGGCTCGCGCCAAGGGCAGGGCGGTGGGACTCTCCGAGCTCCCGCGCGTGCTCGTAAGTGCCGACGCGGTGATCGTCACGACCGGGGCCTCGGTGCCCTTGCTCGACGTATCACTGCTCGAGAGGGCCACGGCTCGGACGAACGCGCACGGCAGGGACCGCTTGGTGGTCATCGACATGGGGATGCCCCGAAACGTTCACCCCGCAGTGAGTGAGCTCGAGAACGTGAAGCTGTTCGACATGAAAGATTTGAGCTCTCGTGCTGAGCTTGCGTTGATCAGGCAACAGGGCGAGCTGGTCGCGGCGCATCGGATAGTGGCCCAGGAGGTGGAGCGCTATCGATCGAACGAGCGGGCACGCGGAGCGGCGCCTGTCATATCGGCTCTGCGACAGCGGCTGGACGAGCTGCTGCGGGCGGAGCTCGTTCGCCACCGGTCTCGCCTTGCCGGGCTCGATGAGCAACAGCGCCAAGTGGTCGAGGCCGTTGCACGTGACGTGCTGGCGAAGCTGGCCCACCCACCGACCGTGGCGTTGAAAGAAGCGGCTGGTACGCCGCGTGGAGAGCGGCTCGTGGAAGCACTGCGGACGCTGTTCGATCTGTGAGCCTTTAGGCGTTCATGACGAATGCACGCATGCTCCGGGTGGCGACCCGTGGGTCGCGTCTGGCACTGCACCAGGCTGCCAGGGTCGCAGAGCTCCTAGCCAGGCTTCCAGGGTCGCCTCGGTGCGAGATGCATGTGGTGCGCACCACCGGAGACAGGTTGGCCGAAGCGCCGATCGAGAAGATCGGAGGTCAAGGTGCGTTCGTGAAGCAGGTGTCCGCTGCTGTGCTCGACGGCAGGGCCGATATCGCCGTGCACTCGGCCAAAGACCTGCCGTCTGCCGAGCAGCCGGGGCTCGTGCTCGCCGCGGTGCCCGAGCGCGCCGACCCGCGCGACGCCTTGGTTGGAAAGCGGCTCGAGGAGCTGTGCCCCGGCGACAGCGTCGCCACCGGATCGGCGCGTCGGCGAGCCCAACTCGCGTGGTTGCGTCCGGATCTCACGTTCTGCGAGTTGCGAGGCAACATGGCCAAGCGCGTCGAACGCGCGGAGAGGGTCGGTGCTGGGGTTCTGGCCGCGGCCGCCCTCGAGCGCCTCGGGTGGAGCGCCCGGGCGGCCGAGGTGCTCGAGCCAGGGACGCTGCTGCCACAGGTGGGGCAGGGGGCGCTCGCGGTCGAGTGCCGCGTCACCGACAGTGAGCTGATCGAGATGCTTTCTGCGATTGACGAAGTGACCGTCCACGGCGCGCTATTGGCGGAGCGGGCATTCCTTGCCACGCTCGGCGGAAGCTGTTCGACGCCGTGTGCTGCGCTGGCCACGACTTCGAGCTCGCCGGGGCCCGGCGGTCGTGCCCGGTCCGGGTTCGTTCTCGAAGGCATGCTGGCAAGTCGAGATGGGCATGTGCTCTTGCGCAAGAGCTGCGCTGGCGACGATCCGGTCGACCTGGGACGTCGGCTGGCGGCGGAGTTGCTGGATGACGCGGGCGGGCACTCGCTCGAGGACTGGGGGATGCCCCGATGAATCACCTGGCGGGTGGCCACTCCCCGCTCGAAGGCGTCACGGTAGTGGTGACCCGCGCGCGGGCGCAATCGGAGCCACTCTTCTCGGCCCTGTTGCGCGCAGGCGCTCATGTCGTGGCTCTTCCGGTCATCGCGATCGCAGACCCTTCCGACGAAGGTGACGCCATGCGTCAGGCGGCAGAACTCGTACGGCAGCACTACTACGACTGGGTCGTATTCACTTCTGTCAACGCCGTACAGCGTTTCGTCGGGGTGCTTGGAGAGGGGCGAGACCTCGGATACGCAAGGATCGCTGCTGTCGGCGACGCCACGGCGGCGGCGCTTCTCGCTCACGGGTTAGCGAGCGACCTGGTTTCACAGTCCGCGAGCGCTGAAGCGCTCGCGGCGGCGATGCCCAGTGCCGCCCATTCGGCCGCGACGTCCGCCACCGCCGGTGCTGTGAAGGGGAGAGTACTGTTTCCGCGCGCAGCACAAGCGCGCGAGGTGCTTGCATCTCGCCTTCGTGCGAAGGGGTGGGTGGTTGACGAAGTGGAAGCGTACCGGACTGTCGCGGCTGGGCCCAGCGACGGAGCGACGCAAGAGGCACTCGACGCTGCCTCGAACGCAGACATCGTGACCTTCACGTCTCCTTCTACGGTCCGTTTCTATGTTGCTCTCGCGGCGGGTCGCCGAATGCCGCCTGTCGTCGCGTGTATCGGACCTGTGACTGCGCGAGCTGCGTCACGTGCAGGACTTCGCGTCGACGTGATAGCGCAGGTGCAGAGTGCCGACGGACTCGTGCGCGCCCTCGTGGAACGCAAGGCAGGTGAGAGGGCACCCTGAGGTGCCCGGTTCGCCGGTACGCTTGAGAGTTGTGGACCCCCGGTCAGGACAGCTCGCTCGTCCGGGTTTCCCGGTGCGCCGCCTGCGCCGTCTTCGCCGCACACCGGCACTGCGCAGGATGGTCGCCGAGACGTCGCTCACGGTGGACGACCTGGTGGCTCCCCTGTTCGTGCGAGAGGGGATCGACGAAGCGCGACCCATCCCTTCTCTTCCGGGTCATGCCCAGCACACCCTGAGCTCCCTGGTCACCGAAGCCAAGCGCGTCGCGTCGTTGGGGATCCCTGGACTCATACTCTTCGGCGTTCCCGCAGTGAAGGACCCCACCGGGTCGGCCGCCTGGGACCCCGGCGGGATCGTACAGGTGGCGCTCGGGGAGCTTCGAGCAGCGCTAGGCGACGAGCTCGTTCTCATCTCGGATCTGTGTTTGGACGAGTACACAGACCACGGTCATTGCGGTGCGATCGACGAGCGCGGGGAAGTCGACAACGATGCCACCTTGGAGCTGTACCAGCGCGTGGCCCTGGCCCAAGCGGTGGCAGGCGCGGACATGGTCGCGCCGAGCGGGATGATGGACGGACAAGTGGCCGCGATTCGTGCCGCGCTCGATTCTGCGGGCCGGAACGACGTAGCGATCCTTGCTTATGCGGCTAAGTACGCGTCCGCGCTCTACGGTCCATTTCGCGACGCTGTCGACGTGAGAATCGCGGGCCGTGGTGATCGGCGTGGTTACCAGCAGGACATCCGCAATCGTTGCGAGGCGATGGCCGAGGTTGCCCAGGATGTCGCCGAGGGTGCTGACATGGTCATGGTCAAGCCCGCTCTCGCGTATCTCGACATCATCGCCGAAGTCGCGCGGCTTGTAGACGTCCCGGTGGCCGCATACCACGTGAGCGGGGAGTACGCCATGGTGAGGGCGGCAGCGGAGCGGGGGTGGCTCGACGGAGACGCGGTGGCCTTCGAGCATCTGGTCGCGATCAAGCGCGCCGGAGCGACCACGATTCTCACCTACTTCGCTACCGAGGTCGCAGAGATCCTGCATGGGTGAGGCCTCGAACGCAACCTGGTTCGAACGGGCGCGGCGGGCTATCCCAGGCGGAGTCGACTCTCCGGTGCGCTCTTTTGCCGCGGTGGGCGGCACCCCCTACACGGTGGTTCGAGGTGAGGGCCCTTACGTCTGGGACGTGGAGGGACGCAGGTACATCGACCTCGTTCAGTCCTACGGCGCTTTGCTGCTCGGGCACGGCCATCGCGCGGTGGTGGCGGCGGTCAGAGACGCAGCGGGGCGCGGTACCACCTTCGGGGCGCCGACCGAGGGGGAGGTGCTCCTCGCGGAGGCCATATGCAAGTCAGTGGCGGGCTGCGACCAGGTACGCCTGGTGTCGTCAGGCACCGAGGCCGCGATGAGCGCGATACGCGTGGCACGCGGTTTCACTGGTCGTGACCGGATAGTCAAGTTCGACGGGTGCTACCACGGGCATGCCGACGTCCTGCTTGCGGGCTCGGGAAGCGGCGTCGCGACGCTGGGCCTACCGGGATCAGCAGGGATCCCGTCCGGGGCGGTCGCGGACACCCTCGTCGTCGCCTACAACGAGGTGCCCGTGCTCGACGAGCGGGTCGCGTGTGTGATCGTCGAGCCGGTGGCAGCCAACATGGGAGTTGTCGTCCCTAGGCCAGGCTTCCTGGAGGGGTTGCGGCACGCATGCGACGAGGTCGGTGCACTGCTCGTCTTCGACGAGGTCATCACCGGGTTCCGCCTCGGCCTCGGCGGCGCCAGCGCGATGAGTGGAGTCGTTCCCGACCTGTGGTGTTTCGGCAAGGTGATCGGTGGTGGGCTGCCGATCGGGGCCTTCGGCGGCAAGCGTCAGGTGCTCGAGGTTCTGGCCCCCACGGGGCCCGTGTATCAGGCGGGCACGCTTTCTGGAAACCCCCTTGCCACTGCCGCAGGTCTCGCGGTGCTCCGGAGCGTGACCCAGGAAGACTACGAAGCGCTCTCTCGGCGCGTCGCGCGTTTTGCCGGAGCGTTGACCGAGGCGATCACCTCACAAGTGCAGCTCGCGGTGCAAGTGCCGGTGGTGGGCCCACTTGTGGGCTTGTTTTTCGCCGAGGAGCCGGTGACCGGTTATGGCGGGGCGCGCGCTTCGGCAGCCAGCGGGAACTACGCAAGGTTCTTCACTGCGATGCTCGAGCGCGGAGTGGCCCTCGCCCCCAGTCCTTACGAAGCGATGTTTCCCGGTCTCGCGCACAGCGGGCGTGTGCTGGAAGAGGTTGTGTCGATCGCGGGTGAGGCCGCCGCCGCTCTGGCTTCCGCCAAAGGCGCGTGATGGACGCGCCGAGGGGCGCCAACAGGCGCCCCTCGGCCAGATTTGCTGGAAAGGCGCTCACGCTCCGTGCTGTCGCGGGTGGGACGAGCTCCCGACTGGAGCATGCAGCGGGTGTCTGGTTGGAATTCGCCAGGTGGTCCAGCGAGCCGCCTCAGCGGCCAGCCACCTCCAGGGTCCCCAGTTCATGATCGTTCAGTTGGACCACCTCCTTTCTCTGGTGCGCACATGGTATGCGCGGTCGAACAGGGCGCGGCGCACAACCTTGCCGCGACTCCTCTAGCTGGGCTCTCATGCACTGCATACTGGGTGCAGCCCGCCGTTTCGTTACGATTCTCCTGTGGCCCACCTCGTCACCACAGAGGGTCGGCACCTGCCTGCTGGTGTGGGGCCGGTGGAGGCCGGCGCATCGGAGGCGGAGGATCGAAGCGTCTTGCGCGCGGCAAAGGCTGTCGCAGCGCGCGAACAGTGGTTCACTCGAGCCCTTGTCGTCGGGGCACTAGTAGTTGTCGTCGCGGGGCTCGCGCTGCGCTTCGTCGCGAGGTCCGATATGTGGCTGGACGAGGCGCTTACGTTGAACATCGCCCGGCTGCCTCTCGGTCAGCTCCACGGGGCGCTTCGTCGTGACGGGGCGCCCCCGTTGTACTACGTGCTGCTGCACTTCTGGGTAGGGGCGTTCGGAACCTCTGACGCCGCTGTTCGCGCCCTGTCGGGTGTGCTCAGTGTCGCCACCCTTCCGTTCATCTGGCTCGCCGGACGCCGTGTCGGGGGCCGGGCGGTGGGCGCCTGCGCGGTCGTGATAGTGGCCAGCTCGCCCTTCGCCGTGCGATACGCCACCGAGAACCGCATGTATTCCCTGATGGTTTTCCTCGCCGCCGCGGGTGTCGTTGCCCTCCAGCGGAGCCTCCGCCGGCCCGCCGCGGGGAACCTGCTGGGCGTAGCGGTGGTGTCCGCGCTGCTTCTCTACAGCCACTACTGGTCCATCTACCTCGTGGGCATCACCGGGCTATGGCTGTTGTTCCAGGCGTGGCGGGGGCCAGAGGCTCGTCGTCGCGGCGCCCGCCTCTCGGTCGTGGCGCTTGTCGTGGGCTGCCTGGCCTTCGTGCCGTGGTTGCCGACCTTCTTCTTCCAGACCCGCCACACCGGGACCCCGTGGGCGAAGCCGGCGAACTTCGCGGCCGTGGTCGACGCGGTGTCATCCTTCGCCGGTGGTCCCACGAACCAGGGACGGGCTCTCGCCCTCATGTACTTCGCACTGGCGGGCCTCGGGCTCTTCGGTGTGGCACGCGGCGCCCTGCACGTCGACCTCGACTTGCGCACGCGGCCTGCAGGCAGGGGTCTCGCCTTTGTACTGTGCGGCACTCTGGCTGTCGCCGTCGTCGGCGGGTACGTGAGCGCAAGCGCGTTTCAGGCCCGCTACGCCTCAGTCGTGTTCGTCCTTTTGGTCCTGCTCGTGGCGCTGGGGCTGGGCACCTTCGCGGATCGTCGGATCCGCGCCGGCATGCTGGTTGCCACGGTGGCCTTCGGCCTCGCAGGAAGCCTGCCGAACATCTGGACGAGTCGGACCGAGGCAGGAAAGGTAGCTGTAGCGCTCGCCAAGTCTGCTCGCCCTGGTGACGTCGTGGCCTTCTGTCCCGACCAGCTAGGTCCAGCGGTGAACCGGCTCGTGCGGCCAGGGCGCTACCGGATGATCACCTTCCCCCGCGGCAGCTCTCCGGTCTTCGTGAACTGGATCGACTACGCCAAGGCCACAGCGGCCGCGAGCCCGGTCGCCTTCGCGGCACGGTTGGAGCAGATGAGCGAGCCGGCTCATCAGATCTGGCTCGTGTGGGCTCCGGGCTACCAGACGTACGGGACCAAGTGCGAGAGCATCGAGACGACTCTGCTCGCGGACAGCAGGCTCAGCGCCTCGCTCGTGGTCCCGTTCGATCAGGTGGGTAGCCCGTGGACACCGTACGAGGAGATGCAGCTTGTGCGCTTCGTACACCGACCTGGGTGACCGGGAGCGTTGTCGGTCGCGGGTCAGTCGTGGGGCGCGAGGCGTGCCGCGACGCTGAGTGCCCGGTAAGCGACCTCGGCTGGACCGACCTCGTCGGGTCGTAGCAGGTTCGCCATTATGCGGAGCATCGATTCCATGGTGTTCTGCGAGTGCATGCCGATTCGCACGCATGCCTCCATGAGCCGCGGTTGGCTTATGAGCTTCACGAAGTCCCGGGCGACGCGGAAATAGAGGCCGTAGGCGTCCCTGATCTGCCTTTCATAGTCGGCGACAGCGGCCGGCCCCCCGCCCGACAAGGCCCGGCCTATGCAGGCAGCGGCAAGGCGTCCCGTCTCGTAGCCGTAAGAGATCCCTTCGCCATTGAACGGGTTGATGGCTCCGGCGGCGTCCCCGACAACGAGTGTGCTAGGTCCGACGCGGGGGCTCATGGACAGCCCCATGGGCAGCTTTCCCCCGGTAGGCGGCTCGCACAGACTCTCTGCCGACAAACCCCATGACTTGGGTGCTCCCTCGACGAAGGCGTCCATGAGCTTCGACGTGTTGGCCCCGCGGCAGCGGCCCTCTCCGGTGAGCAGACCCACTCCCACGTTCACGCGCCCGTCTCCGACGGGGAATATCCACCCGTAGCCGGGAAGCACCGCGCCCGAAGCGTCGCGGATGTCGAGATGCGATTCGATGAATCCCTCGTCGTGGCGAGGCGAGAGGAAGTACCCGCGCAGTGCCATTCCCAACGGCCGGGCCCTGTCACGGGTGGTGCCGAGAGCCCTGCCGAAACGCGAATTCGCCCCGTCGGCCACCACCACGTATTGGGCGCGCACCTGCTTGGTCCGCTTCGTATCGCGATCCAGCACGGTCGCCCCGTGGCAGGCCGGGAGCACGCCGGTGGAGGAGACGTCGCCCTCGAGCAGCGGCTCCAATGCCTCGGCGCCTTGCCACAGCGATGCCCCCGCTTTTACCGCGCGTTCGGCGACCAGCTGGTCGAGGTCGTGACGGGTGATGACGTAGCCGAGCGGGGCGAATGCCGGATGGTCGGGCCACGGCAGCTCCAGCGCCATGCCGTACGCGCAAGCGCGCAGGCCCGCGTAACTGTGGGCGCCGAACAGGGCCCCTGCGAGCCCCATGTCCGTCAGTTGCCTCACCGCTCGGGGTGTGAGCCCGTCGCCGCACGTCTTGTGGCGGGGGAAGCGCTTCTTCTCCACCACGAGCACGTCCCACCCCGCGTCTGCCAGCCAGTAGGCGCACGAGGAGCCCGCCGGGCCGGCACCCACCACCAGCACATCGTGAAGCTCGGTCTCCTCTCGCTTCACGCGCCGAGGATGTGGAGGGTGGGCGGAAGGCGCTCCTCGTGGTGGCTCGGGTGAAAAGTCCTGGCCCATCCGGCAAAGCCTACGCCGAGGTCGGCTGTGAGGGTCATCCGAGAGTGCTGGCACTTGCGCGAAGCTTGCTCGAGAGGCCTCGAATTTCGCCAACAGTCGCTCCGGTGCAAAGATGAACGGCGTCAGCCCTACAGAGAGGTGAACGATCCGACGAGGATCGGTCCGGCGGGCTGATAGGTGCGAACGGAGGGGTGGCGTTTGCGCGTCGTGCCTGTAGTTCGAGTGTGAACGCGACGAGACGGCGAAGCGCAGATGGGCGGGCAGACGGACACGAGGAGGTAGCAGAGCATGAGGTACGACGGAGCCGAACTTGACACCCTCGATCCCAATCTGTCCGAGGGGTTCCTCGAAAAGCTCCGAGCTCACAACGTGAGCAGGCGGCGGTTCCTGGCCTATTGCGCAGGCCTCACCTCGCTGCTTGCACTGCCCGTGTCGTTCACCGCGTCTGTGGCTGAAGCCCTCGCAGCTACCGACCGTCCGCGTGTGATCTGGCTGGAGTTCCAGGACTGCACTGGCTGCACCGAGTCCTTCTTGCGTTCGGATGATCCGGATGTTGGCGAGCTGATCCTCGATCTCATTTCCCTCGACTATCACGAGACGCTCATGGCGGCTGCCGGCGACCAGGCGGAAGCGGCGAAGGCGGCGGCCATTGCGAGCCCTGGCTACCTCCTGGTCGTCGAAGGCTCGATCCCGAGCGGCGACGGAGGTGGCGCCTGCACGATTGCCGGGCGAGCCGCAACCGATCTCCTGGCCGAAGCAGCGAAGGGAGCCGGTGGGATCATCGCGGTGGGTACCTGTGCGACCTTCGGCGGCATCCCGAGGGCCCGACCGAATCCGACCTCAGCGGCGGGTGTCGGCGATTTCGTGTCGGGTGTGCCCCTCGTGAACGTGTCGGGCTGTCCTCCGATCGCCGACAACATCACCGCGACGATCGCCCATTATCTGAGCTTCGGCTCCTTGCCGGCGACCGACGGGCTCAACCGCCCACTGTTTGCCTACGGCGATCGTATCCACGACGACTGTCCTCGGCGAGCCCACTACGACGCCGGGCAGTTCGCTCTGGCGTTCGGAGACGAAGGCCACGCCGACGGTTGGTGTCTCTATCGGCTCGGGTGCAAGGGGCCCAACACGTTCAACAACTGCCCTTCGATCCGCTGGAACTCGGGGACGAGTTGGCCCGTCCAAGCCGGGCACGGCTGCATTGGTTGCTCACAGCCTGAGTTCTGGGACACGATGACGCCGTTCTACTCCGCCCTCGCCGACGTGCATGGATTCGGGGTCGAGGCAACTGCGAATGACATCGGACTCGGTGTCGTCGCCGGGACTGCCGCGCTCTTCGCCGTTCACGGTGTGGGCAAGTCGATACAACATCGCCTTGCCGGCAGGCACGCCAGCGGGACCGATACACCCACAGCGGGGCCCGAGGCTCCCAAGGATCGTGAGGTGAAGTCATGAGCCAGCGTGTGGTGGTGGACCCGGTAACCCGGATCGAGGGTCATCTGCGTGTCGAGGCGCAGGTTGACGGTGGCCAGGTGACCGAAGCCTGGTCGTCGGGAACCGCGTGGCGGGGGATCGAGGACATCCTCATCGGTCGGGACCCCCGCGAGGCATGGCTGTTCGCGCAGCGCATCTGCGGGGTGTGTACTACCGTGCACGCGCTCGCCTCGGTGCGCGCCGTCGAGGACGCACTCGGGATACAGCCTCCTCTTGCGGCATCTTTGCTTCGTGACTTGATTGCTCACGCCCAATACGTTCAGGACCACACCATCCACTTCTACCATCTGCAGGCGTTCGACTGGGTAGACGTCGAGGCCGCGCTCAAGGCCGACCCAACCAAGACGGCGACCATCCAAGCGTCGCTCTCGGACTATTCGAACAGCGGAGCGAGCTACTTCCAAGCCGTCCAGGCCAAGCTCCAGGCCTTCGTCAACGAGGGGAACCTCGGTCCCTTCACGAACGGCTACTGGGGTCACTCGGCCTACCAATTGCCTCCGGAAGTCGACTTGCTCGCGACGAGCCACTATCTCGACGCATTGAAGTTCCAGAGGGACTTCATCCGCATCCAGGCCATTCTGGGGGGCAAGAACCCGCACCCGCAGACCTATCTCGTCGGTGGTGTCGCACACCCGATCGACCTGAACGGCGACGCCGGTCTGAACGACCAGAGTCTCGAGGAGCTCCAGGCGCTCTTCCAGAGCGGGCTGGACTTCGTCAACCAGGTCTTGTTCCCCGATATCGTTGCAATCGCCTCGTACTATCCCCAGTGGGCGTCGATCGGTGGAGGGGTCGGCAACTACCTCGACTTCGGGGACTTCTCCTCCACCGGTGTACCCCCTCGGGGGGGCACCTCGAACAACGCGAGCCTCCTCTTTCCCGCCGGCGTGATCTACGGTCAGGACCTGTCGACGATCGAGCCGGTCGACCCGATGCGCATCAGCGAAGAGGTGGCGCGTTCGTGGTACACGTATCGGGCAGGCGATCAAAAGGCGCTCCAGCCTTTCCAGGGCGAGACCACGCCGAACTACACGGGTCCGACGCCGCCCTATGCGAACCTCGATGTGGACCAGCGCTATTCGTGGCTGAAGTCACCTCGCTACAAGGGAGCGGTGATGGAGGTCGGTCCCCTGGCGCGCATGCTGATTGCATACGCCGACGGGCGGCCGCGGGTGAAAGAGCTCATCGACGGCGCGCTCGCACAGCTTCACGTCGGGACCGGCGCACTGTTCTCCACTCTTGGGCGGGTGCTCGCTCGGGGGGTGGAGACCGTCGTGATCGCCGAGAACGCTCTCAGTTTGCTCACAGAGCTGCGTGAACAGATCGCCTCGGGCAACACTCAGACCTTCGACGACTCCAAGTGGGACCCGGGGACCTGGCCGTCCTCGGCCCGAGGTTTCGGTCTCCATGCCGGACCTCGCGGAGCGCTCTCGCACTGGGTGGACATCTCCGACGGCAAGATCTCCAACTACCAAGTCATTGCACCTACGACTTGGAACGCCGGGCCGCGTGATGCAGCCGGCAACCCAGGCCCTTACGAGGCGTCGCTCGTGGGAACGCCGGTGGCGGATCCGACCCAGCCGCTCGAGATCCTGCGTACGATCCACTCCTTCGACCCGTGCATCGCCTGTGCGGTGCACGTCCTCGACGCTGAGAAGAACGAGATCCTTCGGGTCCAGGTCCAATGACCACCACCGCACAGCCGACAGCACCGCCCGCGCGAGGCACGCCGTCAGAAGAAGTCCCACCAGAGCAGAACACGATGTCGGCGCCAGCCAGGGGAGCACCTGTGCCGCCGGTGCCGGACGAACACGGCGACGAAGAGGAGCTCGTCCGGGTCAAGGTCTGGGACTTCCCGGTGCGGATGCTGCACTGGACGCTCGTTGGCTGCATCATCGTGCTGTCGGTGACCGGCTTCTACATCGCCACCCCGCTGTTCGGCTCGTCCAGCGCATCGGGCTACACGATGGGGATCGTTCGCACGATCCACATAACGACGGGCTGGATCTTCGCGACCACCCTCGTGGCGAGGATCTACTGGGCGTTCGTCGGCAACTGGTGGGCGCGCTGGGATCAGCTCCTTCCCATCCGGCGCGAGCGCCGGGCGAAGATCCGCCCGAGCGTGGAGTACTACCTCTTCCGCAAGCTCGAAGCACCCCCTGTGGTTGGCCACAACCCACTGGCCGGCGCTACCTATGTCGTGCTCTTTTGCATGTTCATCCTGCAAGCCATCACCGGGTTCGCCCTCGAGGCCCTCTCGAATCCGCATGGGCTGATGTGGGACCTGACCGGATGGGTCTACAGCATCGTGCCGATCCCAGAAGTCCGTCTCTTCCACTATCTCGTCATGTTCTTGACCTTGGGCTTCATCATCCACCACGTGTACTCCGGCGCCATGGTGGACAGGGAGGAGCGTTCCGGGGAGATCTCCTCGATGTTCACCGGCTGGAAGATCCTCCCCCGCAGCCGAGTCGAGGCAGAGGAGGCAGAGCTGGCCCGTAAGTACCACCGGTCGATTCGTGCCCGGCGGGGACCCGCGCCGACCGGGAGCAAGAACCTCGCGTGAAGGTCACTGCCCGCTCCGAGCGCTCGAGCACCTTGGTGCTCGGTGTGGGCAACATCCTCTACCGAGACGAGGGTGTCGGTGTGGCGGCCGCGACTGAGCTTGCGAGGCGCGACCTCCCCGGCGTAGAGGTGCTCGACGGAGGCACGTTGGGCCTTTCGCTGCTGGGCGAGGTGGAAGGCCGTGAGCGCCTCCTGCTGCTCGATGCCGTGGTCGGCATCGGCGAGCCACCGGGTTCGGTCATCGTGCTCGACTCCGAGGCCATACACAGCGAGCTCCGCATGTGCTTGTCGGCACATCACCTTGGCGTCCCCGAGGTTCTCGCTACCGCGTCTCTGGTCGGTAGGGCGCCCGAACGCGTGGCTGCCATCGCCATGGTGCCGTCATGCATGGAGCTTGGCCTCGGGCTCAGCACCGTCGCCGAAGCGGCGCTCGGAGCGATGGTGCAGCAGGCCGTTCACGTGCTCGAGGACTGGGGAGTGCTCGCCCATGCATGAGTGGGGCTTGGTGGCGGACGCTATCGGTGAGCTGGAGTCCCAAGAAGCTGGGTTGCCGCCTCGGCGGATCACGATTCGGCTCGGCCCGCGTGCAGACGATGACACGGTGCGTGCCGCCTGGGAACAGCTGACTGCGAGCGGACCGTTGCGCGAATCTGAGCTCGTGGTCGAGCACGACGAGGACCTCTTGCGCTGTCTCGATTGCGGCATCGAGTACCGCGGGCAGCTCCCCGAACCGTGCCCGGACTGTCATGGCGACGGTCTTGTCGTGACAAGAGCTGCCGATCTCACCGTCTGCAGGTCGCCGGCGGGCGGGCCGGAGCGGCCCGAACGCCCAGGATCGGCGTCCTCGGGAGGCAGCTCGTGAGAGGTGCAACGGATCTCGCCGACGCGGTGTTGAGCGCGTTCCAACGTGTGCACGAGACAGCTTTCGCTGGAGATCAAGCAGCCAACGCCGCTCTTCAGGTCACCGTGACCGACGTGCTGATCGCCGGGGACACACCGACGATCGTGCTCTTGACGCCCTGGACACTGAACGGGCTTGCCTTTCCGCCCGATGACCGCTTGCCAGAGCACTGTGAGGTCGCTGGCAGGACTCGGCCGGTGTACCGCAACAGCTTGGCCGGACTCGGGGAGTACTACTCGGTCAACCTCGTTCCCAACGTGTCGAGGATCGCAACTCAGGACGAGGCCCTCTCCCTCGCGCACAGCCTCGCCGAGCCATGGCGGGACGTGGTCGCTAAATTGCGTGACGCGCTGTCTGCGGCGAATCCGACGCGTCGCCAGCTGCTCGATCCAAGAGCGTGGGGACGATGATCGAGGTGCCCCGATGTGCGTAGGCGCTGCCGGCCGGCTCGTCGAGATCCTGAACGAAGAGCTCAGGTTGGCGACGGTCGAGGTCGCAGGCGTTTCGCGCTGCGTCAGTCTCGCGATGCTTCCCGACGAGGACGTCGAGCCGGGAGATTGGGTGCTCGTCCACGTCGGTTTCGCCGTGGCCAGGATCGACGAGCAAGAAGCCTGCTGAACGAGCGACTCCAGCTGGCGGTCGGGCTGTAGCTGGAAGCGGCAGCCGAGGGTTCGAGAGACTGGTCCACGAGCCTGCGGTGGCGCGTCCACGAGGCAGCGGGCCCTGCCCACGAGCCGGCGGGGACGCGTATGGGAGCTAGCAGGCGACGGTAGGGTGAACGCCGTGCGGAGGGCGCCCGTCGCAGAATCGGAGCCAGCCATGGCGAACACGAAGGGCCGGCCATGAACGACTACCTGCCGATCATTGTCCTACTCATGCTGGGCGTCGTATTCGTGGCCCTGTCGTTCGTCGCCTCGAGCTTGTTCGCGCCGCGCAAACGGCCGACTGTGGCGAAGCTCGCCCCTTACGAATGTGGCATCGTCCCCGACCGTGAGCCGCCCCAGCGCTTTCCCGTGCGCTTCTACCTGGTGGCGATGATCTTCATCATCTTCGACATCGAGATCGTCTTCCTCTACCCGTGGGCCGTCGTGTTCCACCAACTGCGGGCGTTCGGTCTGGTCGAGATACTCGTGTTCGCCGCGGTCGTGTTCGTCTCGTTCATGTACCTCGTGAGCCACGGCGCGCTCGACTGGGGCCCGGCGAAGCGGTTGCGACCGGTCACAGGGGCGCGCACTACCGAGTCGACCGTTACCCGCGTCGGTTCGCGTCCCAAGTCCCGAAGCCACGAGGCGGCCTGAGGAGCGAGGCGCCATGGGGCTCGAGGACCTCCAGTACAATTTCCTGACAGGCCGACTCGAGGACCTGGTCAAGTGGGCCCGGCGCAACAGCGTCTGGCCAGCGACCTTCGGCCTGGCCTGCTGCGCGATCGAGATGATGGCCACCGGAGCCGCCGACTTCGACATAAGCCGGTTCGGGATGGAGGTCTTCCGTGCATCTCCTCGCCAGGCCGACCTGATGATCGTGGCCGGGCGGGTGTCCCAGAAGATGGCCCCCGTCCTGCGCCAGGTCTACGACCAGATGATGGAGCCGAAGTGGGTCATCTCCATGGGGGTATGCGCCTCGACGGGTGGGATGTTCAACAACTACGCGATCGTCCAAGGCGTCGACCAGGTGGTGCCCGTCGACGTCTACGCCCCCGGTTGCCCTCCGGGCCCGGAGACCTTGTTGCACTCGATACTCACGCTGCACGAGAAGATCCGTACGGGCGCGATCACCCGTCGGCGTTCCACGGGGCCCAGGCGTCCGGAGGAGACGACCGGATTCCTGACCGAAAGGCCCGACGCAATCCGGCTGGGGACGCCGCATTGAGCTCGAACAGCGGGGTTCGTGCGGCGCGCGGCCCATCGCAATCCCGACCGGTCGGCTCTGGCGGCACGCCCTCTTGCGGTCCCCGTCCGACGGGGCAAGTGTCGTTGCCTCCGGGAGTCGTATCGGGAGCCTCGGGAGCCGGACAAGAGCTGCTGTTCGCTCCGAGGTCGCGCTACCACGAGCTGGTCGAGGCGCTTCGCTCCGGGGGGTTCGAGATGCTCGCGGACCTCACAGCGGTGGATTACCTGACCCACCCGGAGCGCGCTGTTCGATCGGAGATCCCATTCGAGCGCTTCGAGGTGGTGGCCAACCTGCTCTCTTTGAGCCGTGGCAGCCGGGTGCGCGTGCGTGTGCAGGTACCGGAGCTCGACCCCGTGGTCGACACGTTGTGGGACATCTACCCGGGCGCTGAGGCGATGGAGCGCGAGGTCTACGACATGTTCGGCATCGTCTTCGCTGGCCATCCCGACCTCACGCGGATCCTCATGCCAGAGGACTGGGAGGGTCACCCGTTGCGCAAGGACTATGCGGTGGGCCGGGTGCCTGTGCAGTTCAAGGAAGCACCTGGGCCGAGATGAGCCGCGACGACCTGCAGATCGAGACCACCGAGGGAGCCCAGGAGCTACACGCCCGCGAGGAGACCTCTCCCGACGAGCTGCGACGCGAATTCGGCGCGGTGCTGCGTCGCCCCGAGGGGACGGGGCCGGGAAGTCCCAAGGGGGAGTTCGGTCCCTTCGATCCCAGCGTCTTGGACATGGAGCGGACCGGCGAAGACTCGATGATTATCAACTTCGGCCCGCAGCATCCCTCGACGCACGGGGTGCTGCGCCTCATGATGGAGCTCGACGGGGAGACCGTGGTCCGCTCGAAGCCGATCATCGGCTACCTCCACACCGGGATGGAGAAGACCGGGGAGGAGCTCACCTACCAGCAGGGCGCCACGAACGTGACCCGCATGGACTATCTCTCACCCCTCACGAACGAGCTGGTCTTCTCCATGGCCACCGAGGTCTTGCTCGGCATCGAAGTGCCGAAGCGGGCGATGTGGGCGCGGATGCTGCTCGCGGAGCTGCAACGGGTGTCGTCGCACCTCATGTTCCTGGCGACGAACGGCATGGACTTGGGATCGACCACGATGATGATCTTCGGGTTCCGCGAGCGCGAAATGGTCCTCGCCTTCTTCGAGAAGGCCACCGGCCTGCGTATGAACCACAACTTCATCCGGCCGGGTGGAATAGCAGCGGACCTGCCGGACGGGTGGGAGGATGACGTCGAGCTCATCTGCGACAACATTTCGGCCCGACTCGACGACTACGACGAGCTCTTGACCGGTCAGCCCATCTTTCGTGAGCGCACGGAAGGGGTCGGGGTGATAACAGCCGAAGAGGCGATCGCCTTGTCTGCCACCGGACCGATCCTGCGTTCGACGGGCATCGCCTGGGACCTGCGTCGGGCGATGCCTTACCTCGCCTACGACGAGGTGGATTTCGACGTCATCATCGGCACGTACGGCGACAACTTCGATCGTTATGCCATTCGCATCAACGAGATTCGTGAATCGATCCGGATCGTGCGCCAGGCGCTCGAGCGAATGCCCGCGGGCGACTACCGCGTACAGGACAAGAAGGTGACCCCCCCGCCACGTGCTCGGATCGATGAGTCGATGGAGGCTCTCATCCACCATTTCAAGTTGTTCACCGAGGGGTTCAATGTCCCCGAAGGCGAGGTGTACGCGGCCATAGAGTCCCCAAGGGGTGAGATCGGCTGCTACATGGTCTCCGACGGTTCGGCGAAGCCATACCGGATGCACATCAGAGGACCGTCCTTCGTGAATCTCCAGAGCCTGCCGGTGATGCTGCACGGGGGCCTGGTGGCTGACGCCATCGCCACCATGTCGTCGGTGGACCCTGTGATGGGCGACGTCGACCGGTGAGCGGCCATCTCTCGCCCGAGGTGGTAGAGCGCGCCCATGAGCTAGTCGCGCTCTACCCTCATCCGCGTTCGGCGCTCATACCCGTCTGCCATCTGGCACAAGAGCAGGACGGCTGGCTGAGACCCGAGGCGATCGCCGAGATCGCCGAGATCGTGGGTCTTCAGCCCACCGAGGTGATTGGTACCGCCTCCTTCTACGAGATGTTGCGCACCGAGCCGGTGGGCACCTATGTGATCTCGGTGTGCACGAACATCGCGTGCATGCTGCGTGGTGCCTATGAGTTGCTGGATCACGCCCAGGAAGCGCTGGGCACGCGCCCGGGGTCCACGACCTCCGATGGCATGTTCACCCTCGAGGACGTCGAGTGCATTGCCGATTGCGGGCGAGCGCCCTGCCTCGCGGTCAATCACCGGTTCTTCGGGAACGTCACCGACGAGACCTTCGACGCCCTCGTCGACGACTTGCGAGCGGGTCGTCTGAGCGAGGACGTGCCGCCTCACGGGACCCTCCTCCGGGTGGGCCGTGAGGGCGGCTTGCGCGTGGACGAGGACACGGTCTCCTCCGAACGCCAGGGGGCAGCAGCGTCGTCGGCCCAGCTTGCCGACGCGCGTGGCTCCGACGGGGAGGCGATTCCGGGAGGCGGACACCCGGTGGCCGGCACAGAGGTGTCCCGCATCCTCACCTCGAGGTTGGGCTACGACGACTCGCACACGCTCGAGCGCTATCTGGCGAGTGGCGGATACCTGGGACTTCGAAAAGCGCTATCGATGGCCCCCGAGGAGGTGGTGGCCGCGGTCGAAGCCATCAGCCTGCTCGGGCGGGGAGGAGCGGGATTCCCGGCGGGACGCAAGTGGTCGATGCTGCGCAAGGCGCCCACGACCTACCTGGTGGTGAACGGCGACGAGAGCGAGCCCGCCACGTTCAAGGACCACCTGCTGCTCGAGCGTGACCCGCATCAGGTTGTCGAGGGAGCGGTCATATGCGCGTACGCGATCGGTGCGGCACGTGTCTTCATCTACGTGCGCGGCGAGTTCGCGCTCGGCCTCGAGCGTGTCCAGCAAGCGGTGAACGAGGCCTATGCGCACGGTGCGCTCGGGCGTGACATCTTCGGCTCGGGTTTCTCCTTGGACGTGGTGGTTCACCCCGGCGCGGGCGCCTACATATGCGGGGAGGAGACCGCCCTGTTGGAGAGCCTCGAGGGAAAGCGCGGCTTCCCCCGCATCAAGCCCCCGTACTTCCCCGCCTCCATCGGGGTTTATGGCGATCCGACAGTGGTCAACAACGTCGAGACCCTCTCCAATCTCCCTTGGGTGCTCGTGCATGGCTCGGAGGCCTATGCGGCATTGGGAGAAGGGCGCTCCACCGGCACTCGGCTCTTTGCTCTGTCCGGCCAGGTGCGCAGGCCCGGTGTGTACGAGGTGGAGATGGTGAAGACGACATTTCGCGATCTCATATACGCGCCTGCGCTGGGTGGGGGCATCCCCGGGGACCGTGAGCTGAAGGCCTTCATTCCCGGCGGTGCCTCGGCACCCTGGTTCGGTCCTGAACAGCTCGATCTTCCGCTCGGGCAGGACGAGGTGGCCGCGCAGGGCTCCATGCTCGGCTCAGGCTCGGTGGTCGTGATGGACTCGTCCACGTGCGCAGTTCGCGCGGCGTGGCGCATCACCCGTTTCTTCTGGCGCGAGTCGTGCGGTCAGTGCACTCCTTGTCGGGAGGGCAGCGGTTGGCTGGAGAAGATCCTTCGGCGGATCGAGGATGGGGGCGGAGAAGAAGGTGATCTCGACCTGTTGATGGACGTCTGCGACAATCTCGCTCCGGGGGTCTCGTGGCCACCGGAGCAGACGACGATCTGTGTGCTCGGCTCCTCGATCCCGTCGTCGATCGCTTCGGCCATCAGAATGTTCCGCGACGAATTCGCAATCCACATAAAGGACGGGAGGTGTCCTCTTGGCTAATCTTCCCGTCTTCGACCCGACGGTCAGCTCGCACCACGGTATCGCTCCCATCGGCGAGGGCACGGTGGCCTTCAGCCTCGACGGGCGCGAGGTGACAGCAGGCGCAGGGGAGTTCCTCATCGCCGCAGCCGAACGGGCTGGGGTGTTCATACCCCGCTTCTGCTACCACCCGCGCATGAAGCCAGTCGGCATGTGCCGGATGTGTCTCGTGGAGGTGTCCGGACCACGCGGCCCGACCCTCCAGCCTGCGTGCTACGTCCCGGTGGCCGACGGCATGGAGGTGGTGACCACTTCGGAGAAGGTGCGAAAGGCACAAGACGGCGTGCTCGAGTTCCTCCTGGTCAACCATCCTCTCGATTGCCCGGTGTGCGACAAGGGCGGTGAGTGCCCTCTCCAGGACCAGACCTTCTGCTACGGGCCGGGTGAGAGCCGCTTCGTGGAGGAGAAGCGGCACTGGGCCAAGCCGATCGCGCTTTCCGAGCTGGTGCTCTTGGATCGTGAGCGCTGTATCCAGTGCGGGCGCTGTGTGCGCTTCGCTGTGGAGGTGGCGGGTGAGGCACAGATCGACTTCTTCGGACGTGGTGACCAAGTCGAGGTGAACGTCTTCGAGAAAGGCTCGTTCACCTCCTGCTTCAGCGGCAACACGATCCAGATATGCCCTGTCGGCGCATTGACCGCGACGCCTTACCGGTTCGGGGCGAGGCCATGGGACCTCGAGCAGGTCGAGTCGACCTGTACCCTCTGTGCCTTCGGGTGCCGAGCGGCCGTGCAGTCGTCGGCCAACCGAGTTGAGCGCTTGATCGGGATCGACAGCGCCCCGGTCAACCAGAGCTGGCTGTGCGACAAGGGAAGGTTCGGTTACGAGGCGGTCAACTCCGAGGACCGTCTCGTGGAGCCGTTAGTTCGTCGAACCAGTGCAGGCAGAGACGGGGAGCTCGAGCCGGCGACGTGGGCCGAGGCATTGTCGGTCGTAGCAGATCGACTGTCGCAGGCTCGTGCGGAGGACGGCGCGCGGAGCATCGGAGTGGTGGGTGGAGCCAGGCTGGCGAATGAAGATGCCTACGCGTGGGCGAAACTAGCCAAGTCGGTGATCGGCACCGACTCCGTCGATGCCCAGCTCGGCGACGGCCTTCCCGCTGATGTAGTGCTCGGCTTGCCCCGGGCGACGATCGAAGAGGTGTGCGCTGCGCGCTGCGTGGTGGTGCTGTCGGGCGACCTGCGCGAGGAGCTACCGGTGCTGTTCCTGCGCTTGCGGGGAGCGGTGGTCTCGGGTGGTGTCGAGGTCGTCGAGTTGACTCCGCGACCGACTGCACTCACCCCCTATGCCACTGCTTCGATCCTGTACCGACCCGGTGAGGCTGCCGCGACGGCACGCGCGTTGGCGAGCGGATCTGCGCCCCCGAGCTATGTGAGCGAGGCCGTCTGGAGCCGCGCGTTGAGAGCCTTGGCGGGTCCTCTGGGTACCTTCGGCGCCGAGGGCGTGCCCGGTGGTGGCACGCAGGCGCAGGTGACCGGGTCCGCAGGACCTTCGAGCCTGCGCGATGCGCGGACAACCGCAGGCAACGGGGTGGTGGTCGTGATCGGGCGACCCTCGCTCGCTGAACAGGGCGAGCTCAGCGCGGCGGCGGTGGTGGCGATGGCTGAAGCGTGGCCGTTCGCGCGCTTTCTCCCTGCCTTGCGCCGTGGCAACGTCATGGGTGCGTTGGACATGGGCCTAGCCCCCGGCGTCCTTCCGGGTCGGGTCTTGATGGACGAAGGGCGGGAGTGGTTCACAGGGAAGTGGGGATCACTGCCCGCCGAGCAGGGCCAGGACACCTCGGGCATCCTCGGCGCCCTGGCCGAGGGCACCATGCAGGTGCTCGTGCTGCTCGGTGCCGACCCGCTGGGGGACTTTCCCGACGCCGAGCTGGCTACCCAGGCGCTCGAGAGAGCGGCGTTCGTCGTGGCGGTGGACAGCTTCCTCTCGCCTTCGGCGGAGCGCGCCGACGTGGTACTGCCGGCGGCAACGGTCCACGAGCGTGCAGGGACGACCACGAACGTCGAGGGGAGGATCACGCGCCTCGGCCAGAAGTTGTCAGCCCCGGGACAGTGCTGGCCCGACTGGATGATCGCGGCCGAGCTCGCGGCGCGGCTGGGCGCAGACCTGGGGGTGACGAGTGTCGCCGAGCTGTGGGACGAGATCGAGCGTCTGGCCCCTTCGCACGCGGGGATCACGCGTGCGGTGCTCGATCTCCCCGCGGCACGCGACGGGATAGTGGTTCCCTTGGCGGCTTCGCGTGTGAGCCTTGCACGCAGGGAGATGCCCGAGCGCTTCGACCCGATGGCCACGCCGGGCATCGCGTCCGCGGAGGTCCAAGGTGCCCCGCTCCGCGCCGGTGTCGCCGGAGACGGGCGAGTGGCAGACGGCCTGGATCGATCCCACGGGCCTTCCCGGCCCCACACGATTGGCTGGCCGCGGCCGCTCGACGCAGCGCGAGTGCCCCCGATGGACAGTTACTCGCTGCGGCTGGTCGCCTCGCGCAGGCTGTACGACGACGGCGTGACGCTCGGAGCATGCAAGTCGCTTGCTGCGCTAACGCCCTCGGCGGTAGTTCACGTGAACTCGCATGACCTCGACCGCATGGGACTGTCCACAGGTGACAGTGTCCGCGTGCGCTCCTCGCGCGCCTCTTTAGTGCTCGAAGCTGTCGCCGACGACGACACTGCGCGGGGGACGGCGGAGATCGGGTTCAACCTCGATGCCGGCGACGGAGCCGGCGTATCCTGCTTGGTGGACGCGAGCCAACCAGTAACAGACGTGCGCCTGGAGACGCTGTGAAGGACCATCTGCGTCTGCAGGAGCTGATTAAAGGCCATCCGGTCCTGGAGATGCGGTGAGGTTCGCAGCGATGGCCGGCGTGTTGTCGCATGCGCTCGCCCTGGACCCTCTCTACTCGCATGGCGTGCACTGGGTCGAGCTGCTCGTCGTGGTGGTGAAGGTGGTAGTCGCCTTTTCCGCTCTGATTTTGTCGGTAATGCTCATGGTCTGGTTCGAGCGCAAGCTGGTCTCGGACATGCAGGCACGCATAGGCCCGAACCGAGCTGGTCCGTGGGGGATGATGCAGACCCTGGCCGACGGGATCAAGCTCTTCTTCAAAGAAGACCTGCTTCCGGACCGTTCGGACCGCTTCGTGTTCAAGTTGGCCGCGTACCTATCGATCGTGCCGGCCTTCCTGGCATTCGCCATAGTGCCCGTGGGAGGTCTGGTCACGATCGCCGGTCACACCTTCGAGCTTCAGGTGGCAGACCCCCCGATCGGGATCTTGTTCCTGCTTGCGATGTCGTCGGTGTCGGTGTACGGCGTGATGCTCGCAGGATGGTCCTCGGGATCGAAGTACCCCCTGCTCGGATCGGTGCGGGCTTCGGCGCAGATGATCTCCTACGAGGCGGCCCTGGGTATGTCGGTCATCGTGGTGATCCTGCTCACCGCCACGACCACGAACATCGTGGGGTCGCTGTCCACCCGTGCGATCGTGAACAGCCAGAGCCACACCTTCTTCGCCAGCTGGAACCTGATCCGCACCGGGATCGTGCCCTTCGTTCTCTTTCTGGTGGCGATCACCGCCGAGCTCCAGCGGCCCCCGTTCGACCTGGCCGAAGCCGATACCGAGATAGTCGGTGGGTTCAACACCGAGTACTCGTCGATCCGGTTCGGCATGTTCTTCATGGCCGAGTTCATGAACGTGATCACGATGTCCGCGGTGATCGTCACCCTGTTCTTCGGCGGTCCCGACGGTCCCACGGCGCACGTCTTCGTGCTGTCGTGGCTGATCCCGGTCCTGTGGTTCTTGGGCAAGACGTTCGTCTTCTTGTTCCTCTATGTATGGATCCGTGCCGCCCTGCCGAGATTGCGCTACGACCAGCTGATGAACCTCGGCTGGAAGGTGCTCATACCGGCCTCTTTGGCCTGGGCGCTCGTGGTGGCTGCGGCGATCGTCGGGCGGTGGTGGTTCGTCGGGGTGATCGCAGGGCTCGTGCTGGGCGGCGCCCTGCTGGCTCGCTCACTCTTCGTGGGAACGACCCGGGGCGACTTGATCGGCTCTTCCACGTCCGGGCCGTTCGGAGTGCGAGGACCGAGATGAACCTGCGCGACGACGTGCGTGGGCGTCTGAGCTTCCTCGGAGGCTTCAAAGTTACCCTTCGGCAGATGACGCGCCCGCGTGTCACCGCGCAGTATCCCCTGGAGAAGAAGCCGAAGCCCATCCGACTCCACGGGCGTCACGTCCTCAACCGTTACGAGGACGGGATGGAGAAGTGCATCGGGTGTGAGCTGTGTGCGGGGGTCTGCCCGGCCGACTGCATCTACGTTCGTGGTGCCGATAACCCACGGGACGAGCCCGTGTCTCCCGGTGAGCGCTACGGCTACGTGTACGAGATCAACTACTTGCGCTGTATCCATTGCGACATGTGCGTGGAGGCGTGCCCGACGGAAGCGATCACCGAGTCGAAGCTCTTCGAGTTCTCCTTCACGAACCGGGCGGACGCCGTCTACACCCGCGATGAGCTGCTGGTCGACGACGAAGGGCGTCCTAGGCAGCTGCCCTGGGAGGACTGGCGCGAGGGCGACGACCTGCACACCTCGGCATGGATGCGCGCGACCTCTCCGTCTGGCGATGCTTCTTACGAGGGGCGCGTGCAGTGGTCGGGCGAGCTCGGCTACGGCGTGCGCGCGCCGGAAGGTGGGCAGAGCGGCCGCCGCGACGACGAGGCGACCGGTATCCGCGAGATCCGAGACGTCTACCAGCTTCACCTCGACGACGCCGACCGGCCACCGGATGCGCAAGGGTATCGGGGCGCTTCGAACAGGGCGCGGGCGAAGGTGGCGCTGCGGCGCGGCGCGATAGCCCACAGACGGGGCAAGAGGTGATCTGCGGCATGCTCGGCGAGCTCGGAGTGCAGTTGGCAGCGGCCACGAAGGTCGACGCGGCGGTGTTCTCCATAGCGGCTGTCTTCGTCCTGGCGGGTGCGATCGGCGTGGTCGTGGCGCGCAACCCCGTACACGCGGCCCTGATGCTCGTGATGACGTTGTTCGGGGTGGCGGTGCTGTTCGTGGAGCAGCAGGCGAACTTCTTGGCTGCCGTGCAGGTCATCGTCTACGCGGGCGCGATCGTGGTCCTGTTCTTGTTCGTCATCATGTTCCTGGGGGTCGACCGGCGTGAGAACATCGCCTTGGAGCCTCTGCGCGCGCAGCGTCCGCTGGCCGCCGGCCTGGTGACGGCGGGCCTGGCTGGGTTGCTCCTGCTCGGCGTGGCCGCCCACTGGTCGGTTGGGGCGCACTCGGTGGCCGGCAGACTCCGTGACCAGCCGGGTGGTGACGTCGCCGCTCTCGGTCGCGCGGTGTTCACCACGTACCTGTTCCCCTTCGAGGCGACTGCGGCTCTGCTCGTAGTCGCGGTGGTAGGCGCCGTGGTGCTCGCCCGCAGGCCTCCCCGTGCGCGCCGCGTCGATAGTGAAGACACCTCTGTGCCCGGCGATGCCGGACCGTCCGGCGAGCACACCGCCGGCGAGGTCGTGGGGGACCCGATGGAGGCACTGGCCAAGACGGTGGCTGACGCCGTGGTGTCGAGGCTCGTGTCTGTTGCAGAAGACCGTCCAGGAGGCCGCCCAGAAGGCCGCCCAGAAGGCCGCCCAGAAGGCCGCCCAGAAGGCCAGCGTCAGGAGCAGCCGGTAGGGGAGGGCACCGCCCCATGAGCCTGTCAGGCAACTGGTACTTGGCGCTGTCCGCGGTGCTCTTTGCAATCGGCGCCTTCGGCCTCCTAGTGCGCCGCAACGTGCTGGTCATGTTCATGTGCGTCGAGCTGATGCTGAACGCGGTCAACCTGACTTTCGTGACCTTCGCCCGCATGCTGAACGACATCGGCGGACAGGCGCTGGTGTTCTTCATCTTGGTCGTTGCGGCTGCCGAGGTGGTGGTGGGCCTCGGCATCGTAGTCGCCATCTTCCGAAGGCGCGCGGGCGAAGGGACGACCGCCGACGACCTGCACATCATGAGGGGCTGACAGAGCCGCCCGAGCCGCGGCCTACTCACCATGCTCCATTTCGCCTACCTGATGCCCTTGTTGCCCTTGGCAGGCTTCGTCGTCCTCGCGACCCGCGGAAGGCGCCTCGGTGACCCTCTCGCGGGCTGGATCGGCACGCTCAGCGTGACCGGGTCCTTCGTGGCCGCCAGCGTCACATATGCGGCGATGCTCCAGAGGCCCGCCGGTGCCCGGCGCGAGGTGGTACAAGGCTGGTTCAACTGGATCGGGGTGGGCGGCTTCCAGGTGAAGGCTGCGCTGCTCGTCGACCCGCTGTCTGTGACGATGGTCCTCTTCGTCACCTCGGTCAGCGCTCTGATCCACCTGTACTCGATCGGGTACATGCGCGGCGACGCCGACTACCCGAAGTTCTTCGCGTACATGAACCTCTTCGTCACGTCGATGTTGCTGCTCGTCTTGGGTGACAACCTTCTCTTGACGTTCGTGGGTTGGGAAGGGGTGGGGGTCTGCTCCTATTGGCTGGTCTCCTTTTGGTTCGAGCGCGACACAGCGGCGAGCGCCGGCCAGAAGGCGTTCCTGTACAACCGGCTCGCCGACGTAGGCTTCCTGGTCGCGATCTTCCTCGTCTTCTCCAAGACGGGGACGCTCGACTATCTCGGTGTCTTCTCGCACCTCCATGCGATCACTCCCGGGACCCGTACCGCGATCGTCTTGTTGCTCTTTGCGGCCGCCTGCGGCAAGTCCGCGCAGATCCCGTTGTTCCCCTGGCTGGCCGATGCCATGGAGGGCCCGACTCCGGTCTCCGCCCTCATCCACGCGGCGACCATGGTGACCGCTGGCGTGTACCTGATGTGTCGCATCAGTCCTCTCCTCGCGCTGTCGCATCCTGCGCAGATCGTGGTGGGAAGCGTCGGTGCGGTCACTGCCTTCGTCGCGGCGCTCATAGGTTGCGCCCAGCAGGACATCAAGAAGGTCCTCGCCTACTCGACGGTGTCCCAGCTCGGCTACATGTTCCTCGCCGTAGGGACCGGCGCGTACGAGGCGGCGATATTCCTGATGGTCGCCCACGCCTTCTTCAAGGGACTGCTGTTCCTCGGGGCAGGGTCGGTGATACACGGTCTGCACGACGAGCAGGACCTGAAGCGCATGGGAAACCTGCGCCGCTACATGAAGCTCAGCTTCTTCACTTTCGCGATCGGTTGGCTGGCCATCGCGGGGATCCCGCCACTTTCGGGTTTCTGGGCGAAGGGCGACATACTGACCAATGCGTTCGCCCGCTACCCGGTGCTTTGGGCGATAGGGCTTCTCACCGCCGCGCTCACCGCCTACTACATGAGCAGGTTGATGGCTCTGGCCTTCTTCGGTGACGAACGCTGGCGCGAGGTCCTCGCCCGACCCGCCGGTGGCGCCGAGGGTGCTGGTGGCATGGTGCCCCACGAGGCGCCCTGGGTGATGGCGATCCCGCTCGTCGTCCTGTCGGTGCTCGCGTTCTTCGGAGGTGTGCTGTCTTTGCCATGGCACCCGGCCTGGGACCCGCTTCAGTGGCTAGGTCCGGTGTTCGGGAGCAATCTCTACTCCCCGGTGCAGTCGGTGGGTACCAAGTGGGCGCTCGCGATTGTCGACGCGGTCGTGGCATTGGCGGGGTTGGGCGTTGCCTTGCCACTTTGGGTCAGGCGATCCGAGTGGCCGGCCCTCGAGCCGCCGGCCCTGCGGCGCGCGCTCTATCTCGACGACGTCTACGACGCGGTGCTGGGGCGCCCCGCCGAAGCGTTTGCCCGCTTCACCGCTGTGGTCGTCGACAACAAGGTGATCGACGGCGCGGTGAACGGTGCAGGCCGTGTTGTGCGCGTAGCAGGGGGCGCGCTCAGACGGATACAGACCGGGTTCGTGCGCCAGTACGCGCTCGGGATCGTGCTGGGCGCTGTCGTCCTGCTGGCATGGATGGCTTCAAGGGCCCTGTCATGACGCACGACCCGGTCTTTCCGTTTCTCACTGTGCTCGTGCTGTTGCCGGCTGGTGCGGCCGTGGTCGCAGTCCTCGTGCCAAGGAATCTCTCCGAGCGTGCGGCTCGCCTGGCTGTCGAGGGTGTCGGGCTGGCGGGGACGCTAGCCACGCTCGCGCTCGCGGTCACGGTTGCCATTCGCTATAAGGCCGCAGGCGGTGGGTACCGGATGGTGAGCCGTCACGAATGGGCTTCTTCTCTCGGGATCTCTTGGCACCTCGGCGTCGACGGGATCTCACTCTTTTTGATCCTGATGGCCGCAGTGTTGTTCCCGCTCGCCTTGGTCTCGAGCCGCGTGCGCCACCAGCCGCGCGCTTTCGTGGGCTGGGTTCTCCTGCTAGAGGCCGGGTGCATGGGGAGCTTCGTGGCGCTCGACCTGGTGCTGTTTTTCCTGTTCTTCGAGCTGACCCTGGTGCCGGTGTACTTCGTGGTCGCAGGGTGGGGGTTCGCACACCGTGCCTACGCGGCGATCAAGTTTTTCGTCTACACGTTCTTGGGCTCCGCGTTCCTGCTCGTCGGGATCGTGGCGCTGGCTTTCATCCACGAACACCAGACGGGTCGGCTCACCTTCGACCTCGTGGATCTGAGCGCTACTCACCTGGGGCTTGCCTCGCAGGTGCTGCTGTTCCTGGCGTTCACCGCTTCGTTCGCGGTGAAGGCACCGATCTTTCCGTTCCACACCTGGTCACCTGACGCGTACGCCGAGTCTCCCGTGGCGGGCTCGGTGATTCTCGCCGGAGTGATGGCCAAGATGGGGACCTACGGCATCGTGCGCTTCGATTTGACCCTGTTCCCGAGGGCGGTTGTCGAGCTGGCGCCTTTGCTCCTTACCCTTGGAGTCATCGGGATCGTCTACGGAGCTGTGGTCGCGGCTGCGACGAGAGACCTGAAGCGCCTCGTCGCGTATTCATCGCTCGCACAGTTGGGGTTCATCGTGCTCGGCACCTTCGCCCTCAGCACTCAAGGGTTGTCCGGGAGCATCTTGCAGATGGTGAACCACGGGCTCATCGTGGCCGTCTTGTTCATCGTGATCGGTTTCATCCATGACCGGCGCGGCACCTGGCAGACCTCGGAGCTTCGCGGGTTGCAGCGCCCCGCCCCGGTGCTGGCAGCGGTGTTCACGGTGGGGATGATGGCCTCGATCGGCCTGCCAGGTCTGAACGGGTTCGTCGGGGAGCTGCTCATCCTCCTTGGTACCTTTCTCACCCACCGTTGGTGGGCGGTGGTGGCGACGGCGGGAGTCGTGCTTAGCGCGATCTACCTGCTTTGGGCATACCAGCAGGCGTTCCACCACGAACCGGATCCGAAGAGCGCCAGCATCCGCGACCTGTCTTGGCGAGAGGGTGTGGTGGTGGCGCCGCTAGTGGTGATCATCTTCTTCCTCGGCATCTATCCCAAGCCCGTGCTCGATCGCATAACGCCCTCTGTGAACCTGCTGGTCCATCGTGTCGAGATCGCGACCCTCACCCACCAACCCTCGGTCGCTTCCGCCCATGCAGCGATCCGCGACGTTGCCGCCACCGGGGTTCGAGATGGACGGTCGTCCATGACCGTCGCGCTGGGCTCGAGACCATGCACGGTCGGACTCGCCAAAGCGCCGACAGTTTCGCGAACCGAGCTGCGGCTCACGTGTCGGATGGCGTCGGATCGCGATGGTCGATCGGCGCTCTCGAGGATGGCTTCACGATGACGGCGCCGCTTCTTGCCGCTGCGACCGGGCATCTGGCTCTGCCCAGGATCGACTATTACTCCATCCTTCCCGAGCTCGTCCTGCTCGGCGGGGCGCTGGTGGCGCTCGTTGTCTCGTCGCTCGTGCGCCGGGCCCTTCGCCCATCGGCAACGACGGGGCTCGCGGTCTCGGCCGGCTTGGCGAGCCTGGCACTCTCCCTGGTCCAGTGGTACCAGGTCTCGGGCCACGGTCCCCACGTGGCCATCGCCGGGGCCGTTGTCGAAGACGGTTTCAGTGCGCTGGTGTCGGTGCTCGTCTCGTGCGCGGTCGTGCTGTCGGCCATGGTCATGGACGGTTGGACTCGTCGTGAGGAGGTGATGGGTCCCGAGTTGCAGGTTCTCATGCTGGTCTCGGCTTCGGGGGCGATGATCATGGGGTCGGCCAACGACCTCGTGGTCGTCTTCCTCGGTCTCGAGATCATGTCGATAGCGCTTTACGTCCTGGCCGCGTTGAACCCGCGCCGAGCCGAGTCCGCGGAGGCGTCGCTCAAGTACTTCGTCCTGGGGGCGTTCTCATCTGCGGTGTTCGCCTATGGCATCGCCCTCGTCTACGGCGCCACGGGGACGTCGAACCTTCCTCAGATCGCCGACTACCTGGCTCGAAACGTGATGCTCCACAACGGTCTGCTCCTCGCCGGACTCGCCTTCTTGTTGGTCGGCTTCGGGTTCAAGGTGGCGGCGGTGCCGTTCCACCTGTGGACGCCGGACGTGTACCAGGGTGCGCCCAGCCCGGTCACCGGATTCATGGCCGCGATCGCCAAAGCGGGGGGGTTCGCCGCGCTGCTCAGGGTCTTCATCTCATCCTTCGGGCTCCTGCGCAGCGACTGGCAACCCGCTGTGTGGGTCATGGCCGCGATCACCCTCGTGCTCGGGGCGGTGCTTGCCCTCGTGCAGAGCGACATAAAGCGCATGCTGGCCTACTCGTCGATCAGCCACGCCGGCTTCGTGCTCCTCGGCTTGCAGGCGGCCACCGCTCGGGGGGTCGAGAGCTCGCTCTACTACCTCTTCGTCTACACGTTCATGGTGATCGGCAGCTTCGCCGTGGTGACCGTGGTCGGGGGACCCGGCGACGGCTCTCACGACCTCGACCGCTATCGCGGTCTTGCTGCAGCGCGCCCTTTGCTCGCCGGATCATTTGCGGTGCTCTTGATGGCGCAGGCCGGGATCCCGTTCACGACGGGGTTCTGGGCCAAGCTCGAGGCGATCTCGGCAGCGGTCGGAGCGGGATCTACCGCCCTGGCGGTGGTGGCGATGGTGAGCGCGGCGGTGGCCACGTTCTTCTACTTGCGGGTGATCCTCTACATGTACACGCCGGCCGGTGACGCGCTGGCTGGTGTGCCCGCGGGTGCGGCAGCACCGAGTTCGGTGTCGGGAGAAGCCGGCGCCCCACTGCCCGCGGGCGTTGGTGTGACCCGTGGAGAGCTCGGGAGTCTTTCCGCGGGTGGCCTTTCCGCGGGTGACCTTTCCGCGGGTGGCCTTTCCGTCGACGACCTGTCAGTCGGCGTCTCGTCGGGCTCGGTGCAAGGCGCGACGAGTTCGCATGGGGTACTGGAGCAGGACGTGCTCGGCGAGGCATCGCGCGACGAGGTGGACATGGTCGGAGGTCGAAGCGGCATCGTCGGAGACCTCGTGAGCGGCCCGGCCGACGGCGACGGCCTGCGCCTACCCGGTGGGGTCGCGCCCGCGATCGCTCTCTGCGTCGCCGTCACCATCCTGTTCGGTGTTTGGCCGGCTCCGCTTCTTGACTTCGCCCATCGCGCCGCGCTCCTGTTCATTCCGCACTGACCGGAACTGAGAGACCGGCCACGGCTAAGGGTCTCGTGTGCCGTTGCCAGGTCCCATAGTCGTCGTCCACGGAACGATCGTGGGGCCCGACCCGGCCGGGGTGGGCGATCGCCAGCAGGAGGGCCAAGCCGGCCACGACGACCGACCACCATCCCCATTCACTCCGCCAGGTCAACTGGGAGAACGCGGTCAGCCCGACGGCGAGCCCGGCAGCTCCGATCGCCGTGATCCACCGCCTCGAGGCGCTCACGAGCGCCAAGGCCACTCCCGGCCAGATGTAGAAGGGCACCATTACCGCCTCGAACCCGCAGCGCAGCGACAGGGCCAGCGCCGTCCACCACAACACGACGGCCAGGGCCGGTGTCGTCCACCGGGTGGGCAGGAAATCGGCGGCGGACGAAGGCGGTCCGCCCATGGCCCGCCGCCATGCCTTCGCTGCCGGCCAGCAGCAGGCAAGGGCCACCAGAAGGGCCATCACCCGTCCGGGGCCGGCCGATACGGTGTCGGCGGTGAGCCGGGTGGCGAAATGGATCCACGGTGTGGGCTGATCGACCTTCGGGTAGTTGGGCTGGCGGACGATGGCGCGGAAAGTGCCCGACCAATTCGCCACTAAAGGTGGGAGGAGAAGGACGACGGATGGCAGCGCCAGCCGGAGTGCCCACGGCGCCAGCCGACGGCGACCGAGGGTGACGGCCACTACGGGGAGGGCCAGAACGACAAGAGGTTGGACGCTGATGGCGGCGCCAAGGAGCCATCCGCTACGCCGGTCACGACCGTCGGCCAGGGCTAAGAGGGCGCAGAGCAGCAGGGCCACCGCCACGCAGTCCTCGGGATGTCCCCACCGGGCGGTCACGTTCCAGATAGCGATGCCACCCGCCGCCGCCATCAGCCACCGCCGTCTCGCCGACGCCCCCAGCCGTTCGGCGACGACGTCGGCGACGACCAGGGCAGTGCCGGAGAGGAAGACGCTGTAGGTCGCCACAAAGGGCCAAGCCGCCGAGTAGCTGATGACGGTTACTGGCGGCCCGAGGCGCAGGCCCAGCGAGCCCACCAACGCGGCCACGGGAGCCAGGACCACCAGCGCCCCGGGGAAGGTCACCAGTGCGGTCTGGTGGGTGTACAGGGAGGCGAAGTGGAGATGCACGAGCGCCTGGGCGGTAAACACCGTCCGCCACAGGTCCCCGGGAGTGGCCCAGCCTTTGCTCCCCTCTATGTGGGGGCCCCACCACATAGAGGAGAAGAACTCGGCGGCGAGGACCCCCAGCGTGGACAGTATCGGGGCTGCCCGCCGGACCAACCAGGGTTCGCCGGAGCCGACCGGCCCGGTGTCGCTCACCGACCCGATGCTACGGCCCGGGGGTGACAGGGCGGTGACTGGCACCGGCGGCGATCACCGGCCGAAGGGCAGCTGGTCGTCTGGAACGGCTCAAATGGGGACGCGCGACTCCGGATCTTCGAGATGGACTACGAAGAGAGCAGATCGAGGCGGTAGCGCACGTCGGTGGCGACGAAGGCCTTCCAATCATGGAGCTTGCTGGTCCCGTCGGGACGCCATCCCATGTGCTCATAGAAGCCCCGGGCACGCGCGTTCGTCTCGAGCACCCACAGAGTGGCGAGTCGGTAGCCGCCGCGAGCCAGCTCCTCGGCCGATTCCTTCAAGAGCATCGCGCCCGCGCCTCTACCCCACACCGAGGGGTCCAAGTAGAGCGTCATCACCTCGGCCACGTGCTTGTCTTCTATGTCTTCGTCACGTGTCGGTCCGAAACTCGCGAACCCGATGACGCGCTCTTCGCCGGTGACGAGGACGAGTGCTCCCCCTACGGGTGATCGCGGTGAGGCGAGGATCGTCTGCCACGATCCGAGCTGCCCTTCGGGGGTGAGCGAGTCGAGGAAGGGCTGCGGGACGAGCCCCGGATAGGCGGTTTGCCATGACCGCACGTACACCGTGGCTATCGCCGTCGCATCGGCAAGCTCTGCCTTCCTGATGCTGTATCCGGCGCACGTGCAAGGCGCGCCGCTCTCTGCATCTCGGTGCGGCGACTCGTTTATGACCCTTCGGTTCCCGGTAAAGGCACCGCGCTCAGGGTTCTTCGGCTCGTGTCTCATCGCTGTGCCGGGCGCGTCGCTTCCGGGGCGGTCGTGTATGCACCTTTCGGCGTAGGCACCTTCACCGAGTCCGGCGCCACGGGCGAGGCCGACACCTTGTTTTCACTCGTCGAGTGCGGCGGGAGAAACGAGGCTCCAGTGGCATCTTCATTCGTGCTTCTCGGACCCAGACGCGCACGGCGGTCCGAAGCGGCGATCATCCGTCCTATCACGGGCACCTCCGCCAGCGATTCGGCTCGCAAGATTGCCAGGACCACCGGCACGAGGTGCTCGGCGGTGTCATAGACCACGTACCGGGGCAGCCAGTCAGGTTCGTACTTGGCGTTGAAACGCCACAGCGTCTCGATCTGCAAGAAGCTCGACATCTTCTTGAGCGCCCACCGCTCGACGCGCTGAGTCACTCCGTCTCCGCGTTCACCTTCGAGCACCGAGCGCAAGGCGGCGAAGTTCAGGCTTAGCCCGTGACAGCCGAGTTCACGCAAGTGCTGGATGGTCGACACCAGTGCGAAGTCGAGGAGCCCGTTCGGGTGCTCACCGCGGTCGCGCCGCATCAAGTCGAGCGAGAAGCCGCCGATGCCACGTGCCGGGACGAACTGGCACATCGCTGCCGGTGCGCCGTCAGGACCGGTGACCATGCACAGGAGGAGACCTTCGTCGCGCGGGTCGAAGACCCTTCCGAGCATCATCGAGAAACCGCGCTCGAACTCCCCTCGGCGGCTCTGCGACATGAGACCGGTGAGCTGTTCGGCGGTCTGCCGGTCGAGCCGGCCCGGGTCGTGGAATGAAGCCGTGTAACCGTACTTGGCGATGCGGTTGTACGCCTGTCGCAGGCCCTTCATGTGGCCACCTGCGAGCGAGAAGCGTTGCACGTCCACCACGGCTTCGTCGCCGATGTAGATGTCGTGCATGCCCATGGCGCGATAGACCGGCAACCAATCCTCGCTCGCGCCCATCACTGCCACGACCCAGCCGCGGGTGTCGGCGAAGCGCCGGAAGGCACCCCAGATCTGCTCGCGCTCGGATCCCGGACCGATCGGGTCGGGGGACACCAGGCAGATACCTCCGTGGATGGCATAAGCGACGAGGCTGTCGCGGTGGAAGAACCATTGCTTGTCACTACGCAGGCCGAAGTAGTCGAGCGTGCCGTTTCCATGTCGGCGCACGATGTCACGCGCACCCGCCCAGGCGGCGTGTCCCGCAGACCTCCTGCGGTCGACGAGCGGCCGGGTCGCCAGCAGCAGTGCCACGACCGCGATGCCGAACCCGATGGCTAGGAGGCTCGGAGCCAGGAAATCGTTCAACCGGTCGGGAATCGCAACGCTCTGCACGCCGACCAGCCGTTCGACGACGGCCTCACCGACACGCCACAGCGCAAGGCGCGGACGGTGGTGATCGAAGCGAAGGAAGAGTTCGGTTGCGATGGTCGAGGTCGCGGTGATTGCAGCCACCCCGCAGAAGAGCCACAGTGCCGCGGAGCGTGTAGAGGGGAGGTCCGAGGACGCGCGGAACTCGCGGCGGTTGAGCATCAGGAGCGCGAGCGCCGCACCAGCCATCACGGAGCCTCCGACATCGCCACCGCGCACGAGGTGGAGGACGAGGGTGGCTCCGAGGAGGATCGAGGAGACGGCCCAGGCCCGGTACTGTCCGCGCCGCACCCCGCGTGCCAGGGCCAACAGGGCAGCGCCGGCGAGAGCCACCAGAGCACCGGCCGCCTGAGTGGCACCCAGTGGGAGGATCTCGAGCACCAGATGCAGTCGGCTACGAAGCGGCGGGGTGAGAGCGTAGAGAAGGTCGAGCGCGCCGGCCATGAAGATTGCCGCTGCCGCCCATCGCCTCACCCGTCGTGAACGGTTTCGAACCGAGCCCAGATCAGGCGGAGGTGGCCACGATTCTCCTTGCGGGCACGCCGCTACGACGACTGGGTGTGCACTACGCGTTTGTTGTGCCTTCGCCGCGATCCGCTCGAGGAGCGTGGCTGGGGGCTGGTCGATACGCGCCAGCAACAGACGCGCGTGCAGCTCTGCTCCGGTCTCGAGCTCGACCCAGGCCAGTTGTTGGTGGTGGAGGAACACCGGCAGCATCCCGAGCCGGGCCGGGTGCTCCTCGACGAGCTCCCCGGCGGTCCCTGCACAGGCGAAGAAACCCGGGTCCAGGTGCGTGAGCTCGGCCTGCAGTGTGGCTCCGGTAACCAACCCGGCATATCCGCGCTCGACAAGCGCGCGGGCGGAACCTCGCGCCGCGTCGTTCACGGTAGTTCCCGCTTGCGACATCGCTTGCGCGCTCGAGTTGGCGCGTGCCCTGCGCACGCGATCGTCGAGCAGGCCACCGAGAGCCCCCCCACCGAGAGCCCCCCCACCGAGAGCCACCCATGCTCGCCGACCCAGCCAGCCGAGCACCAGCCCGAGCACCACGAGCTCCACCGCCGAGATAGCGCCGGCAACGGCGAGGCTCGACCCCCAGGTCGCTGCGTGCGCCCGGTTCAAGGCGCGAGCCGGGCCGGGATGGCCGAGCAGGAGATGGTCGAGCGCTCGCACGATGAACGACAGCCGCAGCGCGAGCGCCACGACCACGGGAACGAGAAGCCACCAGGTAAACCGTGCGAAGCGGCGGTACAGAAGGCGCGACGTCAAGAAGCGCTGCAGACCTGCCGGGTCCGTCAGGCGGTCGATCCCCGCCTGCCAAGGGGCTTCGGGATCGGCCACGAGCGTGGTCTTGGTCGTGGTCTTGGCCGTGGTCGCGCCGTATGTGCGAGGCGGCTGCGGCCGGCTCGCACCGGGTGCGCTGGTGGGCGAGCTGTCGTCTGCAACAGGCAGCGACACGTCGGGTGCGCCCACTTGCGAGCTGTCGGGTGCACCTGGCGACGCGTGTGAAAGTCCCAAGTCGCCTCCGACCTGGTTGTCGATCTCAGGTACTCCGGCTTCCACCCGCACCACGCGTGTGCCCGCCCCGCTCCTCATGTGCAGGTCGAGGGCGGCCGCCACCTCTATCCCCAGTTCTTCGAGCGGGCGGCGAGCGGTCACGCTCTCACCGAGGGCTTGGTCGGTGCTGCCAGGAAGGCACACCACGTGGCGTTCGGTGCCAGAGGCGAAATCCCGTAAGGAGTCAGCCAGGACCTCGTGGGCCGAGAGGGAGGCCGACACCGCCTCTGCGGCATCAGGCCGGCCGACCAGGTCGAACAGGTTGCCGGCCACCACGACCATGCCCGGGCCCTGCCACGCGTCAAGGGCACGAGCAAGGCCAGCCGAGGCCCAGCTCGTGGCGACCGTGGCTTCGGGCTCGAGACCCAGGTTGGCCACGACGACCACACGTCGCCCCAAGCTGACGGGAAGGGCACGAGCTCGAGCGCCAGGGTTCGACGTTTCGTGGGGATCCGCGCGCAGAGCGTGGGGGCCCGCACGTAGGACGCCGATGTGGGCCCCAAGGGCTCCCTCGCTCATGTCGCGCCTATCTTGCCAGGACCGTGCACCGGGATTGGTCTCGTTGGGATGGGGGTCTCCCCGTGTAGGTTGTCGCCCAATTCTGGTAACGGAGGCGCCGAAGATGCAGCAGCAGGCGTCGTTGCCACCCAACTGGCGTTGGCGTCTCGGGCCTGCCGAGCCCGGGCCGGCAGTGGTCTTCGACATCGATGGCGTCCTGTCGGACGCGCAGGCACGCCAGCACTACCTCGAGTGGGGCCGACACGACTGGGACGCGTTCTTCGACGCGTGCGGCGACGACCCGCTGATCGACGAGGTGGCACGCCTGCTCGAGTTGCTCGATCCGCGACTGCGCATCGTGCTGCTGACGGGCCGTCCGATGCGGGTCCAACCGCAGACCCTGGCGTGGCTCGCTCGCTACGGGCTTCGCTGGGATCTACTGGTGATGCGAGATCGCGGGGACCATTCGAAGGTCGACAGGTTCAAGCGCGACGCCGTGCACGAGCTTCGTGCTCACGGACTGGACCTTCAACTCGCCTTCGAGGACGACCCGAGGAACCGTGACATGTTCCATACCGAAGGCATCCCCTGCATCTACATCCACTCCGGCTATTACGAGAGATCGAAGACGGGCTGGGAATAGGCCGACCAGACTCATGGGCGAGCCTATTCGGTCGCCGAACGAGCCCGACGAGCCGAACGAGCCGAACGCTCGCGCCGCGTCGCGTCGAATCCCTCCGCCGACGTGATCGAGAGCACCCAGCCCCAAAGCAGGAAGGCGCCGGCCGCGCCGAGAACCGGCAGGTCCCCGAAACGTTCGTAAAGGGTCCGGCCCGTGCGAAGCGAGACGTCGCTCACCAGCACCTGACGAACTCCGAGCGAGGTTCTCTGCAGGACGTTTCCGTCGTTGTCGATGACGCTGCTGAACCCTGTCGGGGCTGCCTGTAGGAGGTCACGTCCCTCGGCGATCGCCTGCAGGCGCGCGGATGCAACCTCCTGACAGGGGACTTGGCTGCTCGCGTAAGAGGATGTGTTCGTGGGGACGATCAGGAGCTGCGCGCCGGCACGCGTAGGCTGGCGCCCCCGCTCCGGAAAGAAGACCTCGTAGGAGACCATCGTGCCGAGAGGCCCCGCGGGAGTGCGAAGCAGCCCGTTGCCGTGACCCGCGATCGCGTCGAGAGGCACAGCGGACAGGTTTGCCAGGTGCTTGAAGAACCCGCGGTAAGGCACGTACTCACCGAAAGGCACGCGGTGGACCTTCTCGAAGCGCGCGACTATCCGGCCGTCGGGAGCGAACGCGACGATCTCGTTTCGGAACCGGGTGTTCGACACGTTCTCGGTGACGCCGACGACGAGCGTGGAGCTCCAGTGCACCGCCATGGCCGAGAGGGCCGCCTTTGCAGGGTCGTCTTCGAGGCGGTCGCCGAGCGACACGACGTCTTCGGGCCACAAGATCAACGTCGGTGACCTGCCCTCGTCGAAGTGAGGAATCAGGGCGGTGGCGTCGACCTGGGCGCGGTACACCGTCGCCGGATCGACCTGCGACTTGCTCAGCCCTCTTGGACCGCCACCTTGCACCGTGGCCGCTCGGAGGGTGGCGACGGGATGGCCGCCGTCTGGCGCCACGATTCCCCACGCCGTGAGGCCGCAGACTGCTGCCAGCGCGCTGATGCCGGCGACGATGGCTCCGGCAAAGCGTGGCGTAGCTCCTCGGACGTCGTTCTTCGGGGCTCGCGGCGATCTCGCCCACCGGAGCGCGGCCTGTGCCATCACGCCCAGCGCGCCGCCACCCAGCCACACCAATCCCACGAGCAGCAGAGGGCCACCCAGCCTGGCAGCATCTGCCAGTGGACCTCCTGCCTGGCCCAGGGCCACCCCTCCTAGGGGGAGACCGCCGAACGGCCAGGTGCCGCGCAATGCCTCCATGAGCACCATCGCCCCTGCCAGGGCGAGGATGCGTCCCTTTCCAGAGGGGGCGAAGGCGCAAGCCAGGGCCGGCGCCAGCGCCTCCAGGAGCATCAGCACAACGCCCCCGTAGACGTTGAAGCCCGTGACCCACCACAGACCCGGGACGAACAAGCCAAGGCCCGCCACCCACCCGGCCGCAAGCCGAGAAGGCCAGCGCAGGCCTCCGATGTCCCACCACAACAGCAGAGCGGCCGGGAAGGCGAGAATCCACAGCCCCACCGGCGGGAGCGACAAGGCGAGGCCGATCCCCGCGACCAGTGCGGGCAGCAGGATCCGGCCCCATTGCCGGGCCCGGTGAGACGGCCGGCGACGGGCGGGACGGGACGTTCTGGGTGGTGCCGGGTCCGTCGCTGCGGGAGGCTTCGGGCCGGCTACAGCCTCCGGCGCGTTTCCGCGGAAACGCGCGTCCTTGCTCACCAGATGGCTTGGCGCCCCGGAGCGCGCCTTGGTGGGGACGTGCCCGTGATCCCACCCCGCCGCCTGTCGTGATGCACCACGCCTCCGTGCGAACGCGCGCAGGGGATCATCGGGCCGCCTGGGTGTTCGGAGCCAGCCCGCCTAGCAGGTCCTTCGCGGCGCCTCTTCCGCTGGCGATGCACGCCGGGATCCCGACTCCGTGGAACGCGGCCCCGGCCAGGGCCAGCCCACGATGGCGGGCTGCTGCATCTTCGGCCGCCCGTGCACGCTCGAGGTGCCCGACCAGGTACTGGGGGAAGGCCCAGGGCCAGCGGGTGACCACGGTCTCGAGCGGCTCGCCTCGTAGGTCGAGCATCTGGCGAAGCTCTTTGAGAGTCTGCCCGACCACCTCGTCGTCCGACATCTCTGCCGAACGGTCGTCTCCGTAGCGGCCCATCGAGGCACGCATGAGCACGTCGTCTGGACGGTCGAGCTCGGGCCACTTCGAGGAGAGCCACGTGCACGCCGTGAGGAACCGTCCTCTTGCGGTGGGGACGAGGAAGCCGGTTCCCTCGAGCGACGAATTCACTGCGCTGCGGGAGAAGCGGACGGTGACCAGCGTGACCGAGGCGTACGGAATACCGTCGAGGAGCCCCGCCAGCGAGGGATCGTATTCTCGGAGCAACCCTGATGCGGCCCCGGCGGGAACCGCCACCACGACGCCGTCAGCCTCGACGTTGCCTCGAGCGGTCGCGATCGACCATCGTGACGGTTCTGACGGTTCCGCCAGCCTCGCCGGTCGGTCCGGTCGGTCGAGCCGTTCGGCGCGCGTGCCCAGACGGATCTCGACCCCCCTTTCCTCCAGCGCTTCCGCCAACCGATCGACAAGGCGCTGGAGTCCGCCGCGGATCGTCATGAAGACGGGTGCCTGTTCGAGGGGGGGAGAACCTTCGGTGCCTGAGGGACGTGCCTCTTGTACACCGGTGGAGCCCGCGCGTCGCGCAGAGCTGGGGCGGGGGCTGGGGCGGGGGGACGTGGCCCGTAGCGCGCGCATCAGACTGCCCGGTTGCCTATCTGCCCGCAGCAAGGCCGGCAGCACGGCGGCGGCGCTCAACGTGTCGACGGACCCGGCGTGGATGCCCCCGATAAGCGGGTCAGCCAGCCGGTCGTGCACCTCGCTGCCAAGTCGCCGGCGAACCACCGATCCCACCGACTCATCGTCGAAGGCTTCACGCGTCTCAGGTGCGCCGTGAGAAGCGCGCGCGTCGAGCGCCCCACCTGCGTCGCCGGTCTTCTCCACCTGCCAGGTTCGGTTGTCGCCGACCCGGACTCTGCGACGCGGCAAGGGGGGAGACAGCAGATCCATCGTTGCGCGCCCCAAGCCCGCCAAGGAGAAGATCCCGGACCGGGCGAGAGGGCCAATGCGGGTGGGCACTCCCATCGCAAGTCCGGACGGAAAGGGACGCAGCATGCCCCGGGCCCATACGTAGGCGCGGCCACTTGCGGGGGAGACCAGGTCGTCACCAAGGCCAAGCTCTCGGCACAGAGCCACGGCTTCGTCGCGTCTGGCCAAGAAGGAATCGGCGCCCAATTCGACAGGCCTTCCGCCCACTTCGCCGGTACGCAGCTTCCCCCCAAGGCGCGCGTCAGCCTCGAGCAATACCACGCGTGCGCCTTGCGGCAGCGTGGTGGCAAGCTCCCACGCTGCCGCAAGTCCGGCGATGCCCCCACCTATCACTGAGACCGTGAGGTCATCAGCGTCTTCCCCACGACTGAAGTCGCGAGCTCGTGCCTGTCGATCGGTCAACTGTCCGTCTTCCTCTCCGTGTCGGCGTCGGTGACGGTGTTTGCGACGGTGTCGGCGTCGGTGACGGTGTCTGCGTTCGCGGCGGTGCCGGCGTCGGTGACGGTGTCAGCGTCCGCGGCCAACACCACGCGGGCCAGAACCTCGCAGAACCGGGCATCGTCGTTGAGTGAGGCAGTGCGAGCGAAGGTCAGGCCGGCACGAGCCGCCACCCCGCCCGCTTCGATGTCCAGGTCGTACAGGACCTCGAGGTGGTCCGACACGAATCCGATCGGACACAGCACCACGCCGGCACACCCCGATCCCGCAATGGCGGAGATCACCTCGCACACATCGGGTCCGAGCCAGGTCTCATCAGTGCGGCCGGCGCTCTGCCATGCGACACGCCAGCGATCGACTCCGGCAGCATCTGCCACTGCTCCAGCTGACTCTTGGACCTGCTCTGCGTAGTCGTCACCTTCGTCGATGAAGCGGGTAGGCACGCTGTGAGCCGTGAACAGCACTTCGGTAGCGCCAGTACCGGCTTCGCGAATCAAGGACAGCGCTTCGCGCACACGTTCGGCGAGGAGAAGGACCAGGCCGCGATCCTCGTACCAGTGGTCGACCACCTCCAGGGCCAGAGGCCCGTTACCGCTGGCGCCTGGCGAGTTTGCGGCATGGCGTGCCCGGCGGATGTAGTCGCCGACGCTCGTCACCGATGAATGAGGAGCGAGGACTATCCCTATGGCGCGCCGTGCGCCGACTTCTGCGAGCTCGGCCACGGCGTCTTCGATACGAGGAGAGGCGAACTTGGTGCCAGACGCGACCACGTACCTTCCCGGGCGGAGCATCTCGAGCGACCTGGTGATGCCCGCTACCTGCGCCGCTGTCACCTCCGTCAGGGGGGAGACGCCCCCGATGGCGAGGTAGCGACGCTCGAGGTCGGCGAGAAGCTCGGGGGTGGGTGGGCTACCCCGCCGGATCTCGGTGTAGAAGCGCGGCAGCTCTTCGAGTGAGCGCGGCGTCCCGTGCGACATGACCAGCACGCCCACCAGTTCGTTGTGGGGATCGAGCGCCACTGATGTCATCGCAGAGAGTCCGGCGAGGTCATGTGCACGAAGTCCGTGAGTCTGGCCAGGACGTCGGGATCGGTCTCGGGCAGCACCCCGTGACCGAGGTTGAAGATGTGCCCGGCGCCCGATCCTCGGCGGAGCACTTCGCGTGCCTCTTTGGCTACGACGTTCCAAGGAGCGAGGCAAGCATCAGGGTCAAGGTTCCCCTGAACGGCGAGGCCTGCCCCTATCCTTGTTCTCGCCTCGTCGAGAGGCACCCGCCAGTCCACGCCCACCACCTCCGCGCCGGCTCTGCCCATCAATGCCAGCAGCTCCCCGGTGTCCACACCGAAGTGGATTCGCGGAATGCCCAGATCTTTCAGCCCCTCCAAGACGCGGCGACTCGCCGGCATCACGTAGCGCTCGTAGTCGGCCGGCGACAGCACCCCAACCCAGCTGTCGAACAGCTGCACGGCGGCCGCCCCTGCTATCACCTGCGAGCGCAACGAGGCCAGGGCAATGTCAGCGAGCCTGTTCAACAGAGCGGTCCACAAGCCCGTGTCGCTTCGCATCAACGCCTTCGTGCGGGTGTAAGCGCGTGACGGGCCACCTTCGATCAGGTAGCTGGCGAGGGTGAAGGGCGCCCCCGCGAACCCGATGAGAGGCACTCCGAAAGCAGCGAGGTCCTCGACCGCGATCTTTATGGCTTCGATCACATATGGCGTGTCGATCTCGGGCTGCAGCGGTCTTAGACGCTCGAGGTCTGCCTTCGTGGCGAAAGGGTGCGCCACCACGGGCCCTCGCCCGTGTTGGACATCCACACCGAAACCGGTCGCCGCCACGGGAACCGTTATGTCTGAGAACAGGATCGCGGCGTCGACGCCGTAGCGGCGAACGGGCTGGAGCGTGAGCTCGGCGGCAAGTTCGGGGTGACGAACTGCTTCGAGGATGCCGACGTCGCCTCGCGCCCTGCGATATTCGGGTAATGAGCGTCCTGCCTGGCGCATGAACCAGACCGGCACGTTCTCCACCGGCTCGAGTCGGCAGGCGCGAAGGAACAGCGAGTCCGCCAATGACACGGGAGAACGCTACCGGACTTGTGAACGACGGCTTCTTCGCCACCGATGCACTCCTCGCGTATGTCCGTCGAGTTTGCTCCTCAGGCGGTGAGGTCGTGCTCAGCCGGTATGATTATGGGCTCACCGCAGACTGGTGGCGGTGAGGAAGCTGCGCCAAAGGGACGGTTTCAGCCGGCCGGCGGCCAGTGGCCTGGTTGATCGGGGTTCCATGGCGGATCTCCGTCGGGGTGGGGAGATGTGGCGCCCTCGGGTGCCGAAGGCGCCGGGAAAGTGAACCCGGCTGGCCCTCAGCGGCCAGCCGTCAGTCGTAGAGCCGAGTAGCAGCGAGGGAGCCGCCGTGGAAGGACACCCCGAGCTCGAGGCGGAGCAGGCTCAGGTTGACCGGGCATACGTGCGGGTCGACCAGCTTCGTGCCAGCACGCAGGAGCTTCTGGCTTCTGTGCTCGACCAGGGTCGCGGAGGCACCGCCCAGTTTCGCGAAGAACGCGACGTGATCGTGCGAACCAGCCTCGCCCGTCTCGAACAGCTCGACCTTGGCGACCAGGCGCTGTGCTTCGGTCGCATTGACCGCGTTTCGGGTGTCGGCGTGGGGGCTGACGGAGCCAACGGGTCCTGCGGGGCAGACGTGACGCAAGAGCCGAGCGCGCCGGAAGTGAGTGTGGAGAGCTTCCACATCGGGAGGCTCGGGGTGTCGGCCGAGGACCTGGAGCCCCTCGTGGTCGACTGGCGAGCGCCGGTCTCAGAGCCTTTCTACCGGGCCACCGGCCGCGACCCCATGGGTCTCGTGCTACGGCGACATCTTGCTGCGTCGGGCCGGCGGGTTCTCGGTATCGAAGACGAGCGTTTCTCGGCGAGCCAAGTCGAGCCGACTGTCGCGGGAGCCGACAGCACTCTCGGGTACACGCCTGCTGCCATCACGGCCGACGGAGTGACAGGCCTCGAGGACAGGCGGGCCGAGGGGGCGCTCGATGCAGAGTTCGAGCACGAGATCGGCGGGCCCGGGGCTCTCCTTGCGGCTCTCGGGAGCGCTCGAAGCGGGCACATGCGCGACATCGTCGCTACCATCCAGCGCGAACAGGACGAGATCATCAGGGCTGCGCTCCCGGGCGTCCTGGTCGTCCAAGGTGGACCGGGGACGGGCAAGACGGCGGTGGCGCTGCATCGCGCCGCCTACCTGCTCTACACGCACAGGTTTCCCCTCGAGCGCCAAGGCGTGCTCGTGATCGGCCCCAACCCGCTATTTCTCCGTTACATCGACAACGTCCTTCCGTCTCTGGGCGAGAGCGGCGTCACACTTTCCACGGTGAGTGGTCTGGTCCACGGCGTGCAGGTGCGGGCGCAGGATCGTGTGGAGGTCGCCCGGCTCAAGGGTGAAGCCCGCATGGCGGAGGTGGTGGCACGTGCCGTGCGAACGCGGCAGCGCTCGCTGCGCCGTGACGCAGAGATCCCTTACGGTGCAACAGTCCTGCGACTTGGGGCGGATGTGTCGGCAGACATCGTCTCCTCGGCGCGTCGCCGTCCCGGTACCCACAACTCCCGCCGGGTGTTCGTCGAGCAGATGGTGACGCGTCGGCTCGCTGACGAGTACCTGCGCACGCTCAGTCTCCACCGCGATTCCGGGCGCACGCCCTCGTTCGCGAGTGGCCAGCCAGACGCGGATGCACCTGTGGAACCTGTCGAGCACGGTCCCGCCGGCCATGAGCCTGACCGAGCCGCCAGGCCAACCATGCGCAACTTGGGATCGGCGAGTCCCAGTGACACGGGATCTGAGCCCTCGGATGCAGGCGACAGGGGAGCGGTCGAGGGCAACGGGCACGCGCGCGAGTTCGAGGGTGATCTCGGCGATCGCGATCCCGAGGGCGATCTCAGTGATGTCGGTGATCTCGGCGGTCGCGATCCCGTCGGTGATCTCGGCGACGACGCAACAGGGGGTTTCGACTTCTTCGAGTTCAGCCGGCGGCTGCGTAAGGTTCCCGAGCTATCCGACACTCTTGACCGCATGTGGCCGCGCTTGAACGCAGAGGAACTGCTCCACGACTTGTTCGGGTCCCGGCCTCTGATTGCCCTGGCTGCCAAGGGGCTCTTGAGCGCCGAGGAGCAGGCGTCTCTCAGACGCCCACGTTCGGATGCCTTCTCTGAGATTTCCTGGACGTCTGCTGACCTGGCGCTGATAGACGAGGCCCGAGTATTGCTCGGACCTCGAAACACGCGAACCATCAACGGCGGGAGCGAGCACGAGGAGGAACCGCGCACCTACGGGCACATCGTGGTGGACGAGGCACAGGATCTCTCGCCCATGCAGCTTCGCATGGTGGGCCGCCGCTCGTTGTCGGGTTCGGTCACCGCCGTCGGCGACATCGGTCAGGCCACAGGCCCCTGGGCGCCGGCGAATTGGGATGAGGTCACTGCCCATTTGCCGTCAAACCGTCCGGCGCGCACGGTAGGTCTCAGTGTGAGCTACCGCACCCCGGCCGAGGTCATCGAGGTGGCAGGCCGCCTGCTGGCGGAAGCAGCGCCCGGTCTCACACCGCCGACCCCTGTGCGCCGCACTGGGGTTCCACCTCGCTTCGAGGAGGTTTCCTCCAGGGTCCTCGCGCAGGCGGTAGCGGAGCTGACGTCGGAGCTGGTGACCGAGGTTTCGCCTGGTACGACCGCCGTGCTCGCCCCCGCTTCTGCAGTCGCTGAGCTGGCCGCGGCGCTCAACGCCACCGGAGTGAGCAGCACCGACCCACGCCGAGACGGGCTGGGAGCGCCCCTCAGCCTGCTGCCCGTTGACCTTGCCAACGGCCTGGAATTCGATGCCGTGGTGGTTGTAGAGCCATCGGCCGTCGTCGAGGAGTCGGCGCAAGGGCTACGAGCGTTGTACATGGCGCTCACGCGCCCGACCAAGCGCCTGGCCGTGGTGTATTCGCGGCCGTTACCAGCCGCCCTCTTGGGTTGAATTCATAGCGGCGAGGACCCTTCGTTCATAGCGGCGAGGCCCTGTGCCCGGATCAACCGACGTCGTTGGCGCGGTCCTCGGAGGAACGCGCCGCCCAGTTGAAGATGCCTCTGGCCATGGTCGAGGTGGCGGCCGCGGCGCAGCGGGAGAAGATCTGTGCCCGAACGCGATGGACGCCTGGGTCTGCCGGGGCTGCAAGCGCCGCCAGTTCCACCAGATGTGCAGCGAGCCGCAGCCCGACCGGCACGTCAGCCGAGCGCTCACCGCCAGCGCCGCCGTCACCAACCGAATTCGAGAGCGACAACGCCCGCTCCGCCAGGACGCCGGGGCCTCCTGCCAGTGCAGCCAGCTCCATGGCCAGGGAAGTCTCGGGGGCGGGCTTGAGCGTCGAAGGGTTGCCGTCCCACCATCCGCCGTACTGGCGCCATACGTTTTGCACGACGAACTCCGGCTCGTCGTACACCGGGTGCAGATAGGGCCTTTCCAACAGTGCAGCGGGGGCTCGGACCTCGTGAAGGATCTCGTCGAGACGCGCCCCGGCGTTCATCAGGGCCAGCGTCTGGTCTACGAGCGAATCGAGGAGGTCAGCCGTGTCGGTCAGGGCCCGGCGGATCCTCTCCGTCCCCACCACGGGAAGCCCGTGTCCGGGCAGGAGGATCTCAGGGGACAGCGCAACCATGTCCCTGAGGGCGGCCGCCCATTCGCGCGGGTAACGCTGGACCTTCTGCGGGTTGCCGGCGTTCGGCGAGGCCCAGATGAACAGGTCCCCGCAGCACAGCACCCGCAGCTCGGGTACCCACGTCCAGGTGTGGTCGTCGGTCTCCCCCCGCGCGTGGTGCAGCTCGAGTCTTAGCCCGCCGACTTCGAGGACCAGTTGATCGGAGTACGTGCGGTCGGGGTAGCGGTATTCGGTCGGCCAGTTCAGCTCCGGGAGGTTGAACTGCCGCCGGTTGATCAACGTGTTGTAGCCGGCGGTGGCGATATAGCGGTCGAAGCGCGCCGGGACCGCCTCGTGAGCCACCACCACGGGGGCGGACCATCCGTTCGTCTTTGCCTCTTCCTCGAAGACGCCCACACCGAAGACGTGGTCTATGTGACCGTGGGAGTAGACGGCGGTGTCCAGCCGCAGCGAGGACCATCCCCGAAGGGCCCGGTGCACAGCGGAGGCGAAGAAGCTCGAGCCTGTGTCGACGAGGGCGAGGCCGCCGTCGGTGGTGAAAGCAGAAACGTTGGCGAACGAAGGCACGAACGCCACCCCCGCTCGCGGCTCGCACAGGTCTCCGATGTAGCCACCGACTGGATGAACCGATGCGATGTCGATCTCGCCTCGCCATATCCGGTCTGCCAGTTCGAGCACGTCTTGCGCCATCGTCGTTAGCCCCCCTCGTCTGGACCCGGTACGCGGCCATCGGCGCGGGCCGGAGTCTAAGTGGGTGGGCGTCCGAATGTGTCTGAATGCGGGCCGGAGTCTAAGTTGGGTGGACGTCCGGATGCGGGCGGCAGTCTAGACACCGAGAAGATGTCGACTTGGCGTAGCCGCCCCGCTTGCTGGAGCACAGCCTCCGCGATCGCAACGCACGTCGATCGGCTCATCGTGCGTTCGCCTACACATCTTCCTACGAGGGACAGGTGCGCGCGACATACCCGGCGCGACCGGTGACGCTGTTCCCTCTTGGCGTCCGCTTACTCGGTGCCGGAGGCCTTCTGGTCGGCGTCGACGGTCTTCTCGTCGGAATCCTTGCTTCCCTCTTCCAGCCCCTTCTTGAACTGGGACTGCGCTGAGCCCAGGGAGCGGGCGATCTTGGGAATCTGCGAGCCTCCGAAGAGCACCACCACCGCCACGACGATGACGATGATCAGATCGGGCCCAAAGATCTCGGCAAGCATGTTCTGACGTCTCCAATCGAGCGGTTCCGCCGTGAGCGATAACCGCTACCTACAGGTTAGACCCGGACAGGCCCGAGCGACGTCGGGTCATCAGGTACCGCAGCGCGCCGGACCCCTCCCCCGTTGTGTCGCGGCACGACCGTTGGCACCTGATGTCGACGCCGGTTGTGACGAGGAGGCCTGCCGAGGGTCTCAGCCGGCCAGGAACACGACCACGACCAGGGCAGCTACCGACGAGAGGGAGCTCACCGCCCCCCAGGCGGCGAGGCCCGCCCGGGAGTTCGAGTCGCTGTGGAGCAAGGCGGCGAGCACGTAGATGGGCACTCTCACCCGTCGAGGGCCTGAGCGAGGGCGCCGGGCAACACCGTGGTCACCGGGCAACGCCGCGGCCACCGGGTTACGTGCCCTGCCAGTTCGGCTTGCGCTTTTCCGCAAAGGCGACGGAGCCTTCCAAGGCGTCAGTTGACGAGAACACCGCGCCCATTGCCTCCATATTTACCTTCCAGGCCTCTTCCTCGGGCACGCTGAGCGCCCGCAGTATCACCTTCTTCGACCACCGCACGGCCAAGGGGGCGTTCTCGGAGATCAGCGTGGCCAAGGCGACGGCCTCTTCGAGCAAGCGCTCCGCGGGTACCACACGGTTCACGAGTCCGAGCTCTAGCGCGCGCCGGGCATCGATGGGCTCACCGGTGAGTGCCAGTTCGAGCGCGATCGCCAGCGGCACGCGATTCGGCAACCGGATGAGAGCTCCTGCACCTGCGATCAGGCCGCGCTTGGTCTCGGGGATCCCGAAGGTGGCGTGCTCCGACGCCACCGCCAGATCGCAGGAAAGCATGATCTCGCACCCGCCGGCAAGGGCGGCCCCGTTCACCGCGGCGATGATCGGCTTCGGGAAGCTCCGATGAACGATGCCCGCGAAGCCCCCCGGGGCGCTCATGATCGACTCTCCCTCGCCGGAGGCGAAGGCCTTCAGGTCCATGCCCGCAGAGAAGGCCTTTTCTCCAGAACCGGTCAGCACGACCACCGAGCAGTCGTCATCGTCCGCGAGCTCGTCGAGGGCGAGCGACATTGCACGGCTCACCTCTGCGTTGATCGCGTTTCGAACCTCGGGCCGGTTGATGGTGAGGATCTCCACTTGTCCGCGCCGTTCACGCTCGAGTGTCGGCATCAGCGCTCCTCTCTAGTGGACGTGGTAGCGAGGCGGAGAGCCTGACACGAGCACCCTTTCGCCGACAAGGTTCGTGCCTGCAAGCGCGGGAAGCTCCGCTTCCTCGGCTGCCAGCGCTAGGTGGCGGCCGTCGTCGAGACGGGCGATCAACGGGGCGGCAGTCGGCTTTCCGTCGCGCCCGCTGACCACAGTGGCACCGACCACGGTGGCACTGACCACGGTTGCCTCACTTCGCGCGTGCTCTGCCACTTCGGTCGCATCTGCCACCTCGACCGCGGAGGCGTCTATGGCCTGCTGGGCGACTTGTGTGTCTCCCATCCGCCATCCGTCCTCAGGCGGTCGGCTGCTGTAGATGCCTGCTGAGTGTTTGGTCGCGTACCAACCGAGACCCGTTACCAGACCGATGCCTTCTCGTTCCCGCAGGCGGTCGGCCATGGTGGCGATCGCGTGAAGCGTGTAGTTGTTTCCCGGTCCACCGAAGTAGGGGAGGCCCCCCGTCACGGTGAGGCCGCGCTCGTCGTGCTCGCTGATCCCCAGCGCGCCGACTGCCATCTCGACCACGCAGGGGAAGCAGGAGTACAGGTCGATCGCCGTGATGTCGTCGACGCTTATCTGCGAGGCGTCGAGAGCTGCCGAGGTCGATGCCCGAATGCCCGGTGAGCAACCCGGGTCAGGGCGCGCCACGGGGAACCAGACGTCACAGGCCTCAGCACCCGACCAGCAGAACACCGCCCTGTCGGCCACCCCTGCTGCCCGAGCGGCTTCGAGTGATGTGAGAACGACGGCTGCCCCCTGGTCCACACCCAGCATGGCGCACATTCGCTTCGGGTAGGGCTCGCTCACCAACCTGTTGCCTGCCGAGATCTCTGAGAGCTCGGCAGGGGTGCGGGCCTGGGGGAACCACGCAAAGGGATGCTTGCTTGCCACCTCGGTGAACGGAGCCATGAGCTCACCGAGGGCGGAGCGGTGCTCCGCGAAACTGCGCCCTTTCTGATGAGCGATGACGCTCTCGAAGAGGGCGTACACGTGGACTGGGGCGACTAGACCCGCGTCCAGCTCTGCCGGACCCACTCCGGGCCTGTCGTCACCGACGATCGGGTCGGGGGCGAGCTCGCTATCGTCATCGCTCGTCTTGCTGTCCTCGCCTCCCGGCAACGGCAGACCTGCGAAGCTCGAAGCGCGCTCAGTGCTCGAACTGCGTATCGATCTCTGCGCCTCGGCTCCCGCTATGAGCACTGTCTCTGCCTTTCCTGCCGCGATCCAGGTCGCGGCCCGGTTCACGAGCCATTGCGGCGTGTTCCCGCCGATAGTGGTCACTTCGGTCCGGACCGTCGACAGGCCGAGCCGGCGAGCGAGGCGTGTTGCAGGAGACGCACCTGCTCCAGAGAAGACGTTGACCATAGACACCAGGCGAACTCGCGAGCGCAGTGCACCTGCCTGCTCGAGAGCGATCTCGCTCGCTCTCACCGCCAGCTCCACGGGTGACATGGTGGCGTTGCGCTCGATCGCCTGGCCTGCTGCCACCACCACCGGGATCCGGTCGTCTGTCGGCATCGGGTCAGAGCCCCTCAGCGCGTAGGAGGCCGTTCTCGCGCAGACCTCGTTCGAGGACCGAGCGGAGCCCGGCATCGTCCTCGGTCACGAGCACCCTCACCACCAAGGGTCTACTCGCTCGCGAGCAAGCGCATGTGAAGCCGGCGCCCAGTTTTACGGTTCTGTAAGAGAAGGTGGAGCAAGATACCTCGACCTTCGCGGAAGATCCGCACATCCAGGCCCAGGAAGACCATGTCGAGAAGCGCCTGCCCAGAGCCCGTCCTCCCCAGAACCCGCGGTCCCGGCATTCCTCGGGGGAGAGTCCGCGCTCCGGGCATTCCTCGGGGGAGAACCCGCCCTCCCGACATCCCTCGGGGGAGCACCCCTCTTCTCTCTCGATGCATCGACCCACTGCCATCCGGTATTGCGAGTCTCGGTGATCACGCGACTCCATCACTATGTCGGAAGACCGGGCCGCGGTGGGCGAGATCCCTGTAACGTCTGTCCCGAAATGACGGCCTCGTGAAGGTCCCTGTAGAGGGGAGGGTCGGTGTATTCGATGAGAATGCTCGCATCTGCAGTTGACCTGAACGCACCTGGGCGTTACTTGCATTGGTCGATCGTCACAGTTTCGCTGTCGAACCTTGTGCTGGTAGCGGTGATGGTGGTGTTGTTCGGCATGGCACTCCTGGTGCGCTTCCCCCAGCGAGAGCTCGGCAAAGGTGCCGAAGACAGCGCCAGAGAAGGTGCCGAAGACAGCGCCAGAGAAGGTGCCGAAGACAGCGCCAGAGAAGGTGCCGAAGACAGTGCCGGGGACTCGCAAGGTATTTCTCTCGACACGGTCTGGGATGCCGGGGACGCCAGTTCGAGAACGCGTCGGATGTGGACCGCGCGGCTACGTCGTGGCGCACTGGGCGTTCTTCCGCCGGCCAAGCTCCTACCCGACCGCCAACCCGCCTACGTCGCGTCGTGGATCTACGTCTTCGGCGTGGCGACCCTGGTTGCAATGGCTGTGGCAGTGGTCTCGGGATTCACGATCGCGCTGGGTGGCGTGGACTGGTGGCACACCAACCCTGTAGGGCACTTCTTCAACAGCCTGCATCTCTGGAGCGTCGAGATCTTCATGGCCTTCATGGTCATCCACCTGTGGGGGAAGTTCTGGATGGCCGCCTGGCGAGGGAAGCGAGCGAGGACATGGGTCAGTGGGGTCCTCGCCTTCCTCGCGTCGATTGTCCTTTGCTTCACCGGATACCTGTCTCAACAGAACTTCGACTCGCAGTGGATCTCCACGAACGGCAAGGACGCGTTCAACGCGACCGGCCTGGGCGCGTTCTTCAATCTTATGAACGTCGGTCAGATGCTCCTCTGGCACGTGGTCTTGCTTCCGCTGCTGGTGGTTGCCCTGGTCGGTGCCCACATCCTGTTCGTGCGCGCACGCGGGGTCGTACATCCTTTCCCTGCGCCAGTAGCGCGAACGAAGAACGCCCGACGTGACCGCGCCGCCAAGCGCGCCGCCGCGGCGGATGAAGCCGCTGACTGGCGTGGGCCGACTCGCCGCTATGACATCGTCAAGGAGGGAGCGATCGCAGGGGTAATCGTGCTGGCCCTCACATTCCTGCTGGCTGGGCTTCTGTCGTCGCCCGACGTGCCTTCGATCGACGTCCGCACGTGGGCCGGGATGGCTCCGGCGGATTTCCTCGCCACCACGGCAAGCGAACTTGCCGGGACGAGCGAGACGGCTATGTACGGGCCTCCCTACAACAACGGGAGCACCAACGTGCAACGGATCGGGGTGTCCTGGCAGAACCTGGTAGGCGTTCGCGATCGCATCGACCCGGCAAGAAGCTTCGTTCTCGAACCTCTGTCGAGCGTCGCCGGAGCGAATCCGACTCTTGCGCGTGCGCTGGCCCGCTACAAGCTCGCCGACCGCACGACCGAGCAACGTTGGGCGCAGGCCTACCTGAAGGCTCTCGATCACGTGAGCTTCGTGCGTGGGGTGCCAAGGGTGCCCGCAGCCCCAGACGGTCCCGTCGCGGTCCTAGCAAGCAACGAGCTGTCTCTGGCGAGAGACGGCGCGCTCGACGCGGCCCTCATCGCTCATCAGACCTTCTACGGCACGAACTTCACGAAGCCGCTGCTGTTCCTCGAGGACGGCAGCTACTTCGCGGGCCAAGCAAAAGCCCAGCACTTGACCGGTACGCAGTGGGGCGTGATGAACGAGACCGGCAGTTACCCGGGCCAGCCCTGGCTTTGGCTGTACCAGCTCTGGTACCAGGTCCCGCACTTTCGGACGTCGGCCAACGTGGACCTGATCGCCATCTACTTGACGGGCGCCGCCACCCTGTTGCTGTTGTTCGTCCCGTTCGTCCCGGGCCTTCGTGACGTCCCGCGGTGGATCCCGGTCCACCGGCTCGTCTGGCGCTCCCACTACAAGTCGGAACGAAGCACCTAGCGCTCTGGCGCTGCGCACGTCACCACGGCGTGCGCAGAGAGGTTCACACGGACATTCCGCGCCGGGCGTCTCTCCTAGAGAGGACCATGTCTGGCCCGAGCTAGGGCGGCTTCGGCTTCGGTCACGAACTGCAAGACCAGCTCCCCCGCCCCGACCAGCTGGCTGATCGCCCCCACTCCTTGGCCCGCCGGGTAGCCCTCTATCGAGGGGTCGACCTCTGGGGTCTGTTCGTCGCCGCCGAGATGGAACGCCTTGTCCCCGATCGAGCGACCCAGTTGTGCCGGGAACGGCTGAAGCTCGCCGGGATGCTCTTCGAAGTAGGACGTATGCGTGTTGCGCAGGACGCGCATCGTCTTGCCCGAGTAGGCGCGACCGATCGTCGTAGCGTCCTCCGAAGCGTCCAACAATGCTTTCTTGTAACCGGCGACTGCGCGGGCCTCAGGAGTGGCAATGAACCTTGTGCCCACCCACACTCCGTCTGCGCCCAGCGCCAGTGCCGCCGCGAGGCCCCTCCCGTCGGTGATCCCTCCTGTCGCGACGACCGGGACCCGGTCTCCGACAGCGTCGACGATCTGGGGGACCAGGGGCAAGGTGGCGATAAGGCCCGTGTGACCCCCTGCCTCGATGCCTTGGGCTACGACGATGTCACATCCGGCGTCCACAGAACGGCGCGCGTGATCGACCTTTCCGCACATGTTGATGACCAAGAGCCCGTGACGGTGGCACAGGTCGACCACGTCGGTGGGCACGCCGAGGCCGGCTACGAACACCGAGGCGCCGCCTTCGATGATCTTCTCCACCTGCTCGCTCATGTCTCCGGGCATGGCGGTTAGCAGGTCGACGCCGAAGGGCTTGTCGGTGAGCTCGCGTACGTGGCGAATCTCCTCGACCATCATCGGGGTGGGCGTTGTGGAAGCCCCGAGGCACCCGAACCCGCCGGCTTCTGAGACTGCCGCGACGAGGCGGTGGTAGGAGACGCCTCCCATGCCCGCGAGCATGACGGGGTGCTCGATTCCGAGGACCTCGGTGAGTCTCGTTCGCACCCTGGCTCCGCCTTTTGCCTGACGGACCCGTGAGCTCTTACACGGCCGATGAAGCGCTACCGCCGGAGCGTAGTCTTCCGGCGATGTCACCCGCCGCGAGGGGACTGCGCCTGCGCCATGGGTTGCGCCAGATCGCTGCTCGCGCGCGCCTTGCCGTGCACGTGATCGACGACCTGGGGTTTTCCATGGTGGGTCTCGTGGTGGCCAACTCCGTGCGCCGCCAAGTGGCGTCGTGGCAAGAAGGCGGAGAGCGCGACGCCGCGCACCCCGTGGTCACCCCCGGCTCGCTCGAGCACGTGGATCCGCTGCCCGGAGGTGCCAGCTTCGTCTTCACCCACGCGCAGCTCGAGGTCCGGTACATGGCGACCGACGTGGTCCTGCTCAGCTGGGGCCCTGGGCCCGAGCCCGTGCCCTACGCGGTGGCAGAGGGGCAGGCGGGCGCGGGGGAGCCCGGCTGGGACGTTCCGTCGGTGCTCCTGCTCGACCGTGACGCGCGGGGTTGGAGCCTCATCAGCGACATTCTGGATGTTCAGGTGGCTCGCGACGGCGCGACCGAGGTGACATGGCGCGACGGGACGGTGCTGCGCCGAGCAGCCCCACCGCTGCGCCGCGGCGGGGGTTGGGAGCAGAACGTCCAGGTGCGGCCCGGTGAGCGCTTTGGCGGGCTCGGCGAACAATCATCGGGCGTAGACCTGCGCGGCGGCACCTTTCGCGTGTGGAACCGCGACGCTGCAGGCGCGTGGGGACCTGGAGCCGGGCCGCTCTACATGGGGGTGCCGGTGGTCCTCGCCACGCACCCCGAGGGTGACACGCTCACCTTCTACGAGAATTCGACCCACGCGCGGTTCTCCTTCGGTGATGCGCACGCGTCTCGAGATCGGCAGGGGGAGGCGTCGGTGGCCTTCGCCGGGGGGCGGCTTCGCTCGTACGTGATCGCCGGGCCGGTTCCGCACTTGCTGGATCGTTACAGCGAGCTGACCGGCAGGCCCTGTCTGCCTCCACGCTGGGCCCTCGGATACCACCAGAGCCGGTGGGGGTACCGCAGCGCGAAGGACGTGATCGGCGTCCTCGACGGATTCGAGCGAGAGGGGATCCCGTTGAGCGCGGTTCACCTCGACATCGATTACATGGACGGCTATCGGGTCTTCACCGTCGACCGGTCACGCTTCGGTGACCTGTCTGCACTTTCGTCAGAAGCCGCCCGCCGTGGCACGCGCGTGGTCGCGATTCTCGACCCGGGCGTGAAGGTCGACCCCGCCTACGACCTGTACCGCGACGGCATGGCTCTCGGTCACTTCTGCTGCGACGCGCACGGAGACCCGGTCCAGGGCGTGGCATGGCCCGGGCGGGCGGTCTTCCCCGACTTCACCAATCCGCGCACGCGTGCGTGGTGGGCAGCGCAATACCGGGTCATGACCGACGCGGGGGTGGCCGGTTGCTGGCACGACATGAATGAACCTGCTTCCATCTCCCTTTTGGGCGATCCGACGCTTCCCCTCGACACGCGCCATGACTTCGACGGGCGAGGCGGCGACCATGCCGAAGGGCACAACCTCTACGGCCTGCTGATGAACCGCTCGGGCTTCGAGGGCCTGAACCTTGCTCGTTCCGAGCGGCGTCCGTTCATCGTGTCGCGCTCGGGATGGGCGAGCAATCAACGCTGGGCGTGGAACTGGACCGGCGATGTCGCGTCGACCTGGGCTTCGATGCGCCAGCAGGTTGCCACTCTCATAGGGCTCGGGTTGTCGGGTGTCGCGTTCTCGGGATCCGACACCGGAGGGTTCAGCGGGGTGCCGGACGACGAGCTTTACCTCAGGTGGCTCCAGATGAGCGTGTTCACGGGCTTCTGCAGGACGCACTCGGTGGTGGGTGTCCCCCCTCGCGAGCCGTGGCGCTTCGCTGAGCCCACGTGCCGCAATGTCGGTGCTTGGATCCGGTTCCGGTACCGACTCCTTCCTTACCTGTACACGCTGGCCCATCAGGCGGCCGAAAGCGGGGCGCCCTTGGTTCGACCGGTGTGGTGGCCTGTTCGTGGAGCCGGCAAAGTCACTACGGCCGTGTCGACGTACGAGGACGTTGGCACTTCGAGAGAGCCGGGCGCCAAAGGCGAGGACGACGTCTTCCTATTGGGAGACGCGTTTCTCGTCGCTCCCGTCACCGAGCCCGGCGCGCGGAGCCGCGAGGTCCACTTGCCGCCGGGGCGGTGGCGGAGCGTGTGGCAGGAAGACCGCAACGCGGTGGAAAACGAGGCTCGCGACGTAGTGGGTCAGGGTGACAGGGGGGAGCTCGGAGGCGACGACGGCGGGGTGGTATGGCTGAGGGCGCCCGCGAACCGGCTACCGGTGCTCGTGCGCTCTGGGACGATCCTCCCTCTCGACGACGCGTTTGCCGAGCAGTCGGGTCCGTGCAGGATGGATGGCGACCCAGGTGGCGACCCAGGTGGCGACCCAGGTGGCGACCCAGGTGGCAACCCAGGTGGCAACCGGGATGGTTGCCCGGGCGGCGCCCGGCCGGGACACCTCGATGCGGACCACGCCCCGCGACTGTTGTCCTTTCACTGCTGGCCGACCGAGCAAGGGGCAGCCGAAGGACTCTGTGTGGACGACGCCGGTGACGGCTTCGGGCCGGTGAGGCGCGACGAGATGCGGCTCGAAGGTGCGGTGCCCGGTGCCACCGCCGTGCTCACCTGGCGCCGGAGCGGTGATTTCCCCTCCCCATCGCGCGTGCGCGTTGTGATCCACGGAAGAGATTCAGGCCTCGTCGTCGCAGACGGCGAAGAGCTAGGTGCGACCGTGGCCGGCGCGATCGAATGCGCGCCCTTCGACCGGCTCGAGCTGCGAGACCTCTCCCCGCCTATACGCCCGGCCTGACGTCCGGCTATACGCCCGGCCTCTTCGGGTCGACCGCGGTGACGGCTTCGTCGACGGACGTGAAGAAACGGTCCTCGCCGATCCGTTGCAATATGCCGCTTCGCGAGAGGCTCTCGCGCACGTGTTCTCCAGCGCGCGCCACGGCGAAGGTGATGTGGTTTCGTTCGAGCTTGTCGAGCGTCTCGTTGAGCGCGCGCGAACCGGTGTAGTCGACGTCGCTCATGCCGATCGCGTCGAGCACGACCGCCTGTGGAGTCCCGAGGGCGCGTGCGCGCGCCAAGTCCAGCTGGGCGCGGAAATGCGTTGCGTTCGCGTACCAAAGCGGTGTGGCGAACAGCACCACGAGCACGCCCGGCACCTGGGCCGATCCCTCCGCACTGCTCAGGGGTGCCCAGCTGGTGGTGCCCGGGATGCGGCCCAGCACGTGCAGCTGGGGCCGGGCGCTCAGTCGGGTGCGGTCCAAGATGGCGAGGCCGACCGCTACGCCTATGCCCTGTTCCACGCCGACGAGGGCCACGGTGAGGAGCGTGATGACGGCGAGAGCGAGCTCGAACAGGTCGTACCGGGCGATGGACACGAGGTCGCGCACGTGGAAGATGCGGGTCGCCACGAATATCAGCACCGCTGCGAGAGTCGCCAGGGGCACGTCCTTCAGCAGCCCTGCAGCGGGGACGAGCGCCACGACCGCCACAGCCGCGCCCAGGCCGGTTGCCTGAGTGCGCCCGGACGCCGAGGCGACGGCAGCCGTTCTCGCGGGGCTCGCGTTCACCGGGAAGGACCCGACCAGCCCGGCCACGACACTGCCTGCGCCCACCCCGAGGAAGTCGCGCCCCACATCCACCTCGTAGCCGCCCTGGTCGGCGAATGCACGGGTCGTGGCGGCCGATTGGCTGACGACCACGAGCGCGACGACGGCCGCGATGGGTGCGACGCTGCCGAGTGCCGACCACGACAGCCCAACCAGGCCGAAGCGCGGAGCGCCGTGAGAGAGCGTGCCCAACACGGTCACGCCGTGTGAATGAAGGTCGAGAACGCCGACGATCACCGTCGAGCCGATCAACCCAACGAGCGCGCCCGGGAGCCTCCTGTCGAGGTGTTCGGCAGTCAGCACCACGCCGAAGACCACCACCCCGATTCCGAGGGCCCACCCGTTGGTGTGACCGAGGTGGCTTGCGACGACGCCGAGGCGGTGGACCGTGCTGCCACTCACCGCCGGAAGGCCGAAGAGGTCGGGGAGCTGGTGCACCACGATGATCACCGCGACGCCGGCCAAGAATCCCGTGATGATCGGTGCGGAGAGGAACTCGGCGATCCAACCGAGGCGCAGGAGGCCCACGAGAGCGACGAGCGCGCCAACCATCACCGCGAGGATCCCGACGAGATTCACGTACTCGTGTGAACCGGCAGGTGCGAGGTGAGCGATTCCCACGGCGAACAGGGGGGCGATCGTGGAGTCGGCGCCAACAGACATCTGGGGGTTCGACCCGAGCAGCGCGAAGAGCACGGTGCCGGCGACGAATGCATAGAAGCCCGTGATGGGCGGCATGCCGGCGAGCCGGGACGTGGCCAGTTGCTCGGGCACGGCGATCGCGAGCAACGTGACCGCGGCGAGGAGATCGAGCACCGCCCATGACGCCTTGTACGAGCGCAAGGACGAGAAGATCACGCCTCAGCGCTCCAGCTCCAGCCAATGCCTGGCGCTCGAGAGCACGGTCACCTCGGGGTGCGACCACACGAAGCGCTCGACGTTGTCCAGGACCTCCTCAGCATGCGAGACGTTGGGGGCAACCACGCTGAACCCGATCCCCGCACGCTGCCAGCGGTCGTGGTGCGAGACCTCTGAGGCCGACACCCCGAAGCGGCGCCGGGCGGTCTCGACGAGGTGGCGGACGACGGCCCGCTTGGTCTTCAAGGAGCTTGAGTCTGCCAGGTGCAGCTCCATCTCCAGTGCGCCTACGTGCATGGCTCTTCGCTCTGCCTCATCGGGTGGACGATCGGTTGACGGGTGTGCGACGAGAGGCACCGGTAGCTGTGCTCCGAGCGGCACACGCGCCATCTCGGGTCGGCCTGTCGGTTCTGGTGCTCAGCTGCGCGGCACTTCGGAGCAGGCGACCTCCCTGTCAGCGTGAGGTTCACCGGGGAGACCGAGAACCCGCTCCCCGAGGATGTTGCGCATGATCTCGGAGGTGCCGCCCTCGATGGATCGGCCCCGAGAGCGCAGGAATGCGACGCGTTCGTCCCCGCTTCGCAACAGGTTGAACTTGGTGTACCTCGTCGGTGGTCCACTCGTCGGTGAGGGGTTTGCCACCTGAGGTGACCATCGGCGTGATCCTACCGAAGGGGCTCGGATTGACACGTCCCTTCTCGTCCTCACCTCCTCGGTGAGCACCGGCACCGCTGGTCGCGCAGGACCGCAGCACCCGTGCTCGAACCGAGTGTTATTGAGCGATGCTCCAGGTGAGCGGCACGGTGGCGGCGAGACCCTGGTTGGCGTTGGTGGCCGAAGAGTCGAGCTGGACCGACACCTTGTAGGTCGCAGTGGCGCCCGCTGCGAGGGTGGACATCGCGACCGCGTTGAACGTCGTGCCTCCCGGGGTGACGAGGGTGTTAGCGCTCGACAGTGCCGGGCAAGCGGCAGCTTGCGTGGGGAAGACGCACTTGTCTGTCGCGCCCGACGTGGTGAATGCGACGCTTGATCATCAGGGCAATGTCCCTTCGGTGACAGACCGTTGAGCCGGTATTGACCCCAAGCATTCGACACAGTGGTTCATGACCCTGAGCAGGACTTATGGCGCGGCAACCTATCGTGCTCAGGACCGGCGAATGCCCGAGTGATTACCACTTAGCGCGGTAATCGAGATGTGCGCGGGGGCCTGCTTCGCCCGTGTCACGATACGTGTGTGGACCCGGTATCCGGCGAGGCGGCGCTCAAGGAGATGGCTGAGGAGGAGTGCCTGGAGTTGCTCGCCACTCAGTCAGTGGGACGCATCGCCGTGGTCAGCAACGGACAGCCGCTTATCTTTCCCGTGAACTACGTGCTCGAAGGACGAACCGTCGCTTTCCGCACGGACCCCGGGACCAAGCTGGACGCGGCGACGCTCGGCAAGGTGGCGTTCGAGATCGACTCGGCGGACGACGAACGGCACGAGGGCTGGAGCGTGACGGTCCAAGGCATTGGCAGAGAGATCACCGACGCGTGGGACAGCTGGTCGCAGCGGCTGACTGCCCGTCATCTCGAGCCCTGGGCGGCCGGTGCCAAGGAGCACTGGGTGGCAGTCGCCACGCCCGTGTTCTCGGGGCGCCGGATCCGCCACTAGATGCCACCGCGACACGAAGAGCAGTTCCTCGCTTGCTGTGCGCGTCGGGCGCGCTATATGCCCGCGGCGCGCCGTCGAATGAGCTCACGCCCGCTCGCGTTGAGTGGGCTCGTCTCTCCGGCTGACTCTAAACCCAGGGTGAAGCCCGCGAGATAGAGATCAGCCTCGGCTGTGCGCGGGTAATGGTTGGTCAGTCTCCGAAAGCGCGCCGAGTGGGTGGGCTCGACCAGGTGGGCGAGTTCGTGAACGAGCACTGCATCGAGAACCCAGCCCGGGACGACCCGGAGCCGGTCGGAGATCCTTATCTCGCGGGTGTGCGAGGTGCAGGACCCCCAGCGACGTTGTTGGTTCGACACCCAGCGGACCGAGACCGGCCTGACCCCGTCCAGGTACCGGTCGGCTAGCGAGGCGGAGCGGATCGCGAGATCACGATCGGAGGTGGTGACATGCGGGCGCTGGGCGAGAACCCTGCGGACGAGACCCTCGACGAGCTCCACCCGGTCAGCTCGAGGAAGCTGGGCCGGTAGGACCACGACGACTCGTCCATCCTGCCAGGACGCGCTCGCCGTCTTGCGGCGTCTCGCGCTCGTTCGTACTTCCACGGGAGGACGAGAGGTCCGCCGGACCCAGCCGCTTTGCATCTCGTAATAATGGCGTGAGGGTGTAGCGCGGTGAAGAGGGTTGGGAGGGAATTCCTCAAAAATCCAAGAAGAATTCGCGTAGGTCCCGGGCCCTGCACCCCTGGTGCCGTTCCGGGGCGGACGGGTGATCAGATCCTCCCTCGGCCCGGACCTGGTCGGCGCCTTGGCGCCAGTGGGGACCTACCTCAGGGCGCTGGCGTCCCCCGGTCGGCGTTGCCGCCGATCGCGCAGCAGCTCGGGGCGTGCAATGTCCAGCGCCTTCCGTGCCGCTCGTCCCGGCCGGGTCCAGGGCCGGTCCAGGGCCGGTCCAGGGCCAGGCAACCGGGCACGACGACACTGACCGCTACGTGCAACGGGAGGTTCCGTCTCTGATTTCCGTTTCCTCGTTGGCTGGTCGGAGAGCTACCGAAGCCGGACCCCGTGCCCTTCTCTATCGCTCCGTCTCTCCGTGAGCTATTTCCACCATCCGGAACCGGGCGGGTCGGCGGCTGTTGCGTCATCGAGTGGGCCATGAGTGCTCTGGGTGGTGACGGTGTTCGCCGAGGTGTCGGGATGATCCATCTGGCCAATTCCGGGTGGGTCAGCAGCGGTTGGCACAACGGGTAGGTCGGCACTTACTTCGGGTGTCGTTGTTTCAGATGTTGACCGAGTGCCGCAGGAGGGTGGCTGACTACCCATAGCCCGCAGCCGTCGAGATCATCATCAATGAGCTTGCAAAGCTCCATCCGAGCGACAGTGGGCTCTATGTCGTGGCGGACGAGACTTCGGTCGCGTTCGATGGTCTTCGGTGACTGCCGGAGGTGTTCGAGATGCTCGAGCCCGCGCTCTATTACATAGCCGCGGTGGTCTACGTGCCGGCTCAGCCTGGGTGCCGGCTCAGTAGGCTGAATATGGTCATCTAGTAGGGCAAGCCCCCGTAGCTCAGAGGATAGAGCGTCGGTTTCCTAAACCGTGCGTCGCAGGTTCGAGTCCTGCCGGGGGCGCACTGTAGCTGTATGACCACGGATGATCTGCGTCATTTCGATAACGCCTGATCCGTGACCCTATAACGGGTGATCGGCGTCACAGTAACGGCGGATGCTTGACAGCCTCGCCCCACCTCCTCCGCTTCCCTC